>Ga0179591_1312500_pt1 | contig 13131 bp, 12 predicted proteins | sample CZOMad2_1_08_16f_FD_182891 | JGI IMG/M metagenome (GOLD analysis project Ga0179591, IMG submission 182891) | Vadose zone soil fungal communities from Angelo Coast Range Reserve, California, USA - CZOMad2_1_08_16fungal (PacBio error correction) | ecosystem: Environmental > Terrestrial > Soil >...
ACGAGCTTGGGGAGAATTGCGTAAAAGGAGGAACTGCTGAAGGGGGTGACAGATCCATGTGCGTCAAAAAAGCTGGGGAAAGGGGTAGGAAGAACATTTCACTGGAGCCGGTACGGAATGAAAGACTGCAAGAAATGGTAGGAAACTCCGGGGTACAAGAAATCGGCCCCAAAAAGAGGCGCCCGTTTCGGAAAGTGGTTAAAAAAAAAAGAAAAAATTGTGAGGGAGGGGGGGTAGAGGAAATTATGTTCGAGTCATGCTCATGAGTTGTTCGGGAAATCACGGGGAAAAGAATGCAAGGCGCGAGTACAGATTGGCAAAGACGGGGCAAAAAACGTTCTGTCTCCATGTGTTTTGAAACGAAGGGCAACAGGCGACCGCAACGAACACCGCAAAAAAAAAACGACGCGACGGCGTCTGTAGAAAAAAAAGATCGCGGAGGAGAAACAGAACACTATCAGAACATACGGCACGACGCAAAGAGGAAAAAAGGGGCGAGGGGAGAACCGCTGGGGAGCGATTCGCGTCAGGAGGAAGCGCTAGTTCACGCCGAGACGGCGTAGGATGGGCCAAGTTGATAGGAAGGACCGGCTGCCCTGGGGTGGGGGGAAGACGCTTTCTACGAAGAGAAAAAAGCAGAAAAGCTTAAATCGTCATCGTCTTTTGGTAGACGAGGCTCCGCGAAACTCCGAAGACGGTACAATTACCGCTTTGAGTCAGAGAAAAAGGATATCTCTAGAGCGAAGCATAGGAGGATCGGGGGAGAAAGCGCCTCACCATCTTCTCCGCAGGGGCCGCGACAGATGTCTCCTATGAAGTGCTTTAGGCGGAGCGCGATAAGATTCATATTCATCCCGAGGGACTTTTTCGGCGGGGAAAAAAAATTTGAGGAGAAAAAACGCTCTCCGTTAGTCCTCCGCTGAAAAGGAAGAGACGAGGGCTAGGGGGCGTCGAGCCATGTATCGAGGGAAGAGGTCGAAGGAGAAATCCCCATTCCGGAGGACAGAATTTGAGCGCGGAGCGTGGGAAAAAAGAAGCGGACATTGCACGGGGAACTTCCTGGGAGGAGCTGCACGAAACGGCGAACGAGGGCTCTCGTATAGAGGGAAAGGAGCAGCGGCTGGACGCCCACGATCGGGCGGCGTCACCGCTCACTTCGTGGCCTTGTCAAGAAGGGGGAAAAAGCTCGGAAAGGGCGCGCGCTGAACGGAATCGACCACCAAAGAAAAGTGGAAAAGGAGGGAAGTGTAACAAGGAAAACCATATCTCAGCGCTCGGAAGTGCGGTACAGGTGCGAGAGCAAGGAAACACAACAATCCCGGCCAAGCTTGACCGGGAGGGAGAGGGAGCGAAGCTCGCCTCGGAGTATCTTCCCCCAAAAAAAAAAAAACCAAAAAAAAACCAAAAAAAAAGGGCGGAACTCGAACTCAGCCCGGCGGTTGTATTACGCCTAGGCGAGCGCGAAGGGGGAGGGCGCCAGCGGCAGCATCGTGTCTAGCATGGGGAACTTCGCCTCTACTTAAGGAGAAGGGGGGGAAGACCAGCGGGAGCGCGGCCCTCCGCAATCTCCGGAGTCCAGACGCACTCCCTGTAGCTTCGAAACGCCGGATAATAAGAAAAGAGGTCCTGCCGTTTCAGGGGAGAGGCCCGCAAACAGGAGAGGAACGGCGGGCACCAGACCTCATCTCAATAAACATAAAAAAAAGACATACGCAAATAAGATATCTCACTTATCGACGATGCTGCGAACGGGAGCGGCCGATTGGGGGGGACTCGATCAAAAAGCATCAGCGAAGGGCAATAGACGGTAGATTCCGAGGAGGGCATATAAACGCTCCAAAGACAGAAAAAAAGCCCCATCGCCCGAAGGGTTACTTGCCGAGGAGGGGGTGAGGGGAACCCCCGCGGACTAATCGCGGGAGAGAGCTAGAACGTCCCAAACGCTGAAGACGGGAAATCCGGTGGTCGAGGCGTTTTCTCAGCGCGCTCGGGTTCCTGAGAAACGGGGCTATCACCACTGCCAGATCGGAGAGAAGGAGAGGGACAGAAAGATTCGGGCACAGTAAAAATTACGCGCCGCTGCTTCTCTGGGGCCTGGCCACTCCATGCCGGCAAGGAAGCCCGGCGTTCGCAACGCTTAAAGATAGGGGAGAAAAACGATACACCAACTACAGGTTCCGCGACGAAAGTCGGGGGCTCCGCGTTGCCGAGAGAGGCCAGGCAGTCGTTCGCGAAAAATGGGCGAGGAGGGAAAAGTCAAGGGGATTGGAAGAAACGTTCAAACCGGGACCAGGGAGAGGAGAGAAGGACGACCACAGTGCGCGCTCGCGGCCGAGAAGAAAGAGAGGGGCAAACCCTGGTTGTCCTCCATCTCGGGACCGAAAAAAAAGGGGAGAAGAAACGGGAATGCTGTGCGACGAGTCACGCCCTGAGAGAGCCCAGGGTAGAGCCCGAGAAAGAGAGGGGAAGACTCTGTTGCGTCGCGAAAACAGCAGCGACTGACCGGAGTCTCCGATCGAGAGAAACGGTTATCGCACGCTGGGGAGGGGACTTGAGAGACGAGAGCTCGCTTTCCCGGGGAGGGGCAGAAAAAAAAGAAGAAGCAACGGATGGACGCCGTACGTCAGAGCTCGATTGGGTCAGAAAAGCCATCGGAACGACCAAACAAGCAAGACTTGCATCTCTACCTTTCCTAAATAACAAAGGAGGAAATCTCCGTCCATTCCCAACGCGAAGACACGGAGGGCGCGCTCGAAACGCGAACAGGCGATTGAACTCAGGAGCCGCGCAAATGGAGAGTAAAAGTTTCTGCTCGTGTCTGTTGGAGCCGAAGAGCTCGACGCCAGGAGTTGGGAAAATCTACAGAGAAAAGAGGAGGTGAGCGGGCTTTGGGGGCCGGGGGGTGCGGAAAACAATTGTGGTGGCCGTCCCGGTCCCGCCGGGAAGCACCGACCTGTTGCCAACGTTAAAAAGGGGAAAACAAAACGCGCTCCAGCCAGACTTCTGATAAATTTCAAGAAACAACTCAATAAGACGAACAAGGTAAAATCTCCCACAAACTCCACAGGTCGAGGGGAGGCTGCGCAGAGGGGCGGAGTATAGACCGGCGTGAAGCCCCATTCCGGGCAGTAGCAATGGTCCGGCCAGTAAAAAAAGGGAACAGGTTCTAGGGCACGCCCAGGGGGAAACAAAAGGGGGACGCTATTATCTGACCACGCTCATCAGATATCTTCGATATCGGAATGCCGAAAGTGAATCTCCTCTCAAACAAAAAAAAACGGTAGAAATGGGAAGTGATCGGATGACCTAAGATCTCACTAGCGAGTGGTCATGCGGTCAAACACCGAAGGGGTGTTAATGGAGAAAGGGGGGTCGGAGAGCCGGACGGGGGTACTGATGAAAAGCCTAGATTAAGGGGCGACACCCGGGGCTATACTCTCCAAAAAATAGAACCTGGCAGGGGCAGGGTTGGCCTTTGGGGGGAAAAGGGGTTGATCACCATTCAGTGCATCAAGAAAGTTTTTGGATGAGAAATGTTTGGAAGTAGAGCTGCGCGATCCCGGGGTCGGATAAAAGGCTGGACAACGACTCGATCCAGTGACGGGACTCGTGAAGGGCCAACAATGAGAAAAAAAAAATGCGCATAAACCATCTAGCTCCGCTACGGCCTCTGTAAGCAACAACGACGCGGGCTCGTATAAAGTAAACAACGAGCAGGCACGCAGATGCACCTACATTTTTGAGCAGAGAATGGGGGAAAAGAAAGAGGGGGACACGCATTCTGCGCAGCTCGACGCGGTCACGCCGAGAGATGGCGAATTTGGGGGAGACGGTGGGATAGCGAATGCAGGTTGGGTGGAAGGCTGTCTCTAAGGAAACAATCTAAGGAATGACGGGGCGTAACAATGTCGTCGCGCGTTTTGGAGACGAGGCGCCGGAAAGAATATCCGGGAGGAGAAAAGAATCTTAGGCTACCAGTCCTAGAGAAAGATACTCAGGAGACTTGGTTCACGCAGGGGCTTTCTGAGCAAAACTAGGGGGGGAAAGAAGAGAAACAGAGCTAGAGTCCTAGGGCCTCTTGCCGGGAAAAGGGGTTCGGGGGGGAAATCTAGTCGATCACCGCGTACTGGCGTCGTTAGGGGCCACGGGGGACCCCGCTACTCGAGTTCGGCAAAAAAAAAACCTCTGAGGAAAGGGGAGGTGGGCGATGCCAGGCCATGTGGTATCTCGTCGGTGAACTTGGGTTGAAGTCTCAGCGCCTCCTCGCCCTTCCGAAGGGGGCAAAAGGGCGGTGAACGCGCGCCAAAAGGGGGAGGCAGGCAGAAGCATGGGGGAGGAAAAAAAAGAGTAGGTGGGGGGTGTAAGAATGCAGATCTTCAGCGAAAGGGACGAACGCCGGTCTCAAGGACTGCTCGTCAAAAAGGAAGAAAAGAGAGGCGGCTTCCAAGACGTCGAGAAGAGAAGCTGAGGAAAAATCTCTAGGAGTTCTTTCACTAAAAAAAAAACAGGAAGCGCGGCACGCCGGGGACCACCCGGATCTCCCAAGTTGTGCCAGAACTTGGGACATCGAGACGCGCCTATCGAAATCGCTTCGGGGGGGCGAAAAGCAACTCGTCACACTCCACGAAGAACGGCCAGAACTAAGCTTAGGAAAAGGAGGGGCGAGACTGAGGCGTATCGGGGCGGACGCGAACTCGCCGAGTTACGATCGGCAGGGCGGACTCGGAAAGTAGAATCGAAAGCCCAAGATTGAGGAAGGGGACGAGCCAGTGCTAGAAGAGCTCCTTAGAAGTTTGGATGTCGACAGTGAGAGCGCGGGCCCGACGAAAGAGGGGGCCATCTAGCACCTCGTCCGGAATCTCTAACCAACAACTTCTGAGGGAAGGCGGCCGAGGAAGCTACAGAGATTTCTGGGGGCCCTCCCTGATCATGTCGTCAATCGGACCTAAAAAAGACCAAAAAGCAATTCTCGTCGCTGGCACACCTAGGCGATCGAAGTCTCGAAATGCAACGAAAAATAGGGCGCGCCGATATGCCCCGAGCGAGAAAATCTCGAAGGATGACTAGAGTATTAACATAAGGGGGGAAGGGGGACTTTGCAAAGATACGCTCCAGGGCGACACTCTTCAGCGACGCAAGAAATCCGGTTCTGGTGGCGAGGTTCTCGAAAAAAGCCCACGAAAGCCGGCTGCATAATAAGAGCTGCCTCACGTCCTGGAACGAACAAACTTGTTTCATCCTGGTCGATTCAGAGAAGGGTGGGAGATGCTTGGGGGAAGAAAACGGTCAGGCAAGGGGAGGAAGGCGAGATCGCTTCAGGCTTCGAGACGCCGAGCAGGTTGGCGTCCCATGCCTCGTGAGAGATGTTTCGGGCCGCGCAAAAAATCCAGCAGCGAGGATCCCCATAGTCCTTGCTGGTCAGGGGATCGACTCAAAACTACTGGCATTCAGTTAATAAAAAAAATTGGAGGAAAAAAGCGCGCGCACCAGAGTCCGCGGGCACTACGGGGGACGAGGAGGTGACCCTTCGACCGCTGAGCCCCGAATCACGACGCACAAGAAAAAAAAAAAGAGGATCCGCTCCCGCTGCAGCGGCGATGCGAACGAAAAAGGTGTCGATCCATCGCGGGACCGACGGCGGAAGGATAGAAGGGAAAATGATAAATGCTACTAAAGTCCCGCACGGTCGAGAGGAAAAAAAATATCCAGAAGGGAAGGAAGCGCGCCTCGAGGAGGCAGGCAGCGCTGTGCGCGGACGCCCAGGCGAAAAGACGCACGTTAACCTTAACTAACAAGCGGGCGCTGGTAGGGGAACGAAACTCTGGGAGGACTGAAAAGAGTGAAACGCGGCGCCTTCCCACAAACGCGCGAAGACAGGATGGAAGCGATAACAGCTTTGTCGGCAGACTCACGAAAACGAATTACCAGAAGGGCCAGTGTCTCCTGTCCTCTACCTGAAGAGGCACAATCGAGACATTCCTACCGGCTAATCATAGGAGGAACTCACGTAAAGGATTCGCGAAACGCTCGAGAGTTTGAAATAGCCACACTGCGAAGAAAGGCGAAAAGAGTATGAGGATCGTGTTGAGGGTTGAGAATCGAAGCTCAGCTGAAAGCGGAGGGGAACGTAGGCTAGCTGGAGGCAGTGATCTGTGGGGATCGATAAGTGGACGTCCGAGTCCCAGGGGTCAGCCAAAACAGGTATTAAAAAAAGAGAAAAGGCCAATGTAAAAGCCCACTGGAAATCGCCCTAGACGAGGCGCGAACCCCAAATTCCAGCACAACTTCATGCGCACTAATGGACGGAGGAAAATGGAAGGGGAAGCCACAAACGCCCTCAACCTCGCTTCAACAATTCATTGCAATGCCCCGCGGGGTCGGGAAAAGCGGACGCTCTTGATCCGTAAAGTGGGAAAAACTACAGGGAGGGAACAGGGGGGAAACTCCTTGTTCCACGGCACGGGGGGGACGCAGCGATATCTGACCAACGAAATAATAGCTTCGACTGTCATCAGCAGCTCCGCCAAGGAGCCCTCTCCCAAAAACAACGGAGATGAAGATAGGGAGGGGCTGTTTGCGGATGAAGTGAAGATCTACTACACTGGCATGGGTAAATCCCCCCGGCGTGGGTCAAAGTATGCGACGAACTGCCTGTACGCCGGGAGTACTGAAGGCAAGCGCGCACACCCCCAGGCGACAGCGGAGATACTCGCCCCGAGGAAGGGGGAGGGGGGTAAACGCTCAGGTTGAGAGGGTGGGGATAATTTCAAATTTGGAGAAAAACAAATAGTTGTTGCGGAATCCAGTGGGTGTTTCGCGAAAGTTCGTAATGCGGACTTGGCAACGAAAAGGGGGACACAGTTTCTGCGCCAGGGTGGGGGAAAAGAAGGGGTATACTCGCTTCCAACAAAATGAGGGCACAAAAAAGCGAGAGGAACAACGCTCCATCTCGAGAGGAGAGCAAAACGATTTGGCCTCTCGGTCGACTCTTATGGAAAACAAAAAGGAATAGGAAATGCGGCGGCTAAGTTGTGTAACAAACGCTGTAGATCTCATGGAACCGGAGGGGAGTTCAACTCCTAGAATGTCTTCTTATGAAGGAGTTCTGTGGGGGAAATATAGGGTGATCGACCGTCGACCTTGGCGGGTCATGTCAACTCACGACTCTTACCAGTTGTGAAAAAAATAAGCGAAAAAAAGCGACTTTGTTTTCTCTAAGGCCTGGCTAACTCAAAAAATAGAGGCCACGACTAGTTTTCGTCTACACCAGCCCGACACTCGTAAAAGGACTCAAACATGTGAGACGGCGTTTAACGGAACTAAAGGAGACTGAAGACGAGATCAGAGTCAGTAGATAGATCCTATGCTCCTCAGAAAAGCGTAGAAAGTTCGACGTCGTCTTCATCATCCCGCGGAAAGGGGAGGGTCCCCAGACACCCGTGGCCACGCGCGCATAAGGGGAAGATGCAAGGAAGGGAGCGGACTCGTGGTCGTCAAGGGGGCTAGTGCGATCAAGAAGAATCTTTTGAAGAAAAAAAGTTCGTCAGGCTCACGCCCCTTCCTCTACGTATGCGCGCGAAAGAGATGCATGGGAGCGCCATCCGAAGAAGGATCGGGCGCTTCAAACACGAAGGGGGGGGGGGCGAGAGCAAGCACTGCGCAACTGCCGCTGCGTCAACGAAAGGGGGGGGGAGGATGCCGCGATGGCCAATAGCAGCGAGTCCAGGGAAGAAAAAATCGTGCTGCGTAAGAGAAAGGACTCGATCCCGAGGTGTAAGGAAAGGAGGTATAAGCCAATCATCATTATAACAGGCGACGAGCGGAACTCCAACAACCCAGTTTGTGGAAGAAGAAAATCAGTCGGCAGATCTTCAGAACTTCGTCAGAAAAGACTTGAAAAACCCACACGAGGCCAAACTTCCAGGGAGGCTTCGGACGCGGCGCCGCGAGACGTATAATCAGGAACGGAATCGACGTGTCCAGGAGGCGAGGATAGTCTGCGAAGAAGGAAGCGGTCAATAATGAAAAAGAGTGAGGGGAGGAGTGAAAGGACTATCTGAGTCGGCCAGCAAAGAATTGTGATGAGTCGCGCCAAGGGGGAAGGCTGCGAAGGGGCGAAATGAAACGGAGTCTCCCTTTATCTGGAAACCGAACAGAGAAGAGAACTCAAAAAACAACGGATTAGGAAATAGAGAGATCCGGAAAGAGGACATGGAAGGAGAAGGGAGCAGGGACGCGCGCAGCTCACCAGGCGCGACTCATCCACAACACTTCGAGATTGGAAGGGCCCAGCCGTCGGCTACTGAGCGACTATACGGAAAGTGGCGGAAGAGTGCCCCGATTAGAGGGACTTCGCGAAAAAGCTAACCTGGAGAAGAAAGGCTATTCGGGACCTGAGGCAGATACGCTCAGGGCGAGAAAGCAAGCCGACAAGCACGAAAGTTCTGGCCGAGGAGTGGGAGCGCAAGACAGAACGGACGAAGCGGCAGATATGACGGAGAAAAAAAAACCTCTTAAAAGGCAAACTTTTGGATCCGGTTGGTCGGCGGTCCGCGCGCTCCATGCTTGGAAGAAACGGCCAATATCAGGGGATCTAGGAAAAAGTACGATCCCGGGGATACTCCGCTGCTATCAGTATTCTGGCCCGTAATATTAAGAAGAGCCAGGCGTTCGCCGTGCACTTCCGACTCAGGACTAAAAAAGCGGAAGCGCCATGCTATCTCTGCGCAGTTGCGCCGAGGGAAGGCGAAAAACGCAGAGGCCGCGCTGTTACTTTTCGGGAAGAGAGGGAAAGCCTGAGATTGGCAGTCTTTTCAACCCAGGAAAGACGAGAGAAAAAGAAAGACTATCCACCGGGACGACCACGGAACGCGCTCGCGTCAGCGGGAACCGAAAGGCAGACGCAGGCTGCACATTGTTGTCGCCAAAAAAGCCGCCCAAGACGCGGATGAATCTAAAAGAATGCTTGTCGGAAAAAGGGGAAAGGACGAAGAGGAAATAGCCTCTCGCTCTAGCCTCGGGCGCAAGAGGCGGTCGGAAAATGGTGGCGCGACAGTGCCGAGGTATCCCTTGGAGCGAGCTCGTCTGGAAGGGGAGAGGCTCGGGTGCGATACGTACCTCCTCGATCTCAGGGGGGAGCAACGGATAACTCACACAACAAACGAAGACCGGATGGAACCTTAAAAATAACAGATAATTCGTCAGAAGAGTAGGACGACAGGAATGGGAAAATCTACCTTTCCTATCCTTCTTGAAAAGGAAGATTCGAGACATCGGCGTGACTCGAGCGGACGAGCGACGAAATCAGCGGTCGCTCGCAGGGTCAGCGACGCGCCAAAAAAAAAAGCGCGGGTGAAACACCAGAGTAGGTGGGCTCGAGGGGGGGGTGGGGGGGGAACAAGAAGTCTTTGGGGACAGAGCCGTAGCTGAGCGAGCTGGAGGCGGGTGAGCTTTCCTATGTGGGGTAGCAGTTCCAGGGTTTGGCTTCAAGAGAAAAAGGAAAACCCCATGGAGGCACGTCTGTGACCACGCAACGGGGCCCAGGAAAGGAAATCGGCCAGCAAAAGAGACCCGATTTGAAAAAACGTCGGGGACATGGACGAATGAGAGGGCATCAAGGGAAATCCCAAACAGTCCGCGTACTACCATCACCTCACGGTCTCATAGTAGGAGAGGAAAAAAAGAGGTTCAGGCAAAAGGCCAGCGGCAGCGCGCTTTCATGACAGTCCATGCACAGTGCGAACGAAGAGCAAGTGTCCCCAAGGGGTGTTTCACACTAATGGAAGGGAAAACCAGCATATATCTTCGACTCAGGTCCCAGTAAATAAAAAAAACGAGGATGAAAGAGATAGTTCCGGTGGCTGTAGTACGTGAAAGAGAAGGAAGATCCTCTGGCGCTTTAGAGTAGCGGCGTAAAAAGTGGCGGGTGGACAGGGCTGAAAAGTGGCGAACTGTAGCCCGGGGGGGGAATGACGGTGAAGAGGAGCCGTGGCAGTGGGGGCACAGGAAAACTCGAAACCTATTCGCCCGGCAGAATTGTAGAAGGAAAAGGGGGGAAGGGGGTGGGGGAGATTCCCCGGGGGGTTCGAGTCTCGGTTGGGGTTGCGGGGGTTGAGCGACATATGTATTGGGGGAAAGGAGGACAAGGCGACCTTGCGGCGTGGCAACAGACGTGAGGCTCCAGGGAGTGACCACGCGGAGGACGGCAAATGGCATGCGAACTCCAAGAAAAAGAACATATCTCGCCTCTCTGTAACCAAACGACGCTTCCAGACGGCTCGGTCGCGAACAAGAAGAACATACTCGTGTCAAAGACGCCCTATGAAAAACAGTTTGGAAGGAGGGAGAAAAAAAAAGATGTTGAAATCGTTGCGAGCGAGAGATTCGCGTCAAGACGACGAAACGTCGGCGTCGGTAGTGTGGGGCAGGGAGGAAGGTAGGGTGATAGACAGGGTGACCTAAGAAGGTTGGGGGGAAGTAGCTGGGACGTTCTGACCGACTCGAGCTCTACCGGAAATGGTCTCGACGCGTTGGGTGAAAAAAAGAAAAAAGAGCTCCCAGGAGACGGAGTCCACGCGTTTCTGGATACGAAAGAAAGAAAAGGCGAAAAAGCCACGGTGAAACGTCGTCCGCGCTGCGCCCGCACAGGACGATGAAAATCGAGCAGAAGGAGCTAGAGGCTAGGGCTCAAGCGGGCGGCGCACAGCATTTCGCAAGTCTTCTAAATCCCGCGGAAAAAGTGGGGGGGGGGGAGGGAGGAAACTGTTTGCCCCGCGCATCCTCCGTTCAAGGGGGCATCGAGTTCCGCGGGGGCGACTCGTGGTGTGTGGAGGGAGTGCATCGGGGTCTGATGACGTCGGGGGACAGGTGAAAGGTCAGTCGGAAAAACAAAAAGAGTCGAACTATGCGCTCTGCCTCTGCGTTGCACAAAGAAAAAAAAACAGCAGAAGAAATACTCATTGCGCTTCGAAGTTTAACTGTCTGGGGTGGTTCGGGGAAAGATCTGAAGAGCAAGGCGAACGCCGCGTCGCCGCAAGAGGATGACGCAGGCCGCAAAGGGACAGGGCGTCCTGGACCAAAGTCGGCGGTAAGAGCGAAGAGAAAGATCAAGGGGGCTTGAACATCAGGGCTCGCGCGAACCCTCGAACACCCGGAGCCGTGGTTTCCTCGGAAAGCGTAAGTGAGCAGGCAGGGGAGATCTTCCGTGAGGTCGAGGTAAGAAAGGACCTCTCACACAAGTCAGAAAGAAAAAAATGGAGAAAAAACGAACCTTGCCGAGGCGCGGAGGGCGTATCTGACTATGGCGTACTATACTAGCTACCAGTACAGCGGGCAGGAGCGCGAAACGCCAAGGTGGACCGGCAGCCTCGTCGATTCGGGGAGATTCGCCTCGGAGGAGGGAAAAAAAACTATTGGGGAAGTCAAAAGCTAAGAGGTCCCGCCGTCTCCGGGAGAAAAAGGACAAATGTGTATCTGCGAAGTCCTCACACAAAGAGGAATTATGAGAAGAAATACAGGCTGCGCGGGCAACTCCGGAGCTGAGAGGGGGCCCGCGTCGGAAAAAAGCAGATCTAAAAAGGTTCAAGCCGATGGCGATCGCAACGATGCTGGCCGACTCTGGTCGAGGAAAAGCTTCAGAACGCGCTCAGCAGAGCGAAGGCGATCAGAGTGAACGCCGGCGGTTCGAGTCCCGTATTCATCAAAAGGGAAGGAGACCGGCGCTAACCCGACATCGCCAGAAGTTCTTGCGAGGAGTGGTGGGGGTGAGATGGAATCCCTAGAAAGAAAAAAAACGCGGATTTGCGTAGATCTCAAATTACGGTGAAGGGAGGGGGGGACGCCTTTGTGGAGGCTTCACCCGGCGCGGCCTGTTCCTGAGTTGGGAAGGCTCGAGGACGAACGGCCCCGAGAGAGCTTCGGACGCCGAGCGATCGTGGGATCATCAGAATCCTCTGCGGTGACCTCGGCCGCAATCAAGAAAGTCGATCCACTCGGGAGCTTTTCGCTGCAGAGAAAAATACGAGGGCCAGGCGAAGCGACAGGGCGGGAAGATGAGGAGGGGGGGAGGACGCGAATCTATTCCTTCGACGTCGCGTAATGTGTAAATTAGGAAAATCAAGGTGTCCGCTGTTCCCAACCAAAAGAAACCACGATACACCGAGGATCCCTAAGAAAAAAAAAAGGGATCAAAGTCGACTCCGCGAAAGAAGAGGCCGGGCACCCGTGTTTCGCCAACGTTGACAACAAAGAAAAAAAGGAAAGAAACGTCCAATGCTGTGCGAACGCCGTCACGTTAGGTGAGCAATCTCGCTACGGGAGAATCGGGCAGAGAGCTCAGAAGAGCTTTTGCGGCAAGGAAAGCACTAGAATATTGGCCAATCTCTCTCAGAGGTCTACGCTGGTATCGCCATAACGCGGGAAGGGATACCTCCTCGGCTCGGAGGACGCGCCTAGTACTCAAAAACTAGAACTGATGGACTGCCGTCACCCGTTCGAGCTCGCTGAAGGTCAGACTCGTCCGAAAAGGGAAACAATGTGAACAGCGAGAAGGGGGACTACAGTTGGGGTCCTATCACAAACCGTCGAATGAAAACCTACCAGAAGGAGTAAGGTCGCGGCTGACGCGAGCGCGATCGGGGGGCGACCGCCCGTAGAAAAAAAGCGGAGGACGGAGTGAACGCTGTAATTTTCGAGTGTTCTGGTTGCAAAAAAAAGGATCCAAGGAAAGTTGGCTCTAACATCGGAGGCTGAGCTAGCTGGCGGCGGGGGATTCTCGCAGGACATTGGTTTGGAGAAAGTGGGCATCAACCCATGGCTGAAACGTCTGGGGTTCACGCCGGGAAAAAAAGGAATAGCCGCAAAGACTCTGGGGAAACCAGGATTTCCAGAAACAGAATGAATCGAAACATACGGGGAAATCTAACCCACAGCCAAAAAAACGACGTCTACCATTCCTCCAGAAAAGATTGAAAAAAAAAAAAACTTGGGGGAAGAAACAGGGCCACTCGTGCAGGCGCTGCATCCGTCCATAACAGTCTCACATGTTCTAAGGAAAGGGCAAAAACCACGGGGGTGAAGCAGGCGTATTAGATGACCAATAAGCCGCATGTCTCACGTAAAACCGAAAAGTAC
>Ga0179591_1321607_pt1 | contig 13130 bp, 14 predicted proteins | sample CZOMad2_1_08_16f_FD_182891 | JGI IMG/M metagenome (GOLD analysis project Ga0179591, IMG submission 182891) | Vadose zone soil fungal communities from Angelo Coast Range Reserve, California, USA - CZOMad2_1_08_16fungal (PacBio error correction) | ecosystem: Environmental > Terrestrial > Soil >...
AGACAGAAAACCTTTCAAGGGTCGACCAGAACAGCTACCATGATGGTCGAAGAACAGGAGAAGAGGCACGGCTGGAATCACACGGTCCTGCTCAGCGGACCCACGGACCAAGAAACGGGTCCCCGGGAAAAAAAAAACTAAGACCAATAAAACCGCGGACGCCAACCGCAGACAGCCAAAGTCTGAAAGTTCTGTGGTACAACGCAACCAACAAGGAAGGTGTGAAACAAGACGAAGGGGAATGTGTGAACTTCAGGGGACAAAAGATTCTCCTGGTCCACTTTGAGTCATAAAGGGGGTTAAACGTTTTGATTTCGGGCAGGGTCCCTGGGGAACGCCGGGCAATCAGTGGTTCTAAGCAGGAAAAAAAGGACTATTTCCGAGCACGCCCAACAAAACAATGGTTTTGCCCATGCTGGCCAACAAACTAAGGGTAAAGGGGGGGGGGAAACAAAAGTCGGTCCAGTTCGGGGTGCGGTAACTTTCTGAAAGGAACAAGAAGAGTTAGAAGCGCGGAACACTCGAAGCCAATCGTTTCGGAACTTTTGGGTGAAAGGGGGGAGGGGGGGGGGGAGGCCCTTGTTGTTGTTTTGTTCGTTTGCAGGGGGAACGAATAAAGAAAAAAATCTTCTTCTTTCAACCTTCCTTGGCGTAGAAAAAGGGTAAAGGGCTGTGACTCCAGGGGGAAATTGGGGACCGGACTTTCAATAGACGCCGCCAGGTGAAACCAGCTCCAAAACAGAAGGGAGTTATAACGAGGTGCACTTATGTGATGACACCCCAGGCCTAGTGACTGAAAACCTGAAAAGCTGCTGCGATCCCCCACTGCGGCAGGGCTGACCTTCACACCACAGACCAAAGAGAGGAAGCGCCCAAATAGTACCAAACTTCGGGTATGCCGTTTCGGCGGTTGGGTTGGAGAACCAAATGCAGACAAAGAAAGTGCTGCCACTGCACTCATGCCTAAGGGAAATCGGAAAGGTAGAGCTGCGCCTTGTATGGGATCAGCGCCTTTACCTCCATAAAAAGGTTCATAGGGGAAGTAAACTGTTTTAAACTAAGGGGTATGGAACGATTTTCAGAGTGCAAAGCCACTAACATAACGCCTTTTGGTCCTGCAAAGTTCGCGCTCACATGGGCCGGAAATCTCGCTGAAGCGAAGCAGTCGAAAAAGAAGCGAGGGACCGTATGTACACAACAAAACTGCTGAATAGAGGTAAAAAAAGACAAATACAAGCGGGTTTTGGTGCCGAACCACGAAAGAAAAAAAAAAAGAACAAAAACCTCCGTGAACAGGAAAAACTAGGGGGGGGAGGCTGGACAATAGTGGCGGCGCGGCAACAGCGGTAAGGAATATTTGCAGCAAGTCGCAGGTAATCCAGGCGGCGCAAGCAGCCAACGATGCTTGACGTAATAAATCCCGATCGGAAAGAGACAGTGCTTTGGTCCAAGGGGTAGACGGGGGTTTTGTTCGGGGTCCTTTGTGGTGTCTTGGGGAGGGAAAGTGATTGATCTGGACTGCACCCTTCTTCCAACCCCCGACAGAGGCAGAAGAAAAAAAAATCGACGCACAGGAAACCCGGCTAAAACAGTGGACCCTAAAAACACGTAAAAAAAAACCGAGTGCCGCGACAGGCCAGCTAGGGTACTTCGTTGAGGGGGAAAGGAAAAAACCAATCCCAATACCATTGACCTCCAGCTGAAAGCCCAGTGGAAAGGGGGATCCCCTAAGTCGGATGAAACATTTGGTGATGGAAAGACCGGGCCAGTTAAAGCTGCGTCGCAGAGGAGGACCTCGCGCGCTCATTGGAGGGAGTTGGGGGGGGTAGATCAGAGGGGCGATTAACGAATCATCCATTCAATTATTGTCTATTTTGGGGGGGGGGGGTTCTCGGAAAAAAAAAACAGAACATCCTTGCGCCAAGGACAGGAAAAAGACAAGGCCATAACCTTAACACTCAAAATAGTGGGGAGTCCCAATAGATCATTGGGAGGAAGATCTTTGGGGAGACCTATAGAAAAAAAGCTAAAAACGCAGAATCGAGACGCAAAGGTAGACCAAGAACTAACATCCGTCACCAGACCTGCCGGCAATCGGGGAAACCCTCCTACGGGCCCAATCAGGGATAACCCGCACCGCCCGCAGAGGGGTAGGGCGGGAGTGAAGAGTCCGATTGCCAGACAAATAACAAAAAAAAAAAAAAAAAAAAAAAAAAAAGAAAAAAAAAAAAAAAAAAAAAATCTGGTACAGGGAAGCCCTGTACGACAAGTTTTTCGATCAGCCTGAAGGGAACTAGATTCCGTAAAGGGAAAAAAGGGGAGCGGGCGGGGCACATCAAAAGGTCGGGATCATTTTGCAGTCAGAAGGGGAAGCGCTGTTTCACCAAAGATGGGGAGGGACCAGCCAGGAGGGAAGGTCGACTGCCGCAGGGGTAGAGAGGTGATGACGACTGTGCAACCAAGGAGCGGCGCACGGGTTGGGACTCCCTCAGGGTCTTTTTTCTAGTCAAAGTCTTCCAAAAAAAACCGGGTTAGCAGGGATTCCGGCCTCAATCCAAAAAAACACCCCAGAAAAAGAACATAAACACATCATGGTCAACGGGTCGCCGCAAACATCAGCCGGAAGGTAAAAGCCGGTCATCATGGGAGGGGACTCGAGCACCCTGGTGGGGTTTGTACCAAAACGCCGACCGTTTACCTTCAAACGGTGCCGATCGGGAGTCGTTTAAACACCTATCAGTCTTCCGTGTGCCATGGGGGGGGACAGTCGGGGAGGGCGCCCAGCGGTCGCTAGACAAAAAAAGCACTAGTGGCGTACAGTCAGAAAGCAGCAGCAAAAAAACAAAACGAGCGGAGCAAAAAAAGGACTACCAAACAGAAAAAAGCCCGTCTTGTAATCCCGGAATCGCTAAGAAATCGGAACTTACAATCTCTTACAGGGTCATAGGCGAAAAGAGGTCAATTGGGGGGGTACAAGATCGAAATGCAATTCTAAAAGTCACGCGGGGGACTATAATAAAAAGGGAGTCTGTTGGGGGGGGGGGGGTTATTAGAGGAGAACGAGGTAAATATCAAGAAAGAATACGAAGGAAAGAAAACCTGGCGCACTAGGACACAAACACACCCTGAAAAGGGCCAGTGAGAGGCAGACTGCGGTAATGGGGGATATATGGTAAAGCGAAAAAAAGGCAGGCCACCCGTCGGAATCGTCAAGGAGTACAGGACATTTTTCGTGGCGCCGATGTTGCCTCGGGATCCCACGCCCGACGGAAAAAAGGACGACGATTGGGGCGAGCCAAAAAGATAAGGCACCGGAGGGGTCGGATCGGATCAAAATCAAAACAACAAAACTGGGTGGAGGGGAGAAAAAAAAAAAAGAAGAGGTCCTCATGCGGACTAGTATGCGCCAGGCAATCTGCGTCTGAAGGCAGGGGAGAGGGGGTGGGAAAAAACAAAAAATCTTAAGGTCCCAATAAGGGGAGTGGCGCAAGGGGGGGGAAACAAGGCCAGGAATTTACGAACAGACTTCGACGCGCTTCGGAGGGGAAAGATCGGCAAAATGACTCCTAAAAGGCATTTATAAAGGGTCCTGGTATCGGGGGTGGGTCAGTGGTCCCCCCAGGTCACCTTGCGGAATTCTATAAAGGGGCGAGCGCCACCGTAAAAACAACATACTGCCTTCAGCGCCTGGATCGTCAAATGAGGGGGGAAAAAAAAAGGAAAAGGGTTACACTCATACTGTTTGTGGAACTTTACCCCACGGGTTCGCCCTGAGGAAAACATTAGCGGGCCTGATAGATTGACTGTCGCTAAAAAAAATGACCTGCAGACGATACGAAGGGTCCTCTGGCGCCGCACTGGGGCGTTGGTTGCCAAAAAGGTAAAGATGAACCATGTACTAGCAAAGAGGGATGTTGGCAAGAATGAAAGCGGCAACGGGGGGAAAAGTCCGTCATGAAGAACGAAACGATATTGAACGGAGAACGAATGAAAAAAAAAGGGGAGGTACGCACGAGGTGGAACTGGGGGAAAAGACAACAGAAAAAAACTAAGAAATGGACTGAGCCGGCGGACAATAAAATTTTATTCGATCATGGGGTGGAAGAAGGGGGGAGGGTGTGCAGTCTGGCGATGAGGACCAAGGAGGGAAAAAAGTCACCACGTTGTGGGAAAGCTGAGGGCACGCGCGGAGGGAAATGCCTGTGGCCGCTGAAAAATCATATCAAGTTAACTCGGCGGTGAAATCTGGAGGGGGGATAAGCTGGGGGAAGCGCTTGTCTACTGTAAAAAAATGGTGCTTGGACCGACGTGTGGAGGGTGGGAGCGCCGTTTCAATAAGGCCCTGAAAAGAATGGATACGGGAAGATCTGCTCGACAACTTTCAGAGGTCCAGCGTACAACGCTTTGTGGATTGACAAAAAAAAAGAGAGTAGGGCGGGGGAAATGCGCCTCGTTACTACCACAAGACAGCCTGAGAGCACATAATAGAATTATCCGGAGATTGTGAAGGATCTGCAGTTTTCACCAGACTGACCAACTTTAGATGGCCAAGATGGCTGTGTCAACGAAGGGAAGGAGCCCGATTATGCCGAAAGGACACGCAGTCTAGGGCAAAACAACTTATGAAAAAAACAGAATTACGTCAAAACAAAGGGGTTGCGGGCTGTCGTGGTTCATGGGGGGGGGAACTTTGCTTTGGGGGCCGCTGCGAAGGAGCATGAGAAAAGGGCGTTCCGACCTGGGGGAAAAAAGAAGAAGCGGTCGACATGGATGGCCTTCTCGCCTTTAAACGTTTGCACGCAAACGAAAGACCAAGGACGGCTGGGGGGAGGACGCGAATGAAACTGAATAACCGCGAGCGGAACTGCGGGGGAAGGGGGTCAAAATCAATTCTTTCCAACTAGGTATATGAGTCAGCTGGAAGGAGTAATGCTCTGGGTTGAAAACGAAAGCGTAAACAAGATGAAAGGAGTGTGACAGGGCCTTATCCGAGATTGGGATACGGACGGTCCGGGGAGAGTTAGGGGTGGGGGGGGACATACTGTATCTTCCTTGAGACTTCAGTGGGATCCGCAACGTAAGTGAAAGGAAAATCCAATCAAAAAGGCGCGCCCAGAACACAAGAAAAAACAATAACGTGGGTCAAGAGTACACTAAAAAGGAAAGCAGCCAGGAGGGCCTTAAAAACTTTCTTCAGTGTGAGGCCAAAAAGGGCCACGAGACCTAGAAATCCACTGATCTTCAGGGGGGAAAAAAAAAAGCGCCGCAGAAAGGAAAACGATTTCCAGGGACCCTAACTCAAACCTGGGTGTCAAGGGGGGGATGCCGTGGAGAGGGGCTTTCCACCTGGTCGGCAAAAAACCTCTGAAGGGCGTTTTAGGCCCAAGGCGTATCAAGAGGTGGGTACATCGCCTCAGCTTTTCTTCTACAGTAGCAAGGCCGCGCGGTCAAGGCAGTGAGCCGGAAAAATTTGGGAAATAAAAAAAGAGTATGTCGGGGCAAGCATGAATCGTCCCACATCACTTAAGCAGAGAGGAAAATTAAGGGGGAACCGGGTGGGGGGGTCTGCCCCAGGAAGAGTAAGAAAAAAGGAAGGAAAAGAGACAGTATTCAAATTCATGGAGGCGTTGGGGGAATTGAAAGGGAAAGATTGCACCTTTTATGTGGAAAGAAGGAAAGAAATCGAGGGAAAACTCTGTAATCGTAGAGGAGGAAAGGCAGGGGGAAAGGGCAAGTAAGCAAGACCCAAAGTGAATGGATCTCCGAGCTTAAAGGAGAGGCTCAACATTTCTTAGTGGAATTCACACAATGGACCTCGGAAGCAAAGGCTTTTCACACTGGGGGGTGAAAGAGGGAGTCAGAGGTAACCTGCAAGGAAAGAGACTGGCACAATACCTTTTCTCAGTAAGAGGACATGCCTCTTTATGATACAAAACAGGGGAAAGAAAAAAGCCGCTGTGAAACATCACAATCGAATCGGTTCGAGCCAGGGGGAGCAGACTCGAAACTTCACTCTGGAGGGGGACCTAGCCGACGATCCGAGTTTGAACGCCCTTCAAACGGTTTAACGCCGGCCAAAAAAGGGGGACCTTGTACTGAGAGGAGAACAGGGAGGGTGGGGGACCGGGAGTTCTAAGAGTGAACCCGCAAAAGGGGTTTAAACCAAGAACAAAAAGGACCAGTGAACCCGTTGAAAATCAAGGTTCCTCTCTGAAGCACCAAAGGGCAGCCCGACGCTTGTCCCGGGACGGTGAAAAGGGGAATGTTGCCCGCGGGCCTTTGTTGAAAACCCATCTCGCTGGGGGGTGAGGGGTAACCACGCACTGTACAAACAGGTACAATCGTCGCGGGGGGGGGGAGGACATTGGGTGAGCTGCGCTACGAGGGGGGGCAGGGCGCGCGAAGAGGCAAACAACAGCGCGCGAAAAAAGCCGGAGGCCCCAAAGAGGGGAGCAAGTGGGCAACTTGTCCAGAAGAATGGGGGTCTTTGGTCTATCTCTCGCAAAAAAAAAAAAGGGGGAGGGGGGGAGAGGAAAGAGAATAGCAAGAAAACAAATTTTGGAGGGAGTAAAGGGGACAACAAGCTACAGTCTGGTCAGACTTAGTTCGAGGAGACCTGGCCTGCTGTCACTTGGAGACGAGCGCCACCGACCAAAGAACGGTCACCGAGCCAAAATCAAACAGGGAAGCTGCCAAAAGGGCGGAAAAAATCAACAGCAAGTCTTGAAGACGTGAACACTGACCAACAACCAGAAGAGAGGGGGTCACACAGACAAGCAAGGGACATGAAGGTGACATCAAAGGGGAAAGGTGACAAAGCGCGAACCCGCTGAAAAGGTGTTGGGTTTTTTTTTTGGTGAAAGTCAGGAACAAGTTTGCATTGAAACACGGGGAAGGTCAGCAATGGGGACCCCGGGGAAAGGGGAATTTTTAAAGAATAGAAAAAAGGGCTTTCCGATTCGGATGGAAAAAAGGAAATTGGTGCAGGGTGCCAAAAACGAGAAGGAAGGTTGATTGCACCTTCCGATATTGAAAAAAAAAGGAAAGGTAACTTGGGGGGCAAAAGAACAAGTGGGGGGGAGTAGCCCTCACAGCTCGAGCCGCGGTCGACGTGTGATTCCTGGGCGGAGGGGTTGTTGTGGGACTTTAGGTTTGGGGAAAAAGAAAAAAAAGCCGGGGTGGCATTCCTGAAAGATGGGGGGGGTCATTCACTACCAGGTGTCCTTGCCTGGAGAGACCGCGATTGAACCATACGGATCCTCTGAAAAAAAGAACTAGGGGTCCAAGGGGACTTTAATTACGAAAGGGGAACCAGGAGATAGAAAATGACTGCCCTAATAACTACAGAAAGGACAAGCCGCCACCCACTATAGGGGCCTCTGCCCCCTAACTCTATAGCAAAGATGTCCATGCAGCGGAACGATGATTCCACCGCGGTGTGGGGTGGCAACGCAAGGAAAAAGTGGCAAGCCAAAGACAATCGAAGGAATCAAGTGACCAGCGCAGGGGGGAACCTGAGCTGAGAGCTGACCGCATTCCAAGTCATGCCCCCGGCGAAACGGTCACTAATTAATGCCGACTGGTGGGTGTTGGCAACGTGAAATGTAACGCGAATTTTTTTGAAAAGAGACCAAAACACCATTAACAGAGGGTTCACCGCAGTAGCCTGCTCACCGACACGAAGACAACAGGATCACTCGGGTAAGCAGCAGAGCTGAGGTGGTAAAGGGGGGCACCGGGAGGATCGCCGTTAAAAATGAACTACCCATTCGCCGGTTTGTGGGTCGAAAACCAGACGCAACCACGACTCCACGGCATCCTTGAAAAAGGGGGTACTATTTTAAAGGCTTGGGAAATAGTGCGGGGGAGCGGGGACCCCGGCCCCTGCGAGAATCCAGTGGAACAAAAACTTTTTCTTTTCTCGTTAGCGACAAGCAAAACGAATAATGCTACGGATAATGGCAAAAAAATGGGGGAAAGGCACGATTAGTTTGGGCCAGGGTTACTAAACGTTCAAGAAAAGTTGGAAGTGATGTGTCTGCGCGAAAAATGGGACCCTTTTTTCTGCAGGCAGAAAACGAAGGGCACTGGGAGCCCCCGGACTACAGGAAGACAACACAATCCCTAGAACCAATCTGTGGGGGGGGGGGGGGGGGGGTGTGGGGGGGTGGGGGGTGGGGGTGGGGGGGGGGGGGGGGGGGGGGGGGGGGGGGGGGGGGGGGGGGGGGGGGGGGGGGGGGGGGGGGGGGGGGTGGGGGGGGGGGCTGGCACATCAACTAACCACAAAGAGGCTATGAAGAAAAAAATGAAAAAAATGCCTCGATGTTACTACGTACTGTAAACTGGCTGGGGGGAGAAAATCCAAAAAACGCAAAATAAGTAAACCAACAACGCTGAAGCCCTGTGGAAAGAAAGTACAAGGGCGAATGAGACGCCATTGATGAAGGGATAGGGAACTATCTGTTAAGATGAAGGAACCTCCATCTCAAAAAAGAATGGGAGCTCCAGTGGGCGAACTATCAGCGGGGTTAAGGGACTGCTCATGTCGAAGGGTTGATTTCAAGTCGCAAAAAACCAAACAAATTCTGACAACGAAAAGGCCCGTAAAAACATCCGGGAAAATCCAGACAAAACCAAAACAACCAGAGAAAAAAGAAAAAAAGGAAAAAAAACCAAACACGGAAGCCCCGATGGTTATTTCAACTCCGTGGGCGAGTAGGGGGACCGAACGCGTCATCTATCTTAAGGCGAACGTCGACCAGCCAGGCTGCCAAAGTTGAAAGCCCTGCGTCTCACTTGGTGAGAAAGGATGTCAATCACTGGACACAAAAAAAAAACAGGGCCCTGGGTGGGTCTTCTCAGGAAAGGGGGATTCTGGTGAGGCGAGACCCAGGGAAAGGAACAAATACCTCAAAGTGGGAGGTAATAAGCCAGAATGTAACGCGGGTAAAAAAAACTCTGAAATGGGAGACAAGCCTTTCAAAAAAGGACAGAGATTCAGGTCATGAACAGGGGGTGTAACTAAAGGCGGATAAAATCCAAGTTCCTGCAGAGTTACAATAAAACAGCTCTCAAACACAGAGTTCAAACCAGCGGAGAGATCACCGTAGCCGAGCATGGAAGGGAATTGGGGGGTCTCCTCGGCACAAGGACAGGGGGGGAAAGCGAGTACACTGTTGGGGCCGAGATTGGAGAGACAACATTTGGGTTTCAAAAAACAGTGGGGAAAATCACAGGGACAAACAACACTTCCACTCCCGAACCAAGGGATCTAAAAAAAAAGGTCAACTGTCCGCCATCATAAAAAAGGCCACCGGGAATCAATTTGCTTTCATCGCACTTGTTGTACAAGGCAAAAACCGAACGTAAACTTCCAAAAAGCCACGAAGTGGGCATAAACAGGAAAAGTATCGTCGTAGTGTTAAACTTGGCCGAACTTTCGGAAGATCGCAGGCAGCCCAGCTCACTAAAATGGGGGTCTGACTCCAGAAAAGTCGAAGGGAAAAAAAAAAACGAGCGCCGTCAACCATAAATAGAAGAATGAGTCTGAGGGGAATCCGAAAAATCATCGGGGAAGTAATGACAGGATTCTGAAAGGGGGGTCCCAGCGAAGGAGGGGGGGGGAAAATCGCAAAAGATAATTAAAGAAAGGCCTCGTTGAAAAAGAAAAGGCCTGGACTGGGGGTTGGTGTAATTCAGAGAGAAAAAATCTAAAATCGACAGCAGAATCTCCAACCAAACCGAAAAACGGCAAATGCCAAAAAACCGCTTAGAAACGGCAGGGGGGAAAAATGCCGACGGCGGTCTAAGGTGGGAGAAACTACAAGAGCAGCCCGTCTGCTTCTATTAACTGGACAAAAAGCACTTGGGGCGTTACGCGCGCGATGGCCTTCCCATAGCCAAGTCACCGCTCAATTCAGAAGGGAGGTCGGGTTTCTCCGCATAAAAGAAAAGAGACGCGAGTTCGGATGGAATCGGTCAACAAGGAAACACGAAAACGGAGATGGAGAAATAAAAAAGAGAGACGACATGCGCTCGTATACGGCTCAGAACACGGGGGGGGAGCTGCTGAAAGCGCGCGAGAAATAAGCCATCGGGGGAGGAGAAATCAAAATCAGCTAAGGAATCTTACTACGTACAACAAAGGGAAAAGTTAAAGGACAAGGTACAGATCGGACAAAGGGGGAAACCGAAGGAGGGAAGGGACACTTTGAATTGGAAGAGGGGTGGGGCCTTTGCGCAAAGTTAAAGACCAAGATTACAGGAGGAGATTACTAGGGGATATCGCCCTTCCACAAACAGAGAAAAGGAGAAATGGATCGTCACAGTCCGGGGGAAAAAAAATGAGTTTCACGACAACGGGTGGTAGCTTTTACAAGCGACGTAGAGATACCAGTCTCCAGAAAAAGGAAGGTACTGCGAGAAATTCAAAGGTTCAAAGGGTAAGGGAAAATGGATGAGGGGGTGCGCACCGATCATTTGTGAGGAGGAGTTGTGGCTGATCCATCAAATTCGGTGGGGCTGCCCTCGTACCGCGGAATGGAAAAGTCGGCAGGGAAACACACAGAAAAATTGAAGGAGCACACTGTGCTGTGGGGTGGACGGTGGCGTTGTAAAAAATCTGGTAAATGAAAAAAAAGGGTAATGGAGGAAAGACCAGGGGGAAAAAGGTCACCCTGCGGAACAAAAGGAAAAAAGGGTTATGGGAAAAAAATGTTTCCGCGGGGAAGGGGTGCTATTGTAGGGGCAAACCTACTGAAAAAAAAACCAGTGGGAAGAGGCTCGCAATAAGAGAAAAAACTCCTCCTGCTTTGCCTGAGGGGGGGAAGAGGGAACTAACTAGAGCAATTGCGAAAACTTATTAAGAGCATGGGGGGCGATGAGGCACCGCGGGTGAACAAGTCCCCCGCCAAATGGGGGGCTGCCCAAATAAAAGGGGGATGTGACAGGCGACGTTAACAAAGGGTTGAAAACCACATGCCGGAAGGATCTGAAAAATTATACAACTGGAAGAGTGTACAGACAGTAACAGGAGGGATGCGTCACTACGAAGGGAGCAGGGAAAAAAGGCCTCTTTTAAGACCTGCCACCTACATCCTAAGAGGCACATCTGCAGAAGGATCCCGATATGGGAAGAGGTCTTTTCCAAAAAGCCGGGGGCAAAGAGGGGACGAGTGGGAAGCCTGGGCTTTAAATATCTCCTTTGCAGAATCCCTAAGAGACCTGGTGAAATTCCACCCTGAGGAAAAGGGGGAAGAAGAGACCCACGAGGATGAACTGTCAAACCAAGGGGTAAAGTTCTGGGGTGGCAACGGAACTGGGAAGGGCTGGGCCAGAGGCGGCCATAATATTTCAGGACGCAAAACCCTTTGAAATCAGAAAAAAAAATCTGAAGAAAAGGTATTTGGTCATAGGGAACAAGAAGGGAAAAAAATGTTACGCAAACAGCAAAACGGTCGTAAAAACTAGGGAGTAGCGGAAAAAAGGAGAAGATGGCTGAATACGATCAGGTCGGAAAGGGATTGACAGCTGGCTTCAAGGCCCAGCTGTGAGTGCGGAAGAAAAAAAAAAGTCAGTAACAGAAGAGGAGCGTCGCGAAATCCTGAAAAAAAAATTCGGCGGGGGACGGAGGGAAGAAGAGTGGTGGGTGTCTTATTATCCTTAAAAAAGAGAGTCTGGAAAGCCCAAGAGGTGAATGCAGGAGAAGAAAGTCCAAACCCCCCCCCCCAACACCAAAAGTGAGCGCAAGACACAAGACCGAACCCGTTAATCCGTCTTCAGCACGAGAGAAAAGGAAGGACAAAAAATCATCAAAACTATATACAGAGAAAAGTAGGGCAGAGAGAGTCGGCAGCAGTCCTCAAAAACTATGGCAGCCCCCCCCCGAATATCCAATTCACTGATGCCGTGGAGTCGACGGGGAGGGGGAGGGCAAAAAAAGCCGTGAAGGGTTCCGTTCACACTAGGGGGGGGGAAAAAAAAAATTGCCAACAAGAAGTTGGGTAAAGAATCAATATTTTCTTCCGGACCACTATCAGGAAAAGAAGAGGAGACTGGCACGGCTGAGCGCGACCTTGCTAATGGATTCTTGGCGCAAAACAGGAAAAGAAGGAGATCAAACTTGAAGAACACATAACGAAACAGGAACTACCAGGGGGGTAGGCCCTTCAAATAGAAAATCGAAAGCGACAGGGGGTCATAATAGGGGGGGGGGAAAATTCGCTGGGAAAGGGAAGGTCCAAGATTTAACTTGCTGGCTCTTTACAAAAAAAAAAAGGAGATAAACATAATCGCCGTCAGCTGCCCTGAAGAGGGGTAGGGGAAGATAGAAGAGGGGGGGGGTCTTGCAAGACCGCAAGGGGAAAGGGGGGGAGGGGAAAAATGTCGCCTGCAGCGTCAACATCCCTATACTCCTGGAGTCGGAAAAGAAAGGACAATAAGTAGCCGCTGCTTGGTAAAAACGTAGGAAAAGCGGAATGAAAAGGGAGGGAATTCAATAATGTTAAACAGACCGAAGGAAAGCCACCGCCGCTATTAAAACCAAAACAGAAAAGAAAAAGCCGCCTGAGGGAAAAGCAAAAAGACTAGAGCTGGTACGAGAAAGCAAAAAAAACTTTCGTGGCAGTGAAAGTAAAAAGGAAGACCCGAACCTATCATTGTTTAAAGAATCCCTTCAACAGCGCAGGGTGGGAAACTCCTGAACCGGGAAAGGCACTTAAAAAAATCGATTTGGGGTCAAGGGTGGGCGTAGGATAGGGGGGGACCGAAAGGTTTTCACGGCGTCCCAACAGAGGGGAAAGAAACGTGAAATCAACGTAAAACCTCTGACTCAAACAAGTTTGCCAAGAGAGGGGCACGACCTTTCGAAAAAGGGGGGGCGTGGACCAACCGATTCGCAGGTGGGGAGGGTTTTTTTCAGTTGGTCACAAGTCAAAAAAGGGGGAACAAAATTGAACCTGCGGCAAAAACCATTCGCGGCTTTGCAGGGGGGGGCGGAGCGGAACTGGGGCCGCGGACGTCCAAAATTTGGTGGGAAGGGACCCCGAGCGGGAAGATCCAGAGACGAGGATCCGAGGCTCAGAAGTGGAGGGGGGAGGTGGTCACTGTCGACGCCTGAAAGGGGGACTTGT
>Ga0179591_1371157_pt1 | contig 13129 bp, 17 predicted proteins | sample CZOMad2_1_08_16f_FD_182891 | JGI IMG/M metagenome (GOLD analysis project Ga0179591, IMG submission 182891) | Vadose zone soil fungal communities from Angelo Coast Range Reserve, California, USA - CZOMad2_1_08_16fungal (PacBio error correction) | ecosystem: Environmental > Terrestrial > Soil >...
ATCACAAGGTGGAAATAATCACAGAGTAAAAGAAAGGTATGCAAAACGCTTATATTTGGAGGGCAAAACGAAAAGGGGCCCTGGGGCAGGAGGGGAGGTTCAGGGTCCACAAGATACAGCCCTTTGGCTGGTCATTGCTGATCGGCAGAGGTTTCAAAACATATTAGAAGAAAAAAAAAAGGACGTTTTGTTTTTTGTGAATGAACCTTAAGGGGGGAAGGAAAGGAAACCTTGGGCACTTTGAATCCCGGAAGGGGGAAAGGGTTTGGGGTAACTAAACTAGAGAAGCGGGAATCGGAAAAGATTGCGCGGGCGGAGGGAAGGACGCTAGCGGGCGTTTGTCACACATTGGGGGTCAGGTTGGGACCCGGGTGAAAAGGAGTCATGGGGGCCTTGACTATGTTGAGGAAAAAAGGGGATACATGAGGGTAAAGGGGGTCTGGGTGAAAAGGAGTCTGGGGCCGCGGAGACGATGAAAAAAATATAATCTTGAGGGTGATAGTTGAAAGGGAAAAACATCTACTTAGGGTAAAGACCGGGGGCTTACGGATGGAAAAGTAGGCAACACGAGGTCGAACGAGGGGAGTTAGGGAAGGTCAAGGGTAGCATGCCTGTTGGATCCACCAGACCGTCCTCGGGGGGGGGGGAAAATGGAAACCTAAGGGTTGGAGCCAGTCGGGGGAAGGGACACAGGAATCAGGAGTGCCTGGCTAAAAGGGGAGGGGGGAGCATTCCATTAAGGGAGTAGAGCACGTCTGGGAACGCCATCATAAGAAGAATTAATGGGAAATCCCGTACAAGAGGAAAGGGTTCAAGGACAATAAAAAAAGGCAATTGTCACTGTGTGAAAAGGGGGGTTACGAAGGGGGGGGGGGAAATCATAAGGTTAACCTCAACCTGAAAGAGGTCTGGAAATACAAGGAGGGGGATACACAAGGGGAACGAGTTTACTTCCAGTGAAACTGATCATAATAGAAAGGCAATCGATGGGTTATAGAGAATTAAAAATAAAGGAAGGGGGGGGGGAATACATGAAAACTCCTTCTACCAACACAGCTTAAAGGGGCAATCACATTGCCTGAAGAAAAGAGGGGGTGACATCAAAAGTTAAAGAGAAAAGTCAGTTCAGAAAGCCCAAATTTATAGAGAGATGAGAGGGGGTCTAGCCTTTAAATAAGGAGGAAATTAAAAGTGTGTTCATGGCAAGGAGGTGGGCAATCCTTTGAAGGTTCTAGTGGAGGCCTTTTGTTGGGACGTTTTCCCCTGAACGAAAAGGGGGGGAAAACCTACTGCGGGAGGGGCAATTAACCCGACTTGTTTTGGCCCTGGGGTCTTAATGGAGAAGCTAAAAAACCTTGGAAAAAGGACAGAAACAGGAGGGACACACTGGGGGGAAAAACCCGTGGCAAGAGGGGGGGAAGTTACGAGGGGGGAACAGACTGATTAAGGACCCTGGGGTTTGAGTCAAAACATTAAAAAAAAGGAGAACGGAGGGAAAGAAGCCGACACAGAAAGCACTAAAAGGGCCCAAGTTACCTTATCAACCGCAGATGTAAGATAACAGGGAGCCACAATTGAAAAAAGTGCAGGGACCCGGGGAGACAAGAAGACACTAATCAAAATATGCTGGTCAAGGAAAGGGGCAAGACGCCGCCAAGTTCCACCCTTACAACACCAGACCGACGGAAAGGGGTTCAGGTGGGGGGAAAGGTAATCTTGTAATGATTAAGGGTAGGTGTGAAAGCGGGAGGAGGCGCACCTAAGATAACCGGGGAGTGGAAAAGGACCATTCCCGGGGATGCAAAGGAAATAATGGGGAAACTGACTCCTCAAATGCGGGGTGGGCTTTGATCGAAGGAAAAATCGGCTGAAAAGCGGGGACCCAAGAGGGGCCAAGCGAGGTTTAGAAAAAGGGACAAAGGAGGAAAAAAAGATATGGACAAAAAAAAAACCCAAAAAAAAAATCCAAAAAAATCGTACAGAAGAACGCCAGCAACAGAAACCGGACATTATGAAGAAAATAAAGAAGGCCGCTATTAAAACAACAGAAAAAAACACTGGGTGCAGGAGAGGCGTTGTAGAGAAAAGAATGGGACAAAAAAACAAGAAAATCCAGAGGAATTAAGAGTTTCCGGGAGGGTGGTTGCTAAACGAAAAAAGTCAAAGAAAAAAGCATAACCGAGGGGGAAAAAGAAAGTCCGGGAAGAAACGCAGATCAGTCAATCTGAAAAAAGAGTGACAAAGGTAAGGCTCAATCCGTGCGATCATCTTATGAAGCGGGCAACAACGAAGCTAAGGAAGGGGTTGAACTCAGGGTGATGGCTTGAGTTTGGGAGTTGGGCAAAAAGGGAATCAGTCTTCCAAAGTGTAAGCGTCGCCGTGGCTCTCAAAGGCCGGTGGACTGCAAAATGATCTTTGAATTTAGGGGTCAGGGCGTGAATGGCGTGTGGCAATGAATCAAAAACGCCAGCCTTTAGAGAAGGACCACACCTCACAAAAACTGCTGCTAGGGGTCCAAAAATGACAGGTTGATATTTAGGTTCGGGGGTCCGTGAAGCTTGAAAAAACAGGCTTACCATGTCTGTCAAAAGGTCTACAACAAAAAAAAAAAAAAGGAGGGGTAACATAAGTTGAAAGTAGAAAAAATGGCAAAGAGTTGGGAGAAAGGAACTCCAATAGAATCCCCCTCCTGAGGAAAGTCGAAACATAGCAGCGGTAGGGGGTGAATGTTGGGCTAGAAAGCGAAAAGGAGGGAGAAGCAAGTGGCACGCTGCATCCATCACTAAGGAAAAACCTCCAAGGGAAAGGGGCGAAGTCCCAAAGAACGGACCGGGGGCCAAAGAACCGCGACCTTGGGAACCATACAGCAACGAAACAGGCCGTGCAGAGAAGGAGAAGAAACCATGAGAAACTCCCGAGATCCGTCTGACTATGACCGTTCGATTCTTAAAACGATTTGGCAGTAAGGAAATGGACATAATGCAGGCAGGCGGGTCGTGGGTGTTGGTAAATGCTTGATCCGGCGGGGGTGTAAAAATGGACACAAAAAAAAACAAACAAAAAAACCCAAAGAACAAACGCCGGGACAAGATAAATGTGATCTTGTGACATTAAAGAAAATCAGTTTCGCAGGTGGCAACAAAGGGGGCCGTTCATAACAACGTAGTGCAGGGGTGTGGTGAAGTAAAACCAGCGGAAAGGGGAGGAAAAGGTAAGGGGAAAGGTTGGGAAGGGTCAAAGATTGTGGTGGGGGGGGTGTGGGGTCATTCAGACAACTTGGAGCAAGGTGCCACTCGCGGGCCAGGAAGGACCACGAGAGGAAGGGGGGGAAGGTAATTCAGAGCGAACGACAAAAGGGGAAAGGACCGAAGAGGGCAGCTTTACTCTGGTAGGGAAGGCCTCGGGGGGTCATCAACCGAAAGGAAAAAAAGGGGAAAAAACGCCAGGGAAAACCTGGAAAAAAAGAAAACAAAGAACGGACATAATTAACAAACTGAACCAAGGGGAAGGTGTGTAGGGGATTGGTAAATGATGGGAGGGGTGTAACGGCAGGAAGGAAACGGCTGTGGTGATTGGGTAGTGGAAGGTCACGGGGGAGGGGGAGGTCTAAAGGGGGTGCACGTCAACTGAGCTTCGTATCTTCGACCCAGAACTGGTAGGGGATAAAAAAGAGGGCCATATGCGCATCGGGGTCAAAAAAAAGGCTTGGGAGGAGAAAAAATGATGGGCTGAATCCAGAAAAAGCCCATTCAGTTAGCATAGCCGAACTCAAGAGACGGGAGTTTAATGGCCCCGCAGGGTTCAAAAGAGGGGGGCCGGGGGAGGGGGGGTCATGGACGGAAAAAAAAAAAACACGTAGATTGTTGCCATCAATAAAAGGCTCCCGGTAAGGAAGTCGAACAAATAATAAGAAGGAGGACCCTCTTCAAGATTGTCACATGCGGGGGGGGAGAAACCGTGAAAAGGGGGGAAAAGGGCTAGCCCCCGCGAAGAGGAGGGCTTCTAAAGGCCGGTCAGGAAGCCGCGGTTGCTCTTAAAGGGAAAGCACCATTTGGTAGGGGAAAAGACCACGTTTTTAAAAAAAAAAAAGGGTCTACCGGACGGGGGTTGCTTGGCCAGCTGCAGTGGGATCAGGAAATTCCTAGAAATCGTTGTTGGTTACAGGAAAGGCCGAACCCCAAAAACGTACAAACTCAGGCGAAAATAGGTCGTTGACCAATAACAAAGAGAAGGGGGCAAAGCGCTTTAGTTGGAACGGATGTCTGAAGGCAAACACGCCGGTTAAAAAACACCACCCGGCGACCTACTGACGAGGGGAGACCGGGGGAATAGACTGGAAATACCTACGTCTCTTTCGGGAAAGGTAACGGGAAATTCTTCTAAAAGCTTCTCCTCCGGCGAAAAAAGGGGAGCCAGCGAGGGAAGAAATGAGATGCCAGGAAGTGGGTAAGGACACAGAGTCCCAGGATTGGGAAACGGCAAGAGAAGGGGAGAACGGCGGTGGACCCGGACTTGAATCACCGGGAGGAAACCCCCTGGGGGAGAAAAAGCCACCGCTCAGCCCCGTTTTGGCGCCGGCAAAAAACCGTAGAAAAAAATAAGAAGGCAGGTAGCACTAGGGGAGGGAACTCACGCACCAAACGGGGGGGGGGGGGGGGGGGGGGGGGGGGGGGGGGGGGGGGGGGGGGGGGGGGGCAGAAAGTGGGATCCCAAAAGGTGACAGTGTAAAACTAGACAGGAAACGAAGGCAGAGGGGGGGGAAAGACCTGAGGCCGAAGAGTATGGGGAAAAAGCCCTTATAGGAAAACCACCGAACATGGACACGAAACCAGGGACACCAACACTCGACCTAAAGAAAAGTTGTGGGGGGAATATCCACAACGCCAAAGCCTGGTAACAACGACAACAAAAGAAAGTCTAGAAGGGGTAGTCCCTCCCGACGACGAACAACAGCTGCCATGGGGAAAAAGAAAAAAGGGAGTCAAAAGAAAGGACGGAAAGGCACGAAAACAAGTGGGCAGCAATCCAAATTCTTAAAAAAAAGCATAGTGGAACACGGCAAAAAAACAAAAAAAAAACCACAGCTGAAACCAAGGCTGTAGAGGGACAAGGAAAAAAACACACTGGAAAAAAGCCAATTTAGAACCGCTGCCCGCAAAAAGACGTAAGCGGACCATCAAAGTTCAAGAAATCTGTTGATCTCCTCAAAAAACAAAAAACAAGAGGAGGAGGGAAAAACCGGGGGAAAAAAAAAGATAAGAGAAGAGAAGGAGGGGAGACCAAACCTGAGAGTGGCGTGGACAGAGTGAATCCAGGGGGAAGAGTGCAATAACTGGCACTCTGACTTTACAACAAGTGGCTGGGTACAAAAAAAAGGAAAAACATTCAGAACCGGAAGGGGGTCACCTTGGGCTCCATAATAAACAGTCAGTTGGCTGAAAAAAAGGGGGGCGGGATAAAGAGAAAAATGATATACTTTTGGGGAAAACTGCCCGGAATGCAAGTCTTTCCTGGGGAAGGAAGAAAAGGGGGAGACGGGGGAAGGGGCGGGAACTTGAAACTTAAAGGGAAAAAAGGGCGTGGAGATCCAAAAGGAAGGTCGAGGTGGTGGCGGGGGCAGGGGGAAAAAAAAGTTTGTGGATTGGACCATGTGTCAGGGGAATGGGACGCGGAGGGGGGACGCAGAAAACCGGTAGAAACGGCACGTTCCAAGAAACATTGCCCGACCGCGGGAAGCCCCGGGGGAGTCTGGTAAGGTGGAAAAAAAGAAAGAGGTGAGAAAAGATAAAAACTCCTGAGGTCTGCGGGGAGGGGCCGCGCGAAAAGGGATTAAATCAAGGGGTATCAAAAGGGTGGACTCAAAGCTAAGGGGTTGCAAAAAAAGAAACTCCGAAATAGAAGGGGGGGGGGAAGAAATGGAACAACCTAATTAACTGGGGCAGTGTGGGGAAGTCAAAAGGTATTCACTCAACCGCTGGCTCAACTGAAGCGGACTAGGGAATAGAAAAAGAAAAGGGGGGAACGGGGGACCCGCATAACGAACCTGGATAATTGCCCACTTCGAAATGTACAGCAGAAAAATTATGGCGAAAAGGGCCGAGCCGGAGGACTTGTTTGTCAAGGGGGGAATTTTGGAAGGCAGAAAGGGGGGAAAACCGGGGCGAATAGCTGGAAATTTTATTCGCACTAGGGGGAAAGCAGCCGGGTTCGCGGACCGGCAAAGAAAGAGAAAACACTGGAAAGCTTGTAAGAAAGAAAATAATCGATCAAAAGGCAGCTGACAAACAACCAACAAAAAAGACTCCGGGGAGACCAAGGAAAGGTATTCAGATGACCACCAACAAGGAGGAGTCAGCTATTGAGGTAAATCTATATGGGGGGCCTTTCAGAAGGCCCCAGAACAGAAGACACAAACACAAAAACAAACCAAACCTCCTGCAAACGCGACTAGTCACACAATAAAAGGTTAGGAGCAGCTTGAAACAATCTGTGGACCAAGTAAGGGGGGGGGGGGGAACCATAGGGGGGAGAGGACATGAGTATTCTTTGGGGGGGTTGTGGGAAACGATTTCCCTAAACGACGTTCCGGGGGAGGTGGGTGGGTCCGGGAGAATCGATAAAGGTTTCCCGGGTTTGGAAAAAAAAGGGGGGGCATTTAAAAAGGACAGTACAAGGGAACGCAGAACCATGGTGGGTCGGCACACGGAACAATACAAGTCAAAGAACTGGAAAAAAAAGAATGGAAAACTCCCCTGATGGGATGAGTTTCGGGAATTGGTGAGGGCGAGACAAGCGTGGAAAAGAAAAAAAAGAAACCGACGGGAAATGCGTTAGAACAGGAAAAAACAACGAGGGAGTGAAAGGGAAAGATACTCACATATCAAACGTGGAAAACTTCTGGGTTCCGTCGAAGCGAAAAAAACGACATAAGAAAAGGAAAAAAAAAAGTCTGCGGAGAAATATAAATACCAAGGTGGGGACTCCCTTACCCCCCCAGCCAGAAAAGTGGTTACGGCCTTTTAATGAATGAGTAAGGGGTACGGTGGGGCGGGGTTTGGTCAGAGGGCAGGATGGGCGAGTAAATCGACTACCGGTGCCCATCCCGAAGGGCAGAATGAAGCGAAAATATTTCCATTAGGCACTCGCCAGGGGGCGGGAGGGGATAACCGAAATTACATGAACCAAACGTCAGACAACTTTGAAAAAAAACTGGGGGGAGCACAATGACCCAGGTTGGCGGGAATGCGAAAAAAAAACCCAAAAAACAAAACAAAAATCATTCGAAAGAAAAACGGCCGAAGAAGGGGAAAAAAATAACGAAAAAAGGACCGCGGGATAAATAAACTACCAATTTCCGGGGAGTGGATGCGGGTTGACAGGAAATCAGAAGGAGACACATTAAACAAAGGGGAGATATCTTTGTCAGGAGGGCGGTGTTGAATATAAGCAACCACCTCCCCACAGGGGGGGGCCCATAAGCGAAAGCCCGCAGGGGAAAAAAAAAGGGAAATTTCACAATAAAAGGATCAACACACGTTTCTCTTGGGGAGGGCATTAGAAATCAAGGAAAGACGAACGATAGGTCCTCAAAGGGGGATAAAAAAAAACCCAGACGAAAGAGGTGGGAAACGTTAACAGGGTAAGGCCGCTGATGGTGCAAGGTTCTGGAAAAAACGGGAAGGAAGAGGACGCTGTAGGAGAAAAAAGTAGGGGGGGTGACCAAAAGGGGGGGGGGAGTTTTGAAGGGTATGGGCGAAAATGGTGGGTGCTGAGAACGGGGCGAAAGCTGTCTAAAAGGGCAACAACCAAAGACACGTCTGCCCTTGGGGGGGGGAAAGGGAACAGTGACATTGGAGAGGGAAAAAAAACTAGTAAGGCCACACAGACTCCATTCTTCAAGATATCAAGACCCAAAAAAACCAGGAAAAAATGAAGGAAAAGAGAGGAGTCAGAAAATGGGTCCGACGTCACGCAACGGAAAACATAGCTAAGACCCGAACCCTCCGATCGGAACCCTTTCATCCCCAATAGCAAAAAGGCCGAGGGGGGTGGAGGGGGAGAGACTTCACGGGTCGTAAGAAAATGAAGGACCATAGCTTCACAAAACGAAAGCGGGGGCCTAAAAGGAAAAACGGGGGCCGCAAGCAAGCCGAAGAAAAGAAAAAGAATGAGAATTAGAAAGTTGGGAAAAAAGAAAAAAAACACGCACAAGCCGGGAAAACTGAGGTTAAAAACCCCGGGGAGGGGTCCGGGGGAGCAGATCCTCCGAAAGAGTTCCCGAGGAGTAGGGCATTAAAAAAAAAGGAGACGTGGCCCGACATGCATGCCAGGGAGCGGGGGGAAAGGGTAGTTGAAAAGGGAAATCAACGGGGGACGGGGGACTGGCGGGATATACCACACGCCCGGCCGGGCAAAGAAGTGGCAGGTTAAACAAAAATTGGGGGGGTTTCAGTGGACAAGGGAAACTGGGATGGAGGGGGGGCAAACAATGAACATCCACTCAAACCAGGGCGGGAAGGGAACAAAAAGGTATCCAAAATTAGTGGACGGTAGGTGATCTTTCGGAGGTGGGGGGTGTGTTTGCCGGGGAGGGGGGGGGGGGGTGGGTGGGGCATCCAACGGTACCCCGAGCAAGGGGGGTGCGAAACACGACTTCCCTAAAAAGAGGACCACGGAGCTAATTGTAGGACGGAAAGGAAAAAAAAAAAAAAACGGTCCCAAGGGGGAAGGGAAAAAAAAACGGAGCGTTACTCGTGACAATGCAAGAGGCAATAGAGGGGGGGGGGAATCCCCACGAGGATAGTAGACGTGAAGACGGGAACGCACCGTACAACGTAAAGACTTGAATTAAAGTCAATACACAAAGATTAAAAAGGCCTGGGGGGGGGATGGAAAAAAGGTATTATAGGGTTGTTACTTAGGACGCAGGGGATGGGGTACTTGGGATGGTTCGAATTGAGACGAAGTCAAGGGGTTCACGGAACAAAAAAAGGGGAAAAAAAAGTAATCTAGGTCAGGGCCGCTTAGATGTTGATAGCGTACTTCAATAGAAAATGGTCTAAAAGTAGAGGCTACCTGCTCGAAAGGACGCACTATCAAGGCGTCACTCTTGGAAAAAAAGGGGGGGGGGTCACCAGGGGTTTGCCCGCCGAGTTGGTTTCTGAAAAGGAAGGTGAGAGACAAAAAAAACGGGGCAAAAAGAAAAAAAGGGTTGGTGACACTCACAGCTTCAATACAACGGTCCGTCAGGGGGGGGGGGGGGGGAAATCGAAACAAGATAAGCCTTAGGAAAAAAGAAATATTTTGACTTGGGAGAAAAAAGCGCTAATCACGAGGAAAAACCCGCGAGGAAGGGAAGGAGAAAATTAGGATCCTGAACGTCATAATTTACCTAGCCAATATCAAAAATATACATTTGGGGCGAATAGTTCAAAAAAGGGGGAAAAAAAAAAAGGGTCCGGGGGGGGATGGGGGAAAACTGTTTTTATCTAGGGACTCGAAACATTCAATCACCGGCCTGGTCAAAACGCGGGGCGCCCTCTCGGGAGAAGGGCAGTAACAGGCTTCGGGAGTCCGTCTTGCTGGAAACTAAGAACCTTTCACAAACTCGACACTAAAACTAAAAAAGAGGTGCTGCTTGAAAAAAAAAGAACGGACAGGTACTTCGGGAATTGAAAAAAGGTGAAGCCGGGATGAAGAAAAAAAAAGCAGGACGAGCCTCCTGGGACAGCTCCAGCTTGACCAGGATAGCTCCAACAGGGGAAAAAGAAATGGTAAAAACACAGCAAGAGGGACCCCGGAAAGAATATGCGGGGCCCAACACGAAGGCGGGAACTAAAAAGGAATGCTCCCCCGGGATCCCCGGATCACGCAGACGCAGCAGGGGAAAAAAAATCCGACCAGGAAGGGTGTCGCGGTAGCCAGTCGACGAACGTCCACGCGATCCCACCAATGTCCTAAAAAAAGGAAGGGCGTTAATGAGGAGACAGGGGTCAGCCTTTGGCGAAGCGCCCGCTGTCTGGGGCACTCCAAAAGGACCACAACAGAACAACTACTCCTTGGGAAAAGGGCCCCAAGGCACCAACTAAAAGCCTCACAATACGAAATCAATTGTTGGGGAGGCCAGCACCGGTCACAAAAAAGACCGCCCCCAAATGGGGGAAAACGGCAGAAACGGCTCAACGACGCTGAAACGCCTGGGAAAACTAACATCCAAGGGGAGTGCCCATCCTCGACAGGGGGAAACGAAACACTGCAGCAAAAAAAAGGGCAAACCAAAAAAAAAAAAAAGAGGGGTTCTTCTGACTCTAAACTCTTGGAAAAAGCAAATGAAACCATCAGCCAAGGATGACTGGACGATAGCAAGCGACAGGAGGGCTCCGGAGAAAAAAAGAAAATTTTATCGAGGGGGGGAGCAAGTGGGCTTCTCGTGAATGGCTTCAAAATGGATCACCAAAAAAAAAAAACAAAACAACGGGAAAGGAAAAGGGAAGGTCAAAAGATTGAGATACCAACGACTGGGAATGCTCAAAATGGCCGAACATCTAGGACCTGGGCAAAAGCGGAGTTCTGGAGCAGCAACGAGTAAAAGAACTTTAACGGGGGTCCAGCTTGGATGACGGGGAGGGAAAAAGAGGGGAACCTATTCTCAAAGAATAACATGTGGAGGGGACAAGTGAATACGTTAAGTCGATAAGAAAAAGGGGGGTCACTCCCAGGTGGCTTACATTGGCAAGCGGGGTAAAAGGGAACTTATGTAGGACGGAAGGCAAAGCGGTGCAGCAGGCCCTTTTCTGTTTCGGACGTGGGGTTGCTTTTATAATCAGGATCTATTGGTCAAGGGTGGCCTGGGGGGCAGAAGGAGTAAAAAGGTGGTACGTCATGTGGCGTGGAAAGATGGGAGAAGGGGTCAGGGAACAAGCTGACTCGTTGTTCTGGAGAGGAGGAAAAAAAATCAGGGCAAAAGGGGGATTGAAATTGCATCGAACCGGAATAAACGCAGTCCCCTGAAGGTACGTCTGGACGCGGAAATTGCACTAGGGGGGAGGAAAAGTCAAAGGTGACTCAGGGGCCGTTCCGGGGAAACCAATCGGAAAATCGGGGGGGTTGGGCCGCGCATCCACAAAGAATTCGCACGGGCCTGAAACGAGCAAAGGTCAAAAGAAGGGGACCATAAAAAAAAAAGGGGTGAGAGGATCTACTAAACTGGCAGAAAAAATGGCTTATAAAAAGGGAAAAAAAGCCGGGACGCCCACCCGGCGACTTGAGCCAGAAAGGAAAAACAGCGAAGGAGTATGGAAAAGCAGCTCAGACTAGTGGGGGGGGTGGGGAAAGGGTTCCAAGGCGGGGGAAAAGGGAAACCGCGGAAAAGCAAAAACGAAGAAAAAGCGGGGGGGACTGTTTGGGGAAGGAAACACGAGGAGGCATCCTAAGACTGGACCCGGCTCCATGAGCACTGGAAGAAGCAAAAGGAATCAAAATAACAGGGGGACAGAGACACAAGGAAAGCAGGCGAAAATCTGTAAAAGGTGAATTCATCAAACAATCTTATCGCAATGAGGGCACCCGAAGTACTGGGAGAAAACTTGGGCCTCCTAAAAAAACTAAGACCTTCATGAGGTGCCTAACGAATAGAGTTACCGATGAGTGGGTTGGGCCAAATCTGGTGGTCCGAAAGTGGTAGGGCAAAAACTAGTGAAGTAATTGTTTGGCATTTCCAAGAACGAAACGAGGGAAAGGAAAAGTTGCAACCAATGGTCTCCAAAGGTTTGCCGTTTTGCGGAAGGTGAAATTCTACAAGGGGAACAGGAAAACAAAAAAAAAAGCTGGAGTTGCAAACACTGGACAGAAACGCAATGCACACGGTTCAGACGAGGAAAGTATTAAGTTGAGGGGAAGGCAGGAACATATTTTCAAGAAGGGACTACGAAGAAAAAGAAAATGGGAACAAGTTTAATCTCTTCAGAAGAGAAGGTCCCAACACAAATGCAGATCGGTGGTAAAAAAAAACCAGGGAATTTTGACGGACGGGAGAAAATGGAAGGAGTACGACCGAAAGAACAAACATCTGGGGAAGTAAAGGGGGAAAAATAGGACAACACTAAACATTGGGTGTCAGAATCAAGGTCACACACATAGGGACGGTTTCTCCTTTGGGGAATGATGAGTTCAGGTGTTATGGGTACGTGAAAAGGGGAATCTGCACTTGGGCGAGAAAAAAACACCAAACGGGCTGTGACCAAAGACGAGCCGGGGACAGGACGCGAATTGGAACCTGCGGAAGTTCTTCCTTGGTGGCGGCTCGAAGAATCTCGAATAACCCTAAGGACGCGAGGGGGAAAATGTGAGAACCATTAGTAGAAAGAAAACCAACCAACAGAGCAAAAAAAGGAAAAGACACAACCCAACTCAATTCTTGGAGAGGGGGTAAAGAGACTGTGGGTGAGGGGGTACCGGGACGGTGGGTGGGGGGGGGGTGGTGGGGGGGGGGGGTGGGGGACGAACCTAAGCGTGTACAACATCAAAAGTCACCACAATTACTGGTGAGTCAACTTGGGGAACAAAAAGAAAGAGAAATGGAATCCAGTAGTGGGACGCAATGAAAATGATAAAAAAAAAAGGAGACATCATGCAGTGCGGGGAAAAAGTGTGGGGTTTATCCGCAAAAAAACACGGAGCATGATAAAACTCGAAAGCCAGCGCCAGGAAGTGAAAAAAGGAAAAAAACGGAACGAAGAGGGGAAGGTTTTGATTGCAGAATAAGGGCTCGGAACGCGATCTAAGAAAAAAGAAGTGGTAATTGAAACAACGCCGCCGGCCTGTAAACCTTGGGAAAAAAAAAACGGGGACCACTCTTGGGGGCTGAAATGGTACCAATGGGAAAAAAAAAAAGAAAAAAAACCGGGGGGGGGGGAAAAGTCGTTCAGGCTGGGCGATGAAACGTCAAATCTGTACTTGCCAATACAGCCCAGGGGCCGGGGGCAAACAATGTTATTGAACTGGGGGGGAAAAACGCCCGAAGATGTATGGGATCCCACCCCATAACAAAGACGGCTGGCTGTGGGATAAGGGCCCGATAAGTGAGATGGGAAAAAAGTTTAACTTTGCAGTGCAAACCTAAAAAAAAGGG
>Ga0179591_1227885_pt1 | contig 13128 bp, 11 predicted proteins | sample CZOMad2_1_08_16f_FD_182891 | JGI IMG/M metagenome (GOLD analysis project Ga0179591, IMG submission 182891) | Vadose zone soil fungal communities from Angelo Coast Range Reserve, California, USA - CZOMad2_1_08_16fungal (PacBio error correction) | ecosystem: Environmental > Terrestrial > Soil >...
TTGTACCTTGAAAGGAAACCAGCAAAGGGGGAAACAACAATAGGGACTTTGCTAAACAGTGCTCGGAACAGTCTGGCTACCGGATCCCTCACTGGAAGGCGATGTCGAGGGAAGTCCGTCAGAAGCGTCAATCAAGAGGGGAAAAACCGAGAAATATCTGCTCAGGCGGGAGAGGAAACAAGCGAGATAACTGGGAAAAGAGGACGCGCGCCATACCTTAAAAGATCGAAAAAAAAAGGAGAGAGGAAAAGATAATTGGAAAAGGGGGATGGGGAAGCGCGGAAGGGGTGAAATCTGCCTGCCTCGCTTGTGAAAAAACAAAGGGAAGAGACAAGAGGATTGTTAGGAGAAAGCCCATTGCAAACCCGAACAGACAAGAAGATGACCTCCTGGACCCGCTTCCCAACCCCCAAAGGAACAGTGGATGGAACAAAACATACTCCCCGGGGGGGCCGTCTGGTCGCACGTACGCAGAACCCTTGGGAGGGGTACGAGAAAGCGGGTCAAGGTGGAAAGGGATCGCCCGAGAGGATAAGGCAAAGTCCTCGTGAAGACATGTAAATGATGAAGGGGATGTCGCCAGGGCGACAGGTAACCCGTGCCCGCAGGTAGGGTCGTCTTAGAAACGGGGAAATCGAAATTGAAGTAACTAAGCAAAACAAGCGAACGATTAAGAAAAAGATAATAGGGGGACGGAGGCCCTTTATAAGGGATGAACAATTCGCCCGCCACTAAAGAAAGATTCCCTGTGGTAAAAGGGAGAATGGCCGGGGGGTTGGGGGAAGGCGGGCTTAACAACTCTTCGAGAGGCAAAGGGGCTGTGAAAGCTTTGGTCTGGAAACTGCGGCAGGCAAGTCCGAATCTTTTCGAGACGGGAAAACCGGACCGAGAGAGAACGGGAAAAAGAAAAAAAAAAAAAAGGCTAAAAGGAACACGAAGTCGTGAACTACAGAGTGCCGGTACAAGGACTCACTTGTCTAGACGGAAGAACGTCAGGGAATCATCCCTGTCATAGAAGCTTCGTGCAATGCAGAACAAAGGAGAGGGTTGCGGAGGGGGGGGGGAAGGGAAAAACTGATACAGGTTGTAGGGGGGGGAGCAGAATCGCTCGCAATCAGAAAAAACTAGACCTGGGAAGGGAGACGTGGGGTTTTTTGCTCTTTGCCGCCCGAAACCGAAAGAACAAAGGAACTGAGGACATCACCAGTTGAAGAAGGGGGGGAAAATGCGCACACTTCAAAAACGCGGGAGCGGTTAGGCCTCGAAGACGCCTGAACGGGTCTTTATAGGCTGAGGGCAAAAAGGCATTAATTAGGAGGGACACATTCTAGCAGGTAAGAATGGAAGGAACTGAGAGTGCTCACTAGTGTCAACCGTGGAGACGGTCCGAAAAAAAGGAAGAAAAAAGCCACGCAAAAAAAGGAAGAAGAAGGAAAGCCACGCAGCAAAAGGTTCGGCGCGAGGTCAAAGCCAGGGATAAGAATGAACCTTGGAAAGATCGACCCCAACGACGAGCAGATGAAGTTAAGATCCTAACAAAACTCAGGGCGACATGTACGAACGCTAGGAGGGTTGAAAAACGAAATCCGGCATAAGGGCCGCAAACTCAAAAGAGATAAAACCATCTAGAAAACACAAAAGAGGGAAAGCTTTGGGCATCAACCCGCGCGCGACAGGGGAGCAAAGGACCAGGGCCTTAAAAGGTTTGCTTCTGAATTGCTCACGAAAAGGCTCGCTCTACGAACTACCGTCACGTCAAAAGTAAAATTAGGAGAATGGATATTGACTATTCACAAAAAACGGCCATAGTGACTTCCTGACACTCGGGGATATGAGGCAAATGGTTCATATCAAAACTACTAGCGGAGAAGACGACATTTCCCGCGATGCAGATGTCGAGAGATACGGAATAGAACCGACAAGATCAGAGTCCGCTAAAAAAGGAGGGAACCGCTGAAAAAATAGAAAGGCACAGCAAAATTACGACCTGACGTCTAGACGCCGAGGAACTTACATTCCAGAGAGGACCCGCACGGCACCTCGTAAATGACAGAAGCAAATGTCGCCCCCCTTCCGAAAAGAACCTCGATCAGAATGTATGAATGGTGCGCGACGCTTTCTATATCCCCACAGAACTTAATGACCATACGAGATGCAAGAAGACCAACAACGCGAGAGAGAGCAAGTGACCTCGGGCGCGGAGGAGAAAGCGCGTGGGGGGTGGACCAGATTCAGACAAAAACAATAACCCTACAGTAAAATCAAGGGAAAACCGTAGATCAGTAGGGGGGCAAAAGTGCCAGATAGTTCCCGAGGTCTCGCGATGGGAGAGTTGAGAAAGAGACAGACCAAGACCTCCATTCTGGGTGGAGAAAAAAATGAAAAAAAATAGTTATACTCGACGAAGCAGGGGACAAATCACACGTTTTCCCCTCTGGCCGAACAAACCCGAAGAACGGGAATAATAAATAAATTGTAGAGGTACCTGGGGGCGGGGCAAAGGTCCAACTTTCGGGGAATCGTCAAGGGCAGAATAAGAAATTCTAAAAAGGCGGAAAGTTTTCATTATTCCCCGCGCTGAGGATGGAGGAGACCAGACTAACGAGGAGGAGGGAGAAGGAAGCGCCCAAACATCTAGAAGATCCACCAAGAGCACGATCATCACCGATCGAACACCAAAAAGCTGTCTACGAAAAGGAAGCGCAGATCTGAAGCAGCAAAGAAGTCGCGAATCAAACGCGAGGGGAATCCATTACCTAAATATCAATCAAGGGTACCAATAAAATCAATTTCAAACTCGATCATCGGAATAAAACATCGAGAAATTTGCTGGACAAAGCGAGCAAACCCGGGCTTTTGAGGGGTGGAAAGAAGAAACAGGAAAAACTCAGTAAAACGGAAGCTCTCAACTCTGGAAAATAGTATTAGTTGCGGGAGCTATCGATAGGGGTAGCGAAGGATATCTCCGGGCCTTCTTGAAAAACGTGGTGAGGAAGAAGAGACGAGTGGAGGACTCTCAGGTTCAAGGGAAAAGCAATCTCCTCTTCAGCACGGAAGAATGGAGGAAAACACTTGGAAAGAACATACCTCCTTCGCACCGGACAGGTCAAATCTTAAGATTGAACTTGGATGCGAGGAATTGGGAAGAAGCTACGCGATTCGCTGTTAAAAGGTATCAGGGAAGAAGCTATGGAAGAATCCCAGGCGCGCTGAAAACAAAAAAAAAAGAGATGAAAAGAGGTAAGTAAGAGAGGGGGGGGGGAATCAGCGGGGACCTGAGCTCTGCGCGGGGGTTCAAAAGGAAGTAGCGTCTAGATACCCATGACCGAGCGGAACAGATCGAGTACTTTTCCTCCTAAGATGGGGGTACGCACCGTAGGCTTTGTCATGAAAGGAGAAAGGGAGGTCCGGGAGAAGAATGCAGAGGGTAAGTACGCCTTGCGATCATCACTCTGGCGGAGGGTCCCTCATCCACGTCAAAGACAGAAACAGGAGCGTGAACAAACTATCCGGTACTCGAAGAATACTAACAATGAAATTAGAGGAAACTGCTGCGTCGAGGGCAGGGGGTTTCTATGTCCAGTTCTACCAAAAAATCCAAAGCAAAGAGAACGTGAAAGGATGGAAAAATGCATAGCAGAGGGGGGACTCATTCAAAAAGCAGTTGGTGGAGCGGCGAAATTGAGCTCTTGAGGAAGGAAAGCTTCGCGATGTATCCCTCTCAGGGAGGGGGAAAATCGCCTCTGAGCTCGTAAGTTCACACAGAATAACGCTGGGCTCTAGGGGGGATTAAGGCAAGGGGAGAAGGAACTTGTTGTACTGAAAAAGGCGGATTGTCATCGCCTCGCGCGGATTCTTATGGATCGGAAGAGAGGGGGAAGAGGACCAGGCCGAAGCACGGGAAGAGATGAAGAATATATTCATCCTGCAGCATTGACGGTTAAGTATGAAGAAGGTGCCAAAAACAAAAAACCATATGGGGGGAAGGAAGAAGAGCGGGATCGTGCGGTCCATACAAATTGTGATGAGAGATTCGGGACAGAACGAGACTAATCATGAAAAAAGAGAAAAGGCGGGGGGGAGTCGCCTCCTCTCGCAACCTACAATCTGAAAAGTACTATCTTACTAGAACATCAGAGCACGACGATGGGAGAAAACGAAGGTGTGGGGGCGGGGGGGGTGGTGGGTTGGTAAGGGGTGGTGGGGGGGGGGGGTGGCGAGGCGTCTGGGGCGGGGGGGGGGGTACAGTGATCGACGAGCCACAAGCGCTGGGATTTGCCACGTGGGAAGCTTCCTCGGCTTGTGAGGTTGGGGTTGGGGCGGCGGATGACTGCCTTCCCGTAGGTGTTGCAAAGGGCGATCATGCTGGAAGAATCACAAAGAGCCATGAAGTACTCGGGATAGCCAGCGACGTAAGCATTCCGACATGGATCTGACTGTTCCTCCGTCACAGGCACGACGGGGAAAAAGCGAAGGATATGAAATCGCGTAAGTATCAGTCATAGTGGGGCTGGTGGGAGGTAGTGTAGGGAAGAGGGGGGGGGTCCCAGAAAGTTTACAATGGGGGTCCGCGGAGATGTAGGGGAGAGCCGTGGAGCGGAGGGAACACAGGACTCGATCATCAAGGGAAAGGCGCGGCGCCAAATATCATAGAATCAGGGGAAGTGAAACCAATCACGACTACTCAAGGAGGAACCTCAATAGCGGCGGTAGGGGAGGGAATAAAAAGGACGCCTGCGTAAAGAATGCGAGGACACTTAGAGGGATCCCTGGAACCGATAAGGGAGGTCAGGCTCAAAGGAATGGGTGAGGAAAAAAGGAGAGCCGGGGGGCACAGGGAATTAAAAAGAGGGTTGAAGTGGTGAGATGCGATTTTTCATCGATAAGGAGGAGGAACTACCAAAAAGAGTCGTATGAAAAGGTTCGAGCGTCGGTCTGTGGGAACAGTCCGGAGTAGGGGGCGGTTAGCTAGGTGCACACGGTGTTTGGGGGAAAAAAGCGTAGCGGGAAGCAGGGAATCACGCCGGCGCCGAATTAATGCAGGAAAGGACCGATGGAATTCTCCGAATTGCAGGACAGGGCGTCGGCCTGGGTGTGAGGGAAATCGAAGAAGTCTCCAAAAGGGGGGGGGTAAAAGGGGGGGAAAAAGTTAAGACTTAGGAGGGGGTGTGGGGAAAACATTGGAAAAAAAAAAGTGGGAGATGGACCCCTTATGGTTTACTTCAAAAACATTAACAAAAAAGTGTCACATAACGATCAATTCGCACACCCAGGACCCACACACCTAAACAACGCAAGTTGTTTTAAACACCGGGAAAACCGCGTTTTGTTTTATCCACTTATCAAAAAGAAAGAAAACACGACACCATCAAAAAAAACACTTAAACCCACCCCGAGTCCCATCCCACCCCTTCCACACCACACGTGTACCCACACCAACTTTTCACCCCTACGCCAGGTTTCCGCACATCCGTTTTCGACAAAAATGTACTGAAGCCCAGAACCTCACAAACTTAAAATGACTCACTTATTGAAATTCGCCCAGAACACTACAGACAAAAAATCAAGAGGATTGGTGGGCCCTGTCCCCCTTTGAGAGGGCAGACCGCACAAAAGGGGGAAGACCCGGGATCACAAAGGTGAGAGGAGTAGGATTGATTTTTGAAAGACTTGCACCGCAACCATCTAAAACCATTGGGGTAGCATTACAACCATTTTCCGACCTCGTGTTTTTACACATACACGCCCCCCCCAAAAACTCCACAAAACAAGCGCAAAAAAAACCACGCCAAAAAAAAATTGAAACAGGTTTTCTTGGTGGTGAACCAAAAAGAAAAAAAACTAGGAAAAAAAGGGGGTCCGCTCAAAAAAGATTTATCGGGAAGGGGGCCGATCTCGCTCAGTGGTGTAGGAAAACGGACCGGTTGGAACGATGTCGCCAATGCACGGAAAAGAGGAGAAGAACCTCATTCTCAGCGGGAAGGGGGGGGGCTCATTGGCAATCGAACTTGTGATGCGGCAGGTCTCAAGGGTGGATGGAGTAAGGGTAAGCCGAGAAAAGAGATCCGGCGGTCCAGCAGTTACGAGAAAAAAGGGAGAGCTATAACGAATAGTTTTGTAACGGTATGTGACACACGGCCCCAGCCGCCACCGCTTTTTCGAGTGCTGGGAAAGGACTCCCGCTGAGGGGTGGGCAGTAGGAAAAAGAAGTTAGGTCAATTCCAGCTCCTGGGGGTCCGCGGGCACTAGAATCGTGTTACAAAGGAAGGGGGGGGGGGGGGTCGTTGGACGAGCCTACGGTAGCAATGTTAAACCATCGAGTAAAGCAGATGGGGCTTGAAACTGAAGAAGAAGGTCAAAGTCAAGCAGAGGGAAGCAAGGGCAGAAAAATCCAAAACCTGGGAGAATTATACGAGGGGAAAGAAATTTTCGAATGTCTGGGTATGAGAAAGGGGGAGAAGCCGCGATTATAGTTTGAGAAAGGCGAGGACGAAGGACAGGCTTTTCGAGCACAATGGTCGAGTCACGTTTGATACAGTAATAAAATAAAGGGAGAACGTTTCTTTTACGGCAAAGGAAAAATCACGGACCCATGACCAAAACGTACTGGAAGGCAACGATGGCAGTATGCTAGAACGATAAAAATAAAGAGGTGAGATGTAGACAAATGGGAACTGCGTAGTAAAAGGAGACAAAAAGGACTCTCTTCACGTAGAATGGCAATAAAACAAAGACGAAAGGGGCGGGGGGAAGGGGGCAGGCGGCAGGGGCAAAAAAAAAAAAAAGCATTGGCTGTGGAGAAAAACGGGGATCAGGCCTAGGACGGCCGTTTTCAAAAGATCCGGTCGCTTTCTAGGGGGAGATCGCTCCATCCCTTGCCTTGGACATCAAAACACAACTGAGGGAAAAGAGAGATAGGACTAAAGGGTGCTCGCGAGTACAAGATTGAGAGAAGGGATCTAGATTGGGGAAAAAAAGGGGATCAGGAAATGGGCCAGGAGGGATGATTTCTCCTGGACTCCAAAAGTCAGAAAAAAGAACAACGCTCTATGACCTCGGACACCTAGAATACAGATAAGGATTGGACCCAGCCTTACCGGGCCGGCCGCGAATTCTAAAGAGGGAAGGTTGAACCAAATTGAGGGGGTGGGATAAGGCTTAAAATTGACCTGGGGAAAAGCCTACCGACTCTCCATGTCTAGTTTGCCTGAAACAGGGGGATAAGGTGATTCGCCAGGGGTGAAACAAAGGAAACGGGGGGTCGCCACCCCTTTATTGAGCGAGGGTATTTCAAAAAAACGGACTAAAATCGACAGCGAAAGAAAAAAATTTTCCGAGATTAAAAAGTCTTTGGGGGGGGGGGCTCTCCCTTTGAGAAAGCGTGACCGCCTTTCAACAATCAAAAGGCTTCAAATTGGGGTAAGAAGGTTTTCGGGGGCGAAGAAAAAGCCGCTTTTAAAGCTTTTGGGGGAGGATCGGAAAAACAAAAAGGAGAAAATCCTGCTTTTCGATACGCACCGGACGTCGACCCCCTAAAAACGAAAAAAACCAGCGTCGACAACTGACTATTTCTGGGGAAAGGGAATATGAGGCCTTAAAAGGGGAAAACTGAGGGGGATCCTTCCTTATCAGACGAAATGGCGGGCCGTCAAGCGGGCTCGGCAAAAGACATCAAACACATCTATGGGGGAGGAAACTGGGGGTCCGGGGAAAAAAAGTGGAGAAATTTCCAAAAAAAGGTCGGCATAGAGGACTCTCTAGACAAATGAAAAAGAACGCCTGATAGGGGCAGAGGAAAACCTGGTACACTAACACACAGGAAGAAAGAAATATAATTCAGAGCATAACAGGGGAAGGGTTCTACAAACCTCCGAAAAAAAGAGGGAAGGATCGGGTCCTAGACCTTACACCGGGACAGGGGAGAAAGGACATGAGGCGTTCTCTAACACGAGAAGAGAGGGGGTGGCACGCCAGTCCATTATCTGACCTGAGATGGGGGAGCAGAAAAGAAAACCTAAGGTCGTCCATAAAACCAAGTAAGAACACTGACGAAGCGGACCAGTGCGTTACGAAAAGGGACAGCTCTAAAAAGAAGCAAAGGGCTTCTCTTACCTGTATAACGATTCGATACGCTGACCCTGTGAGAGACGAACGTCTTCCAACAAGGGACATATAGATGTTAAGTGGACGAAAAAAGAAAAGAGACGGCTACATGATCCGCGAGGGTCAATTGGGGAAGGGAAAGCGACCAGAAACAGAGAGACCTGACAACCAGTGAGCTCTAGGGCTCCAGAACTCCTCGGGGGGGAAAGCGGGGGGGGGTAAAAATGGCAAACGCGAAGGGGAAAGGAGCCAAGCACTTCAAGGACAATTCTGGGGATCCAAAAGGAGGGGTCGGGGGGACAAATTTCGGCTCAGAAAGGGAAATACTCCTTCTGAAAAATCGTACTAAAAAAATTTTTAAAATTACCGAACCGAGCAGAATAAACGGAGCTGGTCCCCTGGGGAAGCGAGTAGGCGCAAAAATGGGGGAAGAGCAACCAAAGGATGAAAAAAAAGGTGGAGACTTACTACTGGAACCAAAACTATGTAGAAGGAGAAAGCAAAGCGGGAGAACCACGCAGAAGGCAGTCTACAATATAAGCGAAAAAAAAAAAAAGGAAATTCTTGTACGGAAGGCGGGTAAAAAAAGAAATAGGGTCACAAGCCCTGAACAAATGAAAGTCGAACGATCATCGATGAAACCTAGGGGATGACCCGCCTCAGGAAAAATCATACGGCGACGCGGAGAGGGGGACAGAAGAAATCAGTTTTCTCTAACCATCTCCAAAAGAAGAAATAAGTTCCGTAAGGAGGAGCAGTGGTGCTCCGAGCGCTCTATGAGGAAACAAACTTGGAAGGGAACAAACGGAAGAACTCCCCACCCAACGGTCGACATAATGAGACATGTACCGGGCTTACAGAAAGCGAAAGGGGGGGGAGAGCCTTCTGTTTGTAACATAAGAAATCTTTACAAAAAAAGAGAATAAAAGGAGGGGACTGCAGAAGATCGTCTACGGCAAAGATGAGGGTGTTATCGAGATGGGCGAAAGGTTGACGCCACCGAGCAAAATAAAACCGAAATCGCATAATCCTCTTCTGGGTGAAGCGTGAGAGATGGGGGGGGGGGACCTACCAAACCTGTCAAGAAAGGGTGGGGAAAAATAAGGGCCGCCGCAGGCCCCGACTTAAAGGAAACAAAGGAGAGAGGAATGGTCTTGAAAAAATGAATGCCAGAAAGAAAGTTCATAAAGGTGAAGGAAAATAGGGTCGTCTAACAAAAGCGTAGGGGATCGACGTCATTATCCCTAGATCAATGATCGGAAATTCAAAAAGGAAAGAAGCTATTACGATGAAAACTCGCCCAACATGGGAAAGTGCTCACAATTCTCAACAAGGGGAAAATCACCCAAAAAAAAGAGGGGAGAAAATGATTGAGAAAAGAGAGCTCAGTTCTATGGACTCACCTGAAATCGGCGACGAAAGAGAAGGAAGAGGGCACATTACCTCCAGAATCATTGAGGGCCCGCGAGACAAGACACGCAGCTCTGGCGCACGGAAGAAGAGAGGAATGCATTGCTAAATCCCTGGACTCCGCAACGGCTTGGGCGGTTTGGAACGTAGAAACTAAATCAAAACCTGGAAAAAAGTATCTCCGGGGGAGAGAACTCGAGGAAACTTCGTCTAATTGATTTCGAAAGCCGAGGAAGTCAGGGGACGCATTGTTCATCGGAAAAGGGAGCTTAAACCTACGGGTGGGGGAATGAGGTAAAGGAAGGCTTTTGCTGACAAAGGTCAAGGAGCGACAAATGGCCCATCATCGGGAAAAAGACCGAATTTCAAATTGTAAAGAAGACACGGTCGTACAAGGCATACAAGGGGAGAGGAGAAAATTCAATCTGGCAAGGGAGTGAAGAATGGGGAAACAGATCTCGCTCAGGCGCTGGGAACCGAGAAAAAAAAAAAAAAAAACAAAAAAGCTCCGTTGCCGACAGGAACAATCGAGGAAAAAACAAAAAGCAAAAAACAACGTGTTATGAAGGAACAGAGATTAGCTAGAAGAGCGATGTCTTAACGAGGAGATTCTTAAAACGGGAGAGTGCCACATGGTATCGGGACCGAGATCAAAGGGGGGAAAAAAGGAAGAATCCTTGCCCAAATCGTATAACGGGTGCCTTCCGTGAAGGGGTACGCACCGGAAGGCTGGTTCGAAAATACCGGATTCGGCCCGGGAGCAGATGCCGGGTGCCAGACGCGACGCCTAAGAGCCAAACGCAAAACTCGGAACTAGACACGTCTGTTTCACGGCCGCAGATTACTCGAGGGCGCGGCATAAGAAGGTAGGAAAGGGAAGTAGGACGCAGAGGATGATTTTCAGGAAGGCGATCTATTTGGGGGGGGGGGGGGGGCGGTAATCCGTTTGAGAAAGTTGAGGCAAAAAAGGCGAGGATGACGGGATTTCAAAGGGGAGCTAGAAGGGGTATTGCCGAGAAAGAGATGCCATTTAAGGGGGAAAGGAAGAAAAGTGCTCTTTACTGCACCTCTTAGGGAGTCGTGGGGTCATAAAAAAAAAGAGCAATAGCCTCTTACTGATCACAAGAACATACATTCCTGTGAACTCTGGGGGGGGCGTAGGGTAGTGGCCAGGGTAGAAGGAGGGTTAGAATACACCTATCTTAGATGGGGAAGAATTGACATCTCCTCATCACTTCAGTAAGGGGAATCCGTCCAGTAAGAAAGGAAAGGCGGGGAGGGCAAGTCAAGTACGGTGCAGGGGGGAAGCTTTTAAGAATACCTGGAAAAAATGGGGGAAATTTTTTGAACAAGACTGGAACATTTTGGCCTCCGGCATCGGACAAGGTGGTTAGCGGAAGGATAGTGGTCTTCACCAAGGGAAAAAAAAAGGGGGAGGAAGGAGGAGGTCATAGATCTGAAAAGGCTCAAAAAAAAAACGGGGGGGGATCGAGAGGACGTGTAGAAGCGGGCGAACGAACGGAGACAAAGAAAGAACCAGCATCTTCATCCAAAGGAGTGGAAACCGTCTCTCCTACGATGAGGGGTAAGAGGGAGGGGGGTCTGAATAACCACAAATCTTCTCAAAAAGAGCTTTGATGTAAACGCCTCAGCTGTCAGGGCGCCTTCCAGCAGGAGTTAGTTTAGAAGGGAATGAGATGGGTAAGTGACTGGAAAGATCTAGCGCTAAAGCACCCTGCGCGGGAAAGGCAGAAGCGGGGGGGGGAGGAAAGGAAAGCGGAGACTCTTTGGGTCTCGCCTTTCGGAATGGACCATGGGGAAGAAGGAATAGGGGTCGTCTCCAGATGGTGAGCGGAAGTCTGGGGGAGGTGCAATCGACTTCTTCTAAGGAACATTGAGGGAAGGGTCTCTAAGGTATTGGGGGGGTACCAGCTGGTCCTTCATAAAGGGGGGGGTCATAAAAAAGGTAGATTCTTTTGGAAAGGCGGTGGGAGAGACAGTATCTGATAGAACATCGAGAAGAAGAAAGGGGGAAGTCGGCTCCACCCGGAAGAGAGGTCTGGTGTGATCTAACTCATAAAAATCACTCCAAAGAAAGAGGGGGAAGAGCTCAATATTGGAGGCGGAGGTGAATATTCACTAAAATCTCCTGAGTCACGAATTGGGGGAAAGGGAAAGTCAGGACTTGAGCGACCCTTGTCTAGCGCCTCCTATAACCGTAGTAAGCTCAATTGCTGTGGGGCCGGGGGAAGCGCTGTTAAATACAGACTGCCACTATTTTGTGGGGCTGGGGGGGAAAAAAGAGAGGTTATGCTTTTCATGCATATGAGGAGTGCTGGGCGAGCCTGAAACCTTTAATGAAATTTCGTTATCAATGGGGGGCCAAAAAGGGGGGAAGGGGGAACGTTACCTTCAAATCAGGCCGTTGGGCGTGGCCACCGGGTCAGCGGCTCAAAGACGATCAGCGCCGAAAAAAAAGGGGGGAAAAGAGGAGTCTCCTGAGGGCCTTAGGTCACAACGGGGAAGGTACGGGAAGGACGTTTCTTCCGTGGGTTGAAAGAATGAAGACCAAATCCAGGAGATCAGGGAAGGGCTCTAACTCGAGCATGGGGGGGAGAAAGCCAGAGGGGGTAGAGTGAGAAAAAACGAAAAGCTGTCTACGTACTAAAAATCCATCCCATTTTGGTTTTCTAAGGTTGACGGGGTCGCAATTGCAATTCTCACCTGTTAAAGTAAAGGAAAAACTCTGTTATCAATTGTTATTTCAGTGGCGCAAGAGGGGAAGATATCCCTTTCTCGTTTGCCGGGTTTTAAACGCTACTCTGGGACCGCCCCCGTGGGGGGAACGGGGAGGAAACAAGGGCGCCCCAGCAAAAGCGCAAAGGTGTGGACTCGCTCCGAAGCTATTCACAAAAAAGAAAAAAAGGATGAAGAAGGGAAGACCCATTTGAGTTCGTGACAGGAAGCTATGTTTAAGTAGCGAAGATTCCCAAGGGAAGAAGGGTGTCGTTTTCCGAGGCGCCGACGGAAAAAAAAACGTAGTAGAAAAGCGATGGCGAAGGACCTGGAACGTCAATGGTTGCCGACGAAAAAGGAGGGGAAAAAAAGCTATGCGCAAGACGGAAACCAAGATAAAAGGATTTATAGGAGCCTTTCTGACCGGCGTGGAACGGCGGAGAAACAGGTCGTAGCCCCCAACAGATCGGTTCCTATCATCAGGCAATCAGAGAAAATGACATTGTGCGCGTGTCTAATCAAGTGGGAGGGATCCGGTAAACAAAAGAAAGTAGGGGACAATGACAGGGGGAGGACGTCACCCAGGGAGGAAACATCCAAGGGAAAAAAAGGGCTCATAGGCAACGGAAAGTGCCGAAGGCTATCCAGCTCAAGAAGGGATCTAGAGAGAAAAAAGTGAAAGGGAGAAAATTACGCGGCGAAAAAAGGAGGTCGGTGAGGCTCCTTCCTTGCAATCACTGAAAGAAGGGGTCAGGCGGGCGTTCCATCGCCGAAGCTTGGAGGAAATGGGCGGGGGGAAAAACAGGAAATCGGGGACAGAGAAATTGGAAACAAGCAGCAGAAGAGAGTCAGAAACGCGCGCAAGAAAGGAGGGGGTCG
>Ga0179591_1263541_pt1 | contig 13127 bp, 13 predicted proteins | sample CZOMad2_1_08_16f_FD_182891 | JGI IMG/M metagenome (GOLD analysis project Ga0179591, IMG submission 182891) | Vadose zone soil fungal communities from Angelo Coast Range Reserve, California, USA - CZOMad2_1_08_16fungal (PacBio error correction) | ecosystem: Environmental > Terrestrial > Soil >...
TGTACTTTAAAAAAAGTTCAAGGATAGTAGGATGGTGGGGGTGTTTTAGGCGGCGAGGGGTAAAGAAGAAGAGGCTCGTTTATATCTCCCCGAATGGTCTTCCCCGGGACTTAGACCGGTGCAAGAGGGGAGTTGAAAAACCGATGAGGGCATTAGTAAGGCTAAGAAACACACAGGGCGTAGGAGGTCAGCAGAGGAGGGGGACAAAATAAGAGAGAAAGTAGGTTATTGCACTAGGCTCAACAACAACAACTGGAAAAGCGTGGGGAAAAAATTCACTACCACTGTGAGAAAAAGGGTGTGGATCGGGTTGTCGCGTGGACTAGACTCAGAGGGAACTTTCAGTATCCTTTGAGTTTACGCGTACATTAAAACTAATCAGAGGAGCGGGTAAACCACCCACTCCTTGAACTGAGAACCAGTTCAGACGGCTTGCGCGATAGAAACCCAGGAAAGAACGAGAGCACAGAAAAAACAGAAATTAGTCAGTGGCACAGGGGGGCTGACACGCATGGTACTAAAGGATTAGAGGGGAAGGAGGTAAATGGCAAGAAGAGGAAGCTTAGAACCAGTTGACCCAAACGCCCCGAATGTCTAAACCATATGAAGGATGTTAGGGATGTTCACTGGCAGGAAAAAGGACAACCCACTGCCGGAGATCAAATGCTTATGATGATGAAAAAAGAAAAGGGTGTTGCTTTTACAAGAAAAAAAAAATATATGCCGCGGCCCGTTGTCAACTCCTTTTCGGGTACTTGTCACACGGAAACTGAGCTCGGGAAGATCTCTAAGGCTCAATGCTCACCAAGGTCAGGTACCAGGAGGTGCGGATCCCATCAATGAAGGTATCATTACGGGGACAAAATAATTAAACATTTAAGGAAAGGCGGAAACGGCAGTCCAAGACTATACTCGCAAGTTCAAGTACTGTTAGATTTTGAAATTGTCAGTTGCTCATCTGCTTAGAGGACTTTATGCCTCTTCGCGAAGACTCAAGAAAGGATCTCGTCACATGGGGTCCTGGGAAATCGCGGCCATGTGTGTAAACGCGCGTTGCCCGGCCCAGGCTTTAGGATGTAAAAATCCAAGAGGGGGGGGGGGCAAGTTCTGATTTTTTGACCTCGTGGCGTTCGTGGTGGACAGGGGACCGAGGGGGGGGTTAATAAGCGGGGGTACAATTAGAGGATCGGAAGAGGGCGGGAATGGGCGGTAATTTCATATGGCCTTTGCGACAGGGGTGTGGAGTCCCAAGGGGGCAGGTACAAAGTGCGCATGGGAGGATGATGGGGGGGGAGGAGCACTGAATTGTGGGGGGATAGTAGGGGGACCAAACTCTCAAATTAAGAGAACCGCGAATGGGGACAATAAGCCATGCATGCGATGAATGAATACACGCAGGGTGGGGGGGGTCCATGTGTTGTCGGTGTAGGTATCGGGTTGCTGCGGGGAAAAAAATGGTAAATGTGGGTGAGCCGATGGAAAGGTACTGATTACTCGGAGTTAAGTCAATGGGGGAGAGGCATACTGGGGAGCGTCAAATCAAAAAAGAGTGTGCTAAAAATTCAGCTGGGGAGTCTCTCGGTGATTAAGAACCGAAGGAATCGAGGCTTTCCAAAGTTCGAGATAGCAGGAGGCGTTTGGGGGTGGAAAGTCAGTGGTTAACCACGCAAAAGAGGATCTGGAGGGGTTTGGGGGAGGGGGGTGAAAGGAAGTGAAGTGGGGGGAGGGGGGTACCCGGAAAAATTCCCGGTTATGGTGATCATTTTTTTCCAGTGAACCATCCACGGAGCGTCACACGTGAGTGAAGGTGAGACTCGATATTTGCAAAAAACCCAGATGGGTGTCACGAGGATCAGAGGCATGTAGACGTTCCGAGATTTAAAATCCAACAACAACTTAGTGTGGGGAAAGAGAAGCATCAGGGAGCTTACTCTATAAAGGAGATCGGGTGGATCCAAAGACAAAAAATAATCGGTGGGGACTAGATATACAACCCACGATATTCTGTTTTTCGACGACATGGGGGGATCACTTTCTACAACTTCTCTCGGGAGCAATCCCCTTCTAAGGTCGGACAGCTAACGATCATATAGTTCAAAAGAGACCAACCTCAGGCAGGGGGGTTAGAAATAGAGGTCCCCCCCTAAAAAACTTTGATCTCGGAAAGAGGGGAAAAAGCAGGGGGAGTCTTGGACGTTGTATCAATGAAACTCAGAAGTAACAGGCCGGGAGAGGCCCCCTTTGCTGTGCAGATTCGAAAACCATGAAGCCCGAGATGTATTCGTGCTTCAACACGAGGTCTACCTAAGGCCCAGAGAGAAGAAAAAAAAAAGCAGTCACGGGAAAAAGGGGGGGGGAAAAAATTACCAATATAGAGGGGCTCATGAAGCGAACGGGGGGACTCTGGGGGACAAGTTAGGTCTCAAGGTAGCGTCCGAAAGACACCTAACTCGACTAGGCGAGGGCTACCACCTGATAAATTGTCAAAAACTCCAAGGGAAAGGGTCCACCGAAAGTCCCACGAAAAAAGAAACCAAAATTAGGGACGAAAAAGAAGTCTCATCAATGGTACGGCCCGAACGCTTAAGGGAGGCGAACTTTATAGTGTACCCAGCAAAGCTTGATCATTACGGAGGAAAGGTCAACTCCATTGTCTGACCGGGGATGATGCCGCAGGGAAAAAGCGGATAGGAGCGCTTCTTCAAATGGAGCGTAAAACAACCGTCCTTGGGAGTACTGCAGGGGACGAGATAAGAACCAGACGAAAATATGTAGCAACATTCAACAAAATGGGCTCAAACGACGCTCAAAATGAAAATCGTTCACATTCTTGGTAGATCGAGTAGGGGGTGCTCGGGACCTCCGGAAAAAGCCTGGTAAGGATTTCGAGACGAACCTGCGGAGTGCTGTAGACAGAATGGAACTTACGGAGCAGAAGGCTGCGCAGCGATCAACCCGAGATTCGGGATACAGTGTGAGACACTTTCACGAGTATGGGGGGGTTGCGGTCCCTGACCCACCTCGTCTCACATCATCGGTGCCAGAAACTGTATAGAAGTCAGTGGGGGGTTCATAGGTACGGCACGCATTTCCTAAAACGAATGGTGCGCGAAATCTTTCTTGTGGGGACCTGTTCCCCTTAGTAATCCAAGGTTAGGCGGAATTGAAAAATGTCAGGCCCGAAAATCAGGGGGAGAGGCAAAATGTGCACAAGGGGTCAATAGGGGGGGGGTTTGCGTTTCATAAGGAGTTTAAGAGGATTCGTATCTGTGATTCGAGGGAAACTTGGTCTCCCGGGAATGGGAGGCAAGGGCGTGGTATCCGGTTAGAAGGTGAAGGGATGAAGAGACAAACAGATCCTTACTCATTCTTTCGAGGAATCGGGGTCGAACACGGAAATAGGCTCTTCCACACGGTGAGCCAACAACAACCAAATGCCTTGGCTGAAACAAGCGGGGCACCTCCTAAACTGTGAGAAGGTGGGGATCAGTTGCAACGCGACTAAAGGAAGGGGACCTCGAGAGGGGGTGTGGGAGCGTTGCAAATACAGGCGGTAACGCGGGGGTTCAAAACCCAAATAAAGAAGACGCAAGTTCAAACAGGGGAGCAGGATCTTACCAGAGACAAAGGTCGCGAAGCAACGCACCCATCGAAAAATAGATACCGGTGGGAACATTTGAAGGAAAAGGTTTGAATCGAACCCAATTTTAAAAGGTGACAATCACAAGGAAACTACTAACTGAGAAAGGAAACAAGACAAGAATGGGGCGGGATCAAACCTCGGAACGAAAAGGAGGTTCTCAAGGTAAGGGGGAAAACTCCTTATCCAAAGGGAGACGCCTTAGAAATGGGGGGTGCATTGAAAGAAACCCTATGTCTCTGGCGGGGAAACTTGCTCACTAAGCGACGGTCATAAAGAGATCATCAGAAGAGGCGTTGTACCCGGAGTCTAATCCCCAATCGGATAGAATTCAGACAGAGGAAAGGCGTTGTAGTGCGGCAAGGATCACCCGACCAGGCGAACAGTGGCAGCTTAGGATGCGTTGGCGAGGAGTGCTCATCTGGAGGAACGGGAGGTTCGTCATGGTGGTCCTATCTCTCAGAGGGTATATTTCAGTCCAAGGAGGGGGTCTGAACTCATCTCGGCAATGGGGGGGGGGTAAAGAAGACCTTGACAAGTCCGCTTTCTTAGGGGGCCAAAGAGAAGGGAGGGATTTTCAAGAATGGAGGGGCCGCACCTCTTGGAGGGGTCACAGGAGTAAAACAAAGGATGAGGTCTAAGAGAAGTCGGAATGCCTGGGAGCAGGACATTTATTCGAGAACCGGACAGAGTTCTCATGGGTAAAGGGGGAGTGGGGACATTAAGAGTATAGTAGGGTGTTAGGGGCGGAAGGACTCACGGGAAAAGGCACATCAGGAGGGAAAAATTAAGACCTCGATAGTGGGGGGGGTACAGTGTTTTGTCTGGCAGGGAGTCTATTGACATGGGGGGTGGGCGGCTGTCAAAGGGGGAAATTGTGAACAATGGGACTTCAACTGACATGGGCATTCCAGTATGGGCTCTCCTGACCCGAGGTGGGCAAATGGAAGGAGTATACCCTGCAATCTTACTGACGGGTCATGTCGCACCCCCCGTCCTAAAGCAGAATAGTCCCTAGACGAGCCAAAAACCTTTGGTTCTTTGGGAAAGTCGGTGTTCCAAACCATAGTGACGGAGCTTTGGTGGGGGGGGTTTCCGCATGGGGGGCGGGACAAGAACTTTTAGTGGGAATGTGCCGAGATTGTGACCGATAAAAAGAAGCCCCACACAAGGAAAGAAGGAGGACTCGAGGCAACGGGGGGGGGGCGGGTAGGACGGGTCTAGGTCCAGAGCCCGGTTCCTCGATACGCACCAAACACTCTTAGAGATCACGGCGCGTACGTAAGGAATAAAAAAGCCGGTTAACACATGTGGATAGTATACAGACGATTTTAGTAAGACGGGACTGGCATCGGGGTTCTACGACACCTATCTTCAAACTGCTCAGCTGTCGTAAGCATCGCCCGAGATCGGTCACCCCCCAAAAAAGTAGTCAAACTGTGGGGGAAAACCGCCGCCCCGAAAGGGATCTCCAAAGAGAAAAGTCGTCGAGTCGGCAGGAACCCCTATAGAAAGGGGCTGAGAACCGGGGGGTTGCACTCGGGGGTGGGGCTATACCCCGAAAAAAACCCACGGAGGAATGCCATCCGATGTCGGAAAAAATTCCCAATGGAGATACAGCAAGAAGGCGGGAAAAAACCGAAAAAACATTTCCAATATTAAGAGGGGGGGGGGGGGACATAAAAGGGGGCGGAGTAAGTTAGGGGGGCTATTTTCAGAGTTCACACCCTACATAAAAGAGCACCAAAAAATGATTTGAGCAAGCCGCGATAGACTAAAGGCGCCTGCGAAAGGCATCAGCAATTACGAACGAACCGGGGACGGGGGGGAGGGGGGGTGGGGAGATAGAGGGGGAGAAGAAGGGAGGGGGGGAAAAGGGGGGAGGGTGGAGAAGAGGGGGGGGAGAGGGGAACGCGATGGGGAGGGGGAGTTGCGGGGGAGCGGAGTGAGGAAGAGTGAGGGGGGGAAAAGGGTGGCGTGACGAGGGGAATGACGTAGGGTGGAGGAGAGGATAGGGGGGGTATGGGAGGAAGTTGGTCGAACAAGGTTGGAGAGGAAAGAAGGGAAGTGGACGGGATAGGGGGTAGAAACATTGGAGGGGGGGGAGGGGGGGGCAATGCGGGTGGAGGGGAGGTGGCGTGGAGGGAGCAGGGATTGAGAGGGGGGGGGGGTAGGGTGGGGTGAGATGGGGGCAGGGGGTTGGGGGTTAGGGAGTGGGTAAAGTAAGTTGGAAAAGGGTGTGAAGGTGTGGTAGGAGTAACTTGGAGGAGGCTAAGTGGGGAGGAAGGGTTGGGGTGGAGGATGGGAAGGTTGGTGGGGAGGGGTTGGGAACGGCAAGGGATGTAGGAAGTGGTGTATGGTAGGGGGATTTGGTGAGAGCGTTAGGGGGAGGATAGCCGCGTTTAGGGAGAAGATGGGCTAGAGAGGAAGGCAGCAGGGGGGTGGGTGGGGGAACGGGTATGGACAAAGCGAGATAGGTAATATGGTAGGTGTGGCAGGGGAGAGGTGGATGTTGGGAAGGGAAGGGGTTGGGGTGGATAGACTGATGCGACCAGTGATCCATGAAAATGGGACACAAGTTGGAAAAAGCGTGGGACGAAATGGTTCATCCTACTGGTAAGGAAAACAAAAAAAAAAAAAGGGGCACATGACGAACGCGGAGGACGGAACGCGATCGGTTTCACCAACAGGGCCGAGAAGGGAGGACCCTCGGTGACGAAGATAAAAAAAAGAAGCAGAATCTTGAAAGTAAGGGCCAGATGCAAAAGAGACTCGGAAATCGAGCGATACACAGAGGTGAGATGGGGGATGGCTTTCAGAAGAAAAAGAGGTGTTTATGTCGAGAAGGCAAGAGGAAGACGGTCTTAAGAAATCAGGTCTAACTTCTCTTTCTAACGGGTGAGAGTCAGATGCCTATATAGTTGTACTGACACTGCCCTCTCTAAAAAAGGTTTGAGTTACTTCAAAACTCTTCTCATCTTTACAAAGGGGATCTCGGGACAGGCCCTGTAAAAAAAACATCCGGCCAAAGGAAGGGTTACGCCCTCTTGCAATGTGGAGGGGGCCCGGGTCAAAGGGGGAAACTTTTCAGGGAAGGCATGAACTGGGAGCTGGATAAAAAACTGCGTAAAGAGGTCAAAGACCAAATGGGCAAGGATAGGGTGGGGGTCGTGGGAGCCGAGGTCTGATCGGGGATATCGCGGCGGAGGAAAGGGAGTCTCGCCTCAAGGGGGGGGGGGGGGAAGGTAAAAAATGCGTTAAAAGTAGGATGTGCTGTAAAAAATAAGAAGGGGTAAGGATTCTTTCTTGAAAAATAGGGGAAAGGAAAAATCAAGTGAGAAGACGATCTCGAAAACAAAAAAAAAAGGAGGGTAAGAGAGAGAGGACGTGGGGGGTCACACTATAACTAAATGATCCTGGTATCGTGGGAAAACGATTTCCTATACAGCATCTGTTCAAAATTAGAGTGGGATATGACGCGTACATGGACGAAATACGAAGCAGGGGTTGGGAAACATCCCACCCACTTTAACGAGACGAAAGTGACCGCAGTTGCGATTACCCAGAAGAACTCACAAAAAAAGAGAGAATCAAACAAATAGTCAGGAAGGGCAGGGGGTAGGCAGCGAGTGGCCAATGGAGGAAAGTAGGAGGGCCTCAAGAGAATGCGGCGGTTGCATAACGGTGACCCACACACCCAGAAAAAGAAGGGAGGAGCAACCATCTACGGGCGGGACTAGTGATGAACGAATGGAATAAACTTAATGAAAGTGCATGTCACCGCTTATTATAATAGGGGGGTGGGGAAAAGGGGGACAATAACCTAGTAGCGCGGGCCCTGGGTCAAACCAAGTGGGGGAAGGTGGGTCACTCACAATACTAAAAAAAAAAACGCTAGAAGAAGGAGCAGAGAAAGTAAAAAAGGAAAGGCTGGCGGAACTCTACAGGTAATCCTCGACGGAAGGTAAGAAGAGTGACGGACAAAGCTCAACAAAACAACTACACAGATAAAGTGGAGCTCGTTTTAGGGAAGGGGGCTGCGGCCGGCTGTCACGTCAATGGGGCCAGCTGGGGACTCCGCCTCTCTGAATATTCGTCAACGGTCAGGTCAGAGCGGGGGATGGAGAAAAAGGGCCCGTCCAGAGAGGCTATGAGGGGACATCAAGGAACCCGGCGCAGTAAAATTTGGGGGGCACCATTTCGGCCGTCACTCAGGGGGGGGAGGGTTGGGTAAAAAAACTCAATGGAGCAAGAAGGCGGGTCCCCAACATCCACGCTGATGACGGCAGCAGGGGGGCATTAATTTAGCGTTCTACGGGACAGTGGGCGCAGGGGATGAGGGGTGGCGCGAAGCAAAGTTCTAGTAGTTTTGGGGGGATGAAATAGGAACCGACTTGGGGGAAGAGGAAATCATCGTGAAATACAATCTAATATTGGGAAAGGGGGTTTGGGGAAGGGGAGAGGCGATGAGGTGTCTCAGGGGAAACATTGGGGGGAGGTGGGGGGAAACAACTAGGGGGTGACGACTTCCCCTACTAGGGTCTCCGCGAAACACGAACCACGGGGTGAGCTACCGGGGATGGGAGGGTTCTGATAAAGACTACTTAATCTACAGGGAGTCATGGAGGAAGATCCCATTCAGTGGCGGGTGGGTGAAAAGTCTTGGACCCACGACGTGGGGGATTTTTCGGAACTAGATGGGGGAGAGGGGCGAAAAACGGTAGACTTGGCTCGGGGGGGGATTAAAGGAGAGGTGGACGCGATTCGAAAAAGAAGCTGTCTTAAAGAAAAGGTCGGGGGGAGGGTGAACGCACGCTTGAAGGTGGGGTTGTCATCTGAGAGGGAGAGAGGGATGTCTAGGAAAAAGGGGGATCGATCAAAAAACAAAAAGATGGGGGGAAAGGAATCTCTCTGAAGCGAAGGTCCTAGCGGCTTCAGGGTGGAAACACTAATCGGGACTAGGACAGAACTGATATGGTCATGTTTAGAACTAAGGAGGGGCAGGACTCGAAACAACCATGGAGATGATTGTCCATCTTTAAAGGTCGACGGGTGCAAAGGGCACAGAGGGATAAACCGGTCCAAGCCTAGTAACTCGGGCTCTGTTTGGACACCTTCAAAAAGAGAGGGGGTGCTCTGGGAGAGAGGGGCCGAAATTCGGCTAGTTGTTCTTTATCAGGGGCAAATATCCTAGATTTTCCGGGCGAGATCACCTGGGTTTGTAGGGACTATTTTATTCCACCAGGAAAAAGGGGGGAAAGCATTGACCCGGACCACCTATGTAGAATCATCCTCAAATCCAACCAAAGTTGCAGCACACCTTACTCGAAAAAGAACCCGAACAACCCCAATTTACAGGAAGAGAGGGGGGGATCATTCAAGTATCATGTGAATTTAAATGGTTCTAGTGGGGGCTAGGGGACAACACCATCTAGAATAGTAATGCGGGCTCAACAATGACATTGAGAAAAATCCCGGGGTAAAATAACTATAGGCACTACGAAGGCAGCAATGAAAACGAGAAAGAGGATCAACTCCATGGGATTTCCAAGTTAGTTAAGCAGTCCGACAGGGTTGGAGACAAGGAAGAGCGGGGCAAACTCAGGGAGGAGTGGAGGAAAAAGTACAAAAGCTGTAAGAACGTTCCAGTACAAAAACTGCCGGCGCAAGAAGATCACTTTGAATCGGACTCCTCGAGGGGACTAAACAGCTGCGGGCGCTATCGTCTCATTAAACTTTACCAGGACACCGACACCACTTTCCGAGGTCAGAAAACTGTCCCAATGACGCACCGCGTCGACCCCGATTTCCAAGGACGGGTAAGAGTCGCGGCAGTTGTACCGGAAGGCACCGCGGTGAATTCATGTCGAAAGGAGAAAACGCTGGAGGTCTGGAAGTACGAAAGCATGAACACTTCTCTGGGAAGAATAAAGTGCGGACTAAGAACAGGGTTAGAAGGGAGTTGAACCAATATGAGTGAAAAGGAGGGGGGTCACGGGCCCGAGGGACAAAAGTTTGGGGAACACAAAAAATCATAAGGGGGGGACAGAAACACTGGGACTCTTCGGGGGATTTACGGAGGGGGAAGCACCGGAATTAGGCTATATGGGGTTCGTACAAGATCGGAAGGTTCCGTTCAAACAAAGGGGGTGGGTACTCTGTCTCGGGGGGGGGAAGACTTTCATTAATTTAGAATCGGGGGGAAGATCTGAGTGCTGTCAGACACAGGGGGGCACCTGAATAATTTATATGTGGTTGAGTTGCTGATCTGTTCCTATTCTGGCAGGTATGGGGAGTCTCTAAAGAGGTCGGAACTTTCAAAGTCTAGAAAAGTGAGGGGGGGGGGGGGTTGTAAAAAACACTCTGAATGGGTGAAAATGTACCATTACTTCAAGGGTACAAATAAGAGAGGTCCTCGTAGGGGAGTGATCGGGACAAATACCGTAGTGGAGTGAAAACGAACCACACAAAAGGGGGGGGGAGGAAAAGATGAATCGGGACCTTACTAAAACGGTCCTTTTGGATTGTCAAGGAAAAATAAAAGCAGCGGGGGGGGACCGGCATGGGCTTGTATTGTGGTCTTAGCTATTGACTACGAGCGCGGGGTGGCACCGCCCCCAAGGAAGCCTTTTCAGACCGAAGGGCAGGGATAGACAACAACTCTGAATCGCAAAGCAAACAACAACATCTACATTCTTCATTCCAGTTGGCTGAAAGCGACCTTTTGAAAACAATGCTTGGGAGTGGGAGGTCACAAACCGGAACCTCATCTTTTCTACCAGTGGGAAAGAAAGACTCAAATAGGGCAAACCCCAAACATGACGGGGGGGATCAGGATGCTTTCTTCACAGAAATCCATGCCGAACCCCTACAAAGAAGGGGGCAGTGTAAGAAAACTAGGTGTAGCGGGGGTGTGGGAACCAACCTTTGGCCCGCAATCTAACGGAAACGGCAGCGACAGCGCAGAACGAGAATCAACTGCTTGCTTAAACATCCGATACAGAGGGGTTACTTCTCTAAATAGGAAAGAAGTGGAGAGGAGGGCAAAATCGCCGGAAAACCCGATCTAGACCTACACGCCAACGGAGGGAGCTAGAGGAAAGAGTGGAAAAAGATGCGTACCGAGTGGCAATGGGGAATTCTGTGAGATCTCGACCGGTATCGTATCAAAAGAAAAGGGCTGAAGCGCGACATGTGGGGGAGAGAACAATTAAGCGTCCTCTCGGAGGGGTGAGGGGAATGTCTTACAATCATCCCCGAGGCGGAAGTAGGATTTGAAAACAATTTGCGAGGGGCCGAGTAAGAGGATGACGCTCAAGGGGGATAAAGTGGGCTCCTGTTGGAGGGCTACTGGAATTGTTCTTATGGGGTAATGTGAGGGTTACCTCTTAGGAAGGCCGGATTTTTATTTGAGCAAAAAAGCATTACTAGGGATAGTATTTGTGTTGATAAGATAAGAAAGAGGAAGGAGATTGTCCATATTCCAAGGCATAATGAAAAACTCTTGGTGTAGGGGGGTAATTGGTTTGTAGGTGAGTGTGGCGTTTGGGGGCTTTCTCCAAGTGGAATGTGAGATGGGGGGTATGGAACGGATTACTCTCTGGTTAAGACTCATTTGTCCTACGCACTAAATGGCCACAAAGGTGAGCCTAACCGAGAACCGATCATCAAGGGTGCTTAGAGAGGGGGGGGCTCAATGATAACGACGGGGTTTTTTGTAAACAACCAAGGAAGAAGCATAAAGAGTTAGGAGAGCCCATGCGGGGGAGGGGGGTGGGGGTCCGTGGGTGCAACAAAGGCGGGGTGAAATTGGGGGAAAGGATTGGGTCTGCGGGACCCTTACGGGGGACGGGATTTAGAAGAGGGTGGAACGCCAGAGAACCATCCGTTCAGTCAAAAAAGGCAAAAAAATATCATCGAGGCACGATTGGGGGGGTCATTGATGAGACTGTAGTGCAAGCGCAAAGTGATCTCGCGCAAAAAAAAGATTTATGAGGAAATATAGGGAAAGGTTCTGAGAAGGTATCAATTATAGATATCAACCCTTAAACCTAAGATTATAGAGTAACATACGGGTACGTTGGAAGTGGTTCTCTAAGGGCGGCACCCCATCTCTCGAACAGGAAAAAAAACGGCCAAGTCTAATTTTAAGGAAAAGCCCCACCAGCGAGTTCACACTACAACCAGGGAGCGTCGTACTGGCACAAGATTTCCACCAGCAAAGGGACGAGGAGGCGGGAACTTCGTCGAGGTAAGGGGAAATTCTTTAATCAATACCACGGAATTACAACGGGACTTTACCTCGAACAGGGATTTGGCATCTTTGGACGAGAAAAAAGGAAGACAAGAATAAGCAGCATTACGGATTGGGCACAGACATGGAGACCCGGCAAACCGCTAAATCCCCAGGAAAAACACGGATGGAGAGGGATAAAATCAAATGATCCATGATGAATTACAAGTGGGGGGGGTCAGAGTTACTTCCGAAGGATAAAAAAAGACGAAGATGAGATCAGAAATCCATCAAATTGCCATGCTACAATCCCGGGCCGGGGACCAACGGAACTCACAGCCGGAATGCAAGGGGGCTGAGCCGGAAGACAAGAAACTTCAAACGAGAATGGCAATGTAAACTTCGCTAGTACAACTAAAAGTTTAACCTAATTTGCTGGTCAAAGAGGATCCTGTTAACGAGAAATTGGGACGGAACCTCTTGAGAGTCCCCCTTTCCGAAAATTATCCAGAACTCCTTGGAAACGAGGAAAGAAAAAGAGGCAAAAAAAAAAGAAAGCCGATGGGACCATAAAAAACAACTGCCTCGGAAAGGAGACTACGGAACTTTAAAAAAATATGTGTAGAGTCGGAGTCGGGTGCGGAGTTGGAAGCCAGCTGCCCACGCATTGGTCATGTCGAGAGACGCGGAGGCTTACCAAAGCCGTAGACTTTCTTGAGGAAACTTCTCCAAGCGATTCGATCTGTTGGAGGAAAAAAAAAGGAAGGGGGAACAAGGCAAGACTAAGAGGGGGTGGGGGAACTTGACAGGACATAAAACTCCTTAGGACAAGCGGTACCGAGGGGGCTCGGCAGTGTGAATTGAATCGGGACGAACAAAAAAAGGGGGGTAAAAAACAAGGTGGGGATGGGGGCCGGTGGGGCGAACGGGTGAGCAACGCGTTCAGAGGGGGAAGGGGAAACTTCCTAAAAGGGAAGGGAGTTGGGTGCGAGGGGTAGATGTACGAACAAATGGCAACTGATATAGCGAGGGGGGTTAATGTAAAGAATTCGCGGTTTCATGGAATTCTTCTTATGTTTCTCCCGAAAGGACGCAACGGACCTGGGAAGAGCCGGTGGGGGGAAAGGGGGGGAAACAACGCAGGATTTCGGGGGTCCGTAAGGGCGGAAAAAACCAAGACCTCTAGCGGAATTTGCCGACTGTGGAGGGCGTCTCGCCACTAGGTCAAAAAGGGGGGAAACTCGCCCGTGATAG
>Ga0179591_1311399_pt1 | contig 13127 bp, 13 predicted proteins | sample CZOMad2_1_08_16f_FD_182891 | JGI IMG/M metagenome (GOLD analysis project Ga0179591, IMG submission 182891) | Vadose zone soil fungal communities from Angelo Coast Range Reserve, California, USA - CZOMad2_1_08_16fungal (PacBio error correction) | ecosystem: Environmental > Terrestrial > Soil >...
TAGTACGAAGAGGCGACAGCCTGATTACGGACCCGAAAGTACGCAGAGGAAAGGTCACTAAGATAACAGCAGCCCTTTGAAAGGCATCTGAAAACCGAACCTTGGGTCGCGACAAGAAAGAGGAAAAGAGAAAAAGCGGCAAATTAACCTTTAGGGGAGGGCGTGATAAGGCTCGGGACCCCTGAGGTTCCCAAAAGCAAGCCCGTGACACGGCAGGGGTGAACTTAATTCCTTGGTCTCGGAAAGGTCGACTCAGGGGTTCACATCTCGCGGGCCTTAAAGAAGAAGGAGCCGGAAAGGAAGACGAGATGAGGAGGCCAGCGAAACAATGCAATGAAGCGCCGATCCTAAAAGGTGCCCGAGCGTAAGGAGCTTGTGGGGGGAATTGAATAAAAGACAGGCGAACTGACGGCAACAGCAATGAAGGGGAGGAACACGCCGCGTCAAATGGCTTCGACAGAAAAGAGGAGAACGAGCAAAGCGGGGGAAACGGCCTTCGTGGCCATAATTCAATCTCCGGGAGTCTCTGCGGCTTCGGGACTAGAACGGTCTTGCACATTTGGAGAGGGATCATGGGGAAGGTGAAAAAAGGTTTGAAGGAAAAAGGACAGATCGGCCAACCGCTCTTTATAAACCCATGCGCGCGTTCAAAAGAGGCGAAAAAACCTAGAGGAAATAACGAAACGCCAGCTTGCCGATTCACCTAGGGAAACGCAAGAGTTGACGTCTCCGCACGAAATCGGGGAGGGGAGCAGGACCAAGTCGAAAAAGGGCAAGCGAAAAGGGTTTAGAGTGCGGAAATCGGCTTTCGGCGATAGAGCGGCCTAGACACCTTTCGGTAGCGCATCAGTGCAAAAACACCGCGGCGACCTGGGAATGGGGCCGGGGAGGGGGAACGAGGGGGCAGAAAAAAGAAATGAGCCATTAATAAGGATAGCGCAACAAACCACCCTGGGGTAATCCGGACAGGAGAAAGGTAGCAAACGGTTGGCACCTAGTTAATTCTAACCTAGTGTTAGAATCACGGGCCATGCGATGGTGGGAGGGAAGAAGGTCTAATTGCCTAGAATTGCTATTTATTGCTCGGTATTATCGACCTCCCGTTGGGGCAGAAGACTAAAAGAGAGGAGAGAATTAAAGATCGTCGTTCCGACGCGAGTTGAATCAAACTGTTCGAAGGTCGTGGAAACTAAGCAGAGAAAAGAGGTCAAGGAAAGGAGGGGGGGAGAGCGTTCACAAGCAACGGATCGGACCTATGTGTGAGAGGCCTGATCATAGAGCATCTCAAAACAGAAGGAAGGAGGGGAGCGATGCAGGCCGAAGACTGTCAAGTTTTTAAAGGTCATATAAGTCACAAACTTATATGCCACTGCAAGGACAGAAGGGCGGAGAAAAAATGGAGTCGGGGAAGGTCGAACGAAAATGGAAGATCTCTCCAGGGCGGTCTCAGGGGTGAGAAAAGGGGTGATCTCCCGCTGAAAAGCGCTCAGTCAATGCGGGAGTAGTCATTTGAATTTGACAACAGGTTGAAATCGATTTGTGAAAGAAGACGAAGCCGTTGGAAAAGATCCTTTAGAGGGAATCGTTAAGAGTTGGCTGGGGGTCAACACTCTAGTATCTTCACAGCAAAGAGGAGTAAAAGCGTTCGGCTTTCGGCACGGCCGTTGCCGAATGGTCACGGGTTGAAAATAGAAAAAAAGGGGCGCCACGGCAAGGTAAAAGGGATCGGGAACGTCTAGACTTGGGAGGAATCACATTCGAAATGAACGATAACATAGAAGACCTGGGCTCGAATTGTCGTCAAGCTCGAGCGGGTAGCGTAGCCTTCTCGGCATACCGTGTTCGGGGCTAACCAGAGGAATTGGAGAGTGGGGCAGAGCGAGGATCGCGGCATGGAAGAGAAAAGGGAATCGTCCGCGGCGAGTGCGGTTTACTTACTAAGCGGTCTCAAACGGGAGAATATGAATAACCCATGGAAGGAAGGAGGCTTCCAAAACATGGGGAGTGAGCACGACAAGTGGGAGTGCTTGGGCTCGCTGGGAATGGGAAAAGGGACAGGCAACTTGGGGAAAAGGGGGGAGTAAGGAAGACCGTAAAATTGTCCAGAGGAAGGAGAGCGGGGAGCGAAAGCAACGCGCTAGTAGGAGTGGATCGCGTGAATAGAATTAAGCATAGAATAGATCAAAAAGCAAACAGAGGAGGGGGAATGGGTGTAGAAAGGCTCCGGCAGAGGGAGAAGGGATACGCATTGGGAAAGTCGGAATCGCAGTCATCGCAAAGGGGGAAATATGAGAAAAAGGGGAAAGAGGGAGCCCATACTGCGGGAATGCGCACAATGACGGTCTCTGGTACCTATGGCGTGATCTAAACAGCCCGAGTGAAGCCGGGGGCAAAAAAAACCACGAATAGGGGGAGGGGAAACGAGTAGGGTGCACGTGGCCCCTGACATTTACCTGAGGGCCCGTCCGAGAAAGGTCTGCTAGGATTAACCCTCGAAGAGCTATCGGGAGCTGGATATGGAGAGAAGCGTCGGTGCCCGTTGCCCCGCTCCAGGGACCCGTAAAAGTCCTTCAAAAGTCAACCCTAACCATCCGGAGATTGAGAAAGAATACGAGGCTGCATGGGGGCAAGCCGTTGCAGGAAAGGGGGCATGGACCCATAGTTATATATGGTAATTATATTACGTCTGAAGAAGCACCATCACCTGTCTGGAAGCACACTTTCGAGAAGAATAGGAGAGGTATAAGAGCTAAAAACAGCAAGGAACACAATTAATGGTCGGTTCACTCTCTCAAATTAAACTAGTTTGATGAGTTGTCCAAAAAGAAGAAGGACTTCACTCAAGAAAGGGGGGGGGACCAGACAAGATAATATTCCCGGTCACTGTTCGATTATCGAGTCCCAGGACTCCAGAATGTCAATTTATGAGGGTTTGAGACCCGTAGGGGAAAGAAGAACAAAAAGAAGGACTGAAAAGGAATAAGGGTGTTCCTACCATGACTCGATGCGGATGTGTAGGAAGGGTACGAGAACCACCAACTCGTAAAAGAGAAGGGAACAGTTCCACAGAAAGGGAAGAGGTCCTTCTTCCTTCTTCTGACCGCCGGGAAGAGGGAAACAATGGTCGAAATGCTGCCGCAAGACCAGCAGGAAAGTACAACGCACAAAAGGAAAGGGAGGAGGACCTTGGGGAGACATCGGCCTGGGGAAAAATTTTCGCGAAAAGGCAAGTCACTTAAGTAGCAGCGACGAAGAACGACCGGGGTGTTCAGAGAAGACGATGAACTGTACCGGCAAAAGGTGAAGGGTGAGGAATAGAATTGTAAACAAGGTAAACTTTGCATAGGACGGCAATGGTGGCACAGTATACCGTGAGAGTCGTGGCTTCCGTCGCAGGCGCATGGGATAGAGAGAGTTCACTATTAAGCTTGCTGGAGGGCAAAGGGCTGACACAACTGACGATCCTTTCTCAATCGTATGGGGAATTAAAAGTCATGAAAAAGGGAGGGACGAAGACGCAGGCACCGACTAGTTTGGGGCCTTCGATATGGATCGGGAAAAAGGAAAAGGGGGGAGGGGAAACGATCACTAAATCTATACGCTGTCTATATACGAAAAACCCAACTATGGAATGAATCGACGCTAAGGGAGGGGGAAGGACAAGGAATTAAGAGGCCGTGATCCTTAGCATAGAGGAAACTGGAGAAAAAGTGTTTTCAATGAGACCGGGGACCTATATCTTTCATCTTATCTAGAGGGGGCATCCATGGGAAAGATGGGTGTTCGCCCGATGAATTTGGGGGGGACGAGCACATATGCGCACGGTTAGAAAGGGTCGGAACATGAAGGTGCTTATCGGGAAATCCATCTGACCATTTGGCCTATCATGGAGTGAGAAGACATTAGCGGGAGACGGCTGATGAGGAGGAGATAAAGAAAGGAGAGGGGGGGCCCACCTACATGAATCGTTCAAGTCCTAATTTTGTCTGGCAGGGTTAGTATGACGAAAATCAATCAATGTGGGGGTAGAATAGAGGGGGAAAATCCACAAAATGGTCAACATGCCGTCAAAAAAGGGTAAGAGCCAAAAACTGCGGGGAAAAAACGTTCCTATCAAGCCTACTCAAGACTTCGAGAAGGTGGGGTCAAAAAATCGATCGGGGAGGGGAACTCGCGCTTTGCTTCAGAAAAACGCTTTAGGGGGGCGACGCAGGAAAGCGTTTTCGGAAATTGAGGAGAGGGGAGGAAGGGTGCGCAGAGAACGATCAAGGTCCAAAAGCTGCCGGAGAGCTGGTGCGGCACTCCGTTCCATGAGGCAGGGGGGGGAGCATGTCGTAAGACAGATGAGGGGAGGGAAGACTCGTCATAGAAAAAAAGGGGGCAAGGACGTACGATGCGATAGAAACTTGGGCTACAGCATCAAAAGGGGTGGGACTCCAATATTAGGGCGGTAGGGGAGAAAAAAGAAGGCCGGTTTCAAGGAAGGGGGGCACAAACCGCAATAAATTCGGGGGATCGGGAAGTGATGGGAACAGTTCAGTAAAGGAATAGTTGGGGTGGCATGTGGGCCGGAAAAGGGGGCCTGTTCCATCTTTTCGTAGTACATTAAAAAGGGGTCCTAGCCGAATACTTCTAATGGATCCAGCTTGACGCTGATAGGGGGAGGGGAGGGTGCCACGAATTTGCGTAGATAAATCTCAACAACAAGAGTTTAGGGGAATAGATTATACAGAACGATGGAGGGTAGAAAGAAAAATTTCTCAAGCAGGAATCCGCCGTTATGTCAGCAAAACGCAATTCGCTCTCGCTGGATGGGAAGTGGACCCATAAAAACCTAGAAATTCGACATGTCGAACCAAACTGAAGAGGCGCGGAAAAAAATAAAAATCAACACAGGAAGGGAGAGCGCCAAAAAACTGGGGGATCGGCGACTCGCCGGCCGTACAGAGATGTACTCCCGACAAAAGCCATTTTCTCAAGAAAGGTGTTCTTTCGCGGGAAGACAAAGAGATAGAAAGGGGGAAGGGGGGAAGCCCAAAGATGAGCAATCCTTGTTGATCATTACTGGAGACGCCATATCTGGACCAGAACAGTAATTCGAGAGCCGGAAGTGTTGGCGCAGAAAACGACCCAAAGGGGCAAGGAATTGTAGCTTCGCTGAGAAGATCAAGGTCTTGCAGAAAAGGCTCGAAGGTCACCTGGCGTCCAGGTCGAACAACGAAGGGAGACAAGTCATGGACTGTAACATCCGTCCGAAAGGAGGCTTAGAGAGGAAAAAGGGGAAAGGAAAGCATTTGGCAAGAGGCTTGAGGGTTGGTGACAGGAACAGGTGTGGGGGGAAAAGAAAACGCAGACTATCTCCAAATTGAGGACAGCCGCCGCGCCGGAAACCGCATCGAAGAAACACAAAGAAGGCCAGCTGACGATCAAACGTGTCGGCCGAAGGGGGGAAAAAAAGCATAAGCCCGCGATTGCCTCAGACGAAGGAAGGATCGAAGAATGGAGGTTGGAGAGAGAGGGGAATGGGACGTTCTAAACCCACAACGGGGAGAAAAACATCGAGAGTCGTCAGCATCCGGTTGATCGTCGGCCACCAAAAAACCCCGGACAAAAGCGGTTTAAGAATGGAAGAAGGGGGGAAGTAGACCGAGAACAGCCTCGAGCACGAGGGTACATCATCACGCTTGGGTGACCCCGGACAAATGAAAAGGAAGGAGGGTACAGAGGGTGCAGCACTGGCGCAACGGTGCGTCAAGGACAGTACAACCAATTGAAAGAAGGCCGAGTGATCGAGGTCAGGAGGAGGGGGAACCCGAAACCGCTGACCGAATCTCAAACGCGCTAGGGCGCGGCAATGAGGGGCCGCGGAGCGCGGGAAGGAAGCGTCGACAGGTGGGAGTAGGTTCCGAAAGAGGAGATTCCATTAATTTTATTCCATCCCTCCAAGTGGGTTCAAGGTAAAAAAGCAAAGACGAAAGGGAGGCCGTCAGCATCATCAAACCAGAGCATATTGTCTAGGTAGTGTACCTTAATTCAATGTTACTTAATGTGAAAAAAAATGCTTTGAAAAGTGCACAAGAATGGTGCTTGGGCCTAACCTACGTCCGGCTGAAAGGTCAAAGGGAACGGGAAGAGGGAGAAGCCCCAATGGCCGGTCTCCCACCTCTTGGTCGATAACTTGTGCGGGGACCTCAAGGATAAAATGTGGGAGGCGGCGCATGAGGTACAAGTAGTGCAAGAAAGCCCTTTGAATGAACAAGACTTTAAAGACAAAACAGGGTAAGAGAGGAGCATTGGTTCTGGTCGCGCTTCTAGGGCGATAAAAGGTACGGGTGTATCGTTGCTCTCTCCTCAGCCATAAAAAAAGAAGGAAAGTGAATCGGTCTATCGAAAAGGGGGCCGGCATGCATTTCGTTCGGGACGTGGGGAAATGCGGAAAAAAGAGGGGGCTAAAAAAAGAAGCATAGATATTGAGAGCTCACGGGAAAAGGAATATATCTGAGTGAGCTCGCCGGACTGGAGAAAGTTCCTTTGGGGCTACAACAGCTCCTTGGGTGACGTCTTGTGGGCGCCGGGAATCTTCTAGATCAACGGAGTGGAAAAAGAGAGGGCGTAAAAAATCCGTTCAAGTCACCCAGTGGAAACTTTCAATTAGGCAGGCTTTCAAATGAAAAGGAGAGGGGGGTGGGGGGAGAAAAGAAGCGGATATCGGGGTGATGAATGTACCTGGCCAACGGGGGACTGAAAGTCAGCAATGATGAGCGGAGGAGAGGGGGAAAGAGGTGGCAGCTTGAGATCGAGTAGGAGATGAAAGTGAGAGGGAATCGACGAATCGAAATGTGAAAAAGAAAAATACAGGGGGGGGGGGTATCTATAGAAAAGGCAGTTTGAGGTGGTGGAAAGAGGGAGAAGTAATTCGTGGGGGAAGAGGCACAGCAAACAGTAATAGAAGCGAAAAACGGACAGAAGAGGGTCGGGCGCATGCAAACAACAACTTATAGGGGGATGGCCGCGACTCGTTCTTAAGAGAAGTCTACTAGGAAAAAAGTGGCCTTACAATAAGTCGCCGGATTCTAACGACCGACCCAAGAGAGTTTGGCTTTATACAAATTCCAACGAACCCGGATTTCTCAGGTCCGACCTACTCGCATTACAGGTTCGAAGAGCAGAAAGCCAATATGGCTTCTCGACGAGATCTACGGAACTTATAGAGTACTGACAGAAATTCGCTAGGATCATGGAAAAAACAAAAAAAAGACCGAGAGAGGGGGCTAAAACGAAGAACACATTGTTTCCGAAAGAAGTACTGGGGCCGGAAGAAACATCGGGTCTATTCACAGCAACGAGCCGTTCACCGACTAGGAAGCGGGAAGAAGAGCAAAAAAAGAGAGGAGAGAAGAAAAACAGTCACCAATTGGGATCGGTCGATACAAAAATGGGGCGGATAGTGCGATAGACATATATTTCCATTACCGGGTAGGATCTATAGGGCGATTTGACGATCTCGGTTGCGGAAGCAACAACCGGAAGCGCACACTAATCTGAAGGTGGATGAGGAGAAAAAACAATTCTGAAAAATCACCATTCCTAGCCATTGAAAAAATAGTTCTAAAATCCAGATGGGGCTTGGAAACGCGCGACCCCGCAAACTGGAGCGAGGGTGGCCCTGGGTGCCACGAAAAAACAAGTTGAATGACGCCAATGGCGGGTTCGAACCATACATGCGCCGACGAACAGCGGCCGATTAAGAAAAAATTCCGACAGGATCCTTGGAAAAGAGTAAAGGGGGGGGGGAATGTAGCTATGTGAGATTGGGGATCCTACTAAGAAAAAAGCGTTGGAGAGGCTAAAAACAGCCCATTAGTAAAATAAAATTCAAAATTTTGAAGCAATCAAGTCTAATTAAAGAAAAAATGGGACATAGATAACGAAACTATGCAGCGCGCTGCAGGCTGATGCCAGGCTCTCTGAAAAGAAGATACACGCTCTGAAAAGGGGGAAGCGGGGAGGCTGGTGCGAAGGATGTCTACGATGGCCATTTCGGATTCGACGTCAGGTGTACTACGAAAAATCAGGCACCCATAGCCGGAGAAGGAAGGAAAAGACGAAGCGGGGGGGGAAACCAGGGCAGAAGAAAAGATCTCAGGACCGTTCTCCGAAATGGTCGATTATGGACGGCGGAGAGAGAATGGACACAGGAGACCTTCAAGTCTGGGGAAGTTGGGCTCCTTCTAAACTTTCGCGAAGAAGAAGTTAAGGGGAAGACGAAAGAAGGAGAGGGGAGCGATGTAAACGGCATCATCGGCATGTCCGGCCGCAAGCTGTGGGGGTTATCTCAGGGGTCGAATATCAGAGCGGGGAGAGAAAGGGGGACTGGAAAAGTGGGGGAGGAATGGTCAGGAGGCAAGAAGAGATCAACGAGAAGATCAACTACAAGTGAGCATCGATGATAGGTCGTCTGACGAGCGGCGTAAAAAAGTTCCTCATCAAGAAAAATCAAGTTCAAAAGAGGGAAGGGTTTGAAAAGAGATCTGACGGGTCCCACATCGAAAGGTCGGATGGGGGGGGGGAAATAGAGGTTGAAAAGATTCCACCGCCAGGTACAAACTTCAAGAGTTTAAACCAGTCATTCTTGGAAAAAGTCTTCCCTTGACAATGAGATCCAACCAGGGGGGAAAAAGGAAGATAGTCTTCGGGGGCAGCGAAAGCGAGTTGGCGGCGATACGATTTCAGAAGGGTAGAAGCACTCGTGAAATCTATGCAGGGGAGGGGGGGGGGAAATCGTCGCGAAAAAAAATGGCCACAGTGCCGGGGCGGGAGAAAGCGCCACCATGTCACTGCAAGAAAAAGGTGGCTAGAAGGCGCTAGGACCGTTCCGGATAAACAAGGGGATTTGTCAGGCGCGAGAAAAAGAGCGAGGACGCTTGAATAGAAAAAAAAGGAAGCAAGACAGGGGAACATTGGAGGGGGGCGCCCTAGGGGGCGGCTTTTGAAGGGGGGATCTGTTTCAAAGGGGACCAGCGGGCTAAAAGAAGAGGGGGACGGATCAGAGGAAAAAGCTTGGGAGTTCCGCCTCTTTAAAGACAAAATGAATTTGGGGGGGGGGTCCGGGATGACTGGGAATGGGAGACAAGAAACTGGCAGGTAAGCAGGGGGGAAGAGAGGAGGACGGCTTTTTGAGAGGGCAAAATGCTTCGCTTAAATGGTCAAGCTGCTGAGAAACTAATTCGCACTTTATCGAAAACTTAGGAGAGAGATGAGATGAGGGGGGAGGAAAACAACAAATGGGGGCAGCTACGCAGGCGAATTTAAAAACAGGGACGCTCGGACCATGGTTAAGACGAGACCGACAGCCTCAAAGTCAATTTAAAAAAAAAGGGGGAAGTGATGAAAAAGCGCGCGAAAAAAAGAATGTCCACGATGTCGCGGCAAGCAAGCATGCGGCGCGGGCAAACGCCGGAAACTGGTGAACGCCCGCCCCCGCCTGGGTCGGAAAAATGGGTTTCGTGCCTTAAGGATCGAGGGAGGGGGAGGAGGGGGGTTCCATGAACGCGGAGGAGGAAAATGGTGGATCATGACGCGTAAAGGACGCCCATTCGGTACGCGTGGAAGGACCCTGGGCCTAAGGGGACTTAAGAAAAAAGCTGCTAGGTCATATGGGCGTTTGCCATGGGTGACTGCTCACCGTGTCGGAAATACATCTGCTTAACCTCTAGCCGGTCGTCGAACCAGAGGGAAAGGAGAAGAGAAGGGGCGCCACCTACCCTTCGGGGGGAATGGAACCAGCGAGTCAGAAGCTGGCGCATGGCAGAGAGCTACGAAACGGTCGAAAGCAATTAAGGGGTGCGGAAAGGGGGCGTGAAAGGGTGGGGTGGGGGGGAGGGGGGGGAGAAAAGAGTTTAAAAAAAGGATTGCTCAGTTCAAAGCAAGGAGCCTAGGGGACTGGAAAACAGCCGCAGCAACTGAAACCTCAAATCGAAGGGGAAGGGACCAGGGCAATTTTTGAAGGCGAAGAATAATGCGCGAGCACGAGACGAAAAACTGTGTCATGCATAGGGAAAAGAGAAGTTCCATACGGCTTCGGCTGGAACAGTCACTGACTTCGCAGCTTCCCGACGAGGTGAGGAAGCCACAGACATCGCTCGAAAAACAAAAGCGGGAAAAAGGGGGGGAAGGATAGATCATTATGCCGGAGGACTACATCGAGCCGAGATGGGAGAACGAAGCTGCTGGACTACCGATGGAAAAAGGGGGGGGGGCTCCAAAAGTGCAAGAGGGAAGTTCGGAAGAGGGGGAACACTGCTTCTGGAGAGGCGGTCCTTGAGGGACGCGGAACGCCCGTACCTCAGGGGGGAGGTCATTGAAGTTTAAACGACGTCAAGAGGGCTTGTAAGCCGAACGCTCATGATACGAATCGCATGACCGGCCTCTCGGGACGCGGCAAGAAGGAGAGAATGGAGCTGGACGGGGAGAGGGAGTCTAGTCTATATCATCGTATGCCTCCTGTAGCGTCTGCCAACTCGGTGTCAATTCGTAGGAAGCCGCGAATAGAAAGGGAAACAGGAGCCACGTGGTGGTACGGATAACAGGGAAGCTCTGGTTGACGTGAGATCAGGGAGAGATTCAACAGAAGGCAGTGTCAGTGGCCGGCCCTGACAAACGCCAAAACGTATCGACTGCCGGCAGAAACTGTCCGATACCCCTTAAGGTATCGATCGGTTCTATAGCACTTGGGTCTGGTGTTCCATGCGTAGGAGAATGGAGGGGGAAGGGTTAAATTGAACATTCCAAGATTTGGCGTAATAAACGCAATGGCCCTGGCCCTGATCTGAAGAGGGGATGACAGGGGGAGAGGAGAGCCTATTAGCAGCTAGATCGGGAGTTTCGGGACGGAAAACAACTTAGAGGGTCATCAATCGGTTGTGATCCAAAAAAATAGGCTTAAGGAAAAATTAAGAATGGGCGTTTGACATATCTGGGGAGCCAGAGACTACTAGAGAACCACCTCCCTTGAGAAGATAAGGGACAGCTAGAGAGTAGGAGGGGGATTTTGGGCCTCAAGTCTAGTTAATTTGTCACGCTCGGCAGCGTACCAAGGAAAAAAAAGGGGGGCATTTTTGGAGAGCGAGTCGAAAACGAGAAAAGGGGTCATAAAGGGGGGGGAAATCCCGGTAACGGATCTTGCAGGAAAAGGTAACTTAATTCTCTAGACGGCCCGATGTTCAAATCTTCAAGGTCAGGAACGGACTAAAAAAAAAGGGAAGCGCGTGGGTATGAGAACAACTCTCGCGGATCGGGGGCGGGGAGCGACCCCCTGAATATCGGTCAATGTAAAACAGGGCTAATAGTGAAGACGAAAGGAGGGAAATTGACGGGAGAGGGCAAGGTCTCGACCGTCGGGAGTCGCTTAGTACAGGGTGAAGGGGAAAAAAGTATTTGTATACCCATCACAGTCAAAAGGGTGGGTCGTTTACCTGAGGAAGAAGAAAAGGGAGGGGGTTGGCCGCAGAAGGTAAAGCCCCTTGGCGCGAAGGAAGAATGACAGATGTCGAAGGGATCAAAAAACCGGGGAAGGAGATATATTCCGGACTACATCTTCGCGGACATGGAAATCGGAGGCCAATGACGGCAGTGAAAACCTGATACAAAGATGAAGAGAAAAAATCAGCCGAATGCCTCGCACACCCACACAACGAAATTTGATATTGAGAGACATTCCGATTAGGACCGATGCTATACAGCGGACGATGACCGGGGGGGGGGGAGGGGAAAGAGGCGAATGGGATCGGTAAGGATGGAAAAGGGCCGTACGGACGTGTGCGACGGAAGATATCCTTCAAAGGAGAGGGGGAAAACGAGCCAGACGGGGGGGGGGGTGGGGGAAATAGATCCATTATAACATTTCTTTCATAATTCCGGTTAATGGACTGTGAGTTGAACCATTTTTGATCGGATTATGAGGACGATTGAAGCAACGAATTCACGCGAAGTCCCGTGATATAAAGATGCGTCATAGAGATGATTCACCAGGAAGGTCAATAAAAAAGAGGGAGGGAGGCCAACAGAGCGAGGAAAGATCCTACGCATGCATAGAAACCGAACAAATCTATGAAAGGCGATTCGTCGCTCGGGAAATGGAAAAAGAAAGAGAGAAACTGCATTCAAGAAGGTGGCAATAGGGGGGAGCGGGGGGAAAAGATTCAGCCAACATGGTCCGTTGCATCCCATTCTAACAGAAGAACGTCAGAGGAAGAAGAGAACACCCCCGTGAAAATAAAAACTTCCTATAGGGGATTTTACGGGGTTTAATGGGGGGCCAAAAGAAAAGATTCGGTTCACAGGGAGGGATCGTTCATAAACTGGCAACAGACTCCTCAGACGGCCTTGACCAACGGGCACCAAAAAGACTACAGAACGGGGTGAGAATATTTTTCGATAGCTACATCCCCATTTTCAAAGAGCTGTGATCGGTACTAACCGGGGGGTACTAGCCTTGCAGCGAGAGGAAAGTAGGGAAAATGAATAGACAAGAGTGGGGGGTCAATAAAGACTGAAAGTAAAAAATTGCAGAATTCTTCAATTTGTCTCAAAAAAACCTCTCTACTGCAGGATGGGTCTTTGAGTTCAGGACTAGGAAAATCGGAAAACTTCAAATCAGGAACGCAGCTGCGGAGGAGGAGTCGCAGACGAAGCCCTGACCTTGGACCGTATTAGACACCCAAACTGAACGCGTCAAGAGGATGCGGAAAAACGCTGGGCCCGGAGATCATTCGCGTCGTGATGGAAAGCGCGGGAGGCAAATCCTACAGCTGTCTGCGCCGGCCTCGGAGGAGCAAAAAAAGAGGATTGAGGGAAAGGGACCACGCAGGTCTACGTCAGAGCTGTGGCGTTCGAAAAGGGAGGTTAAAGAGTGATGTGTGACATTCGGTATGAGCGATTCAGAGTAAAATTAGGCAATTATTCAAGCCCCTGTTGTCGCAAAGTGTGATAGTCACATGAGGGGAGGGAGTCGCGAAGGTTGTCAAGGAAGGACGCGATATCGAAATATGGCTCAACGGGGACTAAAAGTGCTTCCTGGGAGGCCGATAGTAGGCGGCAAGAAAAGGAGGGGGGGGACGTACGCGAGT
>Ga0179591_1382911_pt1 | contig 13127 bp, 11 predicted proteins | sample CZOMad2_1_08_16f_FD_182891 | JGI IMG/M metagenome (GOLD analysis project Ga0179591, IMG submission 182891) | Vadose zone soil fungal communities from Angelo Coast Range Reserve, California, USA - CZOMad2_1_08_16fungal (PacBio error correction) | ecosystem: Environmental > Terrestrial > Soil >...
AGCACTCAACCACATCAGGATCCCAAAGAAGTGCCTCAAAACCAAAAAAAAAAAAAAAAAAAAATACAGAACAATCCGCGTATACAGGAGGGGGCGTCCAAGGGAAGAAGTTTTAGAAAGAATAAAAAGCCCCATAAATGTTAGACACAGGCCTCCAGAAGGGAAGCGGAAACAGCGTTCGAGGTCGCCTGAAATGAAAAGAAACAACTTTTGTAAAAGGCTAGAAAAACAAGCCCACGAGTGGCCTTAGGGCTCGAAGGCCAGAGTCTTCACGAGAATGTAATCCCAAAAAGGGAATCCAGCAAGGAAGTTTTGGGAAAGCGCCCTAGAAAAGTAGCGCTGGAAAAACGGTTACAGGTCTGAATCGAAAAAAAAGGTCTGACAAATTCGGGATCTTGAAATGGGAACACCCAAGGGACCGGCAATGGGACCCCAGAACGGAAGAGGTAAAATCTATGAAAGGTCCAGTATCCGTTGGGCGTTGATGAACCCAGTTGGAAAAGAAAAATAGGGGGAGATTTTATGCCGGCGAACGTAACCTATGACATTAAACGACTGGCTAGACCTGAAGAAATAGGAGAAGACTTAAGGGCTGATAAAAAGAAAAAAAAATCTCTTGTGGGAAGCATCGAACGTACTAACATACGAGGGGCGTTCAAGAAAAAGAGTCGAGAAAAAAAAAAAGGTGACCGAAACCCAAAAAAAAGGCAGGCTAGGAAAGCTCGGAAAGGCCAGGCTCCTAGAAAGCTTACTGCAGTATGGTAAAGGGGGGGGGAGACACTCCAGGAGGAAAAGGGAAGTCACGGAGGAATGTAGGGAGCTAATCAAAAAATGTCTCCAACTAAAGGAAAGAGAAAAGGAAATGGGGGGGGAACAGGTAATCATCGATAAGTCCCTTGGTTAACGCCGGCAATGTGTGAGGAAAGCCGAAACGGCAGGCGAACGAACAAAGAGTTGTGGGCCGTGGATCAAGAACGCACACTGGGTGAAGTCTCCATCCGTCAAAAAACACCCCAGAACCTTAAGACCAGCTGAACTACGTTCTCGGGGCGTGTAGTAAACGAATTACAGAGCTTGGGGGCAAAAGAGAATGATTAGAAGGGGAGGGGGAAGTGAGAGGGACAGCGAAACGATAAATTTAGGGTATCTTAGATATTTCAAGATTCTCATCACGAGAAAAGAGGAGGATCTCTTGGACGAAAGGAAAAAAAACAGTATTAAGGTATGATTGAGTACTTGGGAAAGAGAATAGGGAGTAGAGATTGGAGAATTACTGGGGAAGGTCTTAGAGGGGAGAAATTTTGGTAGCAGGCAGGTTGTTAAAGAGGATAAGTTGGGTAATTAATTAAAAGAACTAATCAGCTTTAACTACGGGGGACACTTTTTATAATGCAGAGAGCATCTTTAAGGCCAATTCTATAATAACAAAAAACAGAGGAGTACAATTATGGGGAACAAAGGCACAAATCCATGAGGAGCGCTAGGGAGAAGAAAGGGCACATAGGTGCAGGGATTACGGGGCAGATCAGTTCTCTGGCAAAGGCTAAGGAGATGAAATCAAAAGGGAAAAAACCACCACCGGAGGGGGGGAAACCTCAAAAAAGGACCAGGGAGAAGGTCATCTCAACAACTTTGACTATAACTATAAGTAATCCCTGCACAACGGGAGGGGGAGCGTGCTAGACAAAGAGAAAAAGGCCAGATCATTTATTTTTGGGGAAGAATTGTTTCGGGATTTAATTGGGGGGATGAGGGGCAAGGGAGAGGGATGAAGGACGTTGCATTATAAAAGGGTAGGTACGAAGTATGAAAAGACCTGGCCAGATAATTACTATCTTGCACAGGAGATGAACTGAACATGAGAAAAAAATCCTTCAAAAACTAAGATAACCAGGAGAAAAAAAAGCACTCTCTCAAAAAAGAGGTACCTATAGGGGACACTCCTTAATTATATCACTTTCAGAGTTACCGACCATGGGGGGAAAAAGCCTTTTGGGGGAAGCAAGCACCTACTGAACGGAAAGGGGTCAGTGAAAACATTTGAAGGATCTAGACAACTTGGAAGGGGCGCTGTCAACGCCTATATGACTTGTAATCTTCTACGCAGGGAGATGGCATGGCAACCCACTAGTAGATCGCCAGGGAGCGCGGTTAAAGAAACAGGGGACAATCTGAAATGGGGATTGGGCTGTTTGTTTATGGAGACTCACTAAGGTGGTGCGAAGGGCGAGAAAGGCTCAGGTTATTGGAGAGAAGTGCGTTGGGATTTACGCCACCTTGAACTGATGGGGAAAGGCGTGGACTACTAGACTCAAGTCGGTGGACTCACATAAAAAGGAACCGCGAGCTGGAAAAGAAGGACCGGATGAAGTAGGGGCATACGTCACTAAAAAGAAACAGTGGAAAATTATCAAAAAATAACTCAGAGGGGGGACAGGGTGCGGAAGTGCCACGGGGGGGGAATATGATCTTAGTCGAGCCCACGGTAGAAGAGAGGGAGTGGGGGGGGGGGAGCGGGGGGGAAGGTAGAAAGGGGAGAGAGAAGAAGGTGAATATGGAGAGGGGGGATTGGGGATGCGTGAAGGGAGCGCGGTAGAGGGATGGGAAGAGAGGATTGCAGAGTACTCCGGGCGCGGGGTCGGGGGGGAATTTTGGGGGTGGGTTCTCGGGACTTCCTATCCCTCTCCTCAAGCATAAAACTTAGGTCCTCGACCAGTTGCGACGCCGATTTTCGGAGGAAGGGGATGCGTACAAAAAAAAGGGGTGGCGAATGGGTACAGAAACTGAAGGGGGGAACGCAAGGAACACGCAGGACGAGCAGTCTGGAGGGAAAAAATCAGGGAAGTCAGAGAGGCCGGGGGACACCGAAGGGCCGATCCAGCCCAGTCTGCCAAAGGATGACTCGATTGCGCTCGCCGGAATATGCCGAGCTGTCAAGAGATCAAAAGGGTGAAAAGAAAAAAGGTGGGAACAAAGCCTCCGAGGGGGACGAAAAGGGCCTTTTCAGGGGGGGGAGTCCGATCGCGCTATGACCCTGTGCGGGGAACTACTGCTGCTGCTTAGCGGGAACTCGCGGAAAACAAAAAGCGTCGGGGGGGAGTGAAATTAAAAGCTAACTACCGCGTGACCCCTGGGCTGGGCTCAGAGGGACACCAAAAGGACGGGGTGGGGGGGAGAACTACGGGGTCGTGGGGGTGTCCCGGTGCATTCAGTCGAAACCGCTGGTTTCCGAAAGGCCTGTGATAACAAACGGTCACATGGAAGTGACAGGTTCTGCCAAGAAAAGGAGCTAAATAGGACCGAAAAATGAAACATAGGAATCGCTGGACCGGTTTGTAAACTCCCCGCACAAGCACCTTGATGTGTGTGTGGAGGGAGCTGGGGAGGGAGGAAAACACAACAAGAAAGAAGAAGGAACACCGGTAGGGAGGGCTTGGAGCACCCCACCCCTCCGCGATTGCAAAAGGCGTGCGGAAAAATCCCGTGGGAACGATAATTATTTGGAAGATAAAGAGACGTGGGAGAAAAAAAAAAAATGCAGCAAGGGGTGGAAAAAGGGAAAGCTCCGAAAACGAGCCCTCTTCTCCTGAAAAAAAGACCCCAACGGGGCGACAGCGTCTAGGAAAAAAAAAAAGGTTGGTCCTTCGGGGAAGCCATGAAAAAGAAAAAAAAAAAAGGGTAGGAAAAAGGAAAAGAATGAAAAGCGCCGTCTACTGGCCGATCGAGATGCGCACCGGTGACGGCGGCAGTAGCGACCAGCACATTTCAGAGAGACCGAGCTCATAAAAGAAAGAAGGCAAAAACCCAACGCAGGGGTGAAGAAGGGGCCAAAAACAAGACGAGAGCAGAGTACCGCAGGTCGAGTCATCGAGCGGGGGACTGGATCGCAAGCAGTTTGCAGGGAAGCGGTACATGCTGTGGGAAAAAAAAGGTAAAAGAGAACGAATGGGCGCGCAAAAAAAAAAAAAAAGGTGTCTGAGGAAAGGGAGTGCTAACTATGAAAGAAGAACGTCGCCAAAAATCGTGCTTTACGCATCGAACAATACGAACATATAGTAGGGCAGTCCCTCCAACTGGAGTAAGGAACCGATCGGGGCACCCAATTGTCGATGTTGTGGGGGGACGGAAAGACTAAAGAGATCTTAATAACGGGCCAAAAACGGTCCACTAATGCCGGGGGAAAACGAAAGAAGGCGGAAACTGGGTCACGTATCATGATAGTGCGGAGGGTCAACTAATCATCGGAATTTTTTGCTACCATACCAGCTGTGGTAAAAAAAGAGGTAGTCAAAAAAGGGGGACAGGTCAACTGAGTTGAAAACGGCAACAATGTGGCGTAATCTAACACGAGTTTCGGAAACGACACACACAGGCGAAGGTGAGTCTTCCTTTTTGGGGAAGAGCATGAAAAAAGGGGGCAGTCTCAAAGAAAAAGAAGGTCAGGAGAAAACGTCGGTGGTTTTCGAACCAAGAGGGCTACTATACTCGTTTCAACTGCAATATACGTGCGTATAAGTTATTTGGGAAGATATCGGGAAGAAAAAGTCTAGTTAGAAAGGGTTAATATTCTTAAGGGCTCAAAATTCAGAATAAGAGGGAATTATAGAAAAAAAATCGGGGAAAATTATTTCCAACTTCGTAAATTGTTTAAAGTTTTTATAATAGGGGGGGGGGGGGGGAAAAAACAGGGGTATGTAGAACTACGTAACTACTTTCTAAGTCTTTATTTAAACTATTTTTGTTCGTCATTCCAGGGGAAAAAGGGATTGAGGGAGGGATTTAAGGAGGGTAAGCTATAAGGAAATGTCCAAGAAAAAAACTTAGGACTAACGGTTTATAATGCAACAGACTAATCCTCCTTCTAAGTGAAAATTCCACTTTCGAAACACCAATCCAAAATGAAAAGGGGGGACAGTGCAAAAAAAAAATACAGAAGGCCCAGGGGGGACCATTGGAGACATCCTCATGCATACGGGTTCAGGTATTACTGAAGATATTGGGGCAAGCTCAGGGGGCCTAAAAAACTCTCAAAAAACGAAAAAGAAAAAAAGGGAAAAAAAAAACAACGGGTCTAGGTCACTAGACAACGTAGCTTTAAAGTAACTTAGCTAAGGGTAATCCTGCCACCTGTAAAGGAGTGAGGGGGGACACAGATAGAAAGGCAGGAAATGACTGGGGGTACAGAGGAGTTGGAATTTGTGTGGGTAGAATTGGAAATTATAAGGAGGGGGGCTTAGACGGATGATCAAAGTTTATGGCTAAGTAGTTTAAACATTGAAGGATAGAGTTACATGGGAATGAAGTAAGAGCAGGGAGCAGGGGTGACGGAATCTCCCCCAAAAAAATCATCCTTTAGGATATGATAACCCGTAATAAATTCAAAAGGCAAAAGGACGAAAGGGGGGAAAAATCATTTTAATCCTTGTTCATAAGAAGACTGTTTATGTCAGGGGAGAGATACTACGATTTTTAGGGAAGATTGGAAATAGCTAGGAGGGGGGAATTCGAGGAGAAAAATAACGGAGCAGACTAAAAGGGGTAGAGGGAACTAGGGGGTCAGAACTACACGAGCGCACGTCGTGCAGGATGGTCTGAAACATGTTGCTGGGACTGGGGGGGTTGACGAAGTGCGGGGGAACAAAAACACGGAGAAATAAGAGCATGTTATGCGTTCGAAAGTGCGTTCGAGATTTACCAAATGGCCGGCGTTTAATGAGAAAAATGATACTGTGGGGGGGGAAAAGAGTCGCTACACACGGAGCTGAGACAATAATTAAGAGAATTAGTTGACCATACAATCATGCTCCGTGACGCAGGGGCGCCATGATGAAAAAAGTGTGTACAAGGGGGAGACCGTAATGAACTCGTATTGCATATGAAAGGTCTCTCAAATGAAGCAAAAAAGATGGGGGGGGTTAGACTACCGGCACGATCCGCCTGGAGTTACCGACCAGGAAACGGACGCCCTAGTATGTCTTACGTTCGCTGCTTAATCAACCATGAAATGGGGGGGGGGGAACGTGGGCAAAAAAAAAGGGAGAGGACCCCGAAAGTGAAGAAAGGGACGAGCCATTCCGATAAGCTACTCGTACTCGTTAAATAAGGATAAAAAGGAAAAAGGAGCGTGCCGCAGGAAAAAGCTCAAAAGACTCGAAACCTTTCTACGCGTACTCGGCGCCTAGCTGCTAAGTGGAGGAAGCTCCCAGGGGACGAGCGGGGGGACGAGAGAATTGTCCCCGCCCTGAAAATTTCGAAACATATCTCGAGGAGGGAAACCTTGACTCGCTATGTCCGGCCATTAGCGTGTTCTCGACTCGGAAACGTACCGGGGGAAAAGGCCGGGGGAAAAGAAAGAGCTACGAAATGAACCAGGGGACTGAGTAACCTTTAAGGACATACCCCAGTGCGGGGGGTTGCCTCCGCGACGGGGGTCCCAAGGTGGGGTAAATGAAGCGGAAGTTGGAAGGGGCCCGGAGAGCGAGATTGCTCAAACATTTGCGGTCAAGGGGACGGGGGGGGGGGCCAAAAAAGAGGAAAGCGTCGTAGAAAAGAGGACTGAGGAGGGGGGAAGCCTAAAGGCATCTCGTGTACCGTTTTTGTAGCGCAAAAACAAAAAAGGTGGTGTGGGGGGGCTTCTCGCACAACCAGGAGGAAAGAGAGAGAGAGAAGCTCTGAGCACACCACATAAAAGTGGCGGGGAGGCTCCAAAAAACGCCTTTAACAAAGCCCAAAGAGACACTCAGGGAAAAAAGTACTTATGTAGGGTCAAGAACGGTAGATAAAGCCACAGTCAACATGTACCTCCTAAGGGGAGGCAACTCTCCGGACCAGCTTACAACTCGGAAGCCTGAACCGACAAAGTTGGCAAGAGAACCCCAAGGGAAAACCGGGGGGGGGGGGGGGGTGTAGGTGCCACTTTACTCAGGTCAAAGGAAGGGCGTCCACGCGAGGGAAGCTCACTTTTTGAACGGCTCAGAAAAAAGATACTTGGAAGAGGAGAGACACAGAAGGGGGGGGGTATGGCATGCTTAGAGCGCTTTCCAGGAAAAACAGGTACATGTGCGATCGACGAAAGTGAGGAAAGGGGAAAAAAATCGGAATCCGGGGTGACCACAGAGGTGTAGCCGGCATTTCCCACGGAGACAGCCGATGATTCAGACGATAAAAAGCATTGGGACATCCATTCGGAGGCTAGTCAGGCGACAAAAGAGGGGACCCCTGAGATGCTTCGACGCTGGCGGCCCGTAGGGGACATATCTGGAAAAAGACTTATGATTTAAATCAATCAGAGGGTGTGTTCTTAAAAGGACAATACGAACATACTAAGGTCCCGCCAACCTGGGTCTAACTCCCTAATAAAGTGAAAGGTCGAAAGACACCAAAGTAAGTGCGAAGTGGGGAGTAAAAAAAAAGGAGGAAAAGACGAAAGCAAGCAAAGGGAAGGACTTACCGCAGGGAATGGGGTACACACGTGGAAAGCATGGCGGAAACTGAGGAAAAAAGGATCGATTGCGTAGGGGCACTAAGCATAGGGAATGAAGGAAAAAAGCTCCCGCGAAGGGGGAAAAAGGAAGAAGCAATTATCAGTAGATAACGTCCTGGGGACCAGCCGGCAAGGGGGCGGGAATCTCAAAAAGTTTCGAAAAAAAAAAAATACGGTCCAAGGTGGGAGAATGGGGAAGGGGAAAAGGCCAAGGAGGAGTCCTCCATCCGTCAAACAAGGACCCAGAACCAGTTTTAGCCAGGACTACGTGCGCGCGTGTAGGGACGATACGACAGAGGAAAGAACTGGGGGGAGGAGTAGATTAGGTGTAATTGACACATCGAAGGAGAGTTCCTATTTTATAGGGAGGATATTCGAGCAATAGAAAGATTACTCTTTTCGCCAATGAGAGGGTGGAATGAAGATTTAAATAAAAGGGGGAAAAAGGGAGAATTTTAATTTAGGTATGGGGGTACTATATGTCACATGGTGAAAAAGATCGAATCTATATTTTAAGTGGTAGTTTGGGTTCGCTTCCTGGGTTATCTTAGAAAAATTCTTGGGGTGAGATTGAAATTGAGGGGGGGGGGATGAATGTCAAAGGAGCAATGGGTTAGGGGAAAGAGTGTCAAACTTCTAAGCATCCGTTATTCCAATTCTATATAAAAAACATCAATGGGGATAAAGGAAGTAAAAATTATGGGAGGGGGGGAAGGCAAAAAATCTGGGGGTTCCAGCAATGAGGGGGGGGAGTAGGAAGGAAATAGGTATATGTCAAATACGTTGAGCTTAAGTAGACATCGCTCTCGACAAAAAAAAACGGAGAATAGAAAGTGGGAATCTCAACGGGAGCAAGGATCCCGCGAGGACGCGGACACAGGCCATATAAGGGGGCCATGGTCCATTAATTGTTCGTTATCTCAGGGGGGGAGGAGGGGGTTGTTTGGAGAGAGAGGGGAAAAAAGAAGGAGGGAAAAGGAGATACAAGTGGTAAATTAAGGTGGGGAAGAGGGAACAAGCTTAAAAGTCTTAAAAAAAAGGAATTCCGGGCACAACAATACTTATCCGACTGAAAAGAACCACAGGATGCGAACAAAATTGAAATCTAAGACGGAGAATAGAAGGGATCCCTCGGGGGAATTCCTAAATGGGAAGTACGAAATGGGACATTTGTTCAAGGGACATACGACAAGGCGAAAAGAGATAATCCGAGGATGATAGAATATCCGTGAAATAAAAAGGGAAATAGAACCTTTCTCTTTCGCGAAGCTATATGACTGAAAAAAGAACTAGACGCAAATGGGGAGGGACAAATAGGGAAGAAGAGGGCTCGAAACACAACGCGAACGTAGATGGTCAAACTTGAGTGGAGAAAGTGGAGAAAGAAATAAAAGCGATGCGCACAAAAGGGGACTATCCCGTAATGTTTATTTGTCGTTAGAATCGTAGGAAAGACGCCAAAGAAACGGAAATAAGAGACAAAGATGAGCAGGTCCAAAAAGTAAGTTTGAACTCATATTCGCGAAACCTCAGGAGAATACTAAAAAGGGAACATAAGCACTGAAGAAAAAAGGTCACAGCACACGGTTACCATCAACTGGAGTAATGACCCCTTGTTCAAGCCGTACCGAGTTAGAGGAGGGGAACTGAATGGAAACGAATTGGGGGGGGGGGTAGGCCGACTGGAACCGTCCAGAGGGGAGTTACTCCCAGTGTGCGAAAAAGTACGTATTACGGGGGAGGGGGAAAAGCACAAAAAGAGCTGGGGGGGGACTTACAAGGGGTGACCGGAGAGGTAAGCTATTGATACACTCAGGGACGGCCAGCGAGAAAGCTCCTCGGGGGGCCGTTAAAGACTCAAGTCCTGGAAAAAGCCGAAGAACAGCACCGATAAGCTAAGTCTGGAGAGAGCTCGGAGGTAGACGGTGAGGGCCGGCTCACTAGCCCTGGACTCCCGGGCAAGCGAACATGGCCCAGCCAGGCCGTAGTCGTAGACAAAAAAAAATAGTACCAGGGCCGACAGCGACCTAGCGGAAAAGATAGAGAAACCACGTAGACGGCGCCTGGCCGGATTCAAAGGAGGCTAACTAAAGAACACCATACGTTTAAAAGAAAAAAAACTGAAAAAGGAAAAGCACGAAAGGGGGGAGTTGCGGGGGGGTTGCCCTAACGGTCGCCAACGGGGGGGGGGCGGGCCATTCAACAGGGCAGGGGAGATAGGGGGGCTACACAGGTGAAGGCCTGTGGATCCTTTTCTCAAAAATACTCCGGCGTGAGCCTGGACGAATAATATCTCCGGCAAAGGGAGGTGTAGTACCGGAAAAGATCGCGGGGAGGATCTCACCGCATGATGGTTGCTAGCAAAAAAAAATATCAACAACAACAACGAGGAGTAGGGAAGAAAAGCCCTCGCACACCAACGGCTGTGCGGGGGATCTCCAACACGTTAACGCTCTTATAACTCTTCTCGAAAAGAAAAGGGACGCAGTATACAGGGGAGAGCTAACGCCAGGGCGAGAAATCAAATGGGACCGGGGAATCACAGGCCGATCTCAAAACCAGCGTTCCCTCAGAATGATGCACCGACCAACTTGGCGAAGTGGATAGAAGCACGCAAAGTCCTAGGGCAGACAAGGTCCGACGGGGGGGAACTCTATGTGAGCCCTCACTGGAGGGGGGATCCGGCCGCTACGCCGATTTTTTGGGCCTGTCGATATACCAAAGGGAGAAGGATCGAGTAAAAGGGTACAACAGAGACTGGCGAAAAAATCGACACGTGCGTCCATGGGGCAGCGTGACCGAGGTGCCCACTTATACAATCTATGCCTAGTACGAGATGACTCATTAGGAGGAAGGGGGGCGGAGCCCAGTTGAAGGAGAGGGGGAAAACGCAACCGGAAACGGGGGAAGGAGGACAACTGGCTCGTCCGGGTTATCATAGATTTACGCCATTTCTACTATGTGTACGCGAAACGGAAAAGTTGCTTCGCATAGGAAAATATGGACCCGCAGAAACTGAAAGAGGAGGCCGAGTCGTGCTAAAAAAACCGCCAAGTCGGGGAGGCATACATAAGGAAGACGGTCTGGAATCCGAACAGGTCCTTAATTGGAAGTTATGGTGAACCAAGGGCTGTGTAACTAAGAAACTAGTCACAAAAGAGGGCAGTAGGTAGACACAGGGGTATGTTTAGACAAAAGCTGTTCGCGGACTAGTAGTCAACTTACGATGGTCAACTGTATCTCTGGAAACGGGTGGACGCAGCGTAATGGGAGTCAATCTAGAAAGCACAGGGTTTCGAAAACAACCTCGAAGGGGGTGGAAATCCCGTGTGTGCGACGCCTGACGTCCACTAAGTAGGGAGCCGTAAACAACGCAGAAAGACAAGACTACGTGCGAGCGTGTAAGTTTCGAAAACCAGATTACATGGCTACTAGCCTCTTGGGTTTGCCACTGAAGAATCCTTGTGCGGATTTGGGGGTGGAAAGAGGTACAGCGAAAAAATTGGTCGGGGGAAAAAAAAATGATAGGAGTATAAAATCGTATTATCTCTTTTCGCCACTGGGGCAGTAGTTCATGATTGTGAAAGAAGAAATTAAAGTGGAGTCCATTGTCGGACCGGGAGTTTAGATATTGAGGAACGGAGTGTACTATGGGTACGTGATCATATTACTTGAGAGAAGTGAGTTGGGCCGTTGGGGGGGTGAGGAAGAAAAAGGGTGAAAGGGGGGATTTGGGTGAGATTTCAAATGTTATCATGTCAAGAAAGTAATCATAGGCAATGTCGAAATAATACTTAGGACATACGGGTATAGCAAAGGAGGCCCTTACTAAGGTCCAATGAGTATGGAACAATACGTGGAAAAAGTAATTCGGGAAAGGAGGTACAAAAAGAAACTGGATATGCCGGTGTCCGTCTGGACAAGAAATGGCATACAGGTTGGGAGTACTTTAGATAAGTTATGGTCAAAGCTAGGTGGAGGACCTATAAACGGGAAAACAACAAAAAAAAGAGAGAGACCAGGATAACAGGAAGGGGGGGACAGGAGTCGAAAGTACTGACACCTGTATGCCATTAAGGGCTATACACCGGACAAAAAGCATAAGTCATTACGTGTTGGGCCAAGGGTAATTGTGCAAAAGGAGAAGATTATTTGAGGGGGGAGGGAATTAATAAGGAAAAAGAAATTGAAAAATAAAAAATGTAAAAGTGGGTACGACTTGCATATGACGGGGACATTATAAAAATTGAATTAAATTCACACATACTGAAGAACATGGTTACTAATATAACCAAAGGAAGGCGAACAAAATATAGGAAAGGGAAGGAACAATAGTTAAGAGAAAGCCTGTCTGTGGCGAAAAAAAGGGGGGAAATAATTTTTATTGGAGATGGCATAATACTTAAAAAAGGGTTATTTTCAGGGGCGAAGATAATACGATTTGAGTGGGGAATCCTTGAAATATACTAAAAAAACTCTTTTCGAGAGGGGGAGAGAAAATCGGAAAGAAGGTGACAAGTAAAAACAAAAGAAAGTAAAAGAAGGGGGTTCGAAAACCCTAACGAGCACGTCGCAGATGGTCTGAAACTGGAGGGGCGTTTGTGACGGGAGACTTCCTAAGTGAGGCCTGCTGAGCAACCGAGAAGTCCATTGTACGTTAGAAAAACGGTATTCGAGATTTACGCACCAAGGGAGCTGGAAAAGGAATACCATAGTGATAGAAAAAATTAGAATTTTGCCTCCAAACGCGAACCGCGGAGCTGGAAAATTAATTACCGGAATGATTAGTGAAGACGCACGATCAGGCCTACCTGGGGACGAAAATGAGAACCATGGGGGGAAGCAAGCGGGGTGGAGAAAATAGCAGAGAAAAAGGAAATGGCGACGCGTATTTGGAAGATGATCGGGGAAAGACACCTTATCGCACGAAGGGGGGGCTTGGGTCACGGAGGGGAGGGGAAGGTGGCGCGCGTTGCGGGCCGCCCCGTAAATGGGAGGGTCCGGAAGCCAGATGGTTTGCGACGTCGGTAAATCAGTATAAAACCGAGCGGAATAATTAAAGGACGAGCAAAAAAAGGGGGTACCGGAGCAAGAACTCCGGGAGGACGAGGGGGGGCGGCATCCCAAAGCTCCAAAAGATGACAAAACCTTTGGAAACAGCCTCGCTTACTATGCTCACGGTTTAAATGGCATAAGGACACGCTGGTACCATTGAGGCTGAAAGAAACTCCTTGCCCGCCCATCCAGGACTAACGGAAAGAGAGGGGTCCGTCACTGTTTCTGGGACCTAGTCAGAAACTCAGAAGAGAAAACTTCTCGGTGGGCAAGCTCGCAAAATGAAAGTCGTCTTTCCGGATTCAAAGAATCCTACTACCTAGTACGTGGTACGGCCCCTGAGCTGAAAAGAAAGAAGGAAACGTTCGGAGGAAAGGGCGGGGCGCAAGGGGGGGGGGTGCATGCAGGTACCGAGGGACCGGATCTGTGTAAGGGAGGGCTTGGGAAGAGAGTCCATGGGGCACGGTCCTACTCGTAGAGGGGGCGGTTAGCATGGGGGACTGAAGTATACGCCGGCAAGGTGTCTTCCTTCAAGGCAATCAGGGGGGCCGAGGAAAAAAAAAAAACGAAAAATTTATTTTTTTTAAGC
>Ga0179591_1338257_pt1 | contig 13124 bp, 9 predicted proteins | sample CZOMad2_1_08_16f_FD_182891 | JGI IMG/M metagenome (GOLD analysis project Ga0179591, IMG submission 182891) | Vadose zone soil fungal communities from Angelo Coast Range Reserve, California, USA - CZOMad2_1_08_16fungal (PacBio error correction) | ecosystem: Environmental > Terrestrial > Soil >...
GTGCTCGGGCAAAAGCGCCCCGTCGAGACAAGTCAACGTCGGTCCGGGAAACCGCGTGGAGGAAAATGTAGCCGTCGTGAATAGGGATGCAGTGGGGGAGTCTGAAGTCTAGGCGCAGGAAGTACCGCTCCCTTCAGCCCTCCTAGACAAGAGGGAAGGAGACGGGGGAAGGAGCTCTAGAAAGAGAGTATACACTGGCGTCCAGGAGTCGATCAGGAACTGACATCCTCCGCCAAAGTTTCCGTCGCCACATCATCACCAGCATACCGGTGGATCGCACATTTAGATTCGTCATCAGTGCGCTGGAGGTGCGCGGCGGTTCAAGTAAAGAGAGCTTCAATAGGCACAAAGCAGCAGCCCCGTAGACGGCACATATCTATGTGATGTACTGACTCCACGAAGTAGCCCAGGAAGGGCCATTTCAGATGGACGGACTTGGGGAAGAACCAGTTGCTTGGGCTGAAGTGGGCCCAAGGAACAACAAGGGAGCCGCACTTCCCGAGTATACACCCGACGGGGTACTAAATCTACTCTTCCTTAACTTCAACCTGGAAACCCAACAAACCTAGGTTAACTCCAAGAGTGCAGGACATGAATATAGAAAACGGAAGAAGCGAGAAGGGAAGCCGCCGCGCTCAGACGGAGGGACGCGTCTCGAAGGGGGCAGTCAGCATCACGATCAATGCCAAGATAAGCCAACTAATCTCTCCCCAGCGAACAAGAAGACGCCTTCATGTGAACAGACACTGTCATAGAACTGGAGGAGCTGCATCGACTATGAGGTTTTCTTACGCAAAATGTTGAATTTCACCACTGCGCTTCCTCCCCTTAACTCAGGCGAGTAAAGAAAAACTGCTAAGCCGCTTGGGCTGCCCTGAAGGGGGTTCGGGGAGAGGCTACAGCTGGCCCATAGAAGAATAGTTCGAAAGTCTGTCTGATTGCTCGAAGGCTTATAATAAAGTAGTGAGGAGAAGACTTTCAAAAGCCACAATGAGAAACCGGTAAAAAACATTGTAGAGGCTCTCATCCCCGAATCCCCCGGCCGGTGTGCGTTTGCGCCTGTCTTGAAGAATTTGAAGGGAAAGGAAAAGAGAAGAAAAACTCGCCGTTAAAAAAGAACAATGGGGGAAGAAAGTAGACCATCCCGCCCGACACGACGTGGGCTAGGAGAGGCAATTGGAAAACGCGAGGAGGTCGACATGGGAGGGGACTTTAGCAGAACGAGGACTGAAGGTCATCCCGAGACCTCTCTTGGGCCGGCCTAAGCTCGTCTTAGGTCGGAAAACGGAGAGGGGACTTAGCCCACCGTCTAGGGGATCAGCTGAAAGCAGAAAGCCCAGGGAGGAAAGCGACTCCGACGTCTTAAGCAGAAACTAATAGGCACGCCCTCACCAGGAAAGAGAAGACGGACCCAGCTGAATGGCCTTCCCCCGAGAAACCAGAGGCTTACAGACACCACTGGCGTGGAACCAGCTTCGATCGAGAAGAAAAGCAAAAGTGGGGTGAGAAAAAGAAAGCACATCTGGTAGGCAAGGTTTATAAACCGGCATAGAGGAGCGGTTGCCCCTTGGGTGGAATCTCGACGTGCTCATGCGGAACGGACTCAACAGCCGCCCATTGGTCCATCCTTAGGATGAAAAACATGTATCGGCTCTGGACCCCATAGCCTCGGCCAGTCCATCCAAGTGGAGGAATCCTGCCAGAGTTAATAGCCGCACGGCACAGTGGGACTGTGGCGCTCGGGGGGTCGTAAGGAGAAGTGTGCCCTTCCACGGTCGACACAGTGAGGGTCTTCGGGGGTAACAAGGCCCGCCGGGGGTCAGAGAAAGAAGACACACATGGTCTTCTTGCGTGGATCTGCTGTGGAATAGAAAGCGCAAGATCCAAAGTGTACGGTAGCGACGCTAAAGCGTAAACAGAGAAGAAAAAGAAAGAATTCGAAGAAGAGAAGAAAGAAAAAGGGAAGAAGGTATCTTCTAAAAAAAAAGGCAATAAGGAACTTACGCCAGCAGTTGTCTAAAAGAGATTAGGGGTCAAGCCCCCCAGACCCCCCACCGGCACCCCCCCCCCAAACCCCCCGCAAAACATGAGAGAGCACGTGAGAGAGAAACCGCGGTCACAGGTGGACAATTAAAGAAAGCACCCGAAGACCTAACTTGAACGGAAAAACAGAGAGACGACTCGGTTATGACCCACCTTTGATTTCGTCTGTCCCTAGAGGGAAGGAGAAATAAGACAACTCTGGGTTAGGACAATCTGAAACGTCTCAGCTTCGGCCGTCTCACTGGGTCTCTTGTCAACCGAGAGAAAGTGCAGGTACGCCCGTCTTAACGGGATCGTCCAAGGAAAAGGAATAATCTTCCAGGGAAGCCCTTTAAAACTCAAAAGACAGTGCCCGGGCAGCCTCCATCGTCTCCCAACCTCCCCGAGGTCCTCTCTCCCGAGACACACGCCACTCTACATCCTCCCTCACTTCACGAATCGGAAAGGAGGTGAAAGTACGCGTCAACCCTCCCGCCCCTTCTCCAACCAATCGAAAGAGGGGTAAATTAAAGAAGCGTTACTCCGGTCTTATCAAGGGTCCTCCACTTCCATTTGTGCAAGTTCTTGAACTTTTTTTCGTCTAAAGAAAGAGAAAGGGGCTGAGCTTCGAGCTAGGGAAATGGTCGGCGTCTGAAATTCGGGTATGAAAGTGGTACAGTCTCCCCCCCAGCTGGTGCCTTCAAGAACAAGAAGACCACGACTAAGGAAAAGAAAAAAAAAACAGAAAAGTGTGCCCTACAACGGGGAACCCTCATTTCGAAGACTTTACGGCAGGGGAAAAGTTAGTTCCAGCACAAAGGATCCTTAGAAATTTGAAATCTCTCAACCAACCGAGAGGAGAATACCGACATCTCCCGGATTGCCCGCGGCGTGAAGGAAGGAATCCGTAGACTATACTGACAGCCCGAGGGTTCCGTCCAGGGAACTGAACAGAAGAACCGGCTAATTGAGGACTTCATAAAGAAGGATCAGGGCGATCCGCAAAAAAGGGAACTATCGGGCCGACCACATCTGCGAAAAAAAGAGTGCGACGCCAACTAAAAAAAAAAAGAGAGCGACGCTGAAAAACATTCAACAGAGACTCGCCAAAGAAGTAACTGAATCAGTGGAAAAAAAACTCAAGTGTATCGGCCCCTATCTTGGAGCGACGAGCCTAGAGAGGGTTTAGAAGGGAAAGTCCCGGTGCGCGAGGTAAGCTTGGGCAGTTGCTCGGGGTCTCGGAGGTAGCAGACCGGGTTAAGAAAGGTTATGAAAGCTTCGAGGGGGCGGGTTTCGCTCAAGGAGAAAAAGATGGGGGGGGAGAACCAGAAGGAGGTGCCGGAGTGAAGCCGGCTGGGAGGGGTACTCACTCCTCCGGGAAGACAAAAATCTCGGATCTTTGGGCCCTCCCTGGAAAGTGGCAAGCGCCAAGGCCGCCGATCCGCTGGATCCCGAGGACCGGCGGTTTTGACAGAAAAAAAAAGCTATGAGAGTTGCCTCGCAAATAAAAAAACTGCCGGTGTGGTGACACGAGTAGAAGTCTAAAAGTAAGGTGGAAGCGGCGCTGCCCTTTTTTGGGCGAGGGAGTGGGAAAGTCCTCAAGGAGAGGGAAAAAGGGAAGTCGCAGAAAGCGCGGAACGCCTTTCTTAAAGAGTCAATCTACGCCCCTCCAGGCAGGGGGGACTTAGGAATTAAGGTAGGATGCGGTACTATAAGGCTCTCCCCGTAAGGAAGTGCCAGCCGGGGTGGTGCGGACCGACTAAAATATTGGATCAAACGACCGCACAAACTGTCAAAAGAGAGGGGGGGACCTAGCCCAAAAAAACCAGCGAAGACGATGTCGAGTTTTGAGATAAACTGCCTTAGGGGAAGGAAGGGCCCCGTCCGTGGCGGACTACCAATTGGTGCCACCCTGCTACTTTGGCTAAGGTTCACCTGTGCCGTGATTGCAAGACTGCGAATTGTACTGATTAGGGCTTTAGATGAGTTGAAAGACCGCCGAGTGGAACGGTCCCCCTGGGGCCCGCCCTTTCGGAGGAGCTGAACTTGAGAAGTCGACGCGCCATTCCGTAAGAGGGAATAAACGGAAAGGTAATTCTTTCCAGAAAAGAGAAAAAGGAGCAAACCGTTCGCAGCTGGGTGTTAAGCGAAGGACGAAACTAACGGTGGGGGTGGGGGTGGGTCAGTTGATTGTTAGAAGTTCGGCAGGGTGTAAAAAGAAAGGTGCGGAGCACTACACAGGAGGGAACGGCTTCCGAGAGGGAAGAGATTCTAGAAAAAGAGTAAAAGGGGCGGGTCGAGGGCGAGGGTCTGTTTGAAGTAGGAGTCGAGTGACCGCTGGGGTTAGAAGGGGGGAAAATCGACGGATCCGGGCGACTTCTTCGAAGACTCAAACCATCAGACTGACCCTCCGGCGGGGTGGCCTATGAAAGAAACACACTAGGAGATCCTCTGAAGGTCGGTTCTGGCAAAAAGGAAAGGTCTTGGGAAACGTTCCCCATGACTGAAAGGGAGACCGCTTGGAGTCAGACCAGCGGACGCTCCCCGTGAGAGGGTTTCCTTCGTAGCGGACTTTCTAAAGCTGGGTGTCCGGGAGTGGCTCGACCGGGAGGGCCGTTCGTCTCAGGAAAAGAAGGAGGACAACTTTCCGGAGGGACTACAAGACCCCGGGCCACTTGGACTGGATGGACTGCAGGGATAATTTTTAAGGGGAACTACCCAGGGTGCTCACCTGTGGCAGGACATCAGAAGGCTCCGCCGCTGCTCGACTGCAGGAACGCCTCCTGCAGGGAAGCCAAGTACTCTCTAGACTAGAAGAAAGGATCTGCTTCGGCTAGTCGGGTCGCCGCCCGCAGAAAAACCGGGACGAGCGAGTACGCCGTTCGTCCAGAGCCACGGAGAGTTTGGAGGGTTAGGGTGGGCACTTGGACTGGGAGGACCTTCGGAAGGGAGAAGCCCACATCTCTTGGGTCAAGAGCGACTGAGTTCGAAAATGAGGGTCGAGGAAACGACCTTCCTTAGGCTGGGTGAACAGTTAAAAGGAGGAGTGGTTCTGCGGCTAGGTGGTTAGTCGGGGGAGAGGTCTTCCGGCCGTAAGGAAGGGGTACGGGGGAAGGGAGGTTCGGTCAAACTTTAGACGCCTAAATCGCAAATCGAGGAGAATGGCTGGCTGGGGCCCTTCTAAAAAGGAGGAAGGGTGATAGGTGGGGGAAGGGGGCGGTTGTGCCTTTCAAAAGTGATCATTCGTGATCTTCCGGGAGGGAAAAATAGTCACGGGGTGCCAACTGGCGCGTTCTGGCCAGAAAGGGTTGGAGTTGAGCGGCGCGGCGAAACAAAACGCAGTTTAGAGCTGTCTCAGGCTGCCTTGGAGTTGTCTGAGACGTTGGTATTCCGGCATCCTAGAGGAGGGGGAAATACCTTCAAAAAGGGGAGTCGGGCTTAATGATGGCTTGTCCGGAGAGATACTTGAGATGCCACTCGAGCGACCGCGAAGACAGTCAGGTAAGGAGATCTCCTGCCGACTAAACAAACCGAAGGGCGTGTCACTGGGAGACACCGCTCGACTTAACACGGAGGATGTAGTTTTGAAGGGGAGGTAATCGAAAACAAAATAAAAGGGGAACCTCAGTCAAGATTGCTAAAGGGACAACACCGACGGCCTGCTCTTAGGTGCTGACGCACGCGGGGGGAAAGGAGAAAAAGTCCATAAAAACAGTTCGATAGCTTGTACTCGTGCACAAGGGATACACTCGCTGAGAGACAAAAAGGTTGGAGGGACGCTCGTACGGGGATGAGAGCTGGGAGAGGGGCTGGGGGGAGCCTGCTACGGCCAGAGGGAGCCAACAACTTAGAAAGAGAATGGCTCAGTTAAAGCCGCCGCGCGCCGTCGCGCAAAAAAGAAAAGAGAGAGATACATCCGAAGGTAAGAGAGACCTTCTCGTCGGTGAAGAGGGTATGAAGCAATCAGAGAGAGGCCGTCCCCGTCAGCCTTCCTTTACTCTGAACCGCTCCAGGTCCGAAGAGGAAGACGGAACTCCACTCAAGAGAGGAGTAGCAAACGGCTGTGCGTCGGATGAGAGCAGGGAAAACTCGAAGGAAGAAGGTTGTAGCCGAGCCGTCGCTACCGTTACTCCATAGAGAGCAGTGAGGTCGCTGAGTTGAGTCTTCGGGAAACTGCTGGAGTTCGGGTTAGGGGCACGTCTTTCCCAGTGAGACCAGAGCGCATAGTCAGACCCATCGCGGGAACCCACAGAAGGAAGAGGGCGAGTGGACGGCGGGGGGAAAGGGGAAAGACAGGAAACGTCACAGGCCTTCAAAAGGGGGACGCCGTACTAAAGGTCGTTGGGTCCCAGGCTCCATAGGAAAAACAGACGAACACATGTGTTCCAAGGGAACGTGAAAAGATCAAAGCCTTTCTCCAAAATCACTACTGAGAGGGAGAGCGCCAAGAAAACAGTTTCCCCACCCCGACAACAAAAGGATCGGAGTTACATCAAAAAGACCTGCACCATTCGTCGCTGCTACGGAGGGAAAGGGAGAATAAAAAAAAACTGCTCGCTAACCTCGTCGGGGTCAGGGAAAACATTCATTCATAATCACAGAAGCAGCTCCGGCCTACCCAAAAAGATAGCTAACAGAGCACCACAACCTAGGGACGTTTCCGAAAAAATCATCTTCCAGGCGGCGCTTCATCGGGTTGGGGGAGGCTGGACAGGTTGCACGGAGGCCAAACAAATACCCGCTTCCTACAAGAACCGAGAAAGAACGTGCATCCTCAGAAATGCAGAAGAAGGACCGGGAACGTTGGAGTCTCTTGACGATGCAAAGGAAATCTAGGACTAGAGGGTGAAAAGACCTGTTCTGTGGCCAGCGGATTAGAAAAGAAGTCGAGCAAAAAGCGGCTGAACACAGGCTGCAACATACAGCATGCTCCAAAGTTACCTGGACACAGTTCCGGGAGCCATCCGCTCATAAACCTTTTTTCGTTTACTGGAAGAGGGGGAAGTGCGGGGGGGGAACAGCGCGACGAAAAAGTAGGGGAATCGGGCTGCATACAGCGCCTAATCAAAACATCGCCCTAGATTACAACTTCACCTGGATTCCGCTGTTCAATCACGCGGTGAAGGAGAAGCGGGGAGTTCGAGAACCGCTCCAAGGCTGAAAGTGCGCCTTCAGAAGAACCGCTTGGAGTCAAGGAGTGAGAAATTTGGGGGTTCACAGGAAAGTCCTGAGAGAACCCAAGCGGAAAAAATTTCGTCACTCTTTCAACCCCAGAAAGTGCCCTAAAAACCGAGCCAAAACCTCACCTCCACGGCGACGCAGAGGCAGAGAAGAAAAAAGATCCTGGAGAAGAGGCTTGTCGTGCTCACACAAGGAGTTCGGCCCGCACCATCAAGAAAGTAACCACGCGAATGTAAAGAGGATGGGCGGCGCTGCGAACTCCATAGTCCACTTAAGAAAGGCCAAGGGTGGGCTAGCCGTCCGGAGCTTCCAGGAGGGTGACTCAGGGTGAACCGCTCGACTCTCAAGAGCGACCTCGGTCTCAGGGGGCCCGCGGGCCGGGAGAACCGGAGCCGATAGGAGGCCCCCCTCCAACTTCATACAGTCAGCCGAGGGGAAGGCTCGAGACCGTCAGGCAATCTGGCGCGTCTTTGGGGTAAGACGTCAGGACTTTTTTGACTCAAGAACAGGAGAAGGGGTAATACCGGAGTGCTGACTTGAGAGAACACGTTCAGGAGGGGACTGAAAATAGGCCCACACGTCAGCTTTACGGAGTGTAAGAGGACGAATGAACGCTCAGTCAAAAGGAAGTCCACCCACGCGACCCCCACGTCGGCATAGATTGAGAAAGATAGTCAGTCCTGAGCCCAGTAGGCGTCAAGCCGCACCGTCCAGGACCTTGACCTCCGGAACAAGGCGTGCTCATAAGGGCGGTGTTCCTCGAGAACACGACTTCCAAAATCAGTCTAAAAAGGGAGCCGTCTCCTAAGAAAGACCGTTAACCCGCAACTGTAACATAGAAAAACCGAAAAGTTTTCTGGGAGGAGAAGTGGGGCATTGCTTCCGCGCTATCGAACTCAGCGGAGATGATGGGAAAGTCCCCTCCGTCATTGACCGTCTGCAAGAAGAAAACCTTGGAGATGAAAACCCGCCGCCCTGGTTTCTATCGGGAGGACTAGTACTATTTGAGAAGGGCTCAACGGTCCACGACGCAAACACAGAAAATTCAAAGGGTGGAAACAGCATAGCCAGCGCTCAAAGGAATACACCGCCCCGCGACTCTAAGAAAACTCACCAGACAAGGGGAAACATCGAACAGCCCCGCAACTGCACATTACAAATCGAACTGCGACGAGGCATCTGGAAAAGAAACCCCGAAAACGGGCTCCCATCTCTAAGAGGGGGCCGAAACCTAGCTCCGAGGGGACGTTCAGGGGTTCAGCTAGGGAAACTGGGGACTGTGAGGTTGAACTTTTGGGGGATCTTCGGTATAGCGGTTACTGCAGAAACTCACGCTGGGGTGCGGAATAGGGGGAAAGGTCAGATTGCGAATCGAAAGAGAAGACAGAGACGGAAGCACCCCAAAGGAAAGAAGAGCCAAACGGAAAAGGGGTCTGTCCCGCCTATAAATTGACGTAGGAAAGAGAGGAACCCCTCCGGCGAACGGGCGGAGACGGCCGGCAGATTGCCAGGCAAAAACCGCGCTGTGTCAAAGAGGGATGAAGGTCATCGCTCTCAACAAAAGGAGGAGAAAGCGGATATGATTCAGCCTAAAGGGACGCAAAGGGGGGAAAAGGCCTTCGCCACTTCGGAGAGAAATTATGTGGGTCTGGACCAGGGAAAAGGAGGCCTGAGATATCCTCGTCTTGGCATGCAAGGACGGCGGCCGTCCCAGTTCGCTTTCTGGACAAGTGAAGGAAAACCGAACCATATCTCTAGCCAGGAGGAAAACAGACGGTGCTCCCATGGCCTCGCGCGCCACAAACGTCGAAGCTCGAGCCATGCACAAGAGGAAAATGCAATTCAAAGGGGCAGAAAATGTATCGCCCCCGATCATCTAAAAGACGGGCGGCTTGCGAAAGAACGCCGTTTAAAAATAGGGGGGGGCAGTTAGCGCTGGCGTAGCATATGAAGGAGAATCCCTTTTGATGATCTTTCGTGCAGATCAGAGACTCTGGAGCTATGGCACCCCTTGCTGGAGTGGGAGGAGGGGAAAAAGGGAGTCGAGGAGGAGGTAGCGGACCGTACCGTCCTCTGGACAAGCAAGGGGAGGTGGGGAAGGAGCCTCCCAAACTCAGCATTAAAATACGCTCAGGGTCCAAAAAAGGAATCAGGAGAAGTCGCTAACTCCTGCAGTCACTTACCTAGGGTGGTGGTGCACAAGGGGGGGAGTCCTCCTGGAACAGGGAATTTTGAAGCTTAGAGGAAGCGAATGTTCATGGGGAGGAAAGGGCCGCCGACCTTAAGGCTGGCATTGCGATGAAAAACTTCTCTAAAGACTGAGCCGCCCAGCAAGGGACGGATGTAGGACGTGGAATTCACGTCGTGGCCTGGCCAAAGGAGTGAAAAGGTATCTGCCGTTCCCCGAGAAGTGTGGGGGGTGGAAGAAAAAGGATGGGAGGACTAACCATCAAGAAAGATCACGAACGTAACAGAGTAGTTTCCGGGAAGGGGGAAAGGGGGTGGACCTTGGGGACCCCCCGCCCGCCAAGGGAATGTCTCCGTGAGGAATGAATAACTTACTGACCACTCCAAACATACAGGGGCTGTGCAAGTACTTCAGGAGAGGATGAACTGTCGGGGGGAAACTGGGTCGAGGCGGGGAAAACCCGCCTAGTTAGCTTTGGAAGAAAAAATCTCCTCAAAGATCGGGTCGGAGTCCGGGAAACAAGTGAAAAAATCCGATCTAAGAGAAGGTCAGAATCATTTCTCGACCACCCTTTTGTTTCGCAGAAGCTTGAGTGCAGGGGTGCGAGAATCCCATAAAGGACGCGGGTTGCGTTCTGGGGACGGGCCGCTGGTGGAAGTTCATACCCTTTTGGGATTCTCAAAAAAACAGAAAGAATGAGCACGGCGGGAGATTGAAAGCGAGGCTGAAGAAACGCCACGTTTAGTCGCGGTGTGAACCCGGGGAGGATGTCCTGGGAATCATGGGTTTGAGCGACACCAAGCGCCCTGGAATGGGAGTACCATGACCGAAGACCCTCACAGCGGACTTTGCATCGGCAGCCCACCGCAAGAATAAGGGAAGAGAGTGAGAACTCTGCCTTAGCAGGTCACCCCAAAGGGGCTTTGAGGAAGAGATGACCCGGGGAGCTAAAAGAGGGAGAAACCAGTGGGCCTCTCTTAGCTCGATAGGAAAATGGGTGGAGGGGGACTCGGGCGAGTTTATTTCTTTGTCCACACTTTACTTATTGTGACACGAGGACGTGAGCCACTTGCACTGTGGGGGACATTAAGAAGAAGAACTGAACGAGGGTGTAGACCCACGGTGTTTCAAGCCTCCGGAGGCCGTGCTGGCCGGGTCCTCACTCGAGCGACTGCGGGATCAGAGGAAGCACTCCATCAAAGAAAAATGTCCATGCGCTCTCCGACCTAAGTGCAGTGAAAACAGGAAGCGTAGACTAAGACAAGAAGCAGCGCCTTTTATACGGAGCGTTCCGACCATGCCTTCGCAAAGAGACAAAAAACTGACAGGGGGGAACGCATGTTTCAAGAGTCTGATGGAAACCGTTCATCTGTGAGAGACGCCAAAAACTTCTTGCGGAGCCGCCCTTCAAAATTTGGTCGAAAGTAACTAACTGAGGCTGCGACTTTGTCGAAGAGAGCTGGGATATGAAGACGCAGGGAGAGTGTTAAAAAAGAAAAAGCGTCATATGTGGAAGATGGAGCGGGGTGAGATACTTAGAGAGTCGCTATCCCGGGGCCGATAAAGACAAATATAACGAGCTGCAACGCGTGAAAGGGAGGACCCTAAAGAACGGATTTTTCATTGGACAGTTTGCCGACATGCTACTCCGTCGTGAGGTTCAAAGAAAGGTCAGGAAAGGGGGTCTGGCCCGCCCGGGTGGGGCGGGGGTGATCGTAGGGCAAAAGGGGGAGTTCAGCTAAGCTCCGCGTTCAAATCGGCCGTGTAAGGTGAATTCTTCGTCGTTAGGATAGCGACACCAGGGAGACCGCTGGCCGCTTCGGGGCGGGAGAGGTTCCGTTCAGATCGAAGAAAGGACGACCGTCGAAAGAGCCAGGGCCGTCCGGGGTCAAAATCTAGCCAAAAGGCAGTCATATAAGATCGGGAAAGAGATGTTGCTTGTAATTCCTTGTACGGAAAGGGGGAGGGGCTCAGTACCAATCCAAAAGATGTTGTAGTTTGCATTTCGTAAGCAACCAGCTTGCGGTTCCGGCGGTCTAGGATAACTATTGGAAAGGCCCGCACAGACTTAGAAATCGGGGGGGGGGGGAAGTGATGAACTCAGGGGTAATACTGAGGAGGCGCAGGTCAGCGGAGTTAGACGGGTCACTAACTAGGTCACAAGGAGAAGCGACTCTGACTCTTCCGGTGGAGGGGCTGGAGTTATTTTTCGGAACTAAGGGGCGGCTTTCCCAGGAGCCGAGAGAAACACAAAAGAGTGAGAAAGATAGGAGAAGGGCAAAGGTCCGCTTGGCAAGGCACAAGAAAACAGGCCCACCCCCGAGCGATACTAAAGAGCCTCAAGAGAGGCGTCACTTCTAGTAGGCTGCAGTTAGGATCGACTCATAGGGGGGGGGACTCAGAAGCCCGGCCCCGCGACAACGGCCGTCGTACCTGAACGAAAAGAAGAAAATAGATTCAGGCCTTCTTAGTGAAAGCGTCTAAGAAGGGGATGAGAGAAGGAAACCAGCACTTATTCGAGATCGGCGGAGAAACCTCCTGAACAAGAACGGTAGTCGCCAGGCTTGACAGCACACCGAGTCTCGGCGGGGGATATAGTGTGGGAGTCCCAGGGGGCGGGGTTATTGCGGGCGAGTGTACCAAGAAAGGGAGAGAAAGCTTCAAAAAAAAATAAACAGAAGCAGAGGCAGAAGGGCAAAGGAGGTGAGCCCATGCGCCAAACGTAAACACAGTCAAAGCGATGACCAGCTGCGGCCTTCCGGTCTGGAAAAGCTTCAGCAGAAAAGAAGGGAAGAGTGGAGCCAATCATACTCAAAAGGGGAAAAGGCTAAACTCGATAAACTACTAGTCTCCAGGGGGCCAAAGAAGGAGCCGACCCATCCCTCTATCGTAGAGTGTAGACGACTCAAAGGGTTAGAAAGTAGCGGCCTTACAAAGTGATCGCAACCAGTGCACGCGAAAACTAGGAAGGACGGCGACCTCTCTGGGGCGCCGGCCGGAGACCGAAGCCCTCCTAAGGGGAACGCCAATCAAAGCCGATACGGGGCTAAAGGAGGACCGTATAGGGAGTTTCCTGAGTGACCCTCGTCAAATTCTAAAGAAATACGGGTGGGGGGAGCTGAAGATGAACGGTTGAAGCCATAAACAAAGTCCGAAGGAGGCCTATGGAAGAGGAGGGAGGAAGGGGAGAAGTCCAGCGTCCTGCCCCCGTGTGGAGGGTTTTGGCTTACGTTAGTCTTGTGAGGCCCTATTAGAGAAGAGGGTTGCGGTATAAGAGAGTCGGCCTTTGGGGGCTGAACCGAGAGGAGAAGATAGCTATGACACGCCTGAGCGAAAAACACAGAGGAGTACTTGTGGGGGGCTACCGGAAAGAATGGAGGCAATCTTCCCCCCAGAAAACTGACGGGGATTAGTCGTCTTGGAGTAAAGGTGACGAAGGGTTTAAAGGGGAGAAGAGAACTCCTTCTCAATGAGGGGGAAGAACAAAAAAGCAATCCATCGGTCCTAACGCGCTCCGAGATTAACTAGATGGAGCGGACCTGGGGTGCGAGAGAAGTAATGAGAAGTAGAAGTGTGGGGTCCGGATTTGAGAGGGCATGGGGACTTCAAGGAAGTTATGAGGGCACTCGGCGGGTGTCTCGCCCACTAGGGGGACCTCAGAGGAGAGTATGGTAACCAACCGTAATTGGAGAGTTGCTGATACAGGAGGAAACCGCCGACGGGGGCGACCTCG
>Ga0179591_1255551_pt1 | contig 13123 bp, 19 predicted proteins | sample CZOMad2_1_08_16f_FD_182891 | JGI IMG/M metagenome (GOLD analysis project Ga0179591, IMG submission 182891) | Vadose zone soil fungal communities from Angelo Coast Range Reserve, California, USA - CZOMad2_1_08_16fungal (PacBio error correction) | ecosystem: Environmental > Terrestrial > Soil >...
AAGCGCGACGAGGGAAAGAAAGGAAGGTCCGTAGATCGCTGAAACTTAGAAGATGATTGTCGGGGCCAGAAGAAGGACTGGACACCGCCGCGCAAAGGAAAACCATATAAAACATGACGTGCTGGCCGGAGTGGGGGGACCGCCCAATTTGGGGCTAACGGCACGAAAATATTGCCACTGGGAGCATGGAGTTGAGATTGGCGATCTGCAAAACTGGAGGGCCTGATCTGCGGAAGTGAAGGATGAGAACTGGCAGAGGGAGAGAAAAAATTTCTTCAAAGAAAAAAGAAAAATCTGTAGGTTCAAGTGAACACAAGAAGAATGAAAAGAGGATCGAGGAAAAGGAAAAAAAAAAAAAAGAAAAAAAAAAACAATCCATTGAGAAAGGGCGGTAATTTCCCTCACCCAGGGGGAAGACTAGTTTCTCCACAGTACTGCGCGAGGGTCATTAAAACAGATGCAAGAGTTCTTTCTGAGATGTCGAAACTGGAAGGAGGCAAAACACCGAACAACGAATATTGAAGATTAAAAAGGTGAACCCAGGGGGGGGGGGGGGAACCCCTGCGCGAGTTTTACCACGAAGAGAAAGTAGAAAATTGTGACTAATTTGTAAAGGGGGTAGACAGACACTCGGGCAAATCAAAAAGGGGTCTCAAAGAGAATAGAAAAACAGTTTTACAAGGACAAGCAGAGCCTCGTTGCGCTTGAAAAAGCCCTTCCCCCTCGTTCAAGACCCAAAACTCTACCTGCAAGAACCCAGTTTCGCAGGGGAGCACATTGGGGGAGGGGGGATTTGCCAGGACAGGAAAGAGAGGGGATGCCGGGCCCGGCCGTAGTTCCAGTAAAAGGTGTGCGAAAAAATTGAGAAACCGATCTAAAAAAGGAAAGGACACGCATCAAACTCAAGGTGGGTTTACACGTCAAGGACGGAGGAGGCCACAAAGGAAGGAAATAACAAAGACGGAGCTCCTGAGTAAAGCGGCACGAAAATGAAGGTCAGATTTCTCCTGGGTAGAGAAGCGGTGCAAAACTGAAAAGGGGGCGAAGCTCAGGGGGGCAAGGTTGAAGACGACGGGAACAAAAAGGATCGGAATGTAAGAAGGGGGGTGCACGCAAAAATTCACCGACCCAATAAAAAAACAAAAGAAAGAATCGGAAGTAAATACAAATGGAGTAATCCGTCAGCGGATCGTAGGGTATCATTATTTCGGGTCAATAACTTAAGGAAGAAGGTTCGTGAGCGAGGCAGGTTTCGGTCGCGGGGGGGTTTACCGGCATCAAAGGTGACGAAACGGCCCTTTTTTAGGGCGGAGAAGGGTGTCCTAAGTGGAAAACATATTCCTTTGGCACGCAGAAAACCTAAATGGAGGAAGCGGAAGAAAAGTGTTTTCTGGGAAAACTACTGGGGGGTCTCGGGAAGAATACAAAAGAGAAGCAGGAAAGTAACAGATAAGTTGCAAGGAAGTAAAGTCACGGACTCGCCTAGAAAGGCCATCAAAGTAAAAAGTATGTTGTTTCAAGACTAAAAAGGGAAACGAGCTTTTTTCACGGGGACAAATGAAAACTAGACACCATTAACGAATGGCACCATAACCATCAGAGAGAAAACAGAGGCTGTGGACGACCTGGCCGCTGGGACCCTCACCATAGACCTGCAGCTGGAGAAATTCTTGGGCAAAAACAATGCCTTCAGGGGAAAAAAGGTTCTTGAGGCCTATTCCGTCACGGAAAACGAGAACCAACCGAAATGCTGGGGGACTTCGCCATCTGAAGGGAGCTTCTTTACAAAGGAAACAAAAAAAGGGATGGGGGAAAAGACGAAGAGAGCAGATCGTGAGGAAGGACTTCTACGGCAAGAAGAAGAAGAGGGAAAGGGCCAAACAGGGACGTGGACAATGTTACAAACTATCCAGGAGGGAAATCAGAAAAAAAACAAAAAAAGACAGAAAAAGAGGGGAAGGGGGAAATAAGAAGAGTGTCCTTGGGCCTGGAATTTAAAACAAGGGATCTCCGAGGAAAAGGGGGGAGATTGTAAAGGTTTTGGCGGAGAGGAGCGTCTTATCGAGCTGAACTTTCAAGGCAGATAGACGTCCAGTAGTGGGTGGCAAAACTGTTCTAAAGAAGGAGGGAGGAGTGCGAGGGGGGGGGGTCAAGACATCGGAGTGTCACGGAAAACGAGGGAGGGACGAAACCTTTTTCATCAGGGGGGGGGGGGGGACGAGACAGGGCCTAGCAAAATGGGAACGGGGGGGTACCTATTCGGTAAGCAAGGCGCACAGGATAAAAAAGTCGCCTGCGGGAAGAGGGGATGTTATGGGGGAAAAGGAACATGGGGAAGTCGAACCAAGGAAACGGTCACCGTCGCCCGAATTTGAATGGGGGAAAGAACCGGGGACTTTGGACGGGGACTGAGCGGAGAATGCAGGTCCATAGGGGGCTTTGGGTGGTGCAAGCCGGGGGGTTGTTACGCGCGTAGAAGGGGGAGATGTCACAACGAGAAGCTTCGAAGCGGGAAGGTATTGGCCGAAAAAGCAAGTTAACGGCTAGTTTTGCGAAGAAGTCGTAATGCGAGGTTAGAGAATCACCGAGAGGAGATAGTCAAACTGCGTGCAAACCAGATGCACAGACTAGTCGATCGGAGTTCAGGAGTTATGGAGGGGGAATATACAAGAGCTCCATATAGGTAAAAGTGGAAATTACTACTGGAGCAGTCTTTTGGGTCTGGGTAGGGGAGGGAGAAATGTTCGCTAAAAGGCGACATGGACAGCAGACCATCGGAAGAGAATTTCGGGGTTTTGTTGCGGACGGAGAAATTCAAAAAAGCGGTAGGGAGGTGGAGGGGTATGCATTTTTGGGAATTGGAGCCGGTAAGAGGGGAAGAAAAAAGGGATGGGGGGTGGGCAGTGAGGGTTTTCGATCTTTGAAACAGGGCGACAGGGTTACAGGAATCCAAAAAGCCCCAGTTAGGGCAGGTGCGCCAGTAATTGCTAGAAAAGGGGGGGGCTCAAATCAGCAGAAAAGAGCGCAGGGCAAGCAGGACTATGGGTGATGGGGGAAGCCAACAGAGAACGGGAAGAATTTAAAACGGTTGTGAGGTTTAGAGAGATTGGGGAAACCTAAGGTAAAGAGGCCATTACTGGGGGCACTTTTGGGCGGTCGGGGATCACATTGCGAAGCTCCGGGGGGTTATGTACAGAGAGAAAATACATAGTCTTTCCCGAAGCGCAATCCCGCAGTCAAGGGGGTAAACAGAAGAAGAAAGCCGAGGGCTAGCAGGGAGAGGGGGGTGTTGAGGGGAGGGGGGACAAAAACAATGGGGAGACCTCCAGGGGGTGTAGACCAATTGCGATGGGAGCCAGAGAGAGTGGGGGAAGAGAATATGAGAAAAACGGAGGTTTGCAGCGAAAGACGACGCAAGAAATTGGGCAGGGGGCAGATATAACGAAGCCAGAGAGGTCTCGAGAGTTTTGTACGTGTGCAAAATGGGAGGAGCAGTCACAGAATTAAAAAAAAGAGGAAAGAGATGGCCGTCAGGGGAAAGGGCTTGGAAGAAAGAAAAAAAGGCCAGGAAAAGCAAGTTGGGATTTTCCGGGATGCGCGTGGAAGAAAATGAAGAACAGGAAGGGAAAAGAAAATGAGAGGACGCGGGAGGCCGCGTAGACGGGGGGAGTTAGTCGGCTGGAAAAGAAGAAAAACAAAAAGATCTCAGAAAAAAGAAAAAGGGCCACGAATAGAACTACACTGAAAACGGAAGGGGAAAAAGGAAAACCAGAGCCTCTTGGGAACATAAAGGGTTAAACGAAAAAAAGCAATTGGATAGCAAACAATGGGGTTGGGGGTAAATCGGGAAGCACAACAAAGTTTGCCAAGTTCGGGGAGAAAGATGCAACCTACTGTTCGTGGGGCGGCCCGAGAAGAAACCAGGGAAAATTTGGAGCAAGCGGAGACGCGACCTTGGAAGACGGAAGAATGGATTGGCGAGAAGCGGGGGGAAAGGAAATTGACCGGAGGGCCCAAAAAAAGGTCACTCGAAGGGAAACTAACAGCAGACTGAAAGGAGAAAGGCAGGAGAGCAGGGGGGAAGCTGGGAAGTAGGGGGACAGAGAAAAAGCACTGGGGGAGGGGGAGGAGAGATGTCTCCTGGGAAGAAATTTTTTAAAGAAAAAAGCCCAAAGATGGAAACGGGGGAAAAGGTAGGAGCGGGAGTAGGGCCTGGGGATCAATAAATTCTCCCGACTAAGCCGCCGGTTGGACGATGAGCGCAAGAAAGCGTCAGAGGGGTATATCAGAAGGAAGGGGGGTCCCTGACATCCGAGGGTCTGCGGCGAGAAAATAGCGGACTATGCTCCTTAGATGACCAAAAAGGGGGAGCGCGAAAAATCCGCAGATGGATAACCAACACAATTTAGAATTGAAAAAGGGAGAGCAGAAAAAAGTGGGCCTTGGGTCGCGTTCGCGATGGTGGTGCGGCAAAGCCCAGAGATCCCAGAAGACCCTTATTTTGCTGGGGTTAGAGAAGGGAATTGCAAACAGGGGGGAAATGAAAAAGGACGGTCAGAAAAAAAATTCGTGAAAAGCGCCATCGGGTCGATGGGGCACCGAATTAAAGCAAGGGAGAGAAAAAACTCAAAAACCACAACTGAAGGGAAGGATAAGAGAGAGAAGCTTTAAAGCTGACAGGACGGGTTTTCGGGCGCAAAATGCGCCCCTTTGACAGGCAGGGAAGGAAGCGACATCCTTCGTATGTATGAGAGAAAAGGGCCAAAATATAGCAAGGAGGGACTAAGAGATTTCAGGCCACAGAAGGCGAACTGAAACTAGGAAAAAGAAAAAAGTGTTTAGCGGAAATCAAGAAACCATGTTTTTGGGGGGAAAATCACGACGTTGGTTGCGCGGAGGCCCCAGAAATGACTAGAATGGGGTTGGGGGAAGAAAAACCTCTCAGCGCCAATTTTTAGAAAAAGGAGGTAAGAGGACCACGGAGGGCGGGAGACAGAGACGGACGGCGGGGGCTGAAAAGAAGGAAGCATAAATACCGATAAACCGCGAAGAAAGGAAGGAAAACTACAGTAGGGGGCGCAAGGCAATCGCTAAAAGCCGGCGAGCAATCGAAGCTGCTCTGTGTTAAGCTTGGATTGGAGGACAAAGCTGGACAAAGGGGCGCAAAAGGGAGTCCAGAAGAAGTCTCGAAAGGCAGCATCTCTTGTCAAGCAAAAAACTTCAAGCGATCAGAGTTGGAACAAAAACTTCAGAAGGGAACTCTTTGTAACCAACTACGGGAGGGCGCAACATGTAAAGATCGGAGGGGAAAAAGGGGCCGAGATACCTTGAGAGTGGCCCATCTTCGGGGGGGACCATGCTGGACACTATCCCCCACTTCAAGGTTTAGGTTTGGGCGTGCCACTCGAGGGACAAAGGAAGAAGGAAGGGGGATGCAGCGTACTCTCTATGGAAATTGGCTGAAAAGCGGATACAAAAAAAGGGACGGAAAAGGACTCCCCGGGAGAGCCAGGGAAACGGAAAAAAAGAAGGGGTGCTCTGAAGGAGTCTACACAAGAAAGGAAAGGTCAAGGGTGAAAAACTTTCGTCATGCGGATTTAGGAACACAATGTAGCGGGCGTTAGTAAAGATGTAGAGGGGGGAACCTGGGCGTGCAAAAAAAAAGAACTTTAAGTCGAGGAACAGGGGGTGAAATGCTATACTCACGCTATCACTAGAACCAAGGCCATTCGAGAGGGGGGGAAAAAAAAAGAGAAAAGATTTTTGAAGACAGCTGGGTCCCCGCCGACGGAATCCGAACATGAAATAGGGAGAGTTCCGGTGGCGGGAGGTCGTTGGGGACACACCAAACAATCAGGAAAAGACCCCAGCGGAACAAATGCAGTCCGTGACGGGGGACACCGCAGGGGAGAGGGAGAACGCACCTATAGTGCAGTAACAAGTAAGGTGTGACGCGGGAGGTATGCTTGCAAGGAAGATTTGAAGAAAACCCTCAAAACACAACTCTTTTCAGATAAAAGACGACCCAGGAAAACTTTTGCAAAAGAGAGTTTCTCAGGCGTTAAGAAAAAGAAGACAAAACTCTTAGGGCACCGCGATAGAATCAGGTAGGACGAGATGTCGACTGAGAGGAGGGCAAGGAAAAGGGGCCACGCAATGGGGGGGGATGGGACATATTTCTCAGGGGGGGGGTATGGCAACTAATCCAAAAGAGGGGACAGAACCAGAAGCCGCCGGCTTGGTGGGGGGAGACCGTACAATCGAGCAGGAAAGTGAGGACGACGAAGGAGTGTAAAAATGAATCGAACACAGGGGGAGAACTGCGCAAGGAAGAATAGATATACCAATGGCCCAAGGGATGGCGCAGGACCGAGCCCTCGAAATACGAAGAAGGCGTCACCATAACAGAGAGACAAGAGAGAAAGGTTAAACCCTTCAAACAGACAGACCCGCAAAACTTGTCGGAAATCCCAAGAAGAGGTGTTCCACGCTTAGGGGAACCGCCCCGCTCAGTTAACGGAAAAGAAGAAGGGGGAAGAAGAAGAAGAGACTTTTATGCCCGACAAGGGACTCTCAGACTACGTGAGGAAGATCGAATAAAGTACAAAGTGCCAGAGACCCTTTGAGCCGATCAGGAACCAAATATCACACGAGAGAACGCAGAACCTCAACCTGGGGGGTGCATCCCCGGACTGCGACCAAAGGAAAAAATAATTTCAAAAAAAGAAGGAAAGGAAGAATGACAACTCGTCCTTAGAGGGGAGGTCGGCAACATGGCTTGAGGGGGTTGCAAAGATTTCCACTGGGCGAAAACGGCAAAGGGCGGATGTCTACAGGGGGAAGGAGGGGGATTTAAACGCTACGGGCAACCCAAAAATCGAACACGAAGCGGGGAAAATCGTAGTTCCATCAAGAGGGAAAAGGGGGGACGGCAGCCGAATTGGGGGCTATCAAGGGACGGGCCCACTTTTCTTGCGAAATCTGAGGGGAGGGGGCCAGTTCCGAGAATGGTAAGATAGTTCCCGGTGAAATCAGGGAGGTGAGGGTTAAGACTCTTCGGGGAGGAAGCAGCAGCCTTGGCAAAGACGCCAGTTTGTGGTGAGCAATCGAAAAGAAGATAAGTCGGAAGAAAACAAGGAGTCTAGACCTACGGAAAAGGAGGGACACACAAGAATCTGGCGGATTCGGTATCACGGGACTTGAGTTATGGGCCGCGAAGAAAAGGGGGGGTCAGAGACTTTTCGACGCGAAAAAAAAAAGGAATAAGAAACAAACCACACTCTCGGACAAAGGGCGAACTGGGGGCTTACAAAACTAGTGGACGGTGGAAGGGAAAGAATATTACCTTCACCGAAAAGGTTTACAGGCCGTGGAAATAACAGGAATGAGTTCCGGGGCGGCCTTGCGAGGAACGAATCTAAAAGAATGGACCGAAATAGATCTACGGCCGCGTTTCAATGAACGAAAAAAAAACAGGAAGAAACTGAGAAAATGCCGAAGTCAGGGAAGATCAAAAAAGCAAACACGAAGCCCGGAGGAGAGGCAGCGAAGCTGGGGGAACCTTTCAAATAGAGCAATCCTCTTCAAAAACAAAAGAGGACAGAGAAGCAGGAAGAGGGAAGGGGGGGGGGGAAAAAAGTTCAAAGCTCGGGGAAGGGATCTTGGAGTGGGGCATTAGTCCCTCGAGAGGGCGGGGTCATAGGCGGCAAGTAGTGCATTCTTTTGGGGCGGGGAAAAAAGGAAGGACCGGTGATGCGCGGAAAAGGTAAATCTTTAAATGACCATCCGAAGAAAAACAAGGAACGACGCAAAAGAAAGGAGAAGAGGGAGGCACATTGAAACTAACCTGGGGTCAACGGGAAGCGTCATATTGGGGGGGGGGGCCGAGGAAACTCTACCGGCTTTCGGATCTTGGGGAAGGGTGAGAAGAGGGATCTACCATCTAAAGGGTGGAAACCAAGAACAGTTAGCAGACGTGTGCAAAAGCAATGTAGTCCAAGTGGGGCAAGATCTGCCATAAGTTTTCAAAGGGGTGAAGCTTGGTGTCGAATGGAAACCGAGAAGCTCCGCTTCTGTTGGGTGGAAGAGGGTCACTAAAAAAGATTTCGGGGGAAACGGCTCCTTTGGGAAAGGAAGAGGGGACAAAAGTCACCGATAACAGGGGGCAAAAAGACATAAAAAGGGTCAAAAAAGGAGAAGGAACCAGCTTCTTCAACCAGAGCCATAAAGGGATGGCCCGGAATCAAAGAACCAGCGAAAACAACGGATCGAAGGGGGAAAAGGAGGGAGAGTTGAGCGCGTCGGTTCGTAAGGGGAGGAGCGAAAAGCGAACACCCTCGATACGAACACCGTGCGTTTTTGACAAAGGGACGGCGAAGGGGACAAGGGGGGGACGTATCTAGAGAGCGGTTTTTGGGAAGGGAAAGCCGGGCGCCGTCAGGGAAAGGGGTGGGGCGGGCTCCGGTGCGGGGGCAAAGGAGGGAAAAAAAGACTTACTGGAATCAGGAAAAGTCGCGTTTCATGTCGAGTTTGGGTGGGAAATCTCCTGGGCGAAAAACAATCCTGCAGAGAGACGAAGGAAGCGGGGGGGAAAGAGGTTTGGGTTAAAAAAAAAAAAAACAAGGGAACGGTTCTGGTAGGGGGATGATTTATAGAAAAGTCATGTCGAAAGTACGGGGCACAATGGGGACAAAAAACCAACCGTATAGTCGAAAAAAGGGAAGGGGAAAGAGCAGGGCAGCCTGTTTGCAGAAGTTCAGTGGCTAAATCAGAAACAAACCTGGCCGGACTTGAACGTAGCGGAGGGCGGGTGGGGGGAAAAAGGAGTGCGCCCCCGCTGGAGAAGAGGGTAGGAAGCCCATGCCAAAAATAAGCAAGGGAATTCGCCGAAAGATTCAAGGGAGCGTTAACGAAAGAAAGCAGGAAAAAAAGTTGCAAGTGTCGCTAGGGAAAACTCGCAAGGGCAGAAATTGACGCTAGACAGTCAAAGAAATTGTACGAGAGAGGGAAAGGGAAGAGGAGACCTTGGCGGGAACAAGGGGACAAACCACCCACGCAGGGTGTGTGTTTAAGGGAAACAAAAAAAAGGGGGCCTGAGGGTGTCCCATAGCAAGAAAAAGTCCAAGACCGAAGGATGTAGGATGGGAAGGGCAAATCCGCGGACGCGTGGCGGAACAAAGAACTGGGAGAATCGCATCTGAAAAAAACAAAAAAAAAATAACGGAGCCTGAAATGAGCAGGGGAGGAGGAAAAGTCGTAGCCCAAACTAACATTGGGGGTTAAAAGGGACAAGAAGAAAATTTGATATCCAAAAATAAATGACTCAGGAAGGAATTGTGTACCCCTGAAGGGGTGGAGAAAAACAAAGGAGATCAACATAGCGGGTGGCGCCTATAATGTAATCTGGTAGGCCAAGGCAGAACGCAACCTGGGAAAGGCGAAAGCTGGGGAATAGGACGCACACGGGGTTATTGGGGGGGGGGGCACGTAAGTTGACCCAAGAGCCATAAATACCAGCGGGAACTCTCAGGCTGCTCACAAAGGGAGGATGTATCCTAAAGGAAAGCCAGGGGTGCAAAGGAGTCTTGTCCAGATTAACAAAGGCGCAAAGCGGAAAAAAAAAGGGGGGGTTGGAAACTAGAGATGACACTGGAAGCCTTGGGGGGGGTTTTGGAATCCCCCCCAAAAGAAAGAAATGAAGAACGACGAGCGGTGGAGCGCCGATCTTGAAATCCAAAGAAGTGGAGACATTAAGCGAAACGCGGTGATATTCTCCAAAAGCGCAGAAAATATTTAGGAAACAAAAATCTCCTAGCCTGTAAAAAAACAAGGAGTAAGCGCCCAAAAAAAAGAAAAAGAGGGGAATAGTCAAAATTGCGCGGTTAATAATTTTGTCAAAAAGGGCGAAAACGCAAGTAAAAAAAGAAACAAATCAGACAAATCGGAAAAATACAACAACAGATATTGGCCTACAAAAAGGAAAGGGGAGTTCACCGTTGGAGACTGGGGGGGTGGGGCGGATCAAACGGGGGGGTGCCTTTTAAAGTGGTGGGAACAAGGGGTCAGCAGAATCGAGGAAGCGGGAACGACCTGAATGTCATTCGAAAGAAAAAAAGAAGAAATAGTTCAAAGAGTTGCAACCGAAAGAAGGGGGCAAGAGCGAAAAACACAAGAGGTGAAAGGAAAGAGGATGCACGCGTCAAGTTTTCAAATCTGACAAAATGTGAAGTCAAAAGAAGGGGCAGGGAGGAATTCGAAAAACGACTGAAAGGTTCCTCAGGAGCCGGGATATGAAAACAAATAGGAAAAGGCCAAGGTGTGAGACCTGAACAGCAAGGCGCGGGGAAAAAGATGAAATTGTCGCGGGACGGAACAGGGAACAATGATTGAAAAACGAGTGTGCAGCGGAGGTCAGATCAGGAAAAGGGGGGAAACCACCCCTAGGGAAACCATTGGAACTAGTCACCCGCTCATAGTTGGAGGGGTGGAAATACCTCCGGGGGGGGGGGGCGAAAATACGTAAAGAGCCCAAAAAAGGAGAGACAGGGAGAACCAAGATGGAATTTCCTTGGGAGAGGAAGAGGAGAGTTTCCGCTTCAAGGGAAGGGGAAGAATCTGGGTGATGACAGCTTGAAGGAGAGGAAGCTACGTCAAAAAGCCGAAGAAATGACAAAAGGAAGGTTCAGACGCCAGACTCGGGGAAAAAAACAGCGGAGGCGCGTCTAAAAAAGGGAAACTCAAAAGTTAATGGCGACTTGGGGTTAATATCTGGGAAGAGCAAAAGACAACCTTACTGAGGGACTCAATTCGGGGCGCAGAATGAGGTGAAAAGAGCTTCAGGCCGCCGAGGTAAAAGAAAAAAAGAAAAAAAAGAGAGAAAAGGGGGAAGGGGGCGTCCCTGACACAGAAGGAAGAAGTCCAAGGTCAAGGGAACGGGAGGGTCAAAACAAAAAAAAAGAGTTGGCGAACATGCGTGGAAAAAAAAATGTCTTTCAAAACTAAAACGGGGAAAACGCCAAAAAAAGAACCGGGAAAAGCAGGGGGGACAAATCTCTTCGGCAGAAATACAAAAACAACTGCAGAGTACAAAAATTAACGGGTCAAAGGGGATTGCCAGATGAAAAAAGGGGGCACTATCCAGGGTGGGGTTCGGGGGTGGCTGCTAGTCGAAGAAAGCTTTATGTAGTAGAAAGGACTAAAAGCTCGGGTCACAGTGGCTGAAGGGGCCCAAGAGAGATCAAAATTTCAGGAAGGGAACTTGAGATCAGAGGTGGGGTTACCTTGAGGACTGGAAGAACACAAAAACTAACGACGGAACACGCTAAAAAAACGGGAAGAAGCGAAAAAGTGGAGGTCTGGGTGAGCAAGGATGACAGGTGAAAACACAAGAAAAACCGAAGAAAAGGGATCAAGGCACCTCCCAGAAACCAATTCACACTTGGGGGATCGGGGGTTTGTTCCGCAAAACGGACCAATTTTCTTACCGAAATGAGATTGGGAGAGAAAACATAACAGGGTGGAAGGCGGAAAAGCAAAAAGGGGGAGAAAGAGGACAGAGAAGCTCGAAGAGGGGTGACTGAGAAATAAAAAGGTGACAAATTTATGAGATCGTAGGACCGGACACGAGCCGGAGGGGGGAATGGAAATTTCCCCTAATCAGGGGTCAAAAAGGGATACGACGAGTTGAAATTCCAAGAGGACAACTAAATGAAAAGAAAAGAACCGGGGGGGGCTCTGACAAGACGTGAGGGGGGGAAGGGTTCAAACAAAAGGAAAAATAAGGGGAGGTGAGATTAATGAAACTATGGAGCCGGTTGCATTCGAGGTACGAACAATTGCCCAGTGGCTAAGGACCGCGGGATAACGCGCTCCAATAAGACCCCGTTTACCGGGGGTCAATGAAAGGGGACTATAAGAAAATAAGAGTTGAAAACTAGTTCAAGCCCCAACTGGGTAAAATTAACGCAGCCTCAAAAATCGCAGGCCACAGAGAGGAGACTTAGGATTTCTGAAGAAAAAAACAACTCTCTAAAGAAGTGCACGGGAAGAGTGGAGATAGTGTCGTGACGATGTGGAAAAAAAATATCTAAGAAGAACCACGGAGAAATCAAAGATCCCCCAAACCTTCCCTCAACAGGGGATGCACCCGGGGAGGAGAAAGGGTTCAAAGAAGACACCGACGTTAGAAAAAAAAAAAAAAAAAAAGACAGGGCAAGGTTCTCCGGCCAAATGTGTCAAAAAAAGAGGGGCGAAAGAAGCTCTGGGGGAAAAGGGGCAAGTTTAAAAAAAGCACGAAACAATGGGGCCGGAACATCGGAACAACACAGCGAATTGGCAGGAAAGATCACGTAAAAGAAAAAGTAAAACCACCAAAAAGAAAAAAGAAAGAAACCGGGATAGCCGTTGGGAAGTCTGGGGGGAAAAAGCGAACACGCGCTGAAGCCGAGAATGCCCTTACCATCTTGGCAAGAAAAGAGTAAGGGGTTGACTAGCGGGCAGAAGGGGGGGAAGACAGAGCGGGTAAACGATTGTTAAATAAGGGACTGATTGAAAGTTTCAGCCAAAAAAAAGAAACAAGTGTCCCTCCGGAAAAGGGGGGAACAGGAATAGAAAAGAAAAGAGGCGCGAGAATCGAAAAAAAGGGAACGAGCCCGTTCAAAAAAAAAAAGCTGTACGCGCGAGAAAGGGACCAAGACGGGTTTAACACAGAAAGGGGGCGAGGACAGAAAAGGGGCGAAAAGTCGACGCAGAAGGAAAAAACCTGACCGAAAAGAAGAATCACGTCTAAGGAAAGGGGTCAGGAAAAGGGGGGGTGGTAAACCAGAGGGAAAAAACAAGGCAGCCCCAGTGAACGTCTACCCGTGACATCCAATGCGTACAAAGGGGGGGGAAAGGTCGATCTGATGTAATTGTTACAGAGAGGCGGGCACCGAAGGGTGGAGCCGACTCGTCGGACAAAGAAAAGTTACTGGAGACCTATACGTCACCGGGGCGTTCAAGAAAAAAAGGAATCTCAAAAAAAAAAAAGAATCTGAAAACAGATTCGAGGAATCACGGGGAGAAAGAGACACCGCACTCTACACAGGAGCTTGAAATTGTTTCCACGGAGAGAAGGGGGGAAAGA
>Ga0179591_1196652_pt1 | contig 13122 bp, 16 predicted proteins | sample CZOMad2_1_08_16f_FD_182891 | JGI IMG/M metagenome (GOLD analysis project Ga0179591, IMG submission 182891) | Vadose zone soil fungal communities from Angelo Coast Range Reserve, California, USA - CZOMad2_1_08_16fungal (PacBio error correction) | ecosystem: Environmental > Terrestrial > Soil >...
GCCTTATTCGTCGACAAGGCTAGTGATCATGTGAGGGAAGACTCTTCGTACAATTGAGACACAACGCTCGGGTCAGGGAATCTAAACTGACAGGTCCCTTAATAATAATAAATAAGAATAATAACGGAGGGTCATCAATCTGCGAGACGAGGCATGCGTTGGGGGGGAGTCTGGAGTGCCAACCCACCACCTACACAAAAAAATGCCGGTATAGAAAATGGAATCCAACCGACAAAAACATCGCGCTCCCCGAGGTTTAATCAAAAGGCAGGGCCCTCACGAAGAGTACTACTGGGAGGAGACTTCGGGAAATCCGCTTTAATGAAAGCCCCCTCCTCCAGCCTATGGAAGTTCACACACCAGGAGAGGAGGTGAGACAGCGCGTGTTCTGCTTACCTATCCACAGAGGAGGGAAGTCTCTCGGATTCACCAAAGAATTGTGCGCTCCACGGTTGACGAAATCAGCTGCACCACGCCTAGGAAGAACTGAAATGAGGGGAGGAATTGGGAAAGAGGACATGAACGGGCAATGTAAAAAAGACATGATCTAGAAAGACGCCCTCAGTGCGACTTAGAAAGAGAGAATCACGCCATGGACTCCAATGAATGCAATTACTTTTTTCAAGAGGAAACCGGGAAGGGAAGACACCAAGAAGCACGTAACCCGCCACTTCTACTCTGTCCAAGAATAACTCCAACCCCGGGGTTGGGAAGTTTAATATACCTGGAGGCGGCAAAATAAAGATCGGAGGTTGACAACAAATGCACAAGTGTGGGTTGGGAGAGGGGTTGTGGTGTTATTAAATCTGGCCCATGTCCTGGAACCCGATCACTAACCTTAGTCAGGCGCATCCACTAACGGACCCGTAGCCGGAAACCTTCAAGTAATATGTCGACTCCATGGCAAGGCAAGCAAGGGGAGGTGAAGAAGCGAACCGATTGTCTTCGCCTCTCCTGGTCAGTCACGGCTTACACCCACCCAAAACGAAAAAAGTATCATGGGGGGGTTTGAAAAAAACGAGCACCGACAATGGCCGCAGTTCACACGTTACACCAGTAAAGGTATGTCCGCTGTGTTCAAAAAAGAAAAGATATGGCCATGGGAAGGGGCCTCGCCATTAGGGGTCGATTCAATCAAAAAGGAACCACGCACTTACTGCCTTTCAAAACGACGGGGGAAAGAGTTTAGGGGAAAATAAATCGGCACAGGCCAATCGACGGTCTCAAATCCGAGAACTAGGACCTAACGACTCCAACTCCGCGTCAAGCGAGAATCTAAGAGAAAAAGCACTGTCTTGGCTCTCATGCTGGGCTTTTAAATTCCTGCATGTAAGAAACACGGTTAGTGCATCCTGCAAACCACACAACCCTCCGTGTTAGTATCGGGGACGCTCAGCAGAGACTTGGTTCCGTCAACCTGAAACCCGAACACCACAGGGGGGTTTGAGAAGGTTCACTGGCTTTATGGGGTAGCCCAGCGCCGAACCCCAAATCTAATAGTAGGAGGGAGGGACAAATCGGCCAAGCGTGAGTAAAGGACACCTATCGCCCATGGAACGCCTCCCATACAAAGATAGTGACTGACACGTGGCTTAACCGATGTCATTCAAATTCAATCACGCGGGCTTCAGAGTGCTTCGTGTCGCTTTAAAGCGAAAAAACGAAAAGGAGGAAAACTTTGGGGCTTAAAAAGATAAAAGGCCTCGCGCACCGATTTAGGTTTGCGAAAGTTTAGAATTGCGTGAGCTAACGATCTGACCCGGCAGAAAGGGGGGTTTCCAGGGAAAAAGATGGGAGGGATACAAAGAAACTTCTAACGCGTCGTTTAAAAATGAAAGTCATGGAGTTCAATTCGGCATGGGGTGGGGAAGGAAAAATAGGGGCCGAACCGGACGGCGCTTGGTAACACAACCGTTCCCCCCACCTGTGCCTAAGAAGAAGGGTCTGATGTGCTCAGGAGCTCGTGTTCGAAGAAAGATGGGTGGCGGTCCCACAAAATACTCAAAAAAAAAAAGGAAAACGTAGACCTCTGCCTACGTGCACTTGAAGCTTGCGTAGTTGAGAGAAACCTGCTGGGGAAAATCACCCACCTTCCGGACAGACAAAAAGGACTTTTAGGGGAACCAATCACCCAGAGAACAAACATCGCAAAGCAAGGAGATGGTCTAGAACTGAAAAATCTCTTTCATAAACAAAGTCAAAACAGTCCGGTTGGGACGTTGGGGTCATAGACGGGTAGCAAAGGGAGGGTAGGCAAAATGATTATTTTCGCTACATCAGTTGGGAGGACCGGGGAACGATGGGGGAATGTTCAATCTACTTCGCGTTGAAATCAGGTAAAAAACGCAGAATCGTGTGGCCTATGACCGACACGGGTAGAGGAAAAGGGCGTACCTACCCCTGTGTTAAAAGGGCAGCATTGAAGAAAAAAAGAAAGGGATATGCACATCTCTGCCTTGCCATAGCAACAGGGGGGGATACCTAAAGACTTTCGGTAAGGGCCAGTTGGGGTGCGAAGGGGAAGGGTAGTAGCCCGCACTATATAATAATCTTGTTCAATTAAGAGGGGAAGGGTCGAAATCCAGGGAGGGCTTTCGTTTGTAAATACTACCATACGGTGTAGGATGACTCATCAACAAACCCAACTGCTTTAGTTGAAGAATATATATATAACTACCTGTCGTCATCACCGAGTTCGGAAGAGGAAAGGAAGGACTACCTGAAATCGCCCGCCGGCATTTCGATCCTGGGGAACCGGCATCGACCATAGTAAACCTCAACGAGGTTCGGGTAACTACAACACTTTGCGCTTGGCCAAGGCCGAGCTTTTGCGAAAAGAACCTTAGGGGGATCCAGCCTAGGCTTCAAAAAAGGTGCTACTTCCGAAGGGTGTCCCTTGGAACGCCAAGAGGGAAAGTTTGCCCCGGATAAAAGCTAAGTTCTGAACCTGTCCCCTAAGGGGCAACACTACAAAAAAGAATTTAGTAATCAAAAACCTAAGGGACAAGACGTCCTTAAACTGCCGTTAACTACAGAGTACACAAGAAACCAGAAGGTGGGTGAAAATCTTGGAACGATTTGGTTTATGCAAGAAGATTGGGGTTCAGGTCATGAGAAAAAAGTCTCAGGGAGAAGCGATTTTGTAAATGGCGGTTTACGTCGCGGACGAGTGGTGTCCAGTGTGTGCTGTTCTAACCTCGGGTGGGGGGGGAGTAGGTTGTTGAGGGTGAGGGGGGGAAGGGGGAGGGGCAATAGTGGGGTGCTGCATGCCCGTTGCGTGTGCGGTCTGTGAAGTGCAATGCTGGATATGGTGGCTACTGGGGGGGGGGTGCGGGTCGGGCTGCGTTGGTCGGCTGGTTGTGGGACGGAAATTCGGGGGGGGTGCGTAGGGTTGAGAAAGTGAAAGGCGGCGGTGGTGGGAACGAGCTGTCTGGCTTTTATGGGGATGCGGCTTCCATGTTCCATTGGAGCGAAGGAGTGGAAAAATGCGGGTAAAGAAGGAAATGATACTAATTACAACCCATGCGACTGCCGCAAAGACGTCAGAGTAACAGAATCTTTAGAAGGGAGCGGTAATCACGCAGGCACACGGTAGCAAGTGGGGGCATCTAGGGTATCAAAATTTAACGCAAAGCGGGAGGGGAAAAACCAACTTGGGGGGAAAAAAAAAAATAATGGAACGCGACGAGGTTTCTCCGTACACCGGTTCTGAAGGTACAGAAAAAAAATTACCTTTGACAAGCCGTCGAAAGCGAGAGAAAAACAGTAAAGAAGCTTTGAGGAAAGTTCAGATATGAGGGTGTATGGAGGCGTTCCGGAATGGACTGGAGGAGTCTGGAACATCACCGGAGTTTCGCACGGGGCGCTCGCAGTAATTGAGGGGGGTAGGAACATGGGGGGAGAAAACATCCCAGATAACGCGCGAACAACAGGGGGGGGTAAGTTCGTCATTGACTTAACCAATCGTACGATGAGGTAACGGAGTGGGGGAAAATTAGAACCCACGTGTAGTCAATGAACTCCGGCTTCACCAAAATCACTATATTGTAAACTGACCTAATCCGTTAAAGAGGACGAGGAGGGGGGGGGAAGTGAAACGGGAGGAGGTAGTTCTCTGGTACGCAGTGCGACTTAGAAAGGTAGGGGCGAAAAAAAAAAAGGATGCAGTATGAAACGTCCCGAAACACGTGGAGTCGCTTTGGAAGAAAGGACAGGAAGAATGGAGGGAAGGACGCTGAGTTGAAGGAGCCAACGTAATGGCGATGCCAACAAAACGTATAAATGGGACTTGGTTGAGGAAAAAAAGCGGTCCATCATGGCCGGAAGGGGACTTCATCAAAAGGGGGAGAAAAGCTAGGGGTAAGGGGGATAGGGCAACGGACCGTCTTGTTGGGGTGTGGGGGGGGGGAGAACTAAAAGTCGATGGATCGTAATAAAAAACGGAGTCACAACCTTTGGGGGAGGATGGACTTGGAAACGGGGGGCTACGTAGGGCGTCTTTCGGCATCGGTCCGTCGTTGGATCTCAGAACGCTTGAAGGCTGGTCATGGGAGGGGGGAAATACAAGCCTACACAACAACAAAAAACAAAAGACCTGCAGGTGGGAAGGATGCTATGTCCTCCCTCTGACCACATAAGACCAAGATTCTTGGGAACAATGTTGAACGGAGGGGGTCAACGTCCCAGAGGACTTCGGTGAGGTATTTAGCTGCGCGGCGAGTCCGAGGGCAGAAAGGAACCATCACTACAGAGAAGGAGGAGAGTAAATGTCTCGCGGAGGTTTAGACGGGCTACACCAGTGCGGAGGAGTTCTCTCCGGCTGTGCCTGCCTATGGGGTCATGGGGGTTTGCTCAGGACGTCATTCAGGGCCAAATTCCGGGACTATCGGCACTCAATTTGGGGGCTCAAAAAAAGATGTTGACGAGCAATTCACAGCTAGCACTGCCTCGGCACTGAGGTCATAACCAGAGAGGGATGAACGACCTGTAGAAGGGGAGTCTGCACCTTCCCGATGGGTTGTCGGCGATGCCGTTAACAGGGGAGCGGGTGGGATTTCAAGAGAGATGTTCAAGTAGTCATCTCATGGCGCGCGCTCTGAAAATCAAAACTGGGGAAAGGAGGGAGAGATTGGAAGGGGGGAGGGGCACGCCAGGGTCTATAAACGCAGATGGGAATGGGGTTTTTTTGAAGCATCCATAGCGGCCATGTCAAGAGGGGGGCCCTATAGAAGGGAAGGGCTTGAGGAGAGAGTAGTATTTCTTTGACTGCATCTGAGGGAGGAGGCCTTAACCTGAAGAGTTTTCGACTAGATGCCGACGCGAGGAAAATCACATCTCCAGAAAAAGGAAGCAAAAAAAAACTAACAAACGGTCCAAACTCTGAAAAAAAAAAAAAAAGAGAAAAGAGATGCAGGATCGGAACTTCTAAGTCAGGAATCGTGCTTGTCATCGTCTGGCCTACTAAGGCGACCAAGCGGGTGACTCAGAATCATAAGAAGAAGGGGAAAAGGGCACGGGAATAGGGGGAAAAAAGAGATCGCAATAGAAAAAAAAGAGGATCTCGCATGCGTGTAACGATATCATTGGGAGGCCAGTCCAAAATGAAAGATTCTGGGGCTCTCCCAGGGATCACAAATCGCCAGGGATGGAAAAAAAAGGGGGTAAAGGGAAATGAAAACGGAGTCGACGACTTGAAGAGCGTATGTTACATACCCGAGAGTGTTAAGAAAGAAAAAATAACGACTCGGGGACTCGGATCAGCATGGATCAAAGAGAGGTCTGGACTTGAACAGAAAAAGTAGGCAAGGCGGTAGTCGAAAACCTGTTGCTCAAGGAGGTGAAAAAGGCAGCTTCCCAGCTCTGCCAGGAAACGGAACAGTTAGGCGACGGAGCGACCCATCAATAAGGGGAAGATTCTACATAACAGGGGAGCTGACGGGTGTCGAATCCGCAGGGCGGCCATGTAAAGCTCCATGGGGACTGGAGAGTAAAGGGGGGGGGGGGCAAGCAACGGGGTCCCATGCAGGAAGCAGCCACTACTCAAAAACTTTAACAAAAAGAAAAAACGGGAATCTTGGGGGAATCTCTGTCAGAGCGGGCTACTATCCTCTGGGAGGGGCTTTACAACCTTCAATGCTTGGTGCTCGTTGGTTGGTGGAAATTTCATGGTATGAAACTGGAAGGAAAAAAGGAAAACACCGGAGAGGGAGAACAACCGGGGAAGCGGGAGGCCGAAAGAACTGAACAAGATTCTACGGAGCAAAACATCATGCATCAAACAGTGCGTGACGCCGCGAAAACGAGTGGAGCGAAAGAGGACTTGACGCGCTCCCCACAACGCCGGACGTGGGGGGAACAAAAAAGACCGACCCTCAATGGAAGCCTGCATGACGGGATTGAGGACCGGTGGGCCAAAAAGCGGGAGTGGGGGGGAGTAAGAGAAGGGACGGGTTTTCGGGCATCCGTATGAACCAAATATTCTTCAGGTTGGACAGCGACGCGACACTGTGTACGGGGAAATGTCAGAGGGGCAGAAACAAGCGCCGGATCCAGACTAGACCTATGCACTCCGCTCCTCAGCGTCCAGCGAAAGAAGACCATTAGAAATGAAGTTCTGTGCCAAAGAGAATGAGTGCGTTGACTCAGAAGCATTAAAAGTACAAAGTGGGGTTTCGCATGTCCACACGAATTGTAAGTCTAGCGCGACTATTGTGGAGAAACTTACTAAATTAAAAAAGGGGGGGGGAAAACGGAGGTCACGGGAGGGGATGGGTTTCCTCGGGCCTAAACACAGACAGGAAGACTGAGTCGAGGCAACTAAGCACGAAAAGACGGGGGCGTCTCCATCGAGCAGCGAGTGCAGCGGGTTCGAAAGTAAAAAGATGAATTACCAGCAAAGAATCGGGGGCAGCGAAATAGCTGCAACTCGCTCGCAGAAGGCCGCGGAAACTAAAGGGGGACCTGAGAGGACATGTCTCTCGCCGGGAAAATTTAAGTGGTAACCAGTTCTAACGCGTTTAGATGCGGAGAGAAGATCTGAACAAGACAGGGGGAAGGAAGGTGTAAACGTCAGAGTGAATGGGGGGGGGGAGGACTCCCTTAGCAAACCGTTCGTTCAAAATTTGAAAAAGTTGTCGGACCTGAGAAGGTGGTGTTGAAATGACGGTCTAAACAGTAAAGCTGTAGCCAACAAGGTACGACTCAAAAACTGTCCAGGGGGAGAAGAGGAGAAGAGGTGGAGAAAGAGAGGGGAGGTAACCTTCCGCAAACGGGAAGGACTGTAAGGGGTACCTCGGCCCAGTCACGTTCCGGAGGGGCTGGGACGTACTATCCCGACCACTAAAAACAGGGATCAGGATAAACAGGGGAAGGGGGGGTAGGGCACAAAAGGGGAAAAGCAAAAACGAGGAAATGACACCTAGCAGGTTTCTCAAACAGAAAAAGATCTTGTCCCGAACCAGCGGCACAGAAGCATGGGTCCATGGGGGGCCATAAAAGAAAGGGGGATGAAATTGAAGTCAGGCTGGACTGCAGGCGGTTTCTCAGGTCTTGCTTTGGCGAGTTTTACGTCGGGACGTAAAAGGACAGGAGGAGGTGCGGGGGGAAGGTTGGTGAAAAGAAAAAGGGCATTTTAGTAAAATAACACCGGCCACCCAAGTGTTGACGGGCCTAGATGGGGAAGGGGACCCCTCCGATTTAATCGGCACGCTCGGCCTTCGCACAAGGGGGCTTCCCAACTAGAGGGGGAGAGGACCAGGGGGGCGGGAGGGTGGAATTCCCAGGCCCGAATAAACTGGCCGGTGGATTGTAATTCTCTTGAAACCTAATCAGTTCTTGTCCGTTAATGAGGGAACGACACGACGTTTCGTAGACTAGAAAAAGAGGCGAAAAAGGAGAGAGAGAAGAAAAAGGAGCGTCAATCCAAACGCCAAATGAAAGGAAAAATGGGTTAAAGACTCTCCTGAAAAGAAAACGCACACGGTTCATAACTTCAAGCGCCCAAGGGAACCGGAATAAACTAGGGGAGGGGGGACCCAAGGGGGGACACTGGGGAAGGAAAGCTGGCGCCCAAGAGAACCAGACTGGGGGGGGAGGGAAAAATTCAGGGGAGGTAACATCTACTAAGTTGCCGACTGGTCTCGTCTCGGTGGTACAAGGCATAAGAAAATTGAGGTCCCCGACACGGCAACACCAAAAGACTTCTGAGCACAAAAAAGGGGAAAGTTCCAGGACAACCCTTAACACGGGCGTATGCTGCAAAAAAAGAACCACCGGGAGGAGGGGGGGGACTTTTAGGAGACAGATCGGATTTTTCTGAGAAGACGATCGGTGACGGGCGATGTTTGGAGAGGGGTAGGTTGAAACTTCCCGTGTATGGAAAAAACTAATTGTGATTTTTCCTCGGTGCGTAGCGCCATCAAGCGTAACGTGAAAGCAGTTAAAAGGAGAGAAAGAACTGGTCAGGGGGGGACTGAAGTGTTGGCGGCCACCATCTGCTACACTAAAGTCAGCTTATGGCTCTGCGTAACGTACATTGGAGTGGTGAATGGGAGGGGGCACAAAGAGGATGCTTTATAATGGTAATGGAAGGACAACCAAAATTAGAAAGGAATGCAGACACGCCTTCAATCTTAAAAGAACGGTTGAAAATGGGAAGGCGGGGAAATAAACAATCTTACTAGACAGAAATCACATCGTGTAGGTCATCTCTTATCATCAATCCCGGGGAAGAAACATTGCGCAAAACGGGGGTGAACAAGGGTAAGGCCCTCGACAGGACAGTTCCTAAACACCGTGATGAAAGAGGACAAAGAGATCGGAATTTGACGATGGAATGAGGAAAAAATATTATAGACGTTGCCGGGGGAATTACACTAGGGGGAAGGCACCTTTTTCGAACGCATTCTGTGTGTTATTTCGCGTCAGTCAAGGGGGAGGTCTAAAAGAACCAATGGACGTCTGAGGTACGAAGTTTTATTTTGTTCCAAGTGTATAACACCTATCCCTTTACGAAAACCCCAGGGGGGGGGTACTGGCGTTGACTAAAAAATCAGAGAGGAAGAGATAAGGTTAACAAACAAGGAGGTGGACTGAGAACTCAAGGGGGGGAGGAGTGGACCTTCAGGAGAAAAGGCAAGCATGATATTTCCTCCAACCATTGCCTTAGCAGTGCGCGATCTGCGAGGGAAGGGGGGGGGGGGTGAAGAAAGGAGGTTCCGCCGTACTCTACGGATGACGGAGAAGTCTGTTGCGATATTCGGGGAAAAAAAGAAAACATAAATTCGGCCTTAGGCGGGTGGCGCCATGTCTGGTAATACATTAGGAGGACGGGGCTGGAGGATAGTAGACCCCCACTTAAAATGTGGCGAAGGGGGAAAAATCAAAAACTACGAAAAATAGGTCAAGGGATGAACAGCGTGGGACGGTCCGGGGGGGGGGACAAGGGGCAGACATTTGAGGGTGTCTGGGTGGTTCAAAAATCTCCCCCAAAACACCCCCCACCCCCAACAACCCGGGGAGGGGTTGGTTTTTGGCAGAAGAGGAACTGAAAGGCGATGTACAATCCCAATAAAGGTTCGTCGAGGGGAAAGCAATGTTTTGTATATTTTCTTTCAAGGTATCATCTACGTATGAAGGGCGTAAGCCGCAGGTAACATAGGAGGGCTCCTTCACCTCAAGCTTGTCTTGAAGGGAAAGCAGCAAACCACACGAGCAACACCCCCGCCTAATTGGGGTGGTCAAACGCTAACAGTATCATGGGCGATAAGGAATATAAAAGGGAACAATACCTGTTTTTAAAGGGGACTGTACTCCGGCCAGTGGATGAGGTTAACTCATGGACTCTGGGGAAATAAGTCCCGACACAAGACGGACGTGAAGAACTAGAGCCGCTAAGGAAGGGGGGAGAGGACGTGCGATAGACAAAGTGGGAAACTTCTAACCTTGATGAGTATCGTCGTATGCATGCTGGGGAAAAAGGCGGGAGGGGATTCAACGTCGCCAAGTTCCGTGACGTCCAGAAGTTCGGGAAGCGGGAAGACCGGGGAACTAACGGTGGGGAGAAACCAGGATCTCATCTAGGAACCTGAACTGCTCTGGCAGGAAGAAAAAAGGTGAGACTGGTCTCAGGATGGGGGAGAACTTGCACAGGCACCGAAGGGGTCTGCGCGAGGGGCGTTTAAACCTGAGGGGGTATGTAAACTTCCTGGGAGAGAGGGTAAGGAAGGAAAGATACCGTGAGGGCCCGACGTGGGGATCAGTCAAAATGGGTCGAGACGGATCTTGATGCGAAAGGGAGGCCAAAGCATATGTTGGAGTGTGTTGGGGGGGGGGACCCTGGAACAGCCAAAGAGCGCACCTGGCCTAGCTCAACGGACTAGCTTAAAATCGTCGGTTATTAGGGAGGACTTCTCAGGAAAATAGTGAGTTGACCCGGTCGAGTCCGGAACACGAGAGTGTGGGAAAAGGAAGTAGGTACTCTAACGACACAGCGCCCATCTCAAATGACTAAAATCACCAAAGACGAGCTGAAAAAAAAAATGAAGGAGGAGAAAGAAGAATTTCCTGAGCGCTGAGAGACTCAGTCAGATTGCGGGGCCTCGGCGCGGCCTCTACGGCAAACAACTCTCAGGTTTCTCAGGAAACTATACCGTCAGGGTTCAAACAGGGGGGGGGGGGAAAATTAAGAAGATCGCGAATTCTGCGGCGGGGAAATAGGGGGGAGGGAGGGTGAAATGATCTTTAGGGACTATACCAACCACCACTGGCCCAATATGCGGGGGCTCGAAAACAATATCCACTAAGACATCGCAAGATCGCCACTGCCCAGGTTTAAACGACAAAGCAGGGACATACAAGAGAAAGACGACTTTAATAGTTCTCTCTGGGGAAAGAAAGTCATTGTACTGACCTCGATACTCATCGGTTCTCCAGACGAACCCAAGTAAGGCATGAAAACCAGTCGAGGTCCATTCTGAACTCCCCGAGTCAGTTGGGAAAGGGGCTTCTCCGGCAATCCCTACTTTGGACACAGTATGGAAGGGAATCAGAGCAAGAAGCTTCCGACTGAAATTGCGAAAAAATGGAGGAGGTACCCCTCAAAGCAGGTCACGCATGCAGAACGAAAAAAGCCAATGTGAAGGAAGAGAACTAGACAGCCATGGACTAGGACATTACGTCGAGGATGGTGAGTCACACGATGAAAGTCATGACAGACACCAGAAAATCACTCCGTCAACTTAAAAGCAACAGGGTAGGAACGCCACAACCCCTGTTCGCGTGAAAAGGTGATGCTAGGCAAACGAAGAAGGGCAGGTGACAAAAAAGGGAAGGCTGTGTTTTTGGACTATTTGGTGGCTTCCGAAGGGAAACGTTGAGGGCAAGGACTAAAGAGACTATCAGCTCATCAACAGGAATCTTCCCGGAAAAAGGGAAACTAGGATACTAGATTTCAAGTGGCACACTGCTTGACAAGAACACGGGTGGGGGATGAGGGGAAAAACGCACTGTTACGGTGTCTGCCCCCAAAAAAACTGTGAGGGGGGGTTGGGGTCACACCGAGACCAGACCCGATAACTTTCCTGCCCTTGACCCGTACTGTGTGATAAAGCGGGGCCTCAAAAAAAAAGAAATCGAAGGATTTTATTTTCACTCAGCAGGAGGGTGGGGGTTCGATCAAACCGTAAGGCCCACGATATACTGACTGTCGGAAACAAGGAGAACTGAAAGAAAGGCATACGTCACTAAGAGGTTAGGCAAATCTCAGGGAAAGAGAAAACTAAGACGGCACTACGTCCGCCACGGAAAGATAGGGGGAAATCTCTAACGTAAGTGCACTTGATTTCCGAACATCGTGCTGTCCTCGGACGGAATTGGGACTACCGTAGGGGAAGTCACCCAAGAAGGGGACGGTCCGCTCATCGTCAAGAGTGGGGGGTCACACTGCTCATTAAAACCGGTTGTTGAGCCGAGTTAAATGGAGGGGTGAGACAGAGAAGAACAACAACAAAAGATTGAGTAGCTCCAGCGCAAAGGAGTGTTCTGGGAGAACAGAACGAAATGCGAAGCCTCCATAACAGCGAGGGGAGGCACTGGGTACTTAAACCGATCATGCCAGGCTCAATCTTCGGAACGAATTGGGCAGAAGTGAGTAAACGTCGCGATGGACGCTCAGTGGGAGGAAAAGAGCAAGAAAAATGTCAAAGCGGAGAATTGCCATGATTTCCCAGTGTCTGCAGACGAAGGGTTTGAGAAAGGGGCTGTGGAAAGAACTATCGGCTTGACACGTAGCTGGACCGCAGCGTTGGAGGGAAAAAGAAAGAGAAAAAGGGGGGAGGTCGGTTGAAGAATGGGAAGTCATGTGTCGGCAGTCGCACGGTGGGGGTGTCCCGGACAGGATCGACCGAACGGGATGTTTGGTACAAACAAAAAGGTAAACTCACACAGGGAAGCGCCTGCCGAGTGCCTTGGAGACATAAATTGGAGCTCGTGGAGAAAGACTGGTGGGAACCGCGGCACATACAAAAACGGGAAATATGGGTATAGAATCTGCGCCAAACGTGAGAGTGGGGGGGATGGGTGAAATAGGCTCTCACGGCCTAGCCCGATCACCAAAAAATGAGGAGACAACTGGGGAAAGGGGGGGTCGACCAAGCAAGCACAAAATAAAGGGGTCTCAAATAGCTGTTGTTAGTCTAACAATCCCCTATCTCTGGAACCCGCGTACAAAACAAAGTAGGGGACTGTTGAAAAAAAAGAGACGCACCGTTATGACGTCTGGAAAGTAATTCGGGGGGATCAGGAAGCTTTTCATGTGCTCGTTGCGTACAGTGTCTGGAAAAACAATTATCTGGGGAGGGAAGGGGGGGGACCACCTCTCCAGTCTTTGCATAAAGACCAATCAAGGCGGGAAAGTATTTTAAGGAAGTGATCTGTAAGACCCCTAGAGGGCAGGGAGAAAAGCTTCGGACCTTGGCCAGCGACAGCATACCGCAAAAAATTCAGGGAGTTAAAGGGGGGGAGGCTGTGAAGTAAAAAACAGGATCCCGGCGGCGGTGATTCAGTGAGGAGGAGGGCCTTCAGAAAATCAGTTCATTGGAATGCTTTTAGGACTAACGGTGTCGG
>Ga0179591_1352850_pt1 | contig 13121 bp, 22 predicted proteins | sample CZOMad2_1_08_16f_FD_182891 | JGI IMG/M metagenome (GOLD analysis project Ga0179591, IMG submission 182891) | Vadose zone soil fungal communities from Angelo Coast Range Reserve, California, USA - CZOMad2_1_08_16fungal (PacBio error correction) | ecosystem: Environmental > Terrestrial > Soil >...
AAAATATCACACCCCGTTTGGTCCCCAGGGAGCCGCGACCTTTCCCTTGCCCTCAAAGACAAAACCATGGGAGGACCGACGGCCTGCCTTCGCAGCAAACCTACGGACGATTAAAAAAGGAAAAAAACCCGACTCGGACTTCTTGTTCGATGCCCCAAGAGAGAAAAGGGGGGGGGGGGGGGGGGGGGGGAAAAGCCGGCATACTTCTGTCATAGGGAAAAAAAAAAAAACGGACTCCCCTTCGAAGAGAAAAAAAAAAAAAAAAGGGGGGACAGAGACCGGTGCCTTACCCCTAACCAGTACAGAAGAAAAAGAAAAGGGAAAATGATTTCACCAGATCCCCCCGAAAGAAAGCGAAAAAGGAAAAAGAGGGGGATGGCAGGCCGTGCCATCGAGTGGCAAAAAAAGGGGGGGGAGGAACGACTACGCCGTCCTTGCGGGAAATCGTGATACCAGGGGGGGGGAAAAAAAAGGGAAAGGAATGCCGGAATCGGAAACCAGGGGGGAAGAAAAGGAACCAAAAGATCCTTTCTCGTAGCGGGATCAGCTGAATCCCTAGTGGCCGAAAAGAAGAGAGGGAGAGGGGAGGGTTTTACACCATCAGGGGGGGAGAGGAAGTCTCCTAAACGTGGGTGATTTTTCCTTGGAAAGGGGAAAAAAAAAGAAAGGGGAGGGAAGAGGGAAGAAGACATTAGCTGCAAGAGGAAAAAAAACACCCCCTTACCTGCCGGAAGGAGCCCGTTTAGAAAAAAAAAAAAAAGGGTCCAAAAGACAGTCGTTCGAGTTGCCGGGAAGAAAGGGGAAAAGTTAACTATTATTTTACGCGAGGGGGAGGCTTCGTCAAAGGAGAAAGAGGGGGGTTGGGGGAACGGTCGATCAAAAAAAGGGAGGCTTGCCCGCGCAGGAGGGCAGAACCTATTCCAAGAAGGGAAAAAAACAAGGAACCAGTCGCTATCGGCTGAAGAAAAAGAAAATGGGGGGGGGAAGGATTGATCACTTTCGGAGTAAGGAGTTGAAGGGAGGAAAAAGGGGAAAAGGGGCGACGAGAAGGGAGGCCGTTTCCGGTCAAAGGGAAGAAAAAAAAAAACATCTTTGTCGCCCAAGTTGGCCCGGTAATCGAGCAGTGCCTGACTTAAAAAGGGGGGGGGGATGAGGGAAAATGAGCCGCCGTTTCAACAAGTTCGTCCAAAAAAAAGGGCCGGCCGGAATTCAAAGGGAAAGAAGGGGGAAATAGATGGGGAAAACGAAACCACCACCAGAAGCATAGGGGGGGTCGGCCTGTACGGCAACACAAAGGGACCGAGGAGGGGGAGAGGTTTACCTCATAATTCCCTGGGGGGGGGGAAGAAAAGGATAAGTGAAACGAAGTGGGAGTCCCGTGTTGCCGATAAAAGACCGCGGGGCATCTTCAACCTAACAGGGAAGGAAAAAAAAAAGAAAAGAAAAGGGTCGAATTGGTGCCTAAATCGAAGAGGGAAAGGGAGAACCTAATTACTTTTCCGTGTGTGGGGGGGGGAAAGGGCGACGACGCCGCACTTATCAAAGGGGGAAAAAGGAAAAAAATTCCTTAATTTTCACACTGAGGGGAAAAGGGGAGAAAAAAATCGCGCAAAAGAAAGGCCGTTGGGACCCTTGGGGGAAAATGAACGGGATACCGTGGGTGGGGGGGGCAGGTCCGTGTGTGAAAAGGGGGGGGGGGAAAGGGCGTTATCTGCGGTGAGAATGGACCCCTCAACTCCCCCTGGAGGAAAAATCTTTTCCCGCGGGGGTAAAGGGGAAAGAGGAAGTGGTGTCGACTCCTTGGTAGGGGGGGAAAGGGTGTTTTTCCTATTGGGAAAAGGAAGAGAGGATCTTCTGCCTGGGCGTGGACAAGATTTGGGAAAAGGAAGGATGAAGGGGTGACTTCCCCACCAACTGAAAAAGAGGGGCCGTATGTCGTACGTTGGTTTACGGGGCAAAGAAAAAGGAGGTTGTCCCAATCCATTAAGCGGTAGAGGGGAAGGAAAGGGGGGAGGCCAGTTGAAGTATTCTTCTGGAAGAGGTTTTAATTTGTGGGCAAACCAACTGGAAAACCAAACTCAGGGGGGAGTCACTTCGCAGGAAAAGACCGTTTTTCCACGGGAGGTCCCATGGGGGGGAGGAGGGGGAAGAAAAAAACCCTCGCGAATCAGAAAAAGGGGGCCTTTTTCGGAACCGTCGAAACCGAGGCATTTAACACTGAGATGCTGGCGACGGGGGAAGGGGGGGAAGGGGAAAAAAGTGGACATCGAATCCCACCGATTTCTACGCGGGGCGGAAGAAAAAAGGCCTCCTTTGCGAGGGGCTCAAATTCCCTTAACCCGTAAGAAAAAAGGAAAAACCCTTGGTCAATTGCCTTCGGGAAGGGAGCGTCTTTTGGAGGCAGCGACAAAGAAGGGAAAAAAAAGATACCTCCCTCCTCACACAGGGGGGGGGGGGGGGGGGGGGAAAAAAAAAAAAAACAGGACGCGAGGAACAAAAGAGGGGGAAAAAAAAGGAAGTGGGGACCGGCCTATCCTCGAGAAATAAAAAAAGCCTAATGAAAGCTTTGGGCAAAATGCAAAGCCAAACGACGAAGAGGGGCAAAAAACCAAATGGCACCAATCGTATGAAGACTCGGAGGAGAGGGCACTTTTTCGAATGAGAGAGAAGGGACGACGTTCAATTTGACCGGGCAGGAAGAAATGACTACGCGGAGGGGGGAAGATCTCCACAACAGCCATGAGGAGCAAAAAAAAGAGGCCGCTCCCGATTAAGGGGGGGGAGAGGAAGCAACGGCCCTTTCGACCAAGGTCCGTGGGGGGAAAAGGGGGGAAAAGTTCGAGCCTGATCCGCGGCCGTTCTAATTATATGAAGGAAGGGAAGAAGATTGATCCCGCTTGAGAATGGATAAAAAAAAAGAAAAGCCTTTCTCATCCAAGGGCTGTGATGGCGGCGGAAAAAAAAAAAGAAAAAGGGGGGGGAAAAAAAAAAAAAGGACCAGACATGGGTTGTTTCGGGGAGGGGAAAAGGTGCGCGGTGGTGGGGGGCGCTATCGGGGGGGGAGCCTTTGTCCTTTGCCACATCTGGGGGCCTTACACATGGAGATGAATAAGGTCTCCTTATCGCAGGAAGAAGATCGTCGTCAAAGTGGAAACACGTTTGGAAGGGAATGAAAAGTAGGAAGAAGTTCGATCGCCAAGGAAGGGGGGAAGTAGAGGGCCGTGCTTTCGCTGGCTGAATGAAAGGGGGAAAGACAGGGCGTGTACAAGAGAATCAAAAGACTCTTTTGTCCACCAAAAAAAGGCGTAGCTGCTATCTCAAAGGGGGGGGGAATCCATCTCAATCTTGAAAAAGATGGCTGCAATTCCTAGGGAGAAGAAAGGAGAGAAAAGTAAGTTCCAAGAAGAGATCCACAAGGGGAAAAAAATCTTCCCGGGAAAAAAAAAGGAAGGTCAAAGGGGGGGGGGGGGAAGAAAAGAATCCGGTTTAATCCGAAGCGACCGCCACTAACGAGGGGAAAAGGAAAGAGGAGAACAGTCGGTTCCCTGCAGGTCGGGGGGGAACAAAATCAGGTTCAAAGGAGAAAAGAACTCACCATCCCCACCCATTTCCCAAGGCAGGAAAAGAAAAAGTGAAAAAGGACAGAAAGGTGAGGTTCTCCAACTAAATCAGTCTTCTTCTTCGAGGGAAGAGACCTAGGGGGGAAAAGGACCTTTCCCCACTCAGTAAGAATATTCCCTAGAAAAGCTTCCCCATAGGAAAGAAAGAAAAAAGGGACTGTGGTGCTTTAAGTATTTCAGGAGAGAACAGAGGTTCTCATCTCCAAATCTACCTGAAGGGGGAAGTGAGAGATCCTTGGCCGGGAAATCTTTCTTTCCCCAAGGGGGGCAAAGGAAATGGCAGATGGAACATGAGCGGCTAGAGAACCAGAGGGAGAAAGGGCCTTCCTCATCTCTTCCTGAGAAGAGGCGGGTGAAACCGGGGGGGGACCCTTCCTTGGAAATATTAGGAAGAAGGGGGCAAACATGTACTACAATCCTACAGAGGAAAAAAAGGAAAGACCCCGTTCGGCAGAAAAAGCGGCCCGCGAGTTGGGGGGGGGGAAGCCGTCGGGGAAACTCATCTCATACGTCAAAGAAAAGAAATAAAAAGGAAAAGAGGGAAAAGCTCCAAGCCCGGGAATTCGTACAAAGAAGCAGCCAGGAACTTTGTGAACACTAATGACCGACACGAAAAAAAAAAGAAGAATTTCCCAAAAAACCCAATATAGGGATAAACAGAAAAGGAAAGGATAAAATATTATAATGAGCCTCTCTGGTGGGGGGAGGGTAGTGCGGTTTGAGTCTTCTTTAAGCAAACAGGAGAACGAAAATTTTTGGAAAAGGGGGCTTTACCTTAGAGGGAGAGGGAAAAAAAAACTTGCCCCTCCTCCGCGAACAAAGGGGGAAAGAATTCCCGATTTGTGTTGGGGCTGTTCTATGTCTATGTAGGGAAAAGGGAAAAGGAAAGGGGTGAAGGGTTACGAACCGCCTTGAGAGGAAAGAAAGAAAACTTGTGCTTTGTAAAGACCGATCCGGAAAGAGGGAATGGGGGGGCCCGGATGCGAAACAAGGGGAGAGACTCCAGAAGTCAGCATCTCAAAAAAAAGGAAAGAAAGAACACCTGTGCGATGAGAAGGGGGGGGGGGGGGGGGGGGAGTCTTCGAACAGCGTTGAAAAGAAACCTCTGGTCCTGTAAAGGGGAAAAGGGGGAAAAAAAGAAGAAGGGGATGTGCGCCCTCGTCAGGAAAGGAGCTGAGGCACCTCTGGAGGGGGGGGGGGGAGCAGGACCTATTCTTGGGAGAAGAGGAGAAAAGGGAAAGGGGAAGGGGAAAGGCCCTACCTCATTTCCGCGGAGAAAAAAAGCAGGGTCGTGGCTTCCTTTCTCTAAAGAAGAGGGGAAAAAAAAAAAAAAAATGACAGGTGTTTCATCAGAGAGGGGGGAAAGGGAAAGCGACGGTTCTGTCGGGGAGAGAATATGTCGCGGAAAAGGAAAAGAAGAAAGAGAAGACAGAAACCCGCTTGAGCCTGGATCGAGGGGAAGAATATCTCAGCGATACCGGGGGCGGGTGAGTCCGTTGAACGCGGGAGGAGGAATAAAAAAACACCCAAAGTTACTGGGGACAACGCACAGAAAAAGGGGGGGCCCTAAACCTCCCGTCAACTATCGAGAAGGGAATAATCCCCTTTTAAAAAAAAAAAAAAAAAAAAAGGAAAAAAAAAGGGGGAGGAAGAAACACGTCTTTCCAAGGTGGGGTAAAGAAAGGGGAGGTACTACTCAGCCAGCCTCGATCCATCGACAAGAGGAGGAAAAAGAAAAAAAAGAGACTTGGGCACATTCCCACGGAAAAGAAGAAGAAGAGAAACCACCTTCTCCTTCCAGCAAAAACCCACTTTCTCCCTCTCGAAGAAAAGGGGGGAGAAAGGAAAGGGGAACACAGACATCACATCCCCATCATCACACGAAGAAGGAAAAGGGGAAAAAAGAAACCAAGCTTCTGAGCGTCGGGAACGGTGATCCTAGAGAATCGAAAACCGGCATAGACTGCCGAGGAGTAGAGGGGGAAAGAGGGGAAAGAAAGGGAGAAAGACACGTAACTTCCTCCTCGGCAAAAACGAGCGGGCCGTCCTGATAAGAGAAAGGGGAGGAAAGGAGACACTCAGGACTTCACCGATCAGGGGGGGCGAATAGAAAAAGAAGAAAAAAAGAAAGAAAAAAGAGCCGTCCGCTTATTTTACGGCCGCTTTCCAAAAAAAGGCATATGAAAATTGATTCCTCCAATAAAAAGAAAAAAGGGGGGGGGGGGGGGGAAGGGTTAAACGAAAGCTTTCATACTATTGGAAGGGGTGGCAATCACTATTTCAAAAAAAGGGGGCCTTTTGTTGGCCAAAGAGGAAGGGGGGGGGGGGAAACCAAAAGTGGGGGGGTAGGTCTCGATGATCGGAAAGGAAAAAAAAAAGAAAGATTTTCATCAGGGACTTGAAGGAGGAGAAGTAAAAACCCTACACTGTGAAGGAGGATGGAGTCTATTTGGGGGGAAAGGTACGCCTTTGCCCTCCAAGACGAAAAATAGAGAAGGGGGGAAAAAAAAAGGGGAAAAGGGTGGATGTAGGAGTTTCTCAACTTTAGACGTAGCGAAAAAAAAAAAAAAGAAAAAGGCTCCCTTGAGCTCCGAGTTGCTTGTCCTGATGGAAAAGAAAAAGAAAAAAAGGAAGAAGAAGGGTCCAAGACCCTCTTTTTATCGCGAAGGGGAATCTTTGTAAAAAGAAGGTTGCCCCCTACCCAAAAAAGGGGGAAAAACTGAGTGCACCGGTTCCGGCATGCGCGGGAACAGAAGAGAAGAAAAAAAGAAGGGGGGTCACCTTCACACATCAACGGAAAAAAGGTCATCCCCTAGGGGGACAGAAAAAAAACGTCCTGCGGGGCCAAGGGGGGGGAAAGGAGGAAACCACATTCTTAGAAGGGGGCGGCTGATACATTTGGTGAAGGTAAAAAAAAAAAAAAAAAAAAGAAAGAGCGTAGTCTAACGGAAAAAAGGGGCTCATCCCCGACGAGGGGGCCTAACCCTTCGCAAAAAAGGGACAAATGTTTGAACCACCCGACCGAGTAGAAGGCTAATCCTCTGAAAAGCTCTTCAGCATGGGGGGGGGGGAGAAAAAGGGGCAGGATACTCTTCGCAAAAAATCATATACCGGGGACACCCTGACCTGCCCTAGAAAAGGGAAAAAGGGAAGGGAAAGGGGGGCGAAAAGAAAACAAGTTTTCCCACCGGAAGGCTGAGAAAAAAGAAAGTGCGCTTGTCCCATCGTTCGGGAAGTGCATTCCGCCGTCGGAGGAAAAAAAAAGAAGGGATGGCAGGGCGTCCCGTCGCGGCAAGGGGAAGGGGAAAAAACCCCCACGGGAAAAGAAAAAAGCGGCCGATCGGCCACAAAGAAGGAGGAAAAGGGGGTATAAAGGCTGGGGATCAGTCGTTCGCCGGGGAGGGGAAAAAAAAAAGGAAGGGGAGATCGGTTCCCCCTTGTACGACAGGGATGCCTCGCCCGGAAAAGGAAAAGAGGAGGGACCATAGCTCCCATTTCAGCAGATGGAAAAAGAGGTCTTAAAGGCCCCTACAAAGGAGGAGGGGGTGGGTGGAGAGGCGAGATCGTTGGAATGAGAAAAAAGGGGGACGGTTATCAAAGCATTACTAATTACGGAAAAGGGGGGGGGGGACAAAAAAGTAATATCAGGTAGAAGGAAGAAAGGGGGGAAAAAGGAGACACCTTTACTTTTTTAAAAAGACCCGGCGTTTGTCTACAAAGAGGAAAAAGGGAAAAACCTCTATCGGAGGGGAAAGAGAAAGACGCTCGATCCAAAGCCAGGAACACTTCTGCCCGAGAAGGGGGGGGAAAAAGGAAAGGGATGTGAAATCGTCATCCCTCTCGGCAAAGGGACAGGGGTGAGAAGAAAGGGCGTTCTGTAATAGTTTACGAAGGCACACAAGGGGGAAAGAAAGGAAAAAGAAGGATCGGGACGCCCATCCCCTTCGACGAAAGGAAGGGGGGGAAAAAAAGGAGGGACGTTTTTCCCCTTGTAAAAAAAGAACAGTCATAATTCCGGAAGGGGAAGGGAGGGGACCCAACACAGGAAAAACGTCTGCCTACCGGATACGAGCTCACGGAGGGGAAGACATCCGGTCCGAGTGCGGCAAAGGGAATCATCGCGTGCTGTGTTGGGAAAAGAAAAGGGGGAAAAAAGAAATGGGAGCAAGGGAGACGTTCGTCGACGCGTAAGACGGGAGAGAAAAAAAGAAAAAAAGAGGGGGGGGAGGCCTTACGGAGCTTCGGGGAAAAAGCTGATTCCCTCGCACAGAAAAAAGGAAAGGGGAATGGAGTAAGTCAGCCGGCATGTCCGACCGGGTGGGGGTCAGTGAGAGAGAAAAGGGGGGGGGAGGGGTACGCAAGCCGGCGTCCGTCAGGGGAAAAGGGTGCCACCCGATGAGAAGAAAAAAAAAAGAGAGGGAGGGGAGGGATAGAAACCTCGAAGAAAGCGCGCACGTCTGTTGAAAAGAAAGGAAAAAGAAGGGGGAAAGAGTAATGGTTTCGTGTTCAGCACCGAGGGAGCTGCTCGCCAGCCTCACAGAGGAAGAGAAAGGGGGGGGGGCGACGAGAATTGCAGTAGCCGTCCCTCAACACAGGGAGAGGGAAGGAAAAAAAGGGAAAAAGATGGAGTCGGGTGTCTCAAAAAAGGAGCCAAGCATCCAGGCCCGAAAGGCTCGAATGGGGAGAAAAAAAGGAAAAGGGAAAGGGGTAAACAATGGTTGATCGTGTGATCGTGAAAGTCATCAGAAAAAAAAGGGGAAAGGGGGGAAATAGAGATATCTTTCATCGATCACCCGGAAAAGGAAGAACCGCTCCCGCGGAAAGAAAAAGAAAAGGGGGAAGGCAAGAAAAAAAGGCCTGCTGAGGAAAAGAAAAAAGGACCTGTTAAGAAAAAAAGGGCATCTATCCACCAAGGGAGGTAAGAACACTGGGAAACCTGTACCACAAAAAACCAAAAGGCAGACAAGCGTGCGGCTGGCGGAAAAAGAAAAGAAAAAAAAGAAAAGGTTGCTGTAACAAACCACGACTACCGCCCTTATGGTGAAAAAATAAAAGGGGGAAGGATCCAAAGGCTCCGAGATCGGCAAAAGACCAAGAGCGGAAAGGGGCTTGCCATCGAGGGTGGAAAAAGGTCGACGAAAGGGGCCGGCTTGCTGTACCTAACAAAAGAGGGGGGGGGAAGAGGGGGGGGGGGGGGGGATCACTGAACCACCCAGGGGAGAGAAAGGGAATCGGCACACCGCGACCTAAAGAAAAACCACGATCTAGCCAAAGAACATCTCCTTGGGAAGCGCGGTATGCAAGTGGGGAAAAAAAGAAGGAAAACGAAACATGGGCCCTCGGAGTGGAAAAGGGAAACACCATCCCTCTACAAAAAAGCGCGGCTCAGTTTGATTTGGAGAAAAAAAAAGGAGGAAAGGATGACAAACTCATTAGCGGGGAAAAGAGGGGGAAAGGGCTTTGAGCCAAAGAAAAATTCCGGCCGTGAGCTCGATAAAGAAAAAAAAAAAAGAAAGGGGGCGAAACAGTCGGGTCAACCGAAGAAAGGAAGGGGGGGACTTTCTCTTACTGGGAAGAAAAAAGGGAGAAAAAAACGGCGCTCTTCAAACCAGGAAGGGAGGGGAACGGGTCCTTCTTCTGAGGGGAAGAGGAAAGGGGAGCCAAATGGGAAAGACCCTGAGAACGAGGAAGCGCGAGCGGCTTGCCGAAGAGCAGTTGCCCGGAGTGATAAAGGTAGAAAAGTGGGGGTCCGGATTGGGAACGGGGGGCACGGGAAGGAAAAAAGGAAGGGGAACTATCGAGGGGGGGACAGGTCCCGACAGAGGAAAAGGGACAAAAGAACGCCCGGTCTCGGAGAAGGGGGGATCCACAGCCACCGATTGAAAGTGTACTTCAGAAAGAGAAGGGAAAAAAATACCAAGGGGACGGGGGTACTTTGAAAAAAAAAGTCGATGCTTCCCTTCGGAGAAAAAGGGAAAAACTGCAACGGATCATCAAAAGGAGAAACACGCACCAAGCCAGTCCGGGGGGGGACAAAAAGAGGAAAAAGAAGGGGGAAATCGTCTACCATGGCGAAAAAAGAATAAGGAATCCCCCCCCCAGAAAGGTCCTCTCGGCAAAAAAAAAAGGAGGGGGGAGGGGAAAGGGGCCGATCGACAGGGGAAGAGGGGAACTACCAGAGAAGAAATCATAGAATGGGGGGGGGTTTTTGCCGTGGCTTGGGGTACGACGCTAAGGAAAAAGGGGTAGGGGGGGGGGGGGGTGTTTTCCCTTCCCCCAGGGAAGGAAAAAAGAGATGATCACCGGCCAAGAGGGGGGCCGACGGTCTGTGAGGAAAAAAGAGGGGAAAAAGAGAAAAAAATTCGCGGCGGACAGAAGGGGAAGGTTGGACCCTTTGGAAGGCCGTTTAGGAAAAAGGGGAGGGAAAAGGGTAACGGGAAGGTCTTTTTAAGTTGGAAAGGAAGGAAGGGGGGGGGGAGGTCCTGTGGGAACGAAAAAAGCAACTAAAAGGGGGAAGGGGAAAAAAGGAGGGCGCGGGCCCCCCGGGTTGGCAAGGAGATAGGGGGGGGTCTTCTACAAAGGGGTTCTATTTCTGGAAGGGGGGTGTCCACTTTTACGGCAGGGAAGGGGGGGGGACTTTTTTCCGTCGAAGAAAAGGCGGGTTTACTTTTCAAAAAAAAAAAGGGAAAGAATCCAGGGGAAATGTTCTTTAACGACGGGTGGGTACAGCCATCGTTTCAAAAAGAGGGAAAGCCTGGTTTGCGCGGGGATGAAAGAAGAAAAAGGCATTCTGTCGGTGTTTTCCTGTTAAAAAAAAAAAGGGGAAAAAGGAGCCATGGCGTCCAGTACCCATGCCCCTTAACCTGTTGCTCAAAGGGGGTGTGGTCTTTCACCCTAGGAGGGAAGAAAGAGGGGGGGAGGTTGAACAATGGTCTTCTGACCGTAGCAGAAATCCCCCTAGTCAAGGGGGCGCGGCTTCCTTTTGGTGAAAAGGAGAAAAAGAGGGAGAAAGTCGGTTGATTTCGCTAAAAAGGGAAAAAAAAAAAAAAAAGGGGGGCCCCCCGTTCTCAAAAACGACCCCCTTGAACAAAAGGGAAAAAGAAAAAACTAGGGGTTCAAGTTCCACATAACCACGCAAGAAAGGAAAATAGAGGGAGGTCCATCGATCCGATAAAAAGGCCAACTGTACCCGAGGGAAGAACTTCCGAATAAAGGGGGAGGAGGTGTCTCCTCAGGACAGCGTAGGACTTTGTTGGGGCAAAAGGAAGGGGGAAAAAAAAAACCAAGTTGAATCAATGAAGAAGAAGAGGGGGGAAAAAAATTCCAAAGCCAAACCTAAAAAAAAGTGCAAACCAATAGAGGAAAAAGAAAGGAAAAAAATTTAAAAAGATCCTTTTTCAAAAGTGGAAAGGGAAGGTGCCTGGTCGTGGACACACTACGCGGCGGCCTCTCGGGAGAGAAAGGGGACCGATCGGTGAAGTCCCCGATGAAAAGAAAAGGAAGGGGGGGAAGGTAAAATTTCGATAGCAGGGGGGAAAAAAAGGAAAGGGCCCTTCGACCAGGTTCCCGTGTCCGGGGAGGAGAGGGAAGGGGGGGGGGGAAAAGAAACAGATAGAAAGGGGGAAGCTCTCTTGGTCCGGGTACATAAGGAAAAAGCTGTATGTAGAAATTTCCGATCAAAGAAAGGGGAGATTGGCCCCCTCAAAAAAAAACCTGCCAACGCTTGGGCCTCAGGCAGCAGGAAGAGAAAAAAAAGAAGGGAAATTGTCTTGATGGTCTGAAAAAAGCTCCGCTGGGAAAAAGGGAGGGAAACTCCTTCCATTTTGTGTTGAGGGGGGGGGAGAGGGAGAAAAAAGCTTTCTCCTGTGGGGGGGGGGAAGGAAAAGAGGGGGGGGAAAAGGTGCCCCCTCTCGTTGGAAGGGTTCGAGGGAGGGGGGAAAAACGGGGCTCTTGAATAGAAGGGAAGGGGGGAAGGCAATCCTGAAAAAGAGAAAGAACCTTTGTAGAAGTAAGGGGTGGGACGAACATGCCTCGAAAAGAAAAAAAAAGGGGAAAAAAAGAAAAAAAGGGTGGGGGTCGATCGTTCCGGGAGGGAGAAAACCGTCGAAAAAGGGCGTCAATCCAAAAGAGGAAAAAGGACAAGGAAACCACCTTCCCTAAAGACCGATCTTAACGGGAGGAGAGGGGGGGAAGACTTCCTTACGAAAAGAAAAAAGGGGGGAAAAGTCCTTTTAGCTTGGAAAAAGTCCCCCAAGGAAAAAAGGGTCATTCTCGAATGGGTGTACGTCCGATACAGGAAGAGGAGTGGGGGGAAAGACTTCCCGCGCTGGAGGAAAGAAAGGGGGGGTTTTTTGCAGACCAGGGGATAATGGGAGGAAAAAGGAGGGTCGACGTCCGCAACGAGAACCGAGACATTTTACATTTTCGTGGGACAAAGGAAGGATCCCAAGATTAGACCACCGACAAGGAAACTTTTTCGCCCAAAAAAAAAAAAAAAGGAAGGGGGGGGGATCATAGAGAAGCTCTCGGGACTATTTCCTTGGGAAAGAAAACTGACTTCTTCTGTACTGGCCAAAGAAGAAAAAAAAAAGGATGGAGGTGGTACGGGAAAAAGGAAAAAACGGGGTTTCGCCGAACAGAAGATTCTCATAAGGGGGAGATCCTTCTTCAAAAAAGGTGGGGGGGGGGGGGGGGGGGGGGATGGGGAGGTGCTTCAGATTAAAAAAAAAAAGGAAGCTTTTTCGCCACAGACATCGAAGGAGAAAAGGAAACTGGGGGGGTCCTGTACCGCCGAAAAAACCCAACCTCCCAAAGAAAAAAGGAGGAAATCTTTTTCTTAAAAGGAAAAAGAGAGAGACATTTGCCCCGGAGTCCCTATGGGACATCCCCGTTCGGGAGGTGGGGGGAAGGGAAAAAAAGCGGACCAAAAAGTTTTTCAAAGAAAGAAAAAGGGGAGGAAGGGGCCCTCCAGAAAGGAAGTCTAGCTGCAAGAAAAGGGAAAAAAAAAAGAAAGGGGGAAAAAAAAAATGGGAAGAAAACCAAAAACGATTAACCTCCGAACCAAGAGAAGGAACAACACCCATCAGAGAGGACCACCACAACAACGGAGTGAGGAGGAGGGGTATTATGGGGGGGGGGGGGGAAGAAGAGGGCGAGGGTTTCTTGTTCGGCGGTAAGGGAGAAGGGGAATCGTGTGTTGCGCGAGGGGGGCAATTCCGAGGGGGGAGAAAGGGGAAGGGGGAAGGGGGAAAAGAAAAGAGACGTATGCGCTGAGGACCAATAAGAGGGGAAAAAGGGAAGGGACCTATTCCCTGATTGGGAAAGGCCCTAAACTGCTTGAAATGGGAAGAAGGGGGGAAAGGGGGATGTCATTAGTGTGAAGGGTTACGAGAGGGAAGGAATCTTCATTCCTTTTGAAACGGTCCATACCGATACAAAGGAAAAAGAAGGGGAGTGCGGACCTTTGGGGAGAAAAAGGGGAAGAGGAGGGAGCCTCGCGGA
>Ga0179591_1334964_pt1 | contig 13120 bp, 9 predicted proteins | sample CZOMad2_1_08_16f_FD_182891 | JGI IMG/M metagenome (GOLD analysis project Ga0179591, IMG submission 182891) | Vadose zone soil fungal communities from Angelo Coast Range Reserve, California, USA - CZOMad2_1_08_16fungal (PacBio error correction) | ecosystem: Environmental > Terrestrial > Soil >...
TGAACGTCCCATTGATAAGTGCTAACGCCTACAAGGGGTGATTCCCTTCGATGAGGGGAGGGAGGGAAAAATGTCGGATCCTGGCCGGGAGGCCCGTTTTGGGGTGGGGACCGTCTATAAAGCAAATCCCTGCTGCGGGTGTGGAGAAAAAAGTCCAGGCATGCGCAAAAAACCGAATCCGACTAAGAGGAAAAGGGGCGCCCGAACAACCCCCGGGGGCCTACGAAGAAAAAAAAACCGCCGGGGGAAAAAAGAGTATGCCCTCGGGTTAAGATAGTGCTCTCGGGAGCTTGAAGGACTAACAATAAGCCTTCATTAGCGCCCATGGGGTCTCAGGTCTGGGGAAGGCGATGATTTCGCGTCGCGGGGGGGTCGCCTGGCGACTAGTGAAGGGAATTGACACATTCGTCAAGCACTACCCCAGAAGGGCGAAGTAGGGGATTCTACGCGGTGCTTAAAGAGTCTAGATCAGTGAGCAGTTCATGTAAGGACGTGAGGCAAACTTAAAGGGGAAATAAGGAAAAGCGCTCAGGGTTTGGACAAAAAGGGGCGACTGGAGGGAAGGAAAGAGAAAAAAAGGCTAACTGGGGGGGAATAAATGCACTGGGCATTCTAACAGGAAACCCGGGAAAAAAACGTCGGCAGATTTTGGACTCTTATGCGCTCTTGGCTAGGAAAGGCAAAGGCCGGTTTCTCTCGAGCCCGAACGGAAAGGTGAAAACGGGTTGGGGAGTCTCTCTGTAGCGGGTGGTCGAGAAGAAAGTGCCCAGGGGTTCTGGTCCTAGATTGGGGAGGGGGGGGTGTCAGGGGGGGGTGGGGGGGGGCTCTTGTTTGGGCGATTCCTTGAGCAGCATCTCGTAGGCGCGGGGGGAGACATGAGAGGGAAATTTTTTGCCGGCATCGGGGGGGGAGGTGTAGAGTTCAACTCGGTCATATAAGTTGCAAAACTTAAAACGGAAAAAACCAAGAACGGGAGACTCACTTACCCACGAAATTGATGCTTCGGATAGGCAAACGGCCTTTTAGAAGGACTCTCGAAGCGCTGAAGAGGGGATTCGCGCCGGGAAGAAGCCTCGGATAAACTTCCCTAAATCGCCGGGACGCTTGAAAGTGCAAGGGCACCGGGTTTTTTGTGGAAAAGGGTGGTTTGTCTAGTTTTGGAGGGGATCTTATCTGGGGGGGGAGGCCTGGGAGCAAATAGGGCCTCCTGAAAAGGGCACTTGCGCAGTGGGGATTAAGTACAATGCTGACAAATGAAGTTCGCGAGCCACTAAAGAAGTGTGAGCTGAGCTACCTGAATACTTCGCGTCGGGGGGGGGGGGGACCAATTGAGTTGGTGGGGGGGGCATGTAACTCGTCACTAAGCCGACTTGCGCAAGCGTCCTTTTAGGTCTCGATGATTGAGGCGGGAACAACACCTGGGAAATGGCGAAATGATTGGGGAGACGTGTTTACTACTTGAGCTGTTTAATCCGGGCGGTGGAGGGTCGTGACGACTACTCTGAAAAGGAGGGTTGTGCGTATAATGACTTATAGCCTTAAAGGGGGCAGCTGGGCGCATATATCCTTAAAAAGAAGACGGGGGGTACGCACGGTCTCCTCTCATAGGAAATTGCGGGGGGTATACCTAAGGATCTTTGTCAGGCGACACGGGGTACGCGCCTCTATCTTCGGAAGGCCAAAAGTCGGAAGTAAACGTGTTTTTCTCTAACGAGGGGAAAGTCGGGAGGTGGAGCACGGTCGGGATGGGTTAAACTGGTCCGGGCTTTGTACTTTTCGGACAGAAAAAGGCGGTAATCAAAAAAATGGGGGCGGAGAATCAGAAAAAACGTAGTGTCTTCCGTTGCGACGCGCGCAGGGGATGGTTTCGACGGATGCATGCCTGGAAGTTGCCTAAAGCCTGTTCTACTAAGGTGGGGCTCAACCTTCGGGGTTTTCGAAAAACGGTCCACCGCTGTCTCTCGCCCACCCAACCTTTCAAGAGTTGACTAGAGAAGATCCTGTTAAGGGTTTAAAGGGGGAAAACGACAGGGCATCGAAGATTGACTTTTAAACATCAGTCACGTGGAAAGCTCATACAAACTAAAAGGGGCCAGAGAGTCTTAAGGGAGTCACCGGAACGACCCGTTCGTCAAGGGGGGCTCTCCCGCATCCACATTAGGACGCTTCTGGATTCTCCTAGACGGCGATTACACTAAACAGCTCCGAAATATTCCTCGTCCTCACAAGAAGAGATTCTCAGTCGTCGCCTGGAAGCCGCTGATCGCATTCGTAAGTCGCGGCAGACATCACAAAAGGAAAAAAAAAGCCACTAGTAGGCTAACCTATACTCAGAAAGGGGCGCTCAGGACGTTTTGTTATGTTAGTTCGACGAAAGAGCGCTGTAAACGTTCCCCGCCTCTCCTTCCCGGACAAAAAGGCGAAGCTTCCTCAAAACCCAAGAAAACAAAGATCATCCAAAAGGACCCGCTTATGAAACCCAGGCTCCAGTATCAGAAAGGGTGCCCTGGGTTTAAGCATAGAAATTTTTCGCAGTACCCCCTATTAGGATGCGCATTGGGAGAGCTGGTACAAGTGAGGTCAAGAAAAATGTCCACCACCGTACCACGGGCAAGGGGATAGCGCCGATGAACAGGGAAGGTCGAAAGCGGGGGCAAAAGGTCAAGGTAAAAAAAATGGGCACTTAATCCCAACGAAAGAGACGTAAAACTCTCTCCGTCGGTTGAGCCCGCCAGTCATCACGCAAAAATCAGCCAAAAACTTGGGGGGAAAAAAAAATTGAAAAAACTCGGGCACGAAAGCACCGTGCAGGCATCGAACACACGTCTCGAGCTAAACTGGGGAACGGGGACTAGGAATGGGAGACTGAAAATGTCTCACATCTGAGGCAGACAGATCATCATACAAATCCGCTGGGAGGGGAGGTAGACAGGTCGTGAAGCTTTTCAGCTGCTATTGAAAAAACCTTCATTCGTCGTTGGGTCCTCGGAATCTAAGAACCCAAGGCAGAGAGGGGCGGACCCGAGACCGCTCAAACCGCTCTTCCGGGGTGGACACTTTTTCCGTACGGCAGTGCTACCCCCTACGGATGCTTCGAATGGGAATAAAAGAGGGTGCCAAACTACGCGAAATAGGGAAAAAGCAACTACCAGGGCTTCCTCCACGAAAACAGGGAAGAAAAAACACCGTTCGACATTGTCGGGCGTAGGGAGAGGGGGAAAACAGTGTAGCGCCAGAGCCGAGAGAAGCAGGAAACTCGGCGCAACAAAGGGTGTACAGGAAAGGGTTGTGCCGGGCCTAAGATGAATGAGGTTCGGCACGTTTTCCTATCGGAGAAGGGTTGTGGACATTTCAGACGCAGTGAGTTCAAACGACGTAAGTAGGGGAGCCCCTCCTTGCTGACTTCTAAAACTTTCGTCCGCGATCAGACCAAAAGATGGGCCACAGAGAAAAACAGTATGGTAAGAGTCCGTCGACCTTGGGGAGAAAGGGGAACCGTACTAGGTGGGGAGTACAAAGCCTCGAAGAACGAAGGAGGCAGCCTGGGGCAAGCTGACCCAGGCTAGAAAAAACTCCAGGGGGCCGGAGAAATCGTGGGAGTCTTTCTGTTCGAAGAGCCTCATCATCAGACTCAGGAAGGCAACAAACGGTCTGGGAGGGTCAGGCTGGGAGTTCGTCACCTTTGGTTGGGTGGGGGTCTCCAACAAAACAGGAGGGGAGGATGGGTCAGGAGGGGGGTGTGACAAGCACACGGATGGCGCGGGGGGGGGAAAGGTGGGTCCAAAAACGGGGATAACGAGGGAGTCCGGAAATCAGCGAGGCCCGGAGTAGTCATCACGAAGGAGGGTAGACCTATCAAACTGGGCAGGGAAAATAGACCCGAAAGGAAAAAAGAAAAACAAGGTAGGAGTAAAAGAGAGGATGGTTATTGCCCAGGAGCTATCGGCGACTGCGTGACGGCCGTAGAATCTCGATGCCTTCATTATGGGGCTGAGAAGGAAGAAAAGGGGAAGTGCTCCTTGGTGTTGGACAACCTTATAGAACACGCGCGAAATACAGTAGGCTGGTGGTTAGACCAAGTAAGAACAAAGGGGAACAAAAGAGCGACTGACCTGGTGCTTCGTTTTAAATAACCGAACCACCCCCAACAGGGACGGATAGACCCGAGCCTACAAATATAAAGCGGGAGCGAAGTATTGATTGAAATGCCTTCTGGTGCCAGAAAACTAAATAGGACAGGAACCTTAGGCTCACTTCCTATTGGAAAGTAATTGAGGGGAGGTAACAACTTCGTTCGGAGGAGGTGGCGGGGTGCGCAACGCTTTTCCAGGGAAAGGGGATAAAAAAATTTCCAGTGCATGCATCTACACGGAAGACGCTAAGAGGAGTGTGTTAAAAAAACGGAACAGAGGGAGGAGCGGACGCAGCACGTTTAGGGAAATTAAAAACTTTCGCAAGACAAGGGAGGGAAGGGACAAAGGGAATCTTCTCCTACTGGGGTAAAAACGTAGACTTAGGAGGTCTCGACAAGGGCGAAGAAAAAGGGAAGGACCAGTTGAAAGGACACACGTTCCGAACAAAGGGCGGGGCGGATTGGTCCTCGAAAAGAGGACGAAAAATGTGTCAGGGCGCAACGGGCAGAGATACGAACAAGGTCGAAAGGTGTGTACTCATCCTAACTGGAGCGGTGGCGAGTGAAGAATTGTCCATAGGGGGGGGCCGCGAAGATTTAGCTTAGTTTTCACAAGCTGGGGGGGCGGGCCCGAATTAAAAGGAATCGCGGGGGAGGGGTGTTTCAAGGTCTATAAAACTTTGAAGGGGGCACCTTTTGAGGGGCGTGTAGAGGCAGACATCAAGGGGGGAAGGGATCCTGGGACGAGCAAAAAAAAGAAAAAATCAGGGCACCGAGGTGTTGATGATCTCTCATATTCAGCAGAGAAGGGGAGCTGAAAATCGGTGAGCGATGAAAGGGCCTGTAGGCTCCGTTCGGTATTTCAGGAATATTTCTTTACAGCGAGATTGGGCGGAACCAACCAACCGCTTATCGGGCGGAGTAAAAAAAGTACCAAGGTTTTTTGGGAGTATGGTGTGCAAAAGTACTTATTCATTTGAGCCTTCTCCACTCACCCGAAGGAGACTGGTTAATCGCGAGTGGGGATTCAGGCTGGGATCCTGACAGGGTAAGGCCACGGCCAGGAGTAAAAGCAAGGGGGGGTATCGGGGAATGCTCTAGCACCTTAACTGCATCGGGTGGGTGAAAAGTTATTTGTGCTTTACACTCATTCGAGAGGAAAAATAGAAACGGTCAAGTGAAAAAAGTTTTGGCGGTAGGTATCTGGCAAAAGGGGCGGGAGGCCCACTCACGCCTTTTACATCTTCTAAACTTTCTGACGCCATGGTTTCAAAAAAACAGGGGGGGGGACAGGAGTTGAATCTCGGTGTACTTGACGAGGGCTCTCGATCTTTTTGGCGGTATATTGGGGAGGCGGAGGGTTACGTTGCGACCTCTTTCGCGGGGGGGGAAAAGGGGTCCTTGCCGCCTTTGGACCGCAAGGCGCAGCTCGGGGATGAATTGTCGAACGAGGGGGAAAAGTCAAGAGCGACGCAGGGGACGTGCATGGCGGGGAGCACAGAAGATCCTCTCGCATGCGAGGCTTAGGAGGGGGCGAGATCGGTAGCCAGGTGGAGAAAGACGGGGATTCGTGGGATCGAAACAATCCGATTGCGAAAGGGGGGAAACGGGGGGATCGGGGTCTAATCTCGGAACGACGTTGCGGGCCCGCTGGGGGGCTAGGTTCCAAGGGGGTCTGGGTTCATAAAGGGGAAAAATTGGTTTCCACCAAAAAAGGGTTTCTGGGGTCAAATGGAATAGAGCGTCCTAAAAAAATGTCTTGAAAAAATAAAGGAGATCGAGGTGCCCCAGGCTCTCTCTAAACCGGGGCAGACTATTAGGTATAAAATAAAGATCCTTGGGCCTGGTGTAGGAAAAACGAGGTTGGACGGAGAGCTAATCTTAAGCAAAGAAAGTCATCTGGTTGTCATCCTAACACCTGACCAGGAGGGCAACAAATGCTCAGCAACGGAGGGCATCGGTACCAGGATACGGCTTTCTGCTAGTCGAAGAGGAGGTGCAAAGGAAGCGAGAAACCCGAAAGAGGATCGCGCAGAGAATCATGTGCAGGTAGACTTTCCGCTCAAATGAAAGTACGTGAAAAGAGAGAGAAAAACTCAAGCCGTCAGAAACCGGGAACTACGCGGAAGGATCAAGAAAGTAAACTGTTTAAAAAGGAGTTGGAAAACGGACTACGGCACTCCCACAACGAAAATCAGCTACTCCCAAGAAAAAAGAGGGCTCTCAATCACATCCCAGAAAGATCCCCGCCTGATCAACTCTGTGCCCCCCGGGATCCAATTTCGAAGAACCTGTGTGGGCAGAGTCCCCTTGGTGAAACTACCGAACGGGGGGGAGGAAAGGGAGGGAGCGTCTTGCAAGATATGTGCTTATGTCTTCCCGCAAAAAAGACAATGGCCCCACACTCTCCGGGCGGAAGTTTCTCTGCTGGGAGTCTTCAAGGGCGTCGGGCGGCGCGGGGGGATTTCAGGGTGACTCCAATTGTTAATACCCACTAGAGGCGGGGCTCCAAAGCTCCCAAAGTTCTCAAAAAAGTCGCCCATCCAGGGCATCTCCTACCAACGAAGAAGGAACAAACGGTTCACCATTTCGGAGGCAATGAGCCCTCCGGCACGCCTACTCTTAAACTCAGGGAGGGACGGTCAGAATGCTAATCACTGTTAAAGCGCCCACCAGAGGGGGGGGGGGCAGGGTAGGGTTCGGCGACTCTCTAAAAAGCCTATGCTAAGCCGCAGGCAATTTCGTAACCGCGTGATCCCGAAGGCGGGACACTTGTCAAATGATTCTGGGGCTCTGACTCCATCTACCAACAGACACAATCATAAAAAGTTTGCCAAAACACCGGGAGGCGAACAAAGTGGGGAAGGGCCTCTTTAAGTGAGCAATTAAGGGGGATCTAAAGGGACACAATCCCTAAAAAGAGACGCTTGACCTGCCGGAGGAGGAGGAATTAGAACAACCTCTCCAGGAGAGCGAAACACCTGGCTACTTGTGGTTACGGATAGGAAGGGACAAAGGTTTAACCATCGCTAAGCGGGGGAATAAGCGGGGGAAAAAGGGCGCAGATGTTGAGGACCTGTGGGTTGCAGAGAAACAGAAAAAGTAATTCAGGGCATAGCCGGGTGAGAGCGGGTCAACAATCAGTCTCACGTTGTTAAAAAAGACAGCTCTTTGAGATGGGAAGGTAAAAGGAACGGGGTCGCGCACCGTCGGAAATGACGAAAGTGCTTCATCTCCAGCCGCCTAAGTGTGGGTGGAAAAAAAGCGTATAAACTATTCGCTGAGGGGAATCTTAAGACGAAGGGTTAGAAGTTAAGGAAATCTTCTTTGGGAACGCAACTCTACAACAAAAAAAAAAAAAAAAAGGGAACAGGCTCAGCCCACGAGACACATGATGGCGGGGCGAAGAGAGGGGAAGCTATATTGTGCTTCTTCGCGCCGGGCATCAGCCCTCGACGAGCAAGAGGAATATTTCACGGCTTTTTGAAGTCGTCGGGCCCGGGGGCGGGCGGCCCCGACTACGGCGGACTCGGGGGCTTGGGGGGGAGGACTTTAAGGAAAAAAAAAAGCACTTCCCCGGTGATGAATGGGGTAACACCCTTCGGCAGGGCACCCACTCTTCCTCGAAACGCCTGAAAGGAAGGGAGCATACGTCCGTCGCGGAGCAAGGGAAAAATCGCCATAGACATAGCAGAAGAAGCCAAGGTATTGGAGTAAAAAAGTATAGAGTGTATGGGGGACGCCACTAGGACTACTCAGAAGTGATGAGCCAAGAAGGTACATATTCGAAAAGCCTAGATTTCGGAGCCGGGAGAAGGAAAGGCTAAAAGGTGGTGACTGATCTACCGGCAATACCCGGGGTTGGTGACAGATCCATTAACTCCCCAAAAGGAGAAGGAACGAAAAAAAAATAGTCCCTTTGGGCTACCGCAAAACCCAGGCGTGCCGACGAAACCAACCAAGAACCGAAAAGAAAGGAGCGTAACGAGGAGAGGATGCCGGACGACTTTGAGGGAATAATATTGATTACCCTTATCGCACTTGAAAGTGGGTCAAACGGTAGGAATTCTCTAGTTCGCGGCGTGGGGGTCTCGGGACCACCACTCTTCCGGCCGTCCCTTTTAAATTAGTCTTCAAGATGCCCACCCGGCCCCGAAAACTCAAGTTTCCCGGGAACTCGGGGCTTTGAGGGGAGAACGAGTTTCAGGAAGTACAGTACGTGGAAAAGCACTCCCACCGGAGGCCGCACTTACAAAACGAGACTCGGTTTTAAATCCACACGGGGGGAAGTAAGAAACAAAAAAAGGCTACGAACTGGAATCGTCATCGGACCAGGTCTAAAAGGCGCTCAGCAGATTGGAACTCTAGACGCGTGCCAGATGGCGCGAGGACAGGTCGGTAATAAATCCTAAAGACAGTCTGTGGGTGTTGTCGACGAGTGGATCTTTTGGAGGATGAACCTCTTTTATGTCGCGGGGGCCCTCGGCGTTTAAACGGGCAGTTTGGGGACTAGGGGTGAACTCTTGCGACTTTCATCTTCCATCTAGTGGGCGAAGTGTTACGACGTCTGCAGACCGATTTGTTTCACCGTGTCCTTGTTTATTGCTTTGGAATCTGTCGAGGGCAAACTGCAGCGCAAGGATGAAGCTTCACACGTCACGATCAACGTAAGCATGCCACTGAGAAGTTGTTTTTCTTATGAGAAGCAGGGTCTCTCGGCCAGATGGGTCGCCGGATCTGGGTAACCGAATGCGTGAACGCTCGTACGGGGAGATAATCGGGTTCCGAAGTCTGTTTCCTCAATACATCGGTTAGCGCCTTCTTGGTCGGCTTTCAGCTTGGTACAAGCTGGTTCCTTGTTTTTTTTTCTTCAGGTGGGGGGGTCTACTGAACTGACTTTTGTGGGGCCTCAGGTTTGGAGTAGAGGCGATCGCTTCGTCATCTGCTGCGGGGAGAAAGAAGTCGGACGAGGGTTGGGGTGGATGGGAAAATGGCATTAGGTCGCGGAAAAAAGGTTCGAGAACGCCCCAGGGGACGTGGGTGATAAAAGGCGGAGAAAACTTTCAGGGAAAGTAGAGTGGGGGGTAAGCTTGAAGGTTTTGGTGGGTGCTTTAACTCGTAAAACTGCCGAAGAGTGCTCAAGGCTCTGGCTGGCACACCGATGGAGACCTTAGAGCGGCAAAGAGGGGGAAATGCTACGGTACGTGTACTAATTTTTCCACAAGGGTCGGCAAGGTTCGAGGTTTGGTATTATTAAACTATGGACCTCTCTTAGGTTTGGCGGGGTATGGACGGATAGGTCAAGAACCGACGGGGGGAGAGCTCAGGTAGGTAGATCACAAGCTGCAAACACTTGTAAGAATCGCCTACTCGAGTGAGTTGATAGCCGGGGGGGGTTCTCACGAACGATATCATTGGACTCTGGTCTAAAGGGGGCTGGGAAAGGGTCTCGGGGAGGCCGGAAGATAGCCTTTCGGGCAGTCTGATTAAGGAGGTCGGGGGGGGAGATACGGGGTTTTAGATGAGGGGGTGGTCTCTCTAAAAGTCAGAGGCTTGTATCCTATAGGAAATTCTGCTGGGGAAAGGCTCAGTCGTCCTGTCTTTTGGGGGAGCGGGTTAGCCGGGGGAACTAGGACTCTGGCTGAGAAAATGGTCGGTGACCTGTATTTGAGCCTGCAGGTCGATAGCTAGGATCCACTTGGTCTGTTGGGGTTTGGAAAGACGACAGCATTACCGCGGCTCTCCAAACAAACAAAGAATTCCCCCGGGAGAGAGTCCGTTGTTTGGTACTGAAAAAACAGGTTGTTAAATCGCTCTCGGGAGATTCGGGAACCCTAAGGCCTGTCAAGAGCTCAAAAATCACACTCAGAAGCGCTGGAGCAAATGCTGAAAGCGGGAGATTGGAGACCACTAAAGGGAAAAGGATCGGATACAAGTCAGGGGAAACGGGGCTTTTGGCTACACTATCAACCGCGCTCGCCCGAGGACCGCTACTAATCCTCGCTCCGGATGCCGCCGTTTCCTCAAACGGCTGCCTGCCTTGCCGTGTCCTAGTCTCGTGCAACTTACTCCCTGAACGGGCAAGTAAAACTCCAGGAGTTGAGGGGACTTTTTGAAAAGTTGTACGTCGACCGATCTGGACCTTCACGAATACTCGCTTAATCTGTACCAAGACAAAAGAGATAATCGCTTCTGCATAAAGGCCGCACGGATAGGGCAAAAAGCCTTCTACCAGTCTTGGGGTCCACCAATATTCAATGCCTAACCCTGTGGCGAGATCTCCTTCAGAACCGAACACAGGACTGGCGCAATCGGCAGAACTTTAAAAAAACTGGAGGGTTAACCGCAAAAAAACCGTACCCACCAGTAGGACGATTTCCGGTGTGCGAGGACCGAGTACCCGTCTGTGAGCGCGATAAACATGGGGAATAGAAACACTGTAAACGGACCAATACTCGTATCGATAAGGCTCTGGGACAGGTCGGGGTGTCTGGAAAAACTACAAAGTCATTCAGCCCTCTACGAAAGAAAAACGGGCGAAGTGACATAGTAGGACTAAAAACGTGAGCAATAGGTCCCCCGCCGGTTCTTCGATTCTCGGGTCTAAAGCAGACTTGGCACCTGATCACGGTGTTCTGGCCCTCGGTGGAATCGAGCTCCTGGCTTGTCTCGGTGGGCCAGCTCCAAACCTAGGGGGTCCTTGATTCTACCCGCTTCTGAAATTTGGCTGCGGGATGTCTTCCCTTGGAAGCTTCTAGGCCGATGGTAGGTTTCGGTCAGGCAAAGGGCATCACCGACGGTCGAGCGTGAGGGAGGTGGCGCGGGGCACCGGGGATTGCCGTAGGTGCCGGATGGGGTCCGAGCGGCGAAAAGGAGAGAAGTCCTGGGATTGACCTTGAGGGCCGCCCGTTGGTTGAGTACCAGAGAGCCCAGTCTTCCTATCTAGTCCTTTTCGGTACTGGAATAGACATGAGGGTTTACACAGTACCGTATGAGATCCGGCAAAAACTCCCGCCGTGCTTCATAATCCTCAAGACGGGAATCGATCCACCCACGGTATACCTTGGGCAGGGAAAAAAGTCTGAAACAACAGGTTGAAAGAGGTAGAACAAGAACAGAGGAGGCAGTGTGAAATCGCGAAGCACGTGGGTTTACTGACCGGTTTCCGATGGACCCCTTCGGAGCATTTGTCGGGGACGTTTTTTCGCTGCTGACCTTCCTTGGGGCAAGTGGGGGGCCCGATTCAGGCGCGTCGGAAGGTGTAGCTTAAATTCCGGGGTTGGGGGGCTTGTCTAATTCCTGCCGTTAGAATGTCTACCCTGGCGAGTGGGTTCTCGCTGCGGGAAGCTATGTCCCGTACATATGGCCGAGTATTCGTTAGGTCCGGAAGAAGTTATCACTTTCAGTCCATCTTAGGTAAAGGGGGCCGACCAGCTATAGCCGAAGCGCGACTGGCCCCCGCACCAGGCCCGGGTCATGACAGGGTGCTGGTCACGTGGCGAAATGTATTCTTCTGTTCGATTTGAGCGACCTGTCTCATCGTCCTCTCCGTGGATATAGGGCTTTAAAGTTTTTGTTTTCTGTCGAGTGTGGGGTTTGAGCTTGCTGGTCAGCGTTGGTTTGGGAAAGGGGGGACAATCACATCTTCCTGTTGGGGGTCTTCTCCGGGATTGAATGTAAAACACCAGAAAAACGGGGGAAAAAATTGTCGCTCCTTGGAAGTGGGGAGAACACAACTTGTTGGCACTTTCACATACATTCTCCACATCTCCTTCCAGGGAAAGGGGAAGTAATCAGTCCTTCGGAGAGAAGACAAAGGGGTGGACACTCGAGACTAAAAAACAAATTATGAGTAGGGAAAAGGGGGAATAGCTCTTTAAAAAAGGAAAATAACGGCTAGACCGACGGCGGGATGAGAGCCAATTAATCAAAGGAGTTATGGGGAGAAACGGGAGAAGGTTCAAAATAACCTGTGGGTTTCGAAAGGACGCAGGACCCAACCTTTATTTCTTTTGTTGTGCAGGAGTCCCGGCCTCAACTCAAAATGAGACCGCCCTTTAAATTTTGGAGAGCCCTCCCACCAACTCCGGTTTCCTGCAGGACAAAAAGAAAAAAAAAAGTCTACCCGACAAAATTGGGGCGGCGTGATCGGTTCTTTATCAGTGGGGTCTGAGGAAGAATAGGAAAAAAATCCACCTGTCGTAAGGTCCCTATACGATTCTCAAATTTACCGGTTCTTCAGGTAGCAGCATTTCGTTCGTCGAGTGGGTTTCGCCCCGGACTTGGCCTTTCCTAAAGTAGCATGCTGTAGCTCTGAAAGAAAAAAAAGATCAATTCTAATAATGGGAATATTGTGTTTATATCGAAGACTCGGTGTCTTGGGCATCAGAGGCCTGGGGGCAATTTGTCCGGCATTACTGAAAAGCCATCCAAACTGATTCCTTCCAAAAGGCGGGCTCTAGGGGTTTGAAGGCAAACGTTCAGACTGGGTTAGGGAATACTATAATGATTCTAAACAACTTAAGGAAGATGAAAATAAATTCAACAAACTTTCGGGGGCGGAGCTGGGTGTTCAGTCGATTAGACGCTTTACTAATGAGAGAATGGAAAGAACTGTGTATATAAGCTCGAGATTTCTAAGGGTTGTGTTGAAAAAAGCGCCGGATAGGGGGCGCGTCCGCCTGTCTTCGTCTGTTCCGTAAAGCGGATTGGAGGGGGACGGAAGGTTTTTCACCGTTTGGAAAAAAATCCGTGCATTGGGTAGCAAGGCCATCTCGTAGGCCAATTACCGGGAAAAAGGGGAAAGGAACACTGTTGGTAACGGGGGGGAATAGAGGGGGGGAGTGGGGATATTATCTTAAGAGTGTCATCATCCTTGGAGGGATGATAAATAAGCGAAGCCACCGGACTTGATAACTCACTGACCTGAGGGGGGCGATTAAGGATGGGCTCGCGCGAGTTTTGAACGAACGGCGGTTAACTCGTAAT
>Ga0179591_1347242_pt1 | contig 13120 bp, 25 predicted proteins | sample CZOMad2_1_08_16f_FD_182891 | JGI IMG/M metagenome (GOLD analysis project Ga0179591, IMG submission 182891) | Vadose zone soil fungal communities from Angelo Coast Range Reserve, California, USA - CZOMad2_1_08_16fungal (PacBio error correction) | ecosystem: Environmental > Terrestrial > Soil >...
GGGAAACCACAGGCGGGGCACAAAGGACCCTTTGCGAAAACGGTCGGGAACATAGGAAGAGACAGATGGGTCGCTAGCCCCCGGATTAAAGGCCCACCAAAAAAGCTCTCAATTAGCCACAACTAAGGAAAAAAAGAAAGAGAGAAAGGTCGACTTCGCTTGGAAAAGTGGGCAGAGTGAGCCCAGGAGGGAAAGAGAAGGGGTAAAGGGGTTTCACCGCTGAGGAATTTAGGCTGCCTGGAATAGAAGGGAAAAAGTCTAATGCAACCCCGGGGCCTAAAAAACCCGGGGGGGGGAGGGGGAGGGGGGTAAACATCCCTTCGGGGAAACACGGGGGTGCTGATTACGAGGAAGGGACGGGGTCCTAATAGGGGCAAGCTTGTTTCCAAAAGGGCAAAAAATGGGGAGAAGGGGCCGGTAATGTTGACCTCGTTGGGGAAAGAGGACTTTAGTGGAATGGATTGCCCTTCTGGGTTCCCAAAAGGAAAATCAGGTCTGTTGCGGGGACCGACGTCAAAAAAGAGAGAGGGGTTGGTAACAGAAGATGCCCGCCGTTTTGCGAACTTTGAGGGAAGAGATGAACAAAGGGCGAACATACCATTTGGCGGGAAAGGGAAAGGGGGGGTGAAGGGGAAGTCCTTGTGCTCAGAAAGAGGGGGGGGGAAAAGGGTCCTGGGAGCCGGTCGAGCCTTGTTTTACCTTTTAAGGGGGGGGGGGGGGGGGAAAAGGGGAGGATTCTCAAAAAAGTCCTTTTAAAAAAGAGGGAGAGACAGGGAAAAAAAAGGCGAGTCCCAGAAAAATACTTTAGGAAAAACCGGGTTAGATATACCTTGTTGTTCTGCCAGGGGTCCTGAGGAATAGGTAATAGAAAGGCAAAGACTGTTTGGGCCAAAGGAGGGGGGGGAGAAACATTAAAGGGAAGTGGAGATGTACCTACTTGCTAACCGTGGTAATGATAGAGGGACTGAAACAACTCCTTGGTTCGGGTGGGTGGGGGAAGGGAGTAACAACCAACGAAGGGCTTCTTGGTTTCAGGAGAACTAAGAGGGGGGAAGGGGGGGTGAGAAGGAATGTGGCGGAAAAAGCTTTCTGTGCCAATAGAAAAAGGGAATGGGTCGGGAAAAAAAGTATCACCGTAACTGGGAAAGGGAGAAAGGAAGATCTCCCTGAAGACCCTAGACCAAAAATCCAAAACAATTACCAATAACCCGAAAGGGGTGGAAAATACTGATAAGAGAGTTGGAGGGGAAGGAGGGACAATTTAACTCCATGAAGGGAGGACAATGGGATGGGAAAATTCTGGGAAAAAAAAAAGCGAGGATGAAGCTCCAAGAAGAAAGGGGGGAATGGGACAATAGTAGTTACAATTGGGTTTTCCTTTCGGGGCGTTTCTAGAAGAAAAAGGCTGCAAGGGGGTCTGAAGGCCTTGTCCTCTGGGGAAGCGCAGGACCTTACACTGGGGGGGGAGGGGGAAAGCCAGGTTAAATTTTGAAAAAGAGTGTTCAAAGGGGAAGGGGGCTCGGGAGAAAAGCAGGGACTAAATAGACATCGGGGAGGGGGAGGCCTGGGGGGGGGTGTTGTTGGGGGAAGGAATGACAAGAAGGGGGAGGAATGGGATATGATTGCCTCAGAACTAAAGAGGGGGGAAGGGGAGGTATGAAGAGCTAAAGGCGAAACAAAGAGAAGATGTTTGCATATCAAAAATTGAGGGGATGAGAAGACGATCCGGCTTAGTAGTGAAAGGAAGACTGGAGTCGGGTGATGTTAATCAGGAGAGAGGAAAAACGGGAAAGAAATCAACGTCTTTGGGGGGTCTGTTTGATGAGGGGGAAAGGAGAAACGTCAAGAAAGAAAACCAAAACGGAGGAGGGGAAAAGGAGTCTTTTTGAAGTTAAAAAAAGGGAAAAAAAAAAACCCCAGAACCAAAGTTTGGGTCGGGATCAGGGAGGGCAGAGGAAAAAGTGATCAATAACATAGAAGACGGAAGACTAAGAATGTCTAAGTCTTCGAAACTGTCGGAAGGGAATTAAAAATTGGAAATGGTCTTTCTGGTAGTGAGGGTCGAGAAAAAGTGGAACTAGGAAATATGGATGCCGGGGGCGAAAGACGCTGAGAAGGAACGCTGTAAAAAAACAAAAGAGGACGAAAAAGTCCTCTTCAAGGGGGTAAAGGGAAAAAAAAGGACGGACTGAAAAAATCATTTTTTCAAAAGGAAGGAAAAAAAAAAAAACAAAACACCGAAGGGCATGAAAAGGACTCTCCGAAGAAACAAAAGAAGGACCAATGCAATATGCGGACCTAAAGCAAATTCCAAGGGAAAATAGCTGGGAAAAAGAAAACTTTAAATACGAGAGGAGCTGGAATACGCGGCTGGAAACTGGCAGGGGAAGACGTGGACTTTTAAAGAATGCACAAGTACAAGACCAAAAAAAAGGAGAAAGTTAGGGGGGTCACATCCCCGGTAGGGGGGGGGAATGCTGCTGCCGGATTTGATGAGAAGGGTTAAAAAAATGACTCCCTCGAAAAACATTAATAGAACCCGATGAAAAAAAAAGTGATAAAGCCCTATTACCCTACCAGAAATATAGGTCAAAGGGAGGGAAACAACCAGAAGGAGGGGAGGAAGTTAGAAAAAATAAAAAGGGGGGAGGTGTTTTATCTAATAAAAACACCCCTCCAGGGGGGGGGGAAAAAGTAAGTAAATCTAGAATTCAGGGGGAAAGAAAGGAAGTAAGGACGATCGAAACTATAACTGATTAAAAGGAGGAATTCGCAGGGAAAAAGGTGGGTACTGTAGACATGAAGGGCGGAATCTGGGGAAAATTAGCGACAAATCCACCCAGGGACGAGCTAACAGTGGTTCCCCCGGAGAAAAGGCCAACAATCCCTGATTCAAAAGTTTTTTTACAAGGGGGAAGGGTAGGAGGAAAAGAAACGAAGGCAACCAAAAATGCACAAGGACACAAGGAGGAACCGTAATCTTAGAAAAGGGACGACACACACCGGGGATTGGAACGAAAGGTCCACTGAAACCATGGTAAGGGCAAAAGCAAGTATTCCGTACACCTGACGATCACGAAAGGATGCGAAAGAAAGAAACCCATCTAGTCTAGGGGTGGTTGCGAGGGAGGGACAACCGCCACGGAAACAGAGGCGGCGGGAAAACAGCAACTTCAAAGAAACTTGCAAAAAAAAAAATCGGGAGACTCCTCTCCGCTGGGGGGGGGAAGACAGCAACAAAAAGAAAAGATTCAAAACTGCCTTAAAGGAAAACAAGCATTGGAAAAGAAATGAACCAAGAAATACTAGCACAACAAACCGGTGTTGACCAACCCCGGATTGCAAAAGAAAAAAAAAAAAAAAAAAAACAACCAAATTTGTTTTCCCCTGAGAACCCGGTGAGGGGGAAATAGGGGGAAGAAGAAGGAAAAAAAAAAACTCATTCTCAGCGGTGAAAAAACCAGCTTGAAGGGAAAGCGGGCGGGTAGAAGAAGAGGCATCAAACGATGCCGGGGCGTTTCAAGGGAAAGAGATCAAAATGGGCCGGGTACCTCTTGGGTAGGGTTTTGGGGAAAAAAGGAAAGCAAAGAAAGAAAAAAGAAGGGGAGCGCGACCACACTCGTCGTTTAAAAAATCTGTGAAAAAAGAGGGGGTAAAATGGGACGGGGGAACCCCCATCTCTCTAAAACAACAAAAGAAAGGGAGGGGGGGGGGGGTGGGCCAGCAAAAGGGTCAACTTTTTACCCAGGGGGCGGTGAACAAAAGAGGGAGAAAAGGGGGACGAGAAATAGCCACCAGAATCGCGCGTTGTAGGACTTGCGCAGGGGGGGGTGGGAACAAACAGAAAAAAAGCGTCAAAAAAACGGAGCGCGTAGAAAAAAACCGCTGGCAAGAGGAAAAAGAGGAGGGAGCAGTCTCCCCATTTTAGCCTTGGGTTGAGAAGAAAAAATTCAGGAAGGGGAACGAGCCTGCTGCAAAAAACTGCCAAAAAACCCGAAGGGACGGGGACACCCCCAGGGGGAAAAAAGTGGGAGAGTTGCGTCCTAGCCAGGAGGGGGTTTGGAAAAAAAGGTTTGCTGGCACTTACGCAGGATCATCGAAGGGGGGAAAAATAAAATGGGGCGCAGCAAGGAGTCAGCGCTGTTGATCGTGCTGAAAAGAAGGGGCGCGGGTTTGGAGGAGGTCTTCAGAGGGGGGGGAGGAAGGATGCGGAAGAAAAATGGACTGGGAAGGGGGGTTAGGCTGAAATCAGTGCGGGGGGAACCAAGCCAGGGTGGGGTCTTTGGGCGGGGCAGAAACCTACTAGATTCATGTATACACTCCGGGTAGAGGGAAGGGAGGTGGATCAGGGGGAAAAAAAAACTTAAGCATGTCGCCGACCGAATGGTGGAAGGGGAAATACGGGGGAGACCGTCTCTTGGGAAACTCTGGAGGGAAGGTAACTTAGAGCCTAACTTGTTTTTCCTGAAGGGACGGGAAAGGGATCTGAAAACAGTCCTTGTAACCAAAAATCCTTACTAGGGCGATGGTCACCCGGGAAAATCGTTTTACTGACCTGGGGGGGGTCTGGGAAAGAGAAGATGAAAGCTCAAAGATTCAAATGCAGGTGAAAAAAGGAGAAGAAAGTATAAGGCTTAGATTAGAGGGGGAGAAACCGGAAGGGGGGAGAACCGTGGGGGAAAAAATAATCATGCGAAAAAACCAAATGTCGGGGGGTATGGAGGAGAGAAAAAACCACAGCCCTGGGAGAAAGATGGGGGAGGCATATATTAACGAACGAAAGGACTGAAAAAAAGGAATAAATTGACTGCCCTATCAACTTTGCGATGTAAGGATAGGGGGGGCCAAGTAAGCACTTTACCTGGAATTAGGGGGGGAAAAATTCCAAAAAAAGAACGGCACCACAGACCAAGAAGGAAAGGGAAGGGCGCCAAAAGGAAAAAAACAAATCAAACGTGAGAGGGAAAAAATGAGGCAGGGCGCTTTGGGGGGGATGTAATTGGAAATGATTAAAAGGTAAAAAGCCACTGGAGAGGGGGGGGTGAGGGGTCAAGGATGGAAGAAAATGGTGAAATCAACAATATCGTATAGGGTTGCAGTGAAAAAAAAAAAAAAGGGGAGACGGGGGGCGCCTGGGGCCGCCAGACAAAGCGTGAAGGGGGGACTAAGATTGGAGATTTTGATCCTCATGGCAGTTGGGGGGGGATGAACCAGTATGTGTAAGGGGAAAAATAACGATGGGGAATGCAGGCCTTTCTGCTTTCACCTTATCATGGGGAAGAAAGAGAACGGTAACCTATTGTGGGGGGGGGGTCTAGGAACCGACTTCTGGAGGAGGAAGGGTCAATCAGTATGAATGGGAAAGAAGTGCAGGTGATGTGAAGAATAACTACTGTGCTAAAATTTGGGGGGCATAAAGTGGAATCCTTTCGGAAGATAAAGACTATCAAAAAAGAATTAGGGGAAGGAAGAAGTGAAAAACGACTAGGGAAGGCGATTTGGAAAATGGGAATACTGGGGATACCACTTACGTAAGAGAAGGAAATTTGGGAAGGGGGGGGGAAAGGGGAGGGTCGCAAGTGAAGGAAACTTAAAAAAAGAGACGGCAAAAAAAGAGAAAAAGAGAGAGCCGGGAAAGGGGAAAAGAGGCAACACCCCCAGAAAAAAGAAATGTGAGAGGGGAAGGGGGAAAAAGACTTTTGGGTCAAAAAGAGAAAATCCAGAGACCGAGAACGGTTACGGTGGAAGAAAGAAAACGGAGGGATCATCTTGGCACCTAACTTTCGTTCGAGGAAGGACAAAGGGGCCCAATGGGGCTTGAGCAGGGGAAATTCATCCCAAGAATTGTCAAAACTTGAGACTGATTTGGCAAAACTATTGAGGAGGCAAATCACTAGCCACCCACCGAGGGAACGCACGACTAGAGGTCAAAAGCCGAGCAAAGGCCGGGGTTGAACAACGAGAAGGGGGGGACAAAAAAGTAAGGAAGGTGGGTCCTCCAGACACACCGAAAGTTAAAGACCAAGAAAAAAATTCTTACCCTGAACTCGGGGGGAAGGGGTAGGAAAAAGGCAACCGGGAAAGGTTCAACTAAGCTTTGTAAAAAGGAACGGACGGACGCTTGAATCGGGGGAAAGGCGTTGAATGGCCAACGAGGTTCCCTCCAGGGGGAAGAGGGAATTGAAGGGGGGCTAGAATTACAAGACCCAAAGGCAAATGTAAGAAGGAGGGAAAGGGCCCTAACGTTTCAAGGAGGGAACGACTGCGGGGAAGGACGGGATGGGAAAGTTTCAGAAATCTCCGTATAGACGATTAAACCCCCTTTGAAATTGGAGGCCACTATCCTCAACGAAGTTGATAGGGGGGGGGGGGAAAACAAAGCTCAAGGCCATTCTAGAGGGTGAAGTGGAATGAATCAAAAAAGAAAACGAGCGTTGGTTTTTTATCTAATAAAAGAACAGAACAAGCGGGGGGTTGAAGCATGTATTAGCATAGAATTAAGGTACTAGAGGAAAAAGTAAAAGTTAATGGCCAGAGCCTGTTGAAAAGGGAGAAGGAGGCTGTAAATTGAAAGAATGCAGGCTAATCTTTGAGACAAAATATTACAGGGAAAGTAAGAATATCTTCCCCCGGGGGGGGACCTCAGGCACCTCTCAAGAAGACAAGGAGGAACGTGGTTACAAGGTGGCTACTCCCAACCAACCAAAAGGAACAAAAGGCTCGGGGGAAGCTGGAAAAAATGAAGTTGAGATTAAGTTCCACAGACGGTCCAGGGCCACTAGGAAAAAAAAAACATGGGAGGCGACATGCGCCGAGGATAGGGGAAAAAGGGACAAAACAAAAGCAGGGTGCGTGCCTAAAATGAATGGGGGGCCGTAAAAAACCTCCCCCAAACATAGCTGACCTGCAGGGGAAAAAAAAAGGCGAAAAGGAAGGGGTGGGTTTTTTTGGGGTAATAACAGGCACATCGTGGAATAAGAAGAACGAAAATGTAAGACAGACCTGAACAACTAAGGAAGGAAGAGGAGCTTTCCTACAACCCGGAAAGGAGACGGAGCTGAGGGACGGTTTCCAACCCCAGGGATTGCGGTCCGCAACAAGAAAAGGCAAAACAGGGTTTCCACAGCAACGGGTGAGGGTGAGTAGATCTTTGGGGGAAAAAAAAAAAAAGGAAAGAAACAATTCCTAGAGGGGTACGGTAGGGAAAAAAAAGAAGGGGAAAATTAGTATTGGGAAAAAAAAAGGGGGGGGGGCTTGCTCAAGGCCAGAAGAAAAAAGGGAAAGATCGGAACGGGACTATTTTTTCTTTGGGTGGTCACAAAAAAACAATCCAAAAAAGAAAAAACTAAATCTAGCGAACCACACTCAGTTCCTAAGACGGGGGGTCAAATCAAGCGGTCGAAAAAGGGACGGGGTCCAAGCCGGGGGACCCCCCCAGATCTCGAAGTAGGGGGGGGGAAAAACCTGGGGGGCAAAAGGGGTCCCTTTAGAAAAGAATGGGGAAAAAAGGAACGGGTGGTCTCGAGCATATGCTATCCAAAGCGAGGGAAGGGATGGAATGCAAAAACAGCCCTACAAATCGTCCCCGACCATAGGGGGGAGAGAACGGAAGTGCCCTCCAGAATCGGAGGGCAAGAAAGGGAGAGGGGTATAGAAAAGGAAAAGTTTCGACTAACCGCTTAGATTTAGAGACCAGTTGCTCTGACAACGGCTTAGAATCCCCCAAACCCGTAAAACCCAGGGGGGACGGGGATAAAGTTGTCGAAAGAAAAAGGCAAGGAGAGGTGAGCAATCTTACTCTGAGATAATCTCGACGGTGGGGAAGAGGGACCTTGGTGTAAGAGGCAGACGGCCGTTGCAGTAGAAAAGACAGGAAAAAAGTCTTCCAAGTGCGAGGGAGAGGAAATGGGGATTTAGCTTTGAAAAGGGTAGAGGAATTGAAAAAAAAATTGACCGCAAACATGGGGTCTGTGGAGGAAGACGAGGAGAAAGGAAGGGAGGCAAGAAAGCCTCCTTTTGGAGGAGGACATTGGGAAAAAAAACGCGGACCATGGTGGCCAGGAAGGCGCGATGTTGGAAAATGCTTGAAAGGGATATGGAAACTCAAGGGGCATGGTGGCCAGGGGAAGAGGAGGGGGGAAACTTTGAAACGAGGGTTCCTGGGGGGGGGGGGGGCGGGAAAAAAAAATTTTCTGCTCCTCAGGTCCTTTCTAGGCCCATAAGACAAAGGTTTAAGAGAGTTACGGGGTAAAGTAGTCATGGGCAACTAAATCATCCATCAGGGCTAATATAAAAAGAGACTTGCAAAAAGGTGCGAAAATGGCTCAGGGAAACAGTTATAGGGGTGGGAAGGGGGGAGTAAAGTAACTTGGGGGAAGTGGTAATTAACTAGAGGAATACAAAAAACTGAGGTTGGAGGAAAATGAAAGTAAAAAAACAAAGGAAAGCGGGGAGAAGGGGGGTCAAAGTAACGAATCGCTATGAGGGTAGCTTCGAGGGGGAGGTCAATTTCGGGAATAACTTGAGGGGAAGGGGATTGATAGGAAGAAACAGTAAACGGGGAAAGGGGAAGGAGGTTTCTATGAAGGAAGTTAAAGCTGGGGAACCACAAACCAAAGGGGGGGAGGCAGAGGGGAAAACCCAATCCCGACACGGGATTGGAGAAGAAAGAATCAGTTCTAGGGGGGGGATTTGAGAGGAACAATGGAACCTTACGATGAACAAGGGGGCAATTAAAGGGGTAAAAACAGAAAGAAAGACTCTTTAGTTCTCTCAAGGGGAAGGTGGGGGAAGTGTTCAAATGACCTTATGGGAAAAAGAGGGGGCGGGAGGCGGGGCCTCACCTCGGCAACAGGGGCGGCGGGTCCTGGTTATTGTGAGAATGGAAAGGAAAGGGGGTTCTTTAACCAAGGTTACTTTGGAAAAAAAAAGAGTGTGGAATAAAGGCCTTGCTCGACATGAGCAGGGGGGGGAAAAGAAAAGAAGATACTGGGGAAGTGGGTTTTTGTTTGCGAAAGGAAACCGCAGAATGAGGACTAGTAGTCGGGGAATAAAAAAGAAAAGAAAGGTGCAAGGGTTTGATTTATTGGAATACGAAAAGAATAAGGATTGACAAAGGAGGTTCATTATCATTAAAGAGGATCGGGTGGGGGGGGGAAAAGGAACACTCGGGAAATACCGTCGGGAGAAAAGTAAACGAGGAGGAAAGTGTTTTATCATTTAACTCGCTCAGGGGGAAAGGTAAAGAGAAAGAAAGTAGGGGGGGGTTCTCTAGGAAGGAGGGGGGGAGAACAAAAGGAAAGCTCTCAAAACACACGGGTGGGATAGGAGAAAAAGGGAGGGAAGGACTTGCGACCATACTCAAAGAAACCCAAATAGGGGAAATATAAGGTGAAGAAAAAAGAGACACATGAAAGAGATTCGGGGGGGAAAGGGGAGACGGGTAACTCTTCTCTATTCGATCCAAGTCGGAAAAAGGGGAAACAGAAGTGGATGCGTTCGCAAGAGTTAGATGGGAAAAGAAGAAGAACAAAATGGAAAAACCCCAAAGTTGAAGAAGGGGAAAAAAATAAATGAATCAGGAACTTCGGGGGCCGAGAAAAAAACAAATAGGAAAGCAAGGAAAAGGGGTATTAAGGCTAATGTATCCGAGCCGCTTGGGGAAAAAAAAGAGAGGTGTGTCGAAGGGGGGAAGGTTTCCCCGACAAAAAAGGTAAGAGATCAAGAATGCCCTTCAGGGGACCAGGAAAGCGGGGCGGGCCCCGGCCCATCACTAGAGGAGTTAAACGGACAAACAACTTAATATACTCGAAAGTAATTCAAGGACGGCTGAGAACTTAAAAAAAGATACGGGGATGTAATTGGAGCCGTCCAAGGACAAGAAAAGAAGAAAGTGAGCAGGGGGGGTGTCACTACCGAAAGGGATTGGGAGGTGAAAGGCCGGACTGCCTTCCTGGGGGATGTGGTAAAGGGGGATCAAGAAAACGAACCTAATTCCAAGGAAAACCAGGGGAGAAAAAGGGGTAGACACTAACCTACCAGAGAAAGGGAGAGGGAAGAAATTTGAAAGAGGCGCAAGCGAGGTGACAAAATAAGAAAGAGTTCTGGGTGGGGGGGGGGGGCGAAATACACCCTCCCGAAGTCTGGGTTGAAAAAACAGGGGGGAAACTATAAATTATGAAGGGATAAGGAAAATCAAATAATGAACTAGGAAGGGGGAAAAGGTCGAAGCCAGCATCTCTTTCTCTAGGGCCCTGCAAGTGAGGAAAGAGGGAAAAAGCAAAAAATCAAAGGTAACTATCTTAAACGGAGTGGCAAGGAATAGGAAAAACTCTAAAAACCGGAGGAGCAGAGGGGTTACAAGAACTGCAGAAAGGGAAAAAACAACAAGAAAAATGAAACAGCCATTCGCGGAGAGGACACACCATTCCAAAGTGAAACCAAAGAAAAGATGGCCACGGTCCCACTCGGTCTCGAGGCACATGGTAGGAGAAGGAGAAGAGCAGGAGAGGAAACCGGGCCGGTATCAAAAAGGGGAGGGGGGGGGGCTACCCGTAGGGTCATACAAAAATTAGATCTAGGGGGGGGGGAAGGGAAACTGAAAAAAAAAAAAAAAAAGCAAAAAAAAGACCACCAGGCAGGACTTCAATCCAAGAGGAAAAATGGGGGTTGAGAAGAATATCACGAAACGATGGAACAGCACCTGCCCATAATGCAAAAAGCCTGACTTCAATGGGTCAACAAGGAAAAAATAAAAAGAGGGGAAAAGAGCCATCAAACCGTGTTTCAAAACCCGACGGAGGGGGAGGGGGAAAAAGAACCAAAAGACAAAAACGGAACAAACAAAATGGGTGTGCCCCGAGGAGAAATGGATAAGAGGTGGGGAAGACATCATTCCCTGAAGAAATCCAAGAGGGAAAACAGAAATTTAGTTTCTCTTTAGTAAATACCGAACTGCTAAAAAAAAGCGTTCCCCCACCGTGCGACGCGGAGATCTGGGGGTGTTGAACCCAAAACTTCGCAAGGCAAATACAACACGTCAAGGGGAAGAGAGATGTTCCGAGAAAAAAAAAGGGAGAACATTTGTTCCCCGAATCAAAAAGCCCCTTGGGGGGAAAAAAGGGTTGTCACCCACAAAGATCGAAACAAACAAACGAGGAAAGAAATATAGATTGGGGGGCCCCGGAGACAAAAGGGGACCCTTTGCGAACTGCATGGGCGGGGGAAAAAAAAGGTGGAAGGACGGAAAAAAAAAAAGAATGCAATCGACCGGTTTATGGCAGGGGGAGAGTGGGGGGAAAACACTGAACGACCAGATCGCTCGCGGGAGCAACGGCTGCAAAGCGGCGGGGAAAAAAGAGGAAAATCAATATACCCAAATGGGGACAAGTCTTGGTTTCGAAAAAAAATGGAAGGGCTAAAGAAATCTGCCGGCAAAAATCTTCAAAAACCGAAAAAAAAACGGAGCATGTCGTTGCACCCCAGGTGGTAAGGGGGAGTGGGGTGCTTCCACCCTAATTCGTGTTTGGGAAAAAAAAAAGGGGAGGGCAGGGAAACGGGGCCTAGGTGGCAAGCTGGGGAAAGGATCAGAGGGAGTGGCAGTAGGCTGAGGGAAGGGAAGGCTGCTGGGGTCAAGGCATCGAAGAAGATCGAGGAGGGGAATTTGAGGGGAAGTGAGGAGGAAGATGAGGGGAACATAACCGCGATGGGGGTTGGGCATTGGGCGCGAGCACACCGAGCTAGATTCATGGGGGGGGTGGGGTCCCAAGGAAGGCCGGGGAGGGATCTTTTCACTGGGGTTCCCGAAGGAAGGGATCCAAGGAAAGATTCCAAGTGACCGGGGCGGACATTCAGCGGGGGGTAAAACGGTAATGGGATGGACTTTGCACTTCGAGAAGGGGGGGGGGTCCATCCGTTTTCATTAGGGGTTGGGGAAGGGCGGGAAGGAAAAGACAAAAAAGGGTTACACTGCTCCAGTGAGTGGAATTGGAAAGGGGTGGGTCCCAAGAAGAAAATCGGTTTAAATAGGGGGGGGGGTCCATAGTCATATTCTTTTCGAAGAAAAATTAAGCAGGGAGGATAGGGCGTCTGACGGTGAAACTGCGGGAAGCTCTTAAATCAGTTAGAGGGGGGATTGAATAAAAATGCGAAGGAGAAACGTGGTAATTGAGAGAAGAGGGGGAACCCGTCTGAGGGGGTGTATGGGAAGGAAAGAAACCAAAAAAAACAAAAAAAAAAGGCGTGGCGTCGGGTGGATGGATAACTGAAAAGGAAGACTCCATGGCGTGACTGGTCAAGAAATGATGCCTAAAAAGGGAACGATTGGGATAGGTTGTCCCGAAAATGGTATCCACGGGTCCAGGGGGAGGGTGGTCTATCCGGGGAGCCGGAGAAGGAGGAACAACAAGGAAGGCGCGCAAATACACAAAAAAAAGAACGGTGCAACTACCTACTGTAACAAACCGGGGGGGGTCTTGTAATTGGAAAATTTCAATCAAGGAAAAGGATTGAGGGGGGGGGCCAAACAGCCGTGTAACGGGAAAAAGAGAATCTGTTGTTGGAAGGTGAAAGCTCGTGGCCGGAAGAAGAAATAAGCAACCGCTGAAAGGATGCCCTGGACTAGCCAAGCACTTGAAATGGGGGTCGGGGGAAAAGGGAAGCTTAAAGAAGTGTTCAAAGCAGAAGGTCGAGGGGAGAAAATTAGGGTTGAATAGGAAACGGACGGTCCTATTTTGGTTGGGGAGAAGTGGACTTCCTCGTAGTAGAGGTTCAAGGGAATCTTGTGATTGAAACTAACGAGCAGAAAAATGAGGGAAAAAAAATGGGGATGTGTCAACGAAAGGTTAGGGGAGAGAAAAAAGCCCGAGGGAGAAACAGCCACTCTTCGGGGCGATGTGGAAAAAGGGGTAAGACTAGAAAAGATAAGAAAATCAAGTCTTTTGATTGGGTGAAGAGGGTGAGCAAGGCTCCTTAAAGAATCAAGATCAAAGAGAAGGAGGAAGAGATGGGTGTGAGAAGGCCTTGCGACAAAAAAAAGATCCCAAAAAACACAATGATTTCTCGAAGTGCCCAGGGGAAGAGAGTCAGATAGCCAAAAGCCCTAGAGAGTTTATGCGAAACT
>Ga0179591_1326090_pt1 | contig 13115 bp, 11 predicted proteins | sample CZOMad2_1_08_16f_FD_182891 | JGI IMG/M metagenome (GOLD analysis project Ga0179591, IMG submission 182891) | Vadose zone soil fungal communities from Angelo Coast Range Reserve, California, USA - CZOMad2_1_08_16fungal (PacBio error correction) | ecosystem: Environmental > Terrestrial > Soil >...
TACTTACCGCCATGCTGACTTAAAGGCACGATGGCGCTGAAAAAGGATGAAGAACTCAGGCACTTCACGTTCACACAATCCGAACCACAACCACTCACGGAGATATGCCGCGACGCCACAAGAAATCGGGCAGGGAGGCCATTTCTCTATCGCTCTTTTCAATTAGCAAATAAAACATGGTGCTCGGGCGAAAGCGATCCTCAGCCGGAGGTAGCTGACAAGGATCTTGGTCCGATCAGCGGCCGCGTTCAAGGAGCGGCGAGGCTTGTGGGGGTAGGGGAGGGGGGGGGTGGGAGAAAAGATGGTTGTGAACGCTCATTAGCGAGCTAGGTTTCGTAAGCGAAAGCTCTGAGGGTGGGGCTTCGAAGGGTGGACCAGCAAAAAAATAAACCTGGGGGGGGGATCGTTCGCACTACTTGACATCTCCAGTCGAGAGTTTCCGGAAAAGATAACTTCAGGGAGCTCGCAGACCGCATCAGACGATGAAGAGCAAAAGGGTGAAAAAGGGGGGGTTGGCTAATCATCTAACCGAGTTGCTGGTAAGGAGGTTCCTCTTGGAGCTGGGGGCGTTGAAAAAACATCCTAGGTGGCGGGAACAAAAATCGGTTGAGAGGACTTTTAAAGGTGACATCTCAGTCATCGTCATAAGCTTTGGGGACTGGCAAGTTGGCTCCAACGAAACGGGTTCAAAAGCCTCCAATTAAAGCGAGCCTCAGGCGGGGGTTAGTGGGTTGGGGTAGGACTGAAGGGGGGGGGTATATCCTGACGCTTAGGGGGCGGTTGAGCGACCCAAGACTTCAGACCGCGGAAATAGCTGCTTCGCCCTCTACTTGGGGACGAGAAATAGGAGATGGGAACGGTGCTAAAGCCAATGTTGACAAGGGGAAGGGGGGCCCGGTTTTCAGTGAGGCTTCATGAGTCCTCTTCGTCCCCGGACTCCCTCGAGTATGCTGTGGAGGTGGGGTGCCATCGCGGAAGTCAATTAAACTTTGGGGGGACTTCATAGGGGTCATCCGTCTATTTGGAAGGACTGAGAAAAAAAGAAAAAATTCCTCAGCTGTGAACGAATCGCGGGGGGGCAACGTGGTCAAAAGTGTGTGGACGAGAGGGATCTTTCTTCCACAGACACGTTGAGAGCTCCGATGCAAAACCAATGGAAAAACCCGATCTATCGATGGGAGATCGTAGGAGGCGTGTAGGAGGGGGACGAAGGGGGGAAATCGTGTCATCTTCTCGTGTGGATCCCGGCCGGCCAGTTTCGCAGAGGTCTTGTCGGGCCGGAGCGTTAAACAGAGGATTCTTTATCTGCTCGTATTAAAGCAAAGATGGAGGCCGAGTCGCAGGTCGAGAGGCAGGACTTGAGGCGATGACGAGTACTCGCTAATAGGCAGATTCGCCTCATTACATGGATCCGAACGGGGGTGTTCCACATACAAAGAGGAGAACCTCCACCCAGGGCCTGCCGATCCGAATACGAGGAAAGAGAGAGGGACGCGCTCACGACACGAATTGAATCGCCGAAATGTCCCGGGGCTTAGCCCAGGTTGAAGCGTATTTGAAGCAATCTCCTTCGAAAGACGAGAATCGGAAGACTCGAAACCGCGTCTTTTGGGGGATGGAAAGAAGGGCCGGTAAGTGACTCGATGGAAAAATAAGTCGAGCCTCTGGGTGCCCATATCACTAGTCATAACTCTCTCAGAAGAAGCGGGGGGGTCGAACAAGAACGGGAAAAAGCGTCATCGCAACAGAGGAGATCGACCAGACGTAAAAATCGACCTGATTGGGGTCTTTTCAAAGAGGGAGAGGAGAGAAGGAGTAAAGACGGCATTTTGGCCAAGGGGGTGCTACCAAACCAGCTAGGACGGCAAGACGTCCTCCTGCCGAAACTGGGGATCGACGAAACGGACGGTGAAAGCGTCCAATTCAGTAGCGAGGAAACATCGCTGAAAGAGGCCTATCGGGAGGGGGAGTGGAAATGAAAAGACGGGGGGAGAATCATGCTGTGGTCGGGCGGAACCTTGACAAGGAAAGATACGCGCAAAAAAAATGCCGTCAGGGCGAAGGAAACGTGGCTGGAAAAAAAGTGCAACAGAGAGAAAAGGACGGCTAGATCGCGGTCAGCTTTAGCAGACGTCCGAAGAATTCACCTTCCGATCAAATGGGGGGTCACTGGGGGGAAAACAAATCGCATGGGGGGAGGAAAAAATCGTGAAAATGAGATTGAAAGCGAAGAGACTGTAATAGACTTCCTTGGTGGGCGTAATCCTGAGAGGGACTTAGGGAAAGAAAAGCAGATAATTGGGCCAATGGAGAGCCACGTTGTCATCCGTTGAACAATCTTCAGGAAGAAAGAGATTAAAAACGCACAATGATCGATTTCTATAATCAGATCGCCTTCGGGGAGACCGGATGGCTGGGTGGGGCGGGGACGAGGTGTCAGGAGCTCCCTGGTGCAGCCGTTACGGTGAAGAATTGAAACGATAGGAACATGGGTGCGGCCGGAAGGGAAAAAAGTTGAAGGGACCTAAAATTATATTCAAACACACACGTTTGAGTTAATTTTTATCTGGATCCAAGTGGGGGGCTTGCAAAAAAACAAAAGACGCAGATAAACAAAAAAACAATAAGAGGCATTTAAGAAAGGAGTGTGGGAGGGGTGTCTATTAGGGAATGTGATGCCCAAGGAGAGCAGCGGAGGGGGTTGAAGAGGTAGTCGAGGGTGAACGTCGTCACCCTTTTAGGGGAGAAAAATGGGGGAGAAACGGAGAATTGAAAAGTGACACTGGTGGGGAGTGGGTGAAGACATGCGCGGCCGAAAGGTCGCTTGTCGGGAAACGCCACAACGAAAAAGGACTGGACGCGAGATGATAGGTACACAAAAGCCAATAGATTGTGTTGAGGGGAGAATATTGTGAATGGAGGCAGAGTATCGGCGTAAGAGCAAACCTTGTGAAGTGCGACGAAGGTTGGCGTATGGACGGAGGAAAGGCATGAAGGAAAGTTTTCAAGAAGGAACAGATGTCATGTGGGTCGGAGGATGAGCTCCATGGGGAGGGGTGCAAGAAAGAGAAGGGAGGACTGAGTGGAAGGCACTTTAGGGGGGACGGGGTTTGGAAAGCTAAAACGATACTTATAGCCGGCTGCCCTTAGCTCGCTATGGCAAATGGAAAACAAGAGAAGTTGTTCGGGCCACAAAGGGAGATCGGGGAAATGTTAGGGAAAGACGTCTACTCATAAACGTGCGATAGGATGCGGGGGCACAAGAGGGAAACGAGATTGAGGGGGAAACCACAGGGGGAGGTGCGGGAAGGGGAAACGGTTTGAGAATTTGGAAGCTATCGTGAACTTTCTTGACGCTACCGCGGCAAAATGACCTGGTGTCCGGAAAGGTAGGAAATGTGCGGTGCGCTTTGATGAGTACAACTAATGGAAAGCAATACTGAGAAACAACAATGAGGTAGGCAGACAGCGGAACGTTGGGGGAGTGAACCAAGGGTGATGGAAGAAAGAATCCGGGGGGCGGGGGGGGCAATGCGGTCGGGGTCACCGCAACTCATTCGAAGGACTGTGCCAATTTAAGCAGCAGGAAAAAGTGGTCGTATTCGGGGGAAGCCGATTTTACAGTTCCGGACATTATTTCGGCAAATGATCCATTTCACCAGGCGAGAAATAAATGGGTGGCCACGAAGGCTGGCCGAACGGAAAGCCAGTTGAACAGCCGGTAGGGAAAAAGCCGGCGCAAACGGACGCAACCCCCAGGAAACCATGGGCGGTAAAGAGGACAGAACGCGAGGGGCCAGTTGAGAGATGTGTTTTACGTTCGGGGAAGGAATGGGGGGATAAAAGCACAAGGGGGAATGGAAACATTAGAAACCCAAGGGACCGTCACAACTGAACGGCGGAGGGGATTTAGTCAAAGTCGGGGAGTGAAAAGGGATTCACAGCAGAAAAGCGCGTATAAAAAGAAGAACTCAACAACAACAACGTTCGAGGAGAAAAATAAATATGGGGGGGGTTAAGACGCAGCTTGTTTTCTGTTTCGGGTCTCACGCAGCTATCAAGATAAAAGGAAAAGATGTCGGCGCCTGCAAGCTTTTTGCACGATTGAAAAAAAAAAATAGAGAGGGGGTGTATCCAGGTCAGGTCAAAAAGAGCTAAAAAATTGACTGTTGCACCTGTCTAGGAATCGTCGCGGACGAATGCGGGAAAATGGGGCGGGAGGTAAGTTGGTAAAGCGGAAGCCGCTTTGAAGTGGACCGCGGAAGAACGTGGGGCCTTGAAATTGATTGGTGATCGGTAACGCAGCCCTGCTGCAATTGGATTCCTGGGTCCTTGCGACAGGGGGGGGTCCTCCATAAGGGGGTTGGGGCGGAAAACCGGGGCTGGCAATGAAAGAATCGGCGTCCACGTCCAGAAAAAACGAGCCAGGATAACTGTTAGGGACAGTCGAAATAGTAAGACCAGACAGAAAAAAGTCGGCCAGACGTGTTGGCGTCAAGACATTGGTCACCAACTCCAAGGCATGTCGCCGCCGGGGCGTATATCATTATGGGGGAGACGTGAAATGCAGGCTTAATCACCATTACAAAAAGATCAGAAAAAAAAATGGAAGACCTCAGGGAACAGCATGGGGGGGGAAATGCGTAGCAAAAAAAGTCAGCGATCTTCAAATCGCCAAACCCTTACCTTAAACTACGCTCCACTCCATCAAATTGCAATCGTTGTCAGACACAAGGCATCGCATAAACCCGTCTGTTGAGGAAGGGGTATAACGACCGTCGGACGATTGTCATGAGAGAACCGGCTGGGCGGCACACCCGGGAGATGGGAAGTTAAATAAAACAGCGAGAGTTCAAGTCAGGGACGGCGAGTAAATAGATCGGGGTACTTTCCCCTAGCAGGCATTAGTCAGAATGTCGGTTCAGAAATTCGCAAGTGGAGACTGAAGCAGCAGGAAAGTGCTCATCTGTCCCGATGAAAAGGCTCATGGAATTGAAGACCCGGAATAGAAAACAAAAGTCAAGACGGCCCAGAGTGCTAACTAAGAAGATCTAACGAGGCATAAAGGGCACTCAAACGACATCTATTGGATGGGGGGGGACCTAGGATGCAAAAGCGCAGTAACAGAATCGGGAGCTGTGCGGGGATCACCAGGACAACGGGGTCAGTGGGGGAATCCTGTAAAAAAAAGAAAAAGCCGGAACGGGTGAAAAAAAAAAAGTCAAAAAAGAAGGGTCTCCAACCGTTTAGAAAAGTCAAGGACGGACTAGGGGGGAACCACAGAAAACCAGAACCGAACTTCCCCGGCTCCTTGTCCTCAATCGAGAATTAGAACTCCGATAAAATTAGAAGGCTTTATGGCAAGGTGTGGGGTTTTGTTTACATTTACTCTGGCTGTTGGGGGGACTACGAGAATGAAAGGCCAACAAGGGGTTAAATAAAGGACATGGGGATTGGGCGGTGAAGATAGCTGTCCATGGCCGCAACGGGCGGGGAGTTCAGCCGAACCGTCAGGGTCGCGTTGAAAAGCTCTCACAAAAGAAAAAAATAGGATCACACCTCCAGCCCCACACCTGGTATGATAACCGGACTAAGAGGAGAGCGGATTAGAGGGAAAAATCTAAGTGGGGCGATTACAAACAGGGGAGATTAACAAAGGAAAAGTGTAAAGGAGAACCGGGCTTCCCAATGGGGGAAAATCGAGATTGTAGAAGCTCTCGGGATTAAAAGAAACAGCAGGAAGCTAAACTTGGGAAACAATAAAAAGTTCGATTACGCTGGCAGCCTATTGAAAGATTGTGACGAAACTGCACTGGTGAACATTACCATTGACTAGACTTAGGGGGAAAAGGGAGGCCGTGCTGATCCAGGTATTTCCGAAATGGCTACGATGTTGGAGAGCATTCTCTCGTCAGGGGGAAAATCACGGAAAAACTGGGAGAAAAAAAGAAAAAATGATAGATCTTGAACGCGCAAGGTGCGACGACGAGCATGCTGGGGAATCGGAAGACCACATACCTCGGAAAGGGGAAGAACCGCAAGATGAATGATCCGTCGAGTTGGAGCCCGCAACTAAGGAATAGGGACGGGGTCACGAAGGTAGAGCTCTCATGTCGTCATGAGGCCCCCGTTGCACGACTCCAGAGCTGGTGGGAAACCACCCACTTTGCCAAAAGCGAGGAGTGACAGCCGGAAGAGAACAGGATCAGGACGTGTTAAACTACAAATCGAAGGTCGAGGTGGTATTGTCTAGAAAGGCTCTGAATTGAAGGTCTGTGCACAAAAGCAGATCGCTCGCGTTCTAGAAAAGAAATGACGGTGATGAATCAAAAGGGGCTATCCTTCGGGGCATTCAGAGAAAAATAAATACAGGGGCTCCTGCATTACGCTGCGAGGGCGATGTCAAGGGTAGATGGGGGAACAGGGAGACTGACACCGAGACTCTACCACATAGCCCGAATTTTATTTCTTCGATGAGGCGGGGAGGTCGATCGCCGCAAAGGGGTAAACGCGATCTCGCTGGAAGCTGATCATCTGACGGAGAGGGGAGTTTCGCAGAGGTCGTGGAACACGGGGAGGATCAAAATGCGGAATGTGCAGGAGCTTCCGATTATCAATCCTGTGACACTCCCTCCCGAAGCTCCGGCGATGCGATGATGGATCCAAGGGGTTGAAAAGGGAACAATAGGCATAACACTAGGTAGTAGGTGCACCGATCCACAACAGGAGAGGCCGCAAGATGCCCGATCTTTATGCCCCCCCGTAAAAGAAACTCCTAACACTCTTCTAGTCCCGTAGGCGAAATAAAACACGGCCTACTAACGAGATCGTAAAAACAACCAAAAGAGCAGTAACTTCGCAGAGGCTCTATCAGAGCATCTTTTTGAAGAGAATCGCGCAAAAAGAAAACCCATTACGTTGCCCAGCGCAAAAAAGCCTATGCACGCTCCTCACAGGTCCTCAACATAGAGGGGGGAGCAAGGGGGACAATCGACGGGGGAAAATCAAAAAAGTTCCACTACCGGGGTTCTATGGACTACTCACATCCAACGCGATGTTACTTGGCAAAGTGAACAACTCATACGCGAAAACTTAAACATGCGCACAGAGATAAAGGGAACAGGGGGGGGATCTCCCCAAACCTTTCCCATCTAGATGTCTTAGGAACTCCGAGGAAACCCGCAAAGAGTGAGAAGAGGGGACAGGAAGAACGGTCGGCAAGGATGCGAGAGACACGGGTCGAACAACGACTCGCGGGCGTGAGCCGCGCATTGGGGCGGTGAGAGGGTTTGAGCCGCGCAAGCAAAATCTGGAGATGAGGATGGTCCGAGCAAGGTGAAATAACGAGCCACCGAATTGTCAGGCACAGATATTTTGGGGCCACCGGGGGGAGGAAGAAAATTGCCACGGGACAGAACGCGGAATGATCGCCCAAAGGAAAATGGTTGAAGCGAGGGACGGCGACTGATGCAGTGCGTGCAGGAAAAGAAAAGGGTTTATAGGAACAAAAATAGGGACAAAAGCAAGTAGTCTAGCGAGCTCGCGCGATTTGGAATTTGCTTTCTCCACACGTAAATCCATCAGAGGGGGATTTGCGGCCGACAAACGTCGGGGGGTCCGCCGCAGAGGCATCGACAGGGGCGCCACACAAGAACACCACCAAGACGCCTCGCCATGGGGGGGAGCAATGAACGGGGGCGGCGATCCCAGCGTAAGGGGGGGGGGGGGGGAGAATCCGCAGTCCGCGGGTTGGACGTGGGGACCGATAAAAATGACGAGAAGGCCACGGCGATAGAAAAACCCTGGCGACCTTAAAGATGAAGGGGGGGCGTCGCCCTGATTCGCCGGATTGGGGGGGTTGGGAATGGGTCAGTGAGGAGGTGAAGGAATGGCAGAAAGGTGGGGAATTCAGAAGTGTGCATGCCCTTCATTGTGATTTCTTTTAAAGTCAAGGATCTATAAAAAAAAAAAACAGAGGAGGACAAAAGAGAAGGTACTTACAAGAACGCCAGTATGGGGAAGGAACTGAATGACGGGCCCCATGATGCAGCGAACTCTTGGCACATGCCCGAGGGCCACAAAATAAACCGGTATGAAATGACTGGCCGCGAACCACTGAGGTTTCAGCTTTCAAGGTCTTCCAGGGCCGAGCAGAGGTGGGGGGCGAGATCATGGTGCTCAGAGGACATCAAAAAAACGGCCTGCGGGATGAGCTACCTTATGAACTGGGGAACGCAGCATCGCCAGGCACTGGGAACCCTTGGAGAATGGGGCGATGGGTGGGGTGCGGGAAAGGTGCAGATTTGTGGACTGCGAGCGGGAGGACGGCGACACGTGGTGTTCGCCAGCAACTATGAAAGGGTGGAATTCTAAGGGGGCGACTAGGCAATACAGCTCTCTAGCTGTGCGACGAAATTAGCGTAATTACATCGGGGTCTGAAAAGGGGATCCTGGGAACGGGGAGCTCACGGATCCGCATCAGCGACTTCAACGGGCGTTCCTGCGTGGGGGGGGAATCAAGGCGATTGGGGGGTAAGAGGGGGCCATAAAAGTGCGGGGGGGACACATCCTTCGCGTCCACTCTGGATAGGCCTTACACAAACGGACGGGACCGCATAGAATTCATCGTCTCGATTTGCGGGATCGGCGCACGAAAAAAACAAGTGATTACAAATCCAATGCGAGGAGAAAGACAGGAGGGGGATGGGGTCGGGACTCCGGAATCATGACCCGAAGGAGTTCGCACATCGAGCGCCGAGCGGGATGCGGTTCGAATCCTTATCTTGAAACGGTGGCTTCTCTCCAATTGGTCAAGAGAGGGTGAGCCGGTTTCAGTTGGAACCGCGTCGTCGGAATCAAGGGAGGACCGATGCGAGTTATGTCGGTTTAGGTAATTTTTCAGAGAGTTCTGGCTGCGGATGAGCAGCTTCAGTGCTATAGAGCAGTTTGTTCGAAGAGAAGACTGCTCGCTGGGTTCTAAGAAAGGGCTGGGCAAACGTGGAAAGGGTTTAGGAAAGCGTATTGAGGCAAACACTACTTGGAGTGCTCGCAACGCAAACCGGATCAACCCTAGAATCGCTCGGGAGATCGAGTTTGAGGGGCTTGATTCTCAGAATACCCTGGAGGCATTACGAGTGTTTAGAGGGCTCGTGTGTTAGACAGGCCGGCAAGGTCGAAGACGTCGTTCGTGGGTGGTCCGTACGGAAAATAAGACTAGGTGCTGGGTCATTGCGCCCTAACCTATTTAACAATTAAAAGAAATAAGACGAGGATGGGAAAAGTGAGGGGAGGTGAACGCGACAAAACTGCATCCGGCATCGGCCATCGCCTCAATTTCCGGGAATTGTGCCAAGCAAAGGCGAACTCACGATGGGAAAAACGTGTCATGGCAAAATGGAACGAGCGGGGAAGACGTCTCGACGCACCCCAGTCACTCCTAAAGACACTCTGCTCGAAAGAAAAGGGGTTGGACGAGTGTCAACTCTAAGGCGGAGCGACAAATCGCATCGGCAGAGGCCCGCGTCATTGAAGCCGGTTTATGCGAGAGAACGGCAGCATAAAAAGAACACAGCGATATAACGGCAACGGGGGGTCGAAGGGAAAAAAGGTTCGAACAAGAGTGAATCGGGAAAGCTCCGATCGATCGACCATGCCAAATCGACCTGGTGTTTTCAACCGAAGAGTCGGAGGTACGGCGGGAAGCATAGTGGCAGGTTTGTTCTACCACCAGCAGGGAAGAAATCAAGGCGTCTACGGCCCGACCTGAGCTACCCACGGCCGGGGTCAAGGGTGGACGGGACGCCTTCATTAGAGGGGCAGGAAAAGACGACTATCCCTCGGTGGGCTTCCCCTTCGTAGGGGGAAGAACCAAGTACCACATGCGGGTCGAGACACACCGGGTAGCTTAAAAATGACGGCCATGAGTCTGGCCGAGTCACCTTTTCGTGGAAAGGGAAAAACAGAGAGGAGGAAGCGCCGCCAGCGTATAGCGGTCAAACGGAAGCCCGGAGACAAGCCTAACAGCTAAATTCCGCTCGGCATGGGCGGGTAACCGGAGGCAAGAGACAATCGCATAGCTGAAAGAGGAAGATCCTTGAGGTAGGGTGAAAAAGCGGCCTACTGATGGGCAGTCAGGGAAACGACTGACAGTGCGGAAAGCTCGAATGGTCAATGGAAGAACTGTTGAATACGGCCAAGAGAGGTACGAGCTCGAAGGCCGGGGAGCACAATATAGGTGCGAGGAATGGATCACTGAAAAGCTAGAATATTTGTTGTGTGGCGGGGGGGGAAAGCTCTGTTAGGGAAGGAGCCCTTTTGATCAAGTTCGTGGGGACAATGGGGGAAACGCGAAAAAAAGGTTTTCGGCATAGGTTCCGGGGACCTTACAACGTATGTCAAAGGAAAAGGAAAACCCACGTTTAGGGTCAGAGGTTGGGGTTAAGTATCCTTTTGGGGGCGTTTGATAAAACCAAGACCAGAGGACAAAACAACTAAATAGTCTAGGTATCGGAGTGAAGGGTTTTCGGCTGGGGGGGGCCCAGGAGAAAGGGGCATCTTCGTTTCTTTTAAAAGATGGAGGTCGAGGGGGGACAAGGAGGGGAAGGAATGGGGAAAATTTGAGAAACAGGGGGCGGTTAAGAAACAGGGACTTAAATGGGGAAAATGTTCCGCGGTGGAGGGTGGCTCAATGCGCTGCCATAAAAGTTTCAAGAAAAAGTTCGCTTGGGGAGTTAGAAACGAAACGCACAGCGCTCTAGGAATTGGAGACTCTAAGTTCCCAACATCCCATAGTGGGGAGGGGAATATTGTGATGGGGCCTAAAAAAAAGGAAGTCCTAACTAAAATAATGCAGGAATGGGGACGACGCGAGGTGGTGAGGGGGTATTCCGGAAGGGGTTCATCGTGTAAAATGGCAATTTGACCATGGCACAAAAGGAATGTGCAGGAAGCGACGTAGCTGATTGAGAGGTTTAATTGGGCGGGGGAAAAGCTACCATTCTATCCTTTTTGGCACATGACCTGAGCGCGAGAAAACTGATGGAAAATGAAAACACCAAAAGTGTGACGCGAGATCGGACAAGACGAAGTTGTTCATAAACAACAGACGGGGTTCATGAGGAGTGGCAAAAATCATTCAAGGTCTGGGGACCAGCGGTGTTGGCCGTTATGTGGGGACGAAATTTGAAACACTCTAGAGAATTGCTTCGTACAAATGCTGTTCAGTCTTCCCATGCGAGTGATCTGATGGCATGGAAGAAAAGGTAAAGAAAAAAAAGAAACAAAAAAAAAGAAAAACGTCTGAAACAATTTCGGGGGATTCGACCGGAACGTTTTGTAAAAATTCAAGCCATAGCAGTGGGGAGGAAGAAGGGGTGCGGTGTCGGGTCTGCAAGCATTCGCCGGGGATGTCCATTACAAGCACGGCTCTGGTGTTCCCTGATTCAGGGATCCGATTGGCAAAGCGTGGGCACCAAAAGCCAAAAAAGAGGGAAACATGGAGGAACCGCCTCGGAAGCCATTGACGGAGGGGGCTGCCGGCAGGAGAAAATTGGGAAGAAAGCAAACATAAAAAAGCCGGCGCCGAAGAGGCACTTCAAAGAAAATTGCGGAAAAGAAGAAAAGGAGGAAAAGGGGGAAAAAGAGAATGGTTTACGGCTATGGGAACGGATTGTAAAAAAGCAGGAGAGGGGATTTCTAAATTAGAGAAGAAGGGACTCCACATGACGGCCTCGGAGGAACAAAGGAGGACGTAATGACGTGAGAAAAGTGTACCTCAAAAGAAGTAAGAAAAAAAACTCGAGAAAAAAAAAAAGGAGGGAAGGGGGGAAGGGAAAATATAAGGGTTTTATAACTCGCTGGGGGCTTCTTGGGGAACCTTTTTTCTAAAAGAAAGTAGGAAATCCAACCCTGGAAAAGAATTAGAACGTGGGGGGAAGCTTCCTTACTGCTTGGGGAAGAATGAGCAATCCGCATGGGATCTACAGGCCAATATCAGTAAAACACAGGGAGATGTGTGGGAAAAAATGGAGGAAGACTCCTGAAAATCGTGAAAAAGGGGGGCGGACTTGGGGACGTTCGTGGAGGGGGGGGGGAGACTGCAGGCCGGCGTTGTATTTCACCTGACTGATGGATGGAAAAAAGGATGGTTCTCGCTAAGAAAGTCCAAGTTCATTGATTCAAATGAGGGGGAAACTTGGGCTCATGGGGGGCCGCCATCATTGGGGGCGGGAAACGCTTCATCAAATCGGAGGCCCGAATAAGAAAACCGCGGGAATGCTTGAATGCAAGGGACCAAAAGGCAGGTTGGCTAAGACCAAAACCGGAAAAAGGGCGGCCATCACGGATAAAGGGGCTTGAAAGAACTGGCACTCATTCCTTTCTCCTCAAGACCAGTGTCTGGAGATCAAGGGGAAAAGAAAAGTTGGTCAGTGGGCCAAAATCTCCATCAAGCAGATCAAAAACAGAAAGGGGGGGAAGCCAGGGAACCTGCTTAGGGATCTTCTCTATAGCTGGGGAAAAAGGAGACACACCATAACGGAACGACGCGGGGAATAAACAATCGAAACCTTTCGAATCAGGAAAACCGCATCGACTCTAAATCTGTTCGTATGGGCGAACTGACCACAGGGTCAGGCGAAACGACTATGAAAACAACCTGGGGTTGTTTGCGTGGAAAGCAGCGAGAGAGGGCAGGGCCAGGGGGAAAGGATAAATGTCGGTGGGGCTTCCCAAGGCAGAAAAGGCAGTCCAGAGGTCAGAACTGTCGCTTGGGAAAAAGAAAATGATGTCCTAGCTCAAAGTGCCTAGGGGGACAAGATGAAAAAAAGGGGCTTCTGGAATGTGAAAAAGACCAACTAAGAAAACTTAACACATTCAAAAGTGCGCAAGAAGGTGGGCATTTACGGGGACTTGTAAGCCGATCGAACTAAGGCCGAAATCAAAGAGTCCAACGAAAAAATCGTTGGGAGGGGTTTGGGGATAAACAAGCGGGGAAGTACCAAGGCCCTCTGAGATTGCAGGGTCGTCCACCTCAAAACTTGCATGGGCATCAGAAGGTTATTCCAAAGAAAAGCACGGAACTTTTATGCAAGAAAAGGCCAGAAAGCCGTTTCGAG
>Ga0179591_1212265_pt1 | contig 13113 bp, 15 predicted proteins | sample CZOMad2_1_08_16f_FD_182891 | JGI IMG/M metagenome (GOLD analysis project Ga0179591, IMG submission 182891) | Vadose zone soil fungal communities from Angelo Coast Range Reserve, California, USA - CZOMad2_1_08_16fungal (PacBio error correction) | ecosystem: Environmental > Terrestrial > Soil >...
TCCTAGATGGGTGGGAACTATGAAAGGGAAGAATAGACCGCAAATAGGGTACCAAAGAAAGTGAGACAATTTGTAAGAAGAGAGTAAACAGCAGAGCAAACCACAATAAACAACGGGCATGGCCGGATGGATAGGGATGTCTGATAAGTCCATGCGTGTAACTGGGGCATGGTCTAGACAACAATCGAAGTGGGAATTTGACAAATAATGGAAAAGGCTGTCGAAGACAGAAGGTGACGAGGGGCGCACAGAGAGAAACACGATAGGCACTGGTTAGAGTGGCGAGGAGTCACGAGGTAGGTGGATGTGGTATGTCTCAAAAACGCGGCAAAAAACGGCCGGGAGGAACTTAGTGGTCCAGCTGGGATATGGAAGAGGTAACGCTAGCGTAGTTCGCAGCTTAAAAAATGAAAAAAGAAAGCCAGATATTAATGTCATGCAGTCAGGCGGAGGACACAAATGAGTCTTGGCCGATAAGGATCCGTGGAGGAGACTATAAAGGAAAGGGGTGTAGATGCGATGGGGAAAATTCAGATGAAGTATTGGAACCAAAGATGCACATGGTGATGGGAAGAAAAGTTGCCAACAGAGAAAGGGGGAAAATAGGGAGTTGAACAAGTTAAAGAAATCTACGCCAATAGAGTGAAAAAGAAGAGTTGTGGGAGGGGGACCGCGGGTTAGGGCGAAGGTATAGGTTCCCGAAAGCCCAGTTGCAGAACGCTGGATGATAGAAGGGGGGTGCATGGCAGAAGGGACTTGCATGGGGGGAACGGAAATCTAGAGCGCTAACGTCTATGTGCTCGTCATGAGGGGTCAAGGGATAACACGGTAAGACGAGTGAAAAAGATATTAGCGCGTAACACACAAAGTGCCAAAAAAGAAGACTCAAGCGTTCGGCATAGAAAAAAAAAGAGACGGACGTAAAAGTACGTACATCAGGATTGACGTAAAATCGGGATAAATCCATGGACGAAATGAGCGCAGGGATGTGAAAGAGAAAGGGAGAGGCTGCAACTGGGGGTCCAGTCTTAAAGATCAATCGGGAAAGCACCGTGTGGGGGTCGAGTTGTTAGAAAAGAGAAAGATCGAGGGGGGGACGGGTAGCTAAAATCAATGTAGGGTGGACAGAGTCCCAAACCCACGGAAGAAGTGGAGTCTTGCTGAGTGGAGGAAGAAAAGTGACCAAGCGAGGCGCGTTGCACTCCAGAAGGAGAGCGTGGATACTATAGCACCAAGGGGAAAAAAGAAGGATGAAATGGGGAAACGCTGATAACAGGGCGTCCAATGCTTGGGGGGGAGGGGGTGAGCGTGTTATAGTACTGAAGTAGGGCAACGCGAGCAACATACGTCATTTTCAAAAAAACAATTAGCGATGGCCGGAACGTCAGACCTGCAGATTATGGGCTAGTAAATAACTATGTAGCGGAAGGGTGTGTTACAACGAAGCTGGATCATGAGCCGTTTTAAGTATCACTTGTGGGTGAGTTATTACTATTATGGAAGGGTGAGGGAGTAACCACGAGAATAGTGACCCCCGAGGAAAAGGGACCAGATTAAACTAAGAATGGGGCAGGGGTAGTGCACCAATGTGTTCAATATTAAAAAACTTAAGAAGATAGGAGAAAAGGGAGAGTTGCAGATCAAAACAGAAACGTGGGCGGTAAAGAGAAAATAAATTAAAGAAAAAAGGTGAGAATAGAACGTACAGATATCCGGAATAAGCGTGTCACTAAGAAGGAGATGCTGAAGATAGTTACGAGATGAAATTAATGTCGAGGAGGGTACACAGATGGGTTAGAAGAGGAAGAGGTCTGGAGGAATGTGGTATTAGACTCTTATCGAATGAAAAGTCTTTAAGAGGGGTGATGGGGAAGTCAAGATAGGTAATTTTAGGAAAGAATGAGTGGTGAGTACGAAAGTAATAGATATAATAAGACAAACAAGAGAGTAGAGTGGAAAGAGAAGAGAGAGATTGCGTTGAAAGTTCGTACAAGTATAATACGACAGTGATAACTGAAAGGAAAAGAGTGAAGGGAATGAACAAATAGTAGCAGATCTATAAAGCAGCACTGCGGAAGCCTTAGTGGGTGTCCAGAAAGAAAAATGGCAAGAACAGTATAGGAGTAAAGGAGGATAATATATGATAGCTTAACGGAAAGGCGCAGCAAAGGCAAACTAAGATGTAAAGTGGGCTGCTGGATTAGGCGAAATCGTGCTAAAATGAGGGCCGAAAGGATACTTTTGATCAAAACATCGGGGCTCTAGATGTACCTGTTAACTCGCTGATTGTAGGGCCTATTGCACTATATGGTAAAGGAAATCTTAAAAAAGAGCCTGAAGGGCCATATCTGGTTACATTGGTGGGGAGGGAAGAGACATAAACAAAAAAGGAAAGAGTGTAAGTAATTCTTCAGGCAAGGAAATTTTTTTCAATATGAGTGTAAAAAATGGATAAATGGGGAGTGAATAATGGAGGGGTAAGTGGGGTGCGCAGGGGTAGTGAAAAGTGATGGACCGATCTGGGGTGTCTAGTAGCCGCTTGTACAAAAGATTAACGCAACGAAAAAAAAAAGGGGGAGTCGCAAGGTCGGAAGCTGGATTGCGAAGCCTGAGTAATCGATAAACGCCTGACAAGAATCATCGGTGCACTACTGAAAAGGGGAGAAGGGCAAAGGAAGCGATGACAGGAAGGTATAAGGGGAAAAAGTCCAAGTACGGAAGGGAAGGTTGAGGAGGAAGTTCAAACGATAGGGTGAGCAGTATCAGGAGTCGAGGGGAGAAAAATCCAGTCATAAACCGGAAATGGATGGGTCTTCCACTAGACGCCGATACTTTTCTGGGCCTAACGCCTCGACTTGGGCAAAAGGAGCAGAACCTCTGCAACACGGAGGCGAGTCAGAGAAGATACATTCCGATGAAAGAAAGAGTGGTGAAGGTCGGTATCACGTTACCGGGGAAGAGCAGAGGATCACGTTGCAGACACATAAATCAAAGATGGCCAATAGAAAGCGCGACCTCCGAGGGATAGGAACAAGACTGGAAATAGGGAACAAGCTGGTGATATTCCACGGAGCGCGAAATCTTTATCTTGCTATTAGTGAAGCATGGAAACAACTGGACGGCGGCACAGACTCGCCCCAGACGGGAGGGGTGCTCAAGCATTTTCTAATCGCAACAAGGCGAAAACCAAATTAAAGAAAGTTCTCCTCCTTCTATCCTGGGATCAACATAGGCTGCATGGCGCGATCAACGTGGTGGATAAAGCGGTTTACACACAGTATCTACAGCAGCTAAAAAGGAGACGGCTCCGTTGAAACGCTCTCTAACTCTCAGAGTGTATCTCCGTTCCCCTGTAAGAAAACAAAAGGGAACCATGTTCAGCCAAGGAGTTGTTTTCATTCCAGTTGGTGAGGGGGAAACCTTAAAGAGAAGAAAGAAAAAGAAAGTAGATGGCGGCCGCCCATTAAACGAACGGAAGTGGGGGCTTAGCATCAGCTACGGTGGAAAAGCGTCCGACCGGCTCGGCAAGAAGCCAGCACAAATCCAGCCTATATAGTAGTGGACAACGGAAGAAAAGGGGCGCTCTCCATTGAGCGCCTGAACGGCGGCATTTCACTGGAAAGAATCGCAACCAGTAATGACGTTGACGCATCGCCCCGAGTGGGGGGAGACAGAAAAAGAAGACTGAGCTCGAGGTTTAAGGACCAAAGGAAAAAGCGGAGGAAAGGCGCCAAAGCTTCACTTGCGGTGCCAAGGCGACGGTGGAATAGTGACAAAAAAAAAAGGCCTAAAGAAATAGGAAATGGACAGAATCGTTTCCCAAAAACGGGAAAAGTCCCAACCCACGCTGTGCTGAGAGCAACAATCGAAGCCTTCCGGTGTCGTCATGCGCAAAATGAAAAGGTAAAGAACTGGGCGCCGAATCTCGCTCGGTGGCTCGCGGAGTTGCGGGTTTCATTTAGGAAAGAAGCAAGCCCCGGCGTCGCGAACGTTTCACATGCGGTGCCCCAGGCCAAGCGGAGTGAGGGCGCCGAGCTAAGACCCTGCGGAGGAAAAAAGAGATTTGGCAAAAAAGAAGAGGGGGCCTCGATCAAGCCATCCCCGATTAAACAACAAAAATTATTCAGGAAAACGGGATCTATCAGCGACACTCGGACAACAGCGTTAGAACGCTAGCAACTCAGGACGCATCCAACCCTTGCCTCAAAAAAGAAGGGATCAGAGAAAAAAAGAGGGGAAGAGGCGCGACCTAGCTCCCGACTCAGAAATAAACCAGCCCGCTGGATGAACAGAAGCCTTGCTCCGCGGGGGGTGGGTGGAAACCAAAGTGATGATACTTAAGACAAAGGATGGGAGCCGTCCACGTCAAAACGCAGGAATTCCACCGAGCAACCTGAACCCGTCAAGTGCATTGTCATCGCGGGTGTTGGGCACGTCAAGTTAAAAGGTTGGGGGGGATTGGGCGAAGAATTTCTTGCGTGAAAGGCATATCCGTCGGACGTCCCAGATCGGTGCGTATCAATACGCGAAGCTAAGGAGCCGGCGAGACCTCGCGCTCCCGGGGACAGCGGAAAAAAAAAAGACTGTGTCAAGTTCACAAAGGTCACATCATGGGAAAGAAGGTCGGTGATCCCCCGCGACACACGAAACCAAGAGAACACCCCCCCCCGGAAGACTCAAAAAAACGAGCGAGGAAAACCCGTCCGGCCGTGAACATGCGATGAGAAAGGAAAGTTGGCGTATTATGTGTCAAAGGGTAGGGACCAATGGTCAAGCTGGAAGCAAATGGGGATGAGATCGGGGATGGAAAGGAGAGTATAGGAGAGAAGAAGGGGACAAATTCAAACAAGGTAGAGTTGGGAGACACTGAGCCCCCGTCAAAAAGTGATCCGAATCCGTAGTGGGGGTATCTCGTCACTGGGTGGTGTCCCGAACTGGGTACAAAAACTACGAATCAGGAAGACGTCGATCATCTCCGACCCTATCGCAGTCACTCTAGATGAAGAAAGGAAAGGTTGGCGGGTAAGGGGCGAGGAGAGACGGACCCTTGGAAACTTTCGGAACGTTAAAGGGTCCGCACATCCATCAGTAGGGCGATGGAGAACAGGGAGATTATCTTATTCTCATGCGGCAGAGAAGAGGGAGAAGGAACCGGGATGGTGTGTTAAGGGCGAGAAAAAGGGAACATGTAATCACTACTCTGAGAATCGAGAAAGTTCGACTAGATCCCAACCGGGAGGGAGATCAACATTGCTTAACTCTAGATTGTGGGATCGGGGGAGCAGGAGGACTCGGGGGGGGCGCGTGTGGAAAGGACCCGTCCAACGGCGCGGGAAGACGGAGCATCACTTACCAAAAAGAAGGAAGGAAGCTGCCAACGATCGAAGTGAGTGTGATCAAGGAAGACTGTTTTGTTAAGTGGGCGTGGGAAATAGTCGCTGTCACCGACGTTAGAATCTAAAGCGTGAGAAATCGCTCGGCGGGGAGAGGGCATCGCTGCGAAGGCAGCTGGCGCTATGGAAGATGGGGGGACGGGAACGTTATTAGGGACAAATTCATCGAGGGGGGCGTCCGAGCTAGGTCTGGATCAGGGGATAGAGAAGGAGGGGGAAGGAGGGGGGCGGAAAAGAATCGACACCGAGCAGGTTATCTGAAGAGGGAGATCAACTCCTCGGTGCATTTGCACGCCGAGTCTTGGAACTGTTTAAGACACGTGAGACAGTGCCATGGAAGATCAGGGGGAACACAGAAACAACTATCTATTAAAAAACGAAATGATGACTTCCAAAGTAAATGGCAGCTGACCGCGGGGAAACATACTTCGTGCGGATGGGTCTGCTCACTAGCTTGGGCACCCGAGGGGGGGAATTGTTGGATTCAGGGCAAAGGAGGGGGTCGCCAATCTTCTAGCGGAAGAGGTGGGGGGAGGCCTGTCGCAGACAGCGATTGGGAAAGAGAAGGAAAAGTGACCATTTTACTGAAGCGGGTATGAAGCAAAGCCATCTAAACCTCTCAGCGTTCACAGCCTGGAGGACGGAGTAGTCCAACATAGTTCATAAAGGAGCATCAAAAAAAAAGAATGGGAGTGGATTGCTATTCTTACAGAAATCGAAAGAAGCAAAAGTACGCGCTGGTCGTCTGTCTGACCGGGGGGGAAAGAAAGAATCCCCGAGATCCGTCCGGTTGTTTTGAGGGAGAGGGCCCCTAGCCGGCGGAGAAGACAGGGTGAACGTGTGCTTTCTCAGTCTCGCCCACCGAGGCAAAAACTAAAGGACGGAGGGGGGGGAAGTGGGCTGAAACTCATCAACGGGAGGGAGTTGGTAAGAGGGAGGGGATTCAAAGGAGAAAAGGGGCACGCGTACGAACAAAAACAAACCTTAATGCTGCCCCTTTTTTTGTGACGGTGGGAGAAAAAAAAGGGAAATATACTCAGAGACGTTTAGCGAGGATTGGTGAAAAACGCGGGTAGAGGGATCACTAAATGGCGCGGCGTTTGTAAAGGGAAAGAAAGTAAGGAAAATCAAGCTGGATCGCTCCCTGCAGAGGAGGATAGGGAGAGGACCGAGCGGCATGGGAACAAAGGTCTTCATGCTCCGTGTTTCCTCAAGGAGCGAAGAAAAATGGGATCCAACCTTCTAGTGGAAAAACGGGCTGTCGACGAATGCAACTTAAAAGTTTTAAAGGCCTTGATCCGGGCCGCTCGAGCCCTCAAATAGGAGATGCCATAATCAAGGGCCATCTCTATTAGAAATGGGAAAGAGGGCCGGTCCATGGTCGAAAAGGCCGCATTACTAGGTCGAAGGGAGTTAGTGCGCGATAGGCATGTGAGAGGTTGTAGGATCACCGGTGAACGGGAAGAAACGATCTGAGCGTTAAAACAGTCTCTGAGGATACCACATCATACAAAGGAAGGGAGCCCCTCTTACTAGCTTATAAAAGAAAATTCTCATTCAGGGACGGAGATGGAACGGGGATGCTTTACGCCTGGGGGTGAGAAATGAAAGTCAAAAGGAGAAGGGGTAAGAAGAGAGCCCTCGTCTGCATAGGAAAGAACAAGGCACATCATTGTACTGCACAAAAGTGAGGGGGGGGAGGGAGTTCAGCAGGCCGGAGGAGATACTTGGATAAGAACGGTTCCGGGCTGTGGATCGCTAGCAACGATCAACTGTACTGGGGAAGTAGGGAAAGGTCTGGGATCCGAGAGCAGGGGATTAATCTCCTCCCTGCTAGAACTCAATCTGGGAAAGGCCCTGTTCTATGGGGAAAAGGGGTGAGCATGCCTCATGGAAGGCGGGAGGGTAATAATTTCTTGCCTTGTCCCAAGGAACGAGAGAAAAAAAACAAGGGATGAGAGAGATAGGAGTTACAATTAGGATACAAAGAATCCATGACGGAAATTACTCGAGGAAAGACTATTTTCTAGGAAAAACAAGGAAGTAAAGGGGCACAGAGGTCTATGGAGAAAAGGAAGTCAAAGCAGGAAACCAAAGACCACGATGGACCAGAGAAGTGTGAGCTATTCAGAAAGGGCAGATAGAGAGTCAAGGAAGGTACTCTTTATAAAGAAAGGACCACAGTTATCGGGCTGCGGAAGTGGTGGGATGGGAAGAATGTACGCAAGGTTCTTAAGACGCCAGCTCCTCGGCATTGGGGGAATCAAAAAAACCGGGGAGTAATATCCACACTAGAGGCTAAGGAAGGACTAGAAGGCCGAGATATTCCCGGGTGAACGCATGAGAAGTCTTATTATTACGGAATAGACATTTCGAAACTTCCTTCAGGAAGATTCAAAACGGGGGTAAAAGAATGACTGCAAAAGCGATCACCTCCTGTGAAGATGAGAAGCAAGGGCAGAAAACAGAACAGAAGGGAGAAGCATGGCGCTTTACCTTTATCTGACCACGAGGGCATTTGCAAATGCTTACCATCGTAGAGAAAGGCTATCGGAGACATTGTAGAAGACTGGGGAAGTGACCAGTCATTTCAATAAAGAAGCACAAGAAGGAGTGTCCACCGGAGAAGTGACACCACAATCTGCGATGAAGACAAAAAATCTTGAGAAACTTGGCGACAAAAAAGGCAAAAAAAACCTTTGCACCCGAGGAGAAAAAAAGAGCTTTTCTACAATATCTTCCCAGGACTTCAGGGACGAGTCACATTGTGCCGGAATGCAGCACGAGTAGACGCCTCCATCAGAGGGCCCGACTTCAGATGGATACTCCCTATTAATAGATGGCCAGGTCGCCTTAAATCTAAAATACCAACCAAGACAATCCGAGTGTAAGGGAATCTGGTCCATTCGGTGAAGCTGTTGGGAACCTGTTCTACGCCCTCCTCTGGGAAATTGGGCAGAAAAAAGAAAACTGAAAAGTCACCTGGCGGCGCGTGGTTGCTTTACTCCACAGGGTGGAAGAATAACTATCAGGGGCTCGTGCCGAGAGAAAGAAAAAAGCTGAATGGATTAAAACGGGCTCAGGCGATCCCTCCGCGACATGTGTCTCACGTGGTGGAAGATGGTAGCTAATCGAAAATAAAAGACTCTGTTGTATTTCTCTCAGGTGGAAGGGAAAAAAGGTTTGGTTACCTCTTAAGGAAGAAGGAAATGGAGGTTTTGCCCTGGTCCTTCCTAACCTCTTATTCCAAGGCTTTAGGGGGCGATAATGGGTGGAAAAAGGGATGTTTATTCTAACCAAAGAGAATTTAAACGTAAAAAAGGAACGCAAAACTTACCTGGGGCAATCTTGGGGCTCGAAAGTACCTAAAGGAAAAGAAAAACCCGGACAGCTTCTTGAAACAAGTGAAAAAGGGGACGTGGGCGGTCATGCCACTGCCTCGGAAAGTTTATGGAATGGCTCGATGGCTCTTATAGCAGATAAGGGTAAACTTGGGGGGTATCGGTGGCGAGTATGGGAGTCGAAGGGGAAGTAGGGCAACTCAAACCTAGAGGAAAAGCCCCCATTTGGGAAAGCGAACACTAAAAAATACACATCTCGTTCTATACTGGTCCCCGAAAAAGAAGAAGCAGAAACTGATCGTTTGCCGAGCGAGGGAACCAAAAAAATAAGGAAGTAATTAAACTATGCCGGAAGGGAAAACTCTGAGATAGGCTCACAAGCAGGGGCGACTCGCATCTCGGAGAAATAAAAAGCAACGCAAGCGCAACGTTGCATCGGAAAAAAATAGAAAAAGAGGAGACTGTCTCATCCCGCAACAAGAAACTACTACGGGGAAAACCAGGCCTACCTCTATGAACTAGGCGGAAGACGGCATAGGAATCTGCCGCGGTGGTTTGTGTAAGGATGTTATAAAGGTCACCCTCTCACAAATTCAAGAAAGGGGTCAACCTTGCGGGAACACGCAGACCACCTATATCAACGAACTTGGACCTACTGCCTATCAGGTTGAGACGAAATTAGGGGTAAAAAAAGACAGGATAATACGTGTAGTACGTGACAATATACTAATTCAGGAGGAGGGGCTTCATCATTTATCGTTTAGGGGGGATACGCCAAAAGGACGTAGCGACGTATCTCTATAGGATACGGGGAACGCAGGCTAGAATCCAAAAAGAGCCTCTGCAAGAGAAAGAGCGAGGGGTGGGAGTGAAGTGCAAAATTTGTTAAGAACAGCAGTGTAAGGAAGAGATCCCCCTCTACCCTCTTACCTGATCAAAAAAAAAAAGGCCATGGGGCCCCTCACAGAGGACACGCAGCGTTGATTACTTCGGTTGACGGCGATAAAAAAAGGACCGGGCATGAAGTTTTGTGATGGTTTTAGGGTGGCGAATTACGAAAACCCAATGGTTCAGAAGGGCACAAAAAAAGGAGATGAACGGATCTTCTGGGAACAGCTGGTCGCGCCGAAATAGAGAAAAGGGAAGAGATATACAACACAACTTAGAGGTAGAATGATGCGGAAGTTTAGAACCCTCAAGTTTTCCCAACCAAAGTCAGGTCGCCTGTCTTTTTGAGGAGAAAGAGACCATATGGGGGGGGGACAGAAACGTTTTAGAAAAAAAACCGAAGCGCAGATAAAAAGGGGCCCCCTCAATATAAGAAAACAGGAAAGATAAAGAGGGTGTTATGTGTAGCTCTCTTTACCCATGAAGGGGGGGGGTGTCGTGGGGAGAGAGGGTAATGGAGGTAGTTGTTCGATCTGGGAATTGTACACGGAACCGTTTTCACGTGCACAAAACGATGGAGTTTCTGTACAGGGCCTTATCTGATGCAGCATGGGTCCAATTAGAAAAGGAAGTTAATACAGAGAAAAAAGATCGATGGGTACTGGAGAAAAGAAAAGAATGGAGACCAAATACTCTCAAAATCAGGATGTTCAGACGAGAACAAACTGGCATTAATGTGGAAATTGCGGAAGCAGCAGCTAGACAACTGGAGAGTATGGGAGGAAGGGAGAGGAGGTCTTCGTCTTGACAATGTTAAAACAGCGCGTTCGAATCAAGGTCGGAATGATATACTGAGAAACAAAAAAAACCCTCCGTGAAAGATCCCGACTCATTTCTCCTTTTATAAGGAGAAGAAAGTGGTTCTGAGTATCCAGTTCAGGTGAGCGGGGAGGACACGCGTGGTGGATTGGGCGTCGAGGGAAAACGGGAAGAGGAAAGTTTCTCCGCATTAGAAGGAGGGTCTCCTATTAGAGAGAAACAAAAGCTGGGGATACGATGTGGGTGACCAAGGGGAACAGGGATCCTGGGGGGGGGTCCTTGCATCATGTCAGAGAGGAGGGAAAGTATTCCAAGCCGAAAGGATTGGGAAAGAGGAGGAGGGGGGAGTGTGCTTTTTAAGTAAAAAACCTGATGCAAATTTTGGGTTTAGGGGGGCGGGGTGTAAGTGAGAGGAGAGCTCCGTTCGTGGGAAAGCGAAAAAAACTAAGGGGAAATTAAGCTACGGCCAATTCAAAGGGCCATGGATCCAAAAGAAAGTAAACTAGAGCGTGGAAGTAACGAGAGAAAGAATACGAGGAAGGAAAATGGCAGCAAGGAAAATGAAAACAAAAAAGGGGGCGTTGATTGTTCTTTCAAGAAATTGGCACTCATGTGGGGATTGTGGGAATTTTACCAAGGATGCAAAAACGATTTACAACAAGGAAGATTTGCGTCGCGGAGGCACAAAGGGGAGGTTGACCTCTGGAAAAGCATATGCTCAAGGAAGGGGGAATCGATATGGTCAAGCGGTATGATGAAATGCAAACCGCGAGATTAAAAGCAGAGTACGCGCTGCTCCAACGCGGGGCATAAAAAAGCTATCACCGGATGAAGTGGGATGGCTTCTGGAAAGGAAAGGGAACCTGGGAGTAGACTTGAATTATGGATCCCTTTAGGGGAGAAGAAGTAGACCGCCTTCGTTGATTGTGTGCAAAACAAAGGGGAAAGCTTTATCGACGCTAAAGTGACGTATGTTCACAAACCGAGTACATCCCGTGTGCAGAAGGAGGGGGAGGGGAGAGACGCAGGAACCGGAGGGGGCGTGCTATCGGAGGTGGTAAGAAAAACGAAACATTTTGAAACCACTCGAGCCCTGAATCGTCTTTGCGGGTGGGGGAGGCTGTGAAAAGTGGCACTGGCAGACGAACGACGCACTGAGAGACACTTGAAGAAGAGAGGGGGTTGGGAACACTTATACGTTATTGAGTCACGGAAAGGAGATTAAGAAGTGCTGCTCCGAGGTGAGGAACCCACTCAAGCTTCGTCCCGCAAATGGACTAAGTGTAGACACGGCAGTTGAAGGATGTCCATCGTTCCTGAGGAGGTGGTCCCAAAGTGACGAGAGGAGAAACCTTGATAAGAGAAGTTCCGAGAGGAAGCGATGCGGGGAAGGGAGGTTAAGGTTCATTCACTTGATGGGGCAAGAAAAAAGAGAAAAGAATCGTCGCGCTTGAAAGATCGGGGGAGAGGTAATCACGATGAGCCTCATGAGGGAAGAGGGGCGACTTTGATCATTCATCGAACCCAGAAGATGGGGGTTCACCTTTCGGGATGTAGAGAATCGAAGTAGGGGGTAGTCAGGATGCTAAGGGGGAAGTGACGGAGTCTACTTACGGTCATAGGGAAATAAGAATACGAAGAGGACATCGGAGTTCATGGGAGAAGAGAGGAGTTGCCTCTCAGGACAATGACATTTTAAGCTGTACCCGTTACTGAAAATTAATAGAACGAGTAGGGTCGAAGAAGTATAGCTATGGGGATCAAAGGAATCCCATAATTTCCTGCGAGAGAAGTAAGGGGTTTCTCAATTGAAAAAACAAGTGCGACAGATCTTGAACTGGCGTGGGGGTATAGATTAACATGTTTCCCGGTAACTTGGGACACGGTAGGGGGACAAGCTCGGCCTTCTGGAAAAGTGCGAAGGAGGTCCCTTCTCAAGCTGGACTGACCCATTAACTGATGCCAAAGGGACAAGGCACGTTGGGGGGGGACGGACTTGTCAAGGGTAATAGGAGCTCTCAGACACGGATGAGAGGAAAGAAAAGGGATGGAAACGAAGAGTCAACGGATCAAACGGCCGGCCACGTAAAGGCACGTGCGAGGGAAGCTCCAATTGTATGGGGGCGACCTCGAAAAGGCGAAGTAGGAAATAAGAGACTCAGTGATCCCAAGAAATAACGAAAAAAGGGCGATAGGGGTTAGCGATCACACGAACAGCACTTGCTCCGTCACAACTGCGGGGGGAGAAAAACTTGAAACAAATAAAAAAAGAAGAGTAGAGCGAGAAAGAGGGTAGAGGGAAGCCGAGTGAATCCATTTACGAGCACGTATGAAAAACCGCTTAAAGCGACATCAGGCAAGCGCAGCAAAAGGAAAAGGGAATGAAGGCCCGATGACAAAACGTTAACGCGTCGGGGTAGGGAGCAGAGGAAGGACTTTGGGTTGCCAGACAAAGATACGGAGGGAGGCCAACTACCTCGTCTCACCTAGAAGAAGAGAGGCATAAACGGACTGAAGATGAAGCTCGCTGCAGTGAACTAAAGACTACAAGGGTGCTCATCGCGTGACCAGGAGTGAAAAAAAGGCCCGCAACTGATTTGGATGAGGGAAAAAAGGGGGCTAAAATTCAAACCAGACCTCACCGGTGAGCGCATCGTCGAGCCCCCGAAGAA
>Ga0179591_1318602_pt1 | contig 13113 bp, 14 predicted proteins | sample CZOMad2_1_08_16f_FD_182891 | JGI IMG/M metagenome (GOLD analysis project Ga0179591, IMG submission 182891) | Vadose zone soil fungal communities from Angelo Coast Range Reserve, California, USA - CZOMad2_1_08_16fungal (PacBio error correction) | ecosystem: Environmental > Terrestrial > Soil >...
CATCTGGAAGGGGTTGAAAGGTCAGCTGGGGCCGTTCTCATCAACTAAGCACAGTGCACAAGTGAGAATAAAGACTACACAATCACGAAAGGAAAAAGCGCGGTTATGATGGGGAAAAGTCGATCCTACTGAATCGGCCGGCCGGTTGCAGGTGGGAAGACTAGCACGTGCGCGAGCAGGTCTTTGGGAAAGAACGCTCTCCCTCCATCCGGACAAGGAGGCAACGGTGATGCAAAGACTATGGCAGTTTCGCCAGGTCATTAAAAAGAAAGAGAGGCGCTCACTGGGAGAATGGCGGGGGGGGCTCACATCGGTAGGGAAGGGCAATAACTCCTCCTCTAGGGGAAGTTACATCCTCTACTGGCAAAGAAGAAACGCAAGAGGGGGGCCCAAGAGAACCCTATAAGAGTTTACACCTGGGAGGGAAATGTGGGAATCAGTCTGCCCTCTTAGTTGGAAGATCTTGAAAGAAACAGAAGACGATGTTCATAGGGGATCCAAAAAAAGGGGGCGAAGAAAACTCGAAAGGCGAAGGCAGAAGGGGGTTCGGGGAGGTCCGCCGCTATTAAAATCTCAAGGGGAGAAAAAAAAGGCTTTGCAAAACTACGAGAATTGGGGGGGCTACAGGTCACGTGTAAGCAAGGAAGGTCTCGATCGCTGCTCTGAAACAAAACCAGCCAGTTCGAAATTTTTTCAAGAAGAGCAAGGGGGGGGGGCATACGGACCAGAAAGAGGCCGTTACGGAGTACGGAAAGAAAAAGGAAAGAGCCTGGAATCAGGTGCATCGTTTGGGGATCTCGAAAGGGGAGGCGAGGGCTTAACAAGTCGAAAAGATCAGAAGATGTCGCGGTGAAGGGAGGGAGAGTCGGCGACCTCGCGGGGGGACAATGTGTGGGGATATGGGAAAGGGGCTCCCAGCGCGATGGGAGAGAAGAAAAGGGCAGATCTTACAGTTTCTAATGGAGGAGAAAAACTCTAAGCTCAGGTCACAGGGAGAGAGAGAAGATCGGGATCAAAGCAACTATGGAGTACGAAACACCGGGCGGGTCACTCGGCCACGAGATACGACTCTCAGGGACGGCACAAAAGCGGAAAGAAATCCTCCGATTGTGGCGCTTTCAGGAAGGGCGGCATTAAGGGGCCATGAGAGAGTTCTGTTAAGGTTCCGGTGGAAACAAACGGAAATTTTAAGAGAAGCGGACATATCCTCGCGAGGCAACAGTGTGTGATCAAGTCCCGGCATAGTAAAGAAAAACGTTTGGGAAAGCTAGTCGGGAGAGGGGCGTTTCCCGGCGAAATCGCATCGCAGTCAGTTAACGTTCGTAGGGGTCGAGCCTGCCTCTTTGGACAAAAGGAAGGGGGATGACGCAACGATGCTAGGGTCGAAAACTAACCAACTATTCTCAGAGAATGTGATTGAGGAAAAAGAAGAAAACGTGAAAGTGAATGACAGGAAGGGGGTCAGTGCGTACGATGATATAGAAAAACAAGAGATCTCAACTCGGAGGTCAACAAGACTCTGGATGTTAGCGCCGCAGAGCCGATCAGGCAAACGAGCTTGATTCCTTCGCCCGGAAAAGACAGGCCCTTGCAGGGAGGGGGTTAAAAATCAAATGAAAGAGAAGCCAGGAAGGCGCACGTAGATCACGCGCGGGGAGAGGAGCGACGCAGAAAAAAGGAATTAAAAGTGCAGACAGGCACCGCTGCACAGGGGAAGGCAGGGGGAAAAACTCACATCTGATGATACAGGAGGGCTGCATCACCAACTCATCACGGCCTAATTAATAGGGGACGGAGGACTCGTTTCATTCAAACTGTCAAAACCGAAGAGATCTGGCGGGGCCGCGAGTAGGGATTCTGCAAAAAAAACGCAGTGCATGTTGCGGCGCGCATGACATGCCAGAAAGGGAGAGGGCAAGACGGGATCGAACTGGACCTGCTCCGGGGGACCGGGACAAGAGGAAAGGGGATCGGCAAAGAGCTACACAAAAAAGGAGAAAGATTCATACGGCGTTGGGTGGGGGCGGCAAAGCCTTCCAAATTCTAAGCGGACAGCCCCCGGCCCATGTATTCAAGGAAAAGAACAAGCAGCGCAAGATCGTCGTTGGACAGATCCTAACGAGGAAAAGCAGAATCGACAGTCTTCGTGAACTTGTGCCCAGAAGTCCGAGGGCAAAAAAAAGGGGAGAATCTATCGCCGAGACGGGGGGGTGATCAGAATAAATGGGAAAAGGGGCGAGGAAGTGAGTACGGGGGATCCCGCATCCACGGTGTCAAGAGGCATCCTTAAGGGGGGAAGGGGACGGAGCCCGGCTCCAATTTGACCGTTGTCAGGCATCGTACCAAGGAAGGGATGAAGATGTGCAATCCTGAAAAGGCTCAGGGGGAGGACCACGCTGTAGAAAAGGACCAGGACGCCAAAAAAAAAGGTCCTCAGGAGGGAAGGAAAGCGAGAGACGCAGCCTACGCTCTCGGTGACCCTAAATGAAGAGACAGGGTTTTCGGGAGAAAGCCTCCATCGAAAGAAGTCGGGAAGAAATACCAGCACGATAGTAAAACCGTCGGCAAAATTCACTTCATAGGGAATAGTGCGTGAGGGAACGAAGGCGCTCTCGTAGAACCATGAAGAGGGCCTGCCGCGGCACGTTGCTTAAAAAAAAAAACGAGCTTCATGACTGCGACGGATGGCCGTGGGAATTGAGTCTGTTCTGCTAGCGCACACTCTATCCTACACAGAAAGAGACAGAGGTCACATGCACTGGAAAAAACAGCTAAAGGGGAAATCCTGCAACACAAGGTGGCCTCTGATTGAGAAATGAGGGAAAAAAAAAGAGGAGGGAGGACGCTACAAAGACCTAAGGGGGGGGGCCAGTGCCAAAAAATAAACGACCAAAAAAACCACGAATGTGCAGCCATCTTGAATTGTGCCGGTGACAAGGGATCTCGAGGAGGCGAAGAAAGGGGCGGTTCCGCTGGTGGGCCAAAGCGTGAGACGCGTACAATTCGAATAATTAGAGGCTCAAACCTGGCCGTATGAAGGCAAAGGTGATGAGGGAGAGTGAAAGCCTGGGGGGGGAGGAAAAAAAGAACAGGTAACTGTTCTCAGGTGAAGGAGGAACAAACCTTGGCTCATAATAAAAGATAAACAAGGGCACCTAAAAAAGTCGCAGATACCAATCAATTCCACCACGGGGAAAAAGAAGAGGGCAGGTATCTCTAGGGTTGATGAAAGCTCCAGACGTTTTAGGATCAACACGATTCCCGGTGTTCAAAAGATGGACGCTTAAAGAGGTACTAAGCGTAACGAGAGAAAATTAGGTTAAGACAGTCAAGAAAGGGAGTTACCCAAGTAAACAAAAAGGCAACAAAGAGCATTCTCGAGAAGGGGGTCGAAACGCTTCCTACGATTGAGGTCAGAGGAACTGCTCATTCAAAAGTCCGGGGAAAGGTGGAACTGTAGTTTTTGCAAAAAGCCATCCGACCGCAGGGTGGACAACGTTCCTCAATGACCAAAGAAACCACAAAGGGGACTCTCCGCCCGTGTGGAATCATACGGGGGGAACCTACGCAGGGTTCGGGGAGCACCTTCGTCACCCGGAGCGAGGGGTTTTCCTCAGGTTCAAAAAAAAGAGGGCGGAAGTCACTGAGGTTAAACCATTGGGGACAAGGAACGGGACCGGCGTAAACGAGGGAGGTAGATTCGCAAAAAACTGCGTTCAAGGATGGAAGACGACATGGCAGCGGCGTCTCATAGGAATACGGGCAGGACCCGCCTGAAATGCGAGGGAACAACGAAACCGTAAGGAGAACCGACCCACGCCTCTGAGAGTATGCGTGCAGGGAAAAGTGGAAAACGCTGCGAAAATCGTGTACCGAAAAAGCCTTGGGGGAAGAGCTGAGGGAGATGGTCCCGGGGGTACGCCGGGGGAGGGGGGGAGGGGAATCCTGTGAAGAGCAGGACAATCCGAGAGTTTCTAAGCAAGGAGTAGGTCTTGACGCCCAAACCGGGGGCGATAAGAGATTAGTTATATGAAGAAGAGGCTTTGGAATCAGTCGGGGACAAAGAGTTGACGGTATATTGAGTAAGGGATTCGCACGGGGGCCTCGTCGGGACGAGAGCTCCTAGCAATTAGCAAAAGAAAGATGGGGAAGCAGTCTACACCCCAAAACAGGGGGGGAAAAAGCGATATAGAAAGTCGGGGTTGACTGCAAATTCGGAAGACTAGAATCCATCAAAAAGAATCGGTTCACGTCAAAAAAAACTCACGAAACATACTTTGGGACCAGGCGAGAAGGGTGGGCTGTGATTAAAATGTAAGAGCGCGAGAGCTGGTATCGCAGCATGAAGGAGTTACCGAGAGCCCGGGAGAGACTGGTAGGCGCCGAAGGGAACGTGGGAGAAAAAGAAAACCTGCCCGTCAAAAAAAAGGAAAATAAGACGCCACGGCGCTGAGGACGATGTTAAAGTTGAAAAGGAACACTCATCCAGAAAAAAGAGACCGCCAGGGTCCATAAGGAGGGCAGGAGGTGTTTTTCGAAACAGGATGTTGCCTGGGGAAAGGGAACGATAGGAGGCAAACGTGCACCGTTCCTTATACTCATCGGAAAAGCACGGGTTGGGCCGGGGAAAAACTAGAAAGTACGAAGACACATGTGGTCAGGGGGTGCGAAAGTCAGGGGAAAAGGAAACCCTCTTATGAACATAAGCAAAAGAGAAGCATCTTTTATTGGGGGGTTGGGCAAGTGGCCCGCGAAATGTATAGGAAGGAATACCACGTCTCTATTACAAACCCAGGGAAAAAATGAGAGTAGTTTTGGGGATTGACGGGGTCCGCAAAGAGGGGGAGAAACCGATGTCTTCGTTGGCGAAAAAAAAAAAGAAGCACTACGTGGCGTGAATGAGTGGCTATGCGGACAATAAGAAGCTCTCTGCTCTGCGGACCCGGAAAGGAGATGTTTGGTAATCTTTTTAAAAACGTCTTTATTGGGCAATGGGAGAAGCACTGAACAGAGGGAAACGCCTACGCTCTCGCCGGAGAGGCTCATCGGGACTGCCTCGACTTTAACTCCCCACTCAGTTTTATCTCGGGAACCTACCTTCTATTTCAACAAGGTAAACAACGTCGCGGGCAGAACGTTGCAGGATAGGGAGGAAAGAAGTTGAAGATTGGCGAAGGCGGACCTGCGAAGGGTTTTTGTAAGGGGAGGGTGACGTATTAACAGCGAAAGAAACAACAAGTGGGGGAGGCTTAGGTATAAAAGGAAAAGGTCGAATGGGGGGGGGGGGTGGTTGGGGGGGGGGGGGGGGGGGGTGGGGGGGGAAAGCCAGAGCAAGGCCTCTCCTATAAAGAAGATGAGTCTATCTGGGGGGCACCGAAAATACGTGAAGAGGGGGAGGAAAATAGGAACTGATGGAAGTGCCAACCGGCAGGACGGACAACTCCCTGTAGGAACACGCAAGCTGGCCTGACGAGAGATGACAGGGGGGGAATGAAGGATTAACAGAAGCATCATCGCAGAAGGTTCGGTCCGGGGGGAAGTCACGGCGCAATTGTCCCCGCGCATCAAGGGAAAATTTCAACCTATAATCTTTGGGGCAGGAAGAAAAAGGCATAAGGAGGACACTGTCCTAAGAAGTGTTCTCGAAGCATAGTACTGCGTGCGGGGCATACTGCGAGAAAAAAAGCACTCCTTTAATCGGGGCGTAGGAAACTGAGACTGCGTCGACCCTCAAAAAGGAGCGCGCCAACACTCACTATAACAATGAGTGTGTACTGTCAGGAATCTCCAGACGGAGGGAGAAGACCTTTGGAAAAGCTGGGGGGGGGAGAGGACGGAAATAGGGGCGCGGGTCAAAACACCGATGAGAAACTGAACAGCTTATTGGGCCAAGAGATGGATCGGAGGACCGCGCCCGATTGAGGAAAATGGCGAGGACCTGCTGTTGCAGTTTTTACACTGCGCGAGAGGGTTAGCCATGATTACCAGAGCCCGTCACGGAAACGAGTCTTGGAGAGAAAGAAAAAGCCCACGGGGAAATTGCATTGAAAAAGCTGCAAAGGGGCCGTAAAGGAGGACGCAAAGGCAGACTAGATTACTGAACGTTCCCGGCTTTCACGAAGCGAGGCTAGCAAAGGCGCACGGACGCACGTACTCTTGTTAGGAAACGTAAAAAATGGTAAGAGGAATGGTCCTTCTCTTCAATGGGGGATTATTCAGGAGAACCCGATCCTCCGCGAGGGGGGCGCCGCGAGTGGATAACATGCCAATAAAACTGCACGAGTAGAGCTGGATACCAAGCACCGCACACCCCAGAGGGAGCGATGTAAGCGGAAAACGCAAAAGAGTAAGAGATCGAGGATGGCAGCGCGTTGTGAGAGTTGATCATGAATAGGGGAGGGAAGATGGCCGTCAAAACGATTGTATCACTATGGCCCTGCAAAAAAAGGAAGAGGTCCGACGCATATAGAAAGAAATCGAATAGTGGCGAAGAGACACACGTTCCTGGGGAACGGGACGGGGAAATGCGTTAACTGGGCATTGGAGAGCGGCTCGATGGAGGGGGGGCTGAGTCAAGCCTTGGGAGATAAGATGCCTTTGGGATTCAACTGGGCGTATCCCGGTCATAAAGTGCAAGGGACGGGAATAACGGGTGGGATGATTTCGCGCTTTCTAACAAGTGTCGTCGTTCTAGACATCCAGCTGGGTCAGGGAATGACAGAGGGACAAAGAGAGAACGCGCGGGACAGAGGCTAAACAACGCTGCTCCATTCTAAAGAGTCCGAAAAGGGGGGCGAGTAGTGCTGCCGGCGAAGCAAAAACGCGTCTGTCGCACTAAAGGAGTCGCGGTCGGCACGCAAGCATATACGTAGGGGCCGGCCGTAACAAGCCTCTCCAGTCGGCGCACTAAACTCCAAAGTCAAACTTTCACTGATGCTAGCTACTATTCGTAGAAGGGGCTAAGGAGTTTGTCTTCCTCAATCAACTGACACGTAAGATATATTGTCCTCTCCTTTGAAGCGGGGGGAAAGGGGCAAAAAAATAAATGACGGTAGGGTCCCATGCCACGCGGCCGGCTCCTGCCTCCCTACTCACGCTGAGCGAGCGAGCAGAGAGGAACTCGCAGACGCAGTTCTTCCCCTTGACTATGGCTCGCACGCTTTGTTTATAAACCACCGTCGGATATCGGCTCAAGGGGGGCGCTTGTATGAACGAAGGGGAAAGGGGGAACGAGGGTTGTCTGGTCTGATAGACCCTTCTGGTAGGTGATAAAGGCGGAAAGTGCGCAAATCGTCGGCTGAAAAATCGAACGAGGACCGAGATTCTTTCCTTCAACCACGGACCTGCGAGGACAAGACGGGCAAAGTACATGGGGAAGGGGGGTGTCCTCATTAGAGGTAGAGAAAGAAGCCGGACAGAGCAGAAGGGTCCGGGATGTGAGAAAAGCTTGATTTAACAAATCTATGAAAGCTTCCTTAGGCCTGCAACGGTGCTGCAAGGAGATATGAAGCAGTGCGGAGTGTCAGTACCCTTTACTCAAAGGTCCAGGTTGAAGGGAGAGAAAAGAGCTGGCGCCCGTTCAACAGATAAAAAGGGGGAAAGCCACGCGTTAGTGTTCTCGTCCACCCCTGTACCCGCTAAAGAGGGGCGAACCGGCTCGCTATTGTGGACGCCCTCGAAGAAGATATCAAAAAAAAGCAGATTCGACGGAGTTTCAATCGATTGCGGGCCCTGTAATGTAAAAGCTGGAGGAGGGTAGAGAGAAAAGGGTAAAGTATGTTTAGGGGCGGGGGCAAAGGAGAGTAGACGAGCGTTATTGGGAGAGGAAGATTTTAACGGCAACTGCGGACGCAGAGCGCAGCAGCGCTCAACACGAAAGCGCATCAAGTATCTGGAGTGGGGTTTGTGACGAAAGATATGTCTGCATGAGCAGGTTTCAACTAGAAAAAAGCCCCGAACCCCCTACGCCATCGCTTCTCGAGACATGTAATGAGGGAAGGACACGATCAAGGCTATTGGTCGGAGCAAATTCGAAAAAAACCCCCTTTGTTATGCGGAAATAGGGGGTCTTCAGAGTGGCAGTCATCGGGGGGGAGTGGTCACACAAAAGAGTCGGGGACTACCACGTCTTCGTAACTGGGATTAGAGGGGGGAGAGGGAGGGCATCGTGTCTGGAGGAGGAGAAAACGAAGAGAGGGCATATCTGAAGACGCGGGTGGGAGAACGACAGGAAGACGGAGAGGGAACACCGCCGTCCTTCTACCAAAAACCCGCGGGTCTAGGGGGAAGGGAGGGGAAATTTGTACCGGGATAAAAATCACCCCAAAAAAGGGGTCAGGGAAGGGGGGAAAGTAGGGGGAACGCTGCGCTTGTCTTGGTGGGACTCGGGAAAAGAAGTCGGGTAGGCGATTAATCAGACAAAACAAGGCGAGTACCTTTTCAACAGCCTAATCGGCTAGATCGCTGAGGGGTGGTATAGTCAGGGCGCGGACAGAGAGATTATCGCCGGCTTGTCAGACCTCGGGGGGGAGAGGGGATATGAGTAGCAAATGTAGTGAAGAAATCGGGAGGGACGATTGCGGCTCAAAGGGAAAAAGGAAAGAAAATTATCCGGGAAGAACAAAACGGAGGAGGGGGGAAAGATCTGAACTGGGACGGCGCCATCTGAAGCAAGCGTTCATGCACATAACTTCACTTAAAATGAATAAATAATAACCGGGAAAAGCCAAAAAGGGATTGCGTATCTATTTTGCGTGATGAAAGAAGATCGCATACAGAAGGAAGATCGACGAAGGGGTCCGGGAATGACCCAAGCCCGCATAGAAAGCTTCTGATTGGTACGAACGCTTACTACGCGATTATCCAAAGGAAACCTGCCCTGGGAGAAAGGGGCAACAGCGTCATTACTGCGATGTTGTTCGCATTTCAAAATTCGCCCACCGAAAGAAGAGGAGTACTGGTAGAGAAGGGAGAAGGGTTTCAGCAGAAGAGGGGGGGCGTTCAGACGACGCAAGAGGATAAAGCCGGGCTCGAAATCGATAGGCGAAGTACCGCACGATGCCCGAGAGAACAGGAGACAGCCGCGAGTCCACTGGATGTCAAAAGAGGAATGGGGGTTGAAAAAAAAAAGGAAGAATCGTTTGAACGGGAGAAAGAAAGCGCCACGCACTTGGGATTGAAGGGGGTAGCACCTAAATGAGAGCGCGAAAAAAAAAAAAGAGAAGTACCACTGGCGTCGAGCGACCAGGGAGTGGTTTCAGGGGATGCAGAGAGGAAAGCCAATCTTACCTAGTAGCGTTGAGGAATAAGATAATCCGGCCATTGTGAAGGAGCCGCGAGAAAAGAAACAATCGTCGGAGTACGTCACTGCTAGGTTCGAGCCAGAAAAGGTCATTCGGGAAGGGGAAATGTTCAATAACGTCGCCTACGCTATGGGAAGCGAAAGGAGAAGAAGGGGCTCTGCCTAAACCTAGGACGCAACCAATCGACTTTAAAAAAGAGGGAATAGTGGAGTCGAGAAAAAAGGGAGAGGGTAAACAAGTCGTCTAGACCGAAAAAGGTAGAGGCCGTAATTGTAATGATGGGTCCGATGACCGCCCATCCGTGGGTTTCAGGGGGGGGGATGGCTGTAAACGAGCGCCCAGAGGCGAACTGGAAGCGGGCAACCTGGATTATCTTACAGGGTATAAAAGAAAAAGCAATCCCAGGAGTCAAGAGACAGACAGGCGCACGCCAGGAGGGATACTAGGTGGAAATAGAGAGCGGGAAAAGCAGGGGGAGTCTCTGCCCGTCATGAGTCTACGGGAAAGGGAAAAGAGCACAGGGAACAACAAATCTGGCTGCCTATACGACGATTGCAATTGGGGTACTGAAGGCGGCCGTCAAAGGAGAACTCCAGGGGCACGGTGGGGGAAAAGTCCCGACGCTCACTGGTTCCGCGCAGAAAATTAAACTCCGGGAAAATCTTGTGTTGGAAGGAGCAATAAAAGAGCAAATAGGTGACACGTCTACCGACCGTTGGTCGGGGCGGGCATAGGAGGCGGAAAGAGAAAGGGGGGGGGGGAGTGGGAAATGGGGGGAGGGGGGTTTTTTTGGGGTGGGGTGGGGGGGGGGTCGTGGGAAAATGGGGGGTTCGGAGAAGGAACTATGCAGTAGAAGTCACGCAAGCAGGGCTGTAATGAGAAAAAAACGGGTACATCACCTTCAGAAGAAGGAGAAAGGAACACGCACGAGGAGGAAAAGAGGTTGGAACTTTCTTATGTCCGCAGGGAGATCTTATCAGTGTGGGGGCCGAGGGGTAGAGGGCGGACGTAGATATATTATAGTCCCTGACACCGCTTAAAGGGTGAGTGCCACGACTTCAACGCGCTGTTTCCAGCTGCAGGGGAAGGGGAGGGCGGGGGCCTGCGCTTCTCCTGTAGCCAGCGAGAAGCCGAAACCGCGCGTGAAAGACTGATGAACATCTTGATAAGCTACTTTTTGGGAAAAGAAAACAACGGTAAACTGGGGAAGAAACTGCGTACTAAGAACTAAACGGGTGCAGAAGAAACGACGGTCAACTGGATCCGGGAAGCCAACAAAGGAAGGATCTGAGGGTCTGACAAGGGGGAAAATGTTCATCACTTCTCGTACTATATGAAGCTACCATGGGTGGTAAGGACATCTTGGAAAGTAAACTTTTAACATAATGTGAAGATATAGAGGTGGTCGGATGAAAAGGGGGGAGGGAATAATCGAATAAACGCAAAGGTCTGTGGTTTCTTCGCAGTGGGACATTCCCATCGACTGTCAGCAGGAGACTTGACTTATGTGCCGAAAAAACCAAAGATGACGATGGGGCTCCTACACAAAAAAACAGGGGGATGATTAAAGAGAAGGAATATCACAAATCTTGGGGTCGGGGGAGGCAAACGTTAAAGTCTTATAATCGCTGACAGAAGGCTAGGGAAAGAATGTAGGAAAGGGGAGGGCAAAGTCTGCAGGATCAGGTTGATCAAGAACTTATGGGACGAGAGAAAAAGAGAAAAAGATGAGGTCCTTTTCCAGGGAACGTTGAAAAAAGAGTAAAGCGTCCACGGCAGGCCATTCGATAAGAAAAAAGATGGGGGGTGAGGAAGAAAGACCGTACGGGCAGTAATCAGCATATGCCTATGGGGAGGTGGGCAACGAACAAGAAACCACTGGGCGCATCGTGTTCAGGGGGGAATAAGAAGGGGGACGCGTCCGTGCTACCGACGCGTGGGGCCGTGATACTTTGACGCGGCAGATTCAATGTTCAACACCTTAAAAAAAACGGGAAAGGCGGTTACACAGGGGAGTCAAGCCAGCACCGCAACCTCCCAACCAGTGGGGCAAAGCAGCTGCTAAGGGCGCGATGCGAGCCTCCTCCTATACGTAAAAGAAGGAGGGAGAGAAAGGAGGGGTTACGAAAAGCACCGGCTCTTATCTCAAGAGTAACAGAGCGAAGGGGCAAATAGTACTCGACGTCGACGGGAAAGACATACTAAGAGACAGGATATGAGTTCTTGATCTAACTGCGCACTTCGTCTCCATGGATGTGTGTTGGCCCGAAGTCCAGGTGATAAGAAGACGACTGCGATGCTTGCAAAGGGGGGCAATTCCGGGAGAAAGGCTTCAAAGCTACGCGCTCTTATTCTCAACAAAAGTAAGATTAAAGTACGCTGGGCAAACTCCCGATGCCTCAGCAGTAAAGGAGCAACTACTAATTCGGGTTTACCTTTGAGGCAAGGAAGGGGAAAAGAGAGTACCGACGAACCTCAAATACCATTCGCGAGATGCTCTTCCTGTCCGACAGAAAAGCCGAAGAAACGGTGCCAGACAGGGAGTCCAAGCGTGGGAACGCGGGTTTGAGCTGGGAGGGAGACTTAAGGGAAGGAAAGACTTGGCCTGTCGGGCACAGAAGGAAAAGACGACTTCAGTGAACAATTCGGATATGAGGGAGATACAAAAAAAGGGGGCCGGCCGCTAAAGAATGCGAATGCGGGTATACTTTAAAAAAAAAAAAGGTTGGAAGATAGAAAGAGAGCAAAGGCGTATCCGTTCACCATAGAAAAACAATGAGAAGAACAAGCAGTCCCTGGGATCTCATCCTTCCAGGGGCAGAGTTGGGGGGGGCTGGGGGGTGGGAGTTTGGGGGGGGAGAGGGGGTGGGGGAGGTTCGCTACTTTGGGTGCGCAACCACTTTCGATCCACCCTAAGGTCCAGAAAAGGGGTTAATATTCTGTGCAACGATGAGAAGATGCCTAGTGAGGAAGTCGGCAGATACCTATTTACGTGCCCACGAAAAAGTATCCACGAGCGAGGGAAAGGAAAACAAGGAAGAAAAAGTGCAAGGCATCGCAGAAGAGAACTAAATTCTTCCGATCCTCGAGGGGGGGCTCAGGGAAGGAAAAATGGAAGGCGTAGGGTTTAGCAACTAATCCAAAAATCGTTCAAAAGTGAGAACGGTCTTCACCTCCCAACACTAACGGGGAAAGAGCCCAGTGTGGAAAGTACGGGAGAGCGCAGCGCACGGCTCTTGAAACCAATTGCTTCCCAAAAACGGGCGGAGCGGGGGTGATTTTAAAAAATCAGAGGGAGAAAGTTCACTGAATGTTGGAAGGCGATCCGCTTGGCAACGTGTAAAAACGACTGAGCTTGCGAGGAGGGGGGGGCACCCAGGAGGTCGATTAGAAAAAAAACCTAAAGAGGAAAAGCGACGGGCTATATAGAGGCGGGGGGCCCTTCTCTGAAGGAAAATTACGGGATGCAGATCACAAAAGCCCGAAAGCCGAAAAAAAAAAAAGTAAGTCAATTTCTTTCTTGGGAAGGGGGGGGGAACGGATGGTCATCGCGCCTAAAAAAACCGGAAGGAGAGGGAGTTTAGCCGGGCACAGAAAAAGGGAGAGCGTTCCCAGGTCAGTCAAAGACGAGTAAATGCAAGAGTAGTTCCACTTAAAGGAAGCATGGGGAGTCAGGCTGACATTAGAGATAGGTCATCGGGGCCATCAAAACAAAAAGTGAAGAGAAAATTTGATTGGAGTGTAGAGGAAAAAGGGGTTCCCGTGACAAGAGGGGGGATTGCGATAGGTTCGCCGTGAGCCGGACAAGAGG
>Ga0179591_1289745_pt1 | contig 13112 bp, 12 predicted proteins | sample CZOMad2_1_08_16f_FD_182891 | JGI IMG/M metagenome (GOLD analysis project Ga0179591, IMG submission 182891) | Vadose zone soil fungal communities from Angelo Coast Range Reserve, California, USA - CZOMad2_1_08_16fungal (PacBio error correction) | ecosystem: Environmental > Terrestrial > Soil >...
GGGGAGCCCCCGAAAGAACAATGAGCACATCCTCACGGACGCAAGGTCGACCGTGCATCAACAGGCGAGGGAGAAGACGGGGTGGAAAAAAATCTTGGTCTGGACCGTGTCCGGACCCCAAATCCATGCTCGGAAGCGAGGGGTGAGCACGAAATCTCCTTTGGCCTGACTAGCATATCTAGGGAGGAAGGAAAAAAGGACTGGCGGAGTTAGGGAAAATGAATACCAATTAAGACTCAAGCTCTCAAAGGCGTTCCTCAGAACAAGGAAGAAAAAACGGCAGGAAACATACCCTCCTGAGCATGCCGGATTCAAAAATCCAGTCCTCGTCGACCTCACGCGGGCAGGAAAACGGGTGGAAACTCCAGTTGGCAGAAAAAAAAAACATAAGGCGGGAATCTCTGCTGAATAAGGTCGGGGAGGGGTACTCTGGCTCAAGGGAATCTCCAAATATCTCTTCAGAACAGCTTCGCCGCGGAAGAGTCACTAAAGGAAAAGGAAGGCCACCTACCGCGAGAAGCAAGACTCAAAAAAAAAGAGACTGAATGAGGGGTCTCCATTTTTAAAAGGAATATCGGAAAAACCAAAGCGAGAGGCCCTTCCCATTCAAGAGCACGAGAACCCCGCAGTGTCCATTAAGGCCACTTTCTACGGAATAGTGCTTTGTCAAGGGTCAGAAACTTTTTCAAACTAGGGCAAAATGAGGTATAATGCCAGCAGAACTTCTGCTTATCCACGCCCGACGGCGACAGGGGACCAGCCTACTCAATTCCTTGAGAAAACCAGTCATTCATAGGGACAACAGGTTTAATAATCATACCCAGGTTGAGAAGAGTGGAGGCATGGCAGGACCGGTGGCCCGGTGCCCTCCTAGAGTCGGAGACAGAAAAGAGCGTCACAGGAAAAAGGAAAACAAACCAGTAAGGCGGACATTTGGAGGGGGTATCTCACCACAGCGCGGACGGCCTCATCCAGGGGGGCTACCATGTCGGCTGCGGCGAAGGACATGGACCCGCATGGAAATAAAAGCAGGAAAAAGAAAAAAAAAGGGGGCTTCGATTTCAGATGGTAATCATTATCCCTAGGGAGTACCAAAAAAAGGCGAAGGGAAGGCCCCTGGCCGGTCACTGTGGGGGGGGGGGGGGGGGGGTGAAGAACGGATCTTCCTTCAGTCTGGAAAACGGATATCCCAGGTAGCCAGCACGGAGGCCAGGAAAAAAGACAAGGGATTCATTGCATGATTCTGTGCTAACAAAAAGCAGCTAGACCGAACACAATGAGAAAGAACGAAGCGCCGTCGACCATGCAGTGCCATCGATGATGGCGAACAAGCGGGCCAGGAGGTCAGAACCCCAGGGTTGCCCTTTGAGACTTAGTGTTTAAGTCGTCCAGGAAGAAGCCAGCCCGCCGCTCTTGACGCCACATGTCAAAAAAAACTACCAGTGAGAAAAAAAAAATGTAAGGAATGCCTACGCAGAACCAATACATTGGGTTACTAAGAGCAGGTAGGGCAAGAAAAAAGGCGGCCCCGCCGCGACGCTCATGAAGTAAGAGTAGAGGGCGAAGTATTAGCCTAAAAGGAAAGGAGAGGAGGGTGTTGATCAATGCAAGCTTCATGGGAGAGTCGATCAATGATCATACCCTACAGGGCGAGGGTGGAAACGAAACCCGGAGGGGGGCGCCCGCCCACTCTCCGAGCAAGAAAAGCAAGGCTGGACTTTCAAAAATAAATTGAAGGGTCTAATTTCCAGAACAACGCATGCCAGAAAAAAGATCTTAGGAGAGGAATGGGCGACAAGCCAACGGCGCCTGCGCCGACGTATGAGTGGGAAAAACATTCCTCGGAAATCAGAACCAGCAAAGTGGTAAGTCTAAAGAACCTTCTCAAACACACGTCCAACATCACCCGCGAAAAAATGACCAGAGATGACTAAAACAAGTCTGGGGGGCAAGACTAGATCGAAGTACTCCGCCCGCAGCATCCGAAAGACAAAGGTCACAAAGCGTCTGCACGGTAAGGAGGCAAAGGAAGAGAAGGCCACTAAATCTCCATCAAAAAGTCTATTAAGACTAAAGGGAAGGGAGGTCAGGGAGAACGCCTTTCAGCCCGGCGCCGCAGCTCAGGGATTTTAAATTGCGAGTCCCGCCAGGCGTCACAGCCTATATACAACACAAAAAGTTATTAGGGGGGAAAGAAAGGTCTGGATCGAAAGGTAAAAAAAACTGGGAAGAAGGGGACCAGTGCGTCTAAAAGAGGACGGTCGGCCGGCGAGGCCTAGCCTGTAGAGGAGCGTTTGCTGGAGCGCGGCGCCTGACACGGAAGTTTTACGCTCATGTGAAAAGGGGGGGCGAAAAGAACGGCAGGTCGTCATCCTTCGCGATAAGATTTAGAAGGAAGAAGGGGTTTGAGTAATAGAAAGGCTTTCAGGGAGGCGGTCTGCTGGCGGCAGCCATCCGTTGGAGGTTTTTCGGGAGATGACACGAACTTCTAAAAAAATAGAAAGGAGCAGTAAGAAAAGCCAATAAAAACCATCATTAAAATGGGAAGACAATGAAAGGGTGGGAGTTCTCATTCAAAAAGGAGGGTATTGCAGGGTGCTGACATGCCATCACGGGGCAGGGAAGACCGACTTCCTGTCGCGCCTGTCGCAAAGACTGAGGAAAGGGGCAACGACACCCGTTTTTTGAGGATCAAAACTGATAGGAGTGACCTCAAGTCGCGCCCTGCGAAAGCACTGACACCTCTCGTGATTAACACCCGCAGCCGGCCAATCCACGACCTAGAAGTAGGAAATCGAGAGGAGGCCAGAGTAGGAGATGAAGAAAAAAAGGGTGTTTAACTTAACCTGGGACATCTCGGGAAACAGCCCGTGGCGGCTGCCGTGACCATGCGTAAAAAGGAGTGGGCTGGCGCTCATCGCGGGGGAGGTCGAGAAAAAAAACTGGCTCAGAAGGGACTTCTTGGCTGCGGGAATCCTACTCTGAAACTAATCCGTGAAAAAAAAAGGTGGAAGAAATCTGCGACGAGGGCCTGCGCACATCATCGATTCCTGATTCCGGAAGTCGTCGGCGGGAGTCTGAGAAAAAAAAAAACAAGCGGGAAAATGGAGGGGAACGGCCTTGGCTCAAGTCCGAAAAGAGAAAAGAAACTTTGGACTTGGCTGCCAAGAGAGACCGCGTGGGGGAGGCAAGACCTGGGACATGCCCGAGCACGCCGGCCGAGCGGTTCCCGCGGAATCCAAGGGGGGAAAAAAAAACGGCCATGCGAAAATCCTTTCATCAGATTCACGAAGAGAAAGAGGCCTCCAATGGGGCTGTTCCTGCAGGAGGCCGTCCCCAGCAAGGGTCAGATGTCCTTCAGCAAACGGCCACATTTATCCATGGAGGGGCTGGAAAGCATCCAGGTCAAAGGAGATCAACACGACCCGCAACATCCGGCGTGACCTTGGACCTGGAACTCGAGGGGGAGAAAAGAAAAAAAAACTGTGTCAGGACCTTCCAAATGTCAAAGTCGGGAAAAAGCTTCAAGGGGAAGAAGAAAAAAAAGCGCCATGGGGCCTGACACATGGGACCGATCCGATAGGGCAATCCTGATTAATAAGGACTGTCAAGGCATGGAGAGTAAGGGCGGTGGGGGGGGGAGGGGCTCTTAAGGGATTAGAAATCGACACTGAAGAAGCGGGCTCCATGTGTCGGAACGCTCCCTACAGCACAGAGAGAACGACAGTGCCAGCAAGTAGAAACGGTGGTCAGGTGAGGTTCCTCTGGTCAAAGGAAATTAATGTGGAAAAGGGCGATGCGAGGCGCGGGTTGCCCTTCGGCATCGCATACAGGACTCAAGAAGAGGGGGGCACTTCTGGGGGATAGATCCGTTAGACTTCTGGTCTCCGGCTATTGAGAGAACCGTTTTTGCCCCTTCACGCCCCCGGACGTAATCTGTTCGGAAAACATAGACTCTGGGCGAAAGGAATGCTAAAGACACAACGGAGGATCCTCTCTAAGAGACCGAGGATAGAACTTGGGTTTCACCCCTTTAAACTTCAACTGAAGTTCTCCGGCTGGAATGTGAAGCGGCCCTGAAGGAGGGAAGGTTGAACAGATTTCTTTTTGAGGCCCGGTGATGTCTAAAAGTCAAAGGAAAGCCTGTTCTACAGCCGAAGGGGGTTACTTGTCCAGGAACCAGAGGCTGATAGGAGATATGGCCGCCGTCCTGCCATGCGAGGGGACTGGAGAAGCACGAAAGGAAGCTGGGCTGTAAGTAAACTTTTTGGGCCAGAAGACATTATGGTCGGTAAAAGGCTAACTAGTGCTAGTATCCTTTGTCGAGTAGATACTGTACAAGCAATGAAAACGGATCTTTAACTTCTACATGTTAATCACTTTGCTCTACCCGCTCTCTCAACACAACAAAAGGGTGATATAAATGGGGGGGAGCGAGAACAGCCTCCGAAAATTCACATGGGATTCCTTGTCCGCAAGCGTGACAGGTCACTTACGCCGCGCCGGCTCGCGCAGCCAATTTCAAAAGAATGGGAAGAAAAGTTAAGGGGGTAAAAAACTAAAAAAAAAAAAAGGACCATGGGACTTCAGTCCAAAAACTTCCTGGCCGCAGGCCGCAATGGCCGGACGCGTATAGAGTCTTGAAAAAAATCCATAAGAGACTTGGAAGAAGGGAAAAGATTCAATAAAATATAAGGTCGCAAAACGCAGAAAGGGGAAAGTAGTGCCCATAAAAAAAGGCACCAACTCTAAAAAGCACATCTTGGCAACGGAAAACTTAAAAAATAAAAACTTCATGAAATGCAAAGATCGTTAAGAACGGTGTGAAACTAAGTGAAAGAGAGAGGGCAGCATACGAGCGGCGCTTTCTCCGTGGGCGGGGTATTGATCCCGCCAATCAAAAGAAAAAAAACAGGTCTAGAGGAAGGAAATACGGACGCGACATCTCCGGTCTACCGATAAAAAAGGTGACCCAACGTAGGGCACCGCCGCTGCGGACAGGTTCACGGCGAGCGAGGCAACCCGAGCAAGAGAGAGGCGCAACCAAACAGAGAAAAAAAAATTACGGAAAAAGCGTGTTAGGCTGGAAACTTGAGAAGGGGTGACGTTCATTTCTATTGTCACGGGTTTCCGAAATTTGGGCAAAGATGTTAACTAGGGTCGATGCGAAGCCCCGCGACCCAGCGGCCATTCCCCCCAACGGGGACCGAAAAATCGAGAAAGGTAAAAAAAACAGAAGCAAAGAAGATTAGACTGGGAAAGGGGGAGCAGAAACCTTGTTAATATTCAATGGTGAGACATAAGAAAAAGGGGCGAAGGGACCGGTGGCCGTGCCACAGCCGATGAGGCAAAAAAACATTTCACATGAAAGAAAAAAACAGGTGGGTTTATGACGAGGTGAACCTTAGGAGGAAAAGTCACTAAGACATAAAAGCGTCGTGGTGGCGGCGAAGGACAACTGGACCCGGCTGTTGGTGCACCAACGGCTTGCATGACAGAAAACCATTAGGCGAGGAAGTGAGGAGTCTCCTGTCCGAACATCCTTGAAGAACCAAATTGAAAGGAAAAACAGGATCGTCTGCGGCTTTCTTACTCGCGTAGAGCACCAGTTCCAGCGCCAGCCATTCCTAAGAAATAGGAGTGGAAGGAAAAAAAAGAAAACAAAAAGGACCCCTAACAGTTCTATTTCAAAAGCGAAATAAGGCCAGAAAAAAAGAATTCCTTATCGAGATGATTGCGAAAGCCAGGATTACAAAGTGAGAAAAGGAAGTTGTGTAGTCTAGGGGGGGGAACGGAGGCATTTGAACCGACTGCCAGCCCTCAGCCTGTGAACGCCCAGGGTGGCGACGATCTCAGCGTGAGCCCCAGCGCAACGAGTTTTTCAAGAAAAGCGAAAAACACGCGTAGTTTTCTCTCAGGATAAGGGGTCTTCACGGCCCCAGAGCGAAGCAACACTCTCCGCAGTAAAAGAAGTCGAGGGAGAAGTAGTAGCCGGGCTGGCCGGCTCGAAAGGGTGTTAAGCAACCATCATACTGGATCAAGGAGAGACGATTCCGGCGTATCTAAGGAGGAAGGTTTAAAACAAACAATTGGGGGTCGACCAACAGTCGAACTGATCCGCCGACTCGGATCAGAAGCCGGTCCGCCGCCGGGACTGAGATGTCAAACCAGAAACCTCCATCCTCGTAGGACGCGAAAGGGTGGGTGGGGGGGGGGGTTTGTTTCTCCCTAACACGTCTCCATGGGCTTCCTCCGATCTTGGCCATGAGAAGCCCTCTCGCAGGAGGCACGACTTCTTCAAAAAAGAAAGGATCCACCTTGCTGGCTTAAAAAAAGACAGATGCGACCGTAAAAGAAGGATGAAAGGTCTTCGACTACAGAAGTATACTAGTCTCCGCCGCTTATCATAAAAAAAGGGAGAGAAACAAAAAATAGAACCGATGGAATGCCATCACAAAAAAGAGGGAGAAATGCTATACGGAAAGGCGCAGTGCTAAAAGAGAGCCGTCCTTGGCCCCGGCGCCGCGCTTCTCCATTCTCATTCGATGTAACGACCGTATTCAAAAAATCTATCAAAAAAAAAAAGTGAGGAAGATAGGATGGGGGAAAAACTTTCTTTCTTAACTAACTTAAAAACAAAAGGAGCAGAAGATTCAGGTATCACAGATCCCTCTTAGGCAAGAGGGCCAGACGAGTACTTCCTGGCCGCCGATCGTGTTTGTCCGAGCAGCATACCATTTGGGGGGCTTACCTCGGGGAGAAGAGAGAAAAAAGGTGTGGAGGGAGTCAGTAGAGGGGAGGGGAGGGAGGCTAGATACTGAAAGAACCTTTGGTAGGCATCTGGCAGGGCGGTCGCCGGGTACCTGGCCGCCAGCATTGCAGTAAGATAGTAAAATGACGGAAAAGATGGGAGGTTTGGCTAAGTCGCCTCCGGAGGAGGAGCAACTTTCCAATCTCAGAGTCAACTACAAGGAGCGTTGCGGGGGAGCACAGGCGCGTGCGGGCCAGATCGAGCTTTTAGTGCGTTTGTGAGGTAACAGACAAGGGGGAAAGTTTCCTGGAGAAAGGGGAGTCCTTCGGAGATCGAAAAAAAATAGCGACTTTTAGCAGGGAGCCAAAAATCCGGGTGCAACACCCGTGCGGATAGATTAAACCGAACAGAGAAGGGGAAAACACAATTAGAACTTGAGTAAAAACCCCGCAAAAAACCGGCCAGCCCCTGTCCTACTCGCCCGACTTTCCATGTCAAAACGGCATTACAGGAAGAGAAACCTGGGTCCTAGAGAAATCCAAGGTTTTCGAGGTCTTCTTGGAAAAAGGATCACACTCAGGGGACGCTGGCGAAACGCGAGGATCGGCGACAACTGGCTCAAGAGCGGCGGGCTTGGAGGGCAACATTAAAACCAGGAAAACTCGGAACCCATGGAAACGGTTTGGGGAAAAATGATGGAATCTTGAAAAAAAAAGAAAACATCAAGATCTCCGGCCTGCAATGGAAAGAATGTCTGCGAGGGACTCTGACTCCCTCGGAAAGGGGAAAAGAAGAAAGTATTGTGCTCTCCTGCAGCAAATAGAAGACTCTCAAGAAGCTGGATACTTTAGAGGAAGATGGGAAGAAAGGGAGCAATCCTTCACGAAGAACTCCTGAAGAAGCTGGCCTCTGGGAAACATGGCCTTAAACGGGAGCCATGCTCGCAAAGCGATCCGCCTACACGCAACTAGAATCGAGAAAAAGGGGGGGTGCTGGTTTCAGGAAGAAGGACCTTCACCCCATAAGGTGTGACATAGGTACTCTCCTCACCAGAAAACGGAAAGAGAACGAACATGAAATGGATAAGGCAAAAGAACCGACCAATCAAGTCTGAATGAAAGTGGAAAATAATCTCTCGAGCAGCAGCGAATTCTGCGGGCGGCGAAACCGGTAAGGAGTCCATGCCAGGGAACAGAAATAGCACCCCGGGGGAAGGTAATCTAAAAAACATGTTACCTAGCAGATCTAGGATTATGATGATCCGGGCATTGCGTCGGGCGGACTCCGTTCGGCCTGGGGAAAAGGGAAGGAAGAAAGCGACCATCTCAAGACCCTCTTTTCCTGGGAGAGAAAAACATAAACCTGCTGTAACGGCTTGGCCCCGCCTCACTGCGTGTCCGTGAGATCTCAGGGAGAAGGGGAAAGAAGACTGGGGTTAATTTCCCAGACTTCTAAGAGATAAGGGGGGAACTGCGGAGGGATCACAGACCCTGGCGCACAAGCGAAGGCGTGCCAGACGTCTGGGTCGTCGGTCAGGCCGTCGCCGTGCGAGAGGTCTCTTACTAGGAAGCTTAAGGCAGAAGGGGAAAGGGTTACGAAGTCTCGAGTGGGAGTAGTCCATTGCTCAATCCAAACATACCAAACGGGGATTCTCGCTCTATGCTGCTATAATGCTACCGGCAACAAGTGGGACCCGGAAGGACTCCGTGGAAGTGGGGTAGGAGAAACTTATTTGCCTTTTACTGGGGACCTAGGAGGGGTTCGTAAGAAGGGTTGAGGAGGGGGGAAAACGGCAAAAAGATATCTGCTAAAAGACCAAATGGGATTGAAAATCAAAACTTCATCACCGGCTCGCCGACTCTATAGGGCCGTACGCCATGGCGCTTGAATGTGTACCAGAAAAAGAGGAAGCAAAGGGAAGGGGAAAAAAAAAGTTCAGAACATAAGTTTCAGTAATTCTGGGTCCAGAAGAAGGGGAAAAGGCGGCTTCGGTGAACAGGCAGATTAGGAGGCAAAGGCCTCGGGGGCTCGGGCGCTATCCTTCCTCAAACAGAACCACAAAATTTGGGAAAGAGAGAGGACGAACACGCCCCCGCACAGTAGGAAGGGAAAGAAAAGACCGTGCAAGTCGCCTCTAGGAAATTCTAGCGCACATGTTTCCTGCATCATCATGGTCTGGACAAAGTGTCCGGACCCAAGTAGGGAGTCAGAAGGGGTCGCGAAAGGCCACGCGCCAGAAAGGAGGAAAAGAGTCTAAAAAAAACTTACGCGTTAGGAGGGTCAAGGGAAATACCATAAAGCGAATCTCTCGAAAGGATTGATTCTTTCAAACATCCAAACATCGAAGAAAGCAAAATATGGGCGAACCGGCATTCACGCCTGCTGTCACAGGAAATTCCATCGCTACCTCAGGAGGGGGAAGGAAAAAAACAGTGGAGCAAAGTAATGTCAGCATCAGACAACGATACGTGGTCGGGATTGAGCCCCAGCTCGTCTCGCCAGAATAACTGAAACAGCTTCAAGAAGAAAGAGTCCGAGTCCAAGGAGGCACTGGAGAAACGAAAGAACAAAGAAGTAAGACCCGAGTCGTTCACCGCCGGGGGAGCCATGGGACACGCGAGCGCAGAAACACGAGCAGCGCAGCGCCCTTCACACAGCACGAGCCGCGATGAAGCCACCTCTTGAAAGAGAAAAGAAAAGACAGGCAGGGAGACCGGGGGAAATGGTTCCTAAAACATGTTTCCAAAGAATTTTCATACAGAATTACGAGACCTGAGCATTCCACAGCCCGAACGGCCCACCGCGCCGATCAGAAGGAACATGAAGGAGGTCCCAATAGAGGAGCGGAAACCAGGGCATGCCCAAAAAGTTTAAAGGGAGGTTGGGGAAAATGCTGATGCCTACTAAGTTGCACTTCCCCCACGAAGCTCGCTGCGGCCAGCCGCCAGGTCCAAAAGGCCCTGCAAGACCCTATGAAGGGGGGGGGGAGTTAACTCAGGGGAAAGTATTAAACGTCATCCGACAAGAAAGTGCTCAAAGGGTGGCGGCAAGACATCTGGGAACAACGGGGCTGGGTGACGCCGAACTTTCAAAAGCACACATGGGGGGGGGGGGGGAAAGTGCGAGCGGGCGTTGGGATTTCTCCTTATTTCAAACTCAGAAGTTAGCCGAAAAGAAGTCAACAGAGGACGCCGGGCCGGCCGGCGCCGGAATAGAAAACAGGGAGGGAAAAACAAAAGAAGACAGGGCAAACAATCCTCAAGGGGCGGTCATTAAAGGATCTCGTAGGAGGAATCAGTCGATCACGAACCGTTCTATGGCGACGAAGACCGCCGAGATCGCCTATCGACGGAGATCAAATTATTGATCAGACCAGGGAAAGCACTTCCCAAAGGGAAAGTTTAGATGGGGGGTCTGAGGGACTTTCTTCAGTCCGCGCAGCACAGCCGATCTTGACGAGGGTGTCGAAGATCCTCATGAGCGCAAATAGCCCACTCGGGACGGGTCATAAGGAAATGAAGAACACGGCGGATTTTCTCACTTTAACATTTCTGCACTGAACCCAGAGTCGAAGAGCCAACGCGCCGGCGAGTAAGTAAGAAGTCAGAGCGAAGTCGGCCGGGCTGGCCGGCCTGAATGGTTTTACAAGGGAAAAAGCTAAGAACGACTCCGGATAATGGGGGGGGTCATATAGACCTTAGTGGGGACTCAAAAAAAAGAGGGGCGGGGAGACCAGGCGCCAGTCGAAGAGCACCGCGACGGGCGACATGGCGCTGTCTCAAAACCGTGAAGTCTATTTCAAGGAAACCAGAAAAAACGCTGCGCCAACTGGGAAGGGGATCAAAGCACCTCTAATTCGCAAAGAAGTCAATGAAAACTTGGACCCGACGATCCGCAGGCCGACACGAGCGGCGGTCAGACGCAGCCGCCCAAAGGATTTAGGCCAGCAAAAAAGGTACAGAATCAAGAAAGACGGAAAGGTCCCGGGCGCCATGATATCTAATTACCGTAAAAGAATCATACCGAACGAAAACCGGGTCCAACGAAAAGAGCGACTTTAGACAGAGCATTACGGCCAGCCACGCGACCGCGGCCAGGCTGGAAGGCGCCGGATAAGAGGAAATATGCTCCGGAAAAGGCGAAGAGGAAGGAAAGGAAAAAGGCTTTTAACGGGGACCCTACCTCCCAAAGTCAATAGAAAGAGAAAAAAAAAAACAAAAGAGAAATATATTAATGTGAACGACGGGGCGGTCGGGAAATTGAAAAGCCGGAGAAGCGGCGCGCGGAGAAGGGCGCCAGGGAAGAACTCCGAGAAAAAAAATAGAGTCCTATAATACTAACTATTAGAGTGAGAAGTCATTAAACTTCTCAGAGACCTCTGTTACGATCATGGAAACTTGGGTTGAGCCTGCGGCTCGGCGTCTCTTACTCTTGGGAAAAGGATGAGAAGGGAAGAGAACAGGCTGCAAGAAGTTCGGCTTCTTCTCTCCAAAAACTTGGAAGCTATTTCTAGTACCGCATCCTCGTGCTGAATGAGCTCTCGGCGCTTCTCCAGGCCAAGCTCAGGACGGAGCCAAGAGCCGGTGGCGGGAAATCAGTCGTCCTGCAGAGGGAAGGGAGGGAAGGGAAGAGGCTCGTGCCATCCAGGGAATTCGGAAAGGGAAAAAACTGCTTAGGCGCCTAGCGGATCGGCTACTGCCCGGAAACAGAACATCCGTGGCGCTTAACCAAGAGAGAAGAAGACGGCCGAAGCAGAGAAAATTCATTAGGGGGGAAAGGAAACACACCTCAAAAAAGGCCATCCCCGGATGCCTACGACGCCACGCGACTTACTTCAGAGCTCGGCGACGGTTTCGAGGCAACCGTAAAAGAAAAAGGGGAACGGAAAACAGCCGCCTGGAGCTTCAGTGTAACCAGAAAAGACTTTTAGCTGGGGTCTCATAAAAAAAACAACACTGGGCTTCAGGCGGCTGGCAGGAGGCCATGACGACGGCAGACCTTAAGCACAGGGGACCATGTGAAAAAGAGGGCAGAGGGACCTTAACGTCATCGAGAGAAAAAGGAGGAATATGAGAAAAATGCGAGTAGCAATCACGGTTCGGATCGAGCTGTTGGCTCGAACGCATATCAGGAAAAGGGAAAGCTTGAGAGGGGGGGACGAGGGGCGGGGATTCCTACAGGTTTCTCATACCCTTCTCGACAAGCCGCAGGCCGTAGCGGTCCGGGTGGACGCCAGCACTTTTCCGGAAAAGAGGTCAACCGTATATAGAATGATAAAACTCGCACCGCGCCCGGGGTGCAGGAAAGAAGCGCCGAACCCAGAAGGGAGAATCAGAACCGTGTCCGAACCGGGGGGAAAAAAAATGGACTGAGCTGGCCGAAAAAAGAAGAATCACAAGGAACTGGCCCATAGGTGCGCCTGTGGACCTGGACGCTAGCTGCGCCGGAGATCTTCGAAGGAAAGATAAAGGCAAGTCCCAAATGGAAAGTGGAGAGACCAGGGTTCCTTATCTCAAAAACAGGGTGACCGAAAAAAGAAACTGCAGGATTAGTCAGGCCTTGATAGGCGCGGTGCTGGCGCCTTTCGGGCGGGGTTTAACAAAAGGGAAAACTCAATCGCCCAAGAGACTGAATGAAAAAAAATAGGGTCCAATTGTTGAGGGAAACGGCGCCCGAAGAACCCTTCTGAAACGTCGCCAGTAAGCATGGCAATCGTGCGTGACCTCGGGAAGACTGGTGAGAAAGGGGCCATCAAGGAGAGGGCTAATTTTTGAAAGTGAGCTCTCGCAGGTGAAATGGAAAAAAGGCGGTGCAAGACGTCTGGGAAGATATCAGTGGCTCGGAGGGTCTAAGTCTAAGACTGAAAAGGGGGGACTCTTAAGAAACTAACTGGCTTATCAATATCTCGGGTCTAGAAAAAGGGTCTCAATGAACCAACCACTGATGAGCCGCTCTGGCCACGAAGTAATAAACCCACTGGAGTTGCACCCGGGTTTTTTTTGGGAAAAGCCAGAGGAAAAAAGAATTGAAACTTCCTCTTGAAGGATTGGACGGGTCTCCCAAGGGGGAGGGAGTCAATGGGGTGATTTCTGAGGGACTGAAAGCAAGAGCTGAAAGCCAAAGAGGTAAAGGGAAAAAGGGCGCCGAGTCAAACGGAGTAGAGGGCACAGGAGAGGCCCAAGCCGGGACCGCAAAATGGCGAGGACCTGTGCGACAGAGAGCCGACGGGACTGGGGTCCGGGAAAGGAAAAAAAAAATGAAAGTGAGAAAGCTGGCGGTATCCGTGATCGATGAGGGAAGGGACCTGCAGAGTGGCGGATCGGGAAAAGCAGAGGGGGACGGTCGCGGGCCTAAATGACAA
>Ga0179591_1370906_pt1 | contig 13112 bp, 11 predicted proteins | sample CZOMad2_1_08_16f_FD_182891 | JGI IMG/M metagenome (GOLD analysis project Ga0179591, IMG submission 182891) | Vadose zone soil fungal communities from Angelo Coast Range Reserve, California, USA - CZOMad2_1_08_16fungal (PacBio error correction) | ecosystem: Environmental > Terrestrial > Soil >...
GAAAGGGTAGTCAAAAAAAAACTAAGATTGAAGACATCTGTTCAAGAGGGGTTCGAGGACCATGTGCGGGTTGAAAAATCACGCGACCACATAATAAGAAGAATCAGGAAGTTAGAGGAAAAAAAAGGAAGGAAAGCAGCGTGGAAGATACTGCGTGTTTCTACGTACAGAAGCTGTAATCCCATACTATGGAACCGTCATTCGTATTGGAATAGAGAACAGAAGGGTGGCGACGAGGCAGAAGGAAGGAGGAAGGAATTTGGAAGAGAATAAGGGGAATTTCTAGGAATCTGCAGAGAGGTTGGAAGAGGGGAGAGGTCCAGAAGTGGTTCAACCCGGAGACCAAGAGAGAGATGAAAAAAAGAAATAGAAGAAGCAGGGAGACCTGAGGGGGGGAAGGTGAAGATTGGGGTAATCTTAAAGTGGTGCCGCAAAGAAATGGAAAAAATTCAAGTATTTTATCCGTGACAAGTTACGCACGTACGCGAGGGAGAGGCAAAAGGAAGAGAAAAATGAAAGGGACGAGGCGAAGAAATCCCTCCCCTGTAGGTCCGTACCCCGAAGGATTTCCTTAGTTAGAGAGGAATTGGGGGGAGAAGTCAAGAAAGGGAATAGGGATGGAAAGAACAGGGGGGGGGGGGGTGGGGGGTTGTGTTTTCGAACACCCAGAGTTGCAGATACGCTCGAAGAGTGGGTCAGGACGAGCTAGCACAGTGGGAGAAGAAGGAAGGTAGAGGATTGAAACCCACAATGGGGATACGCAAATTTCCAAATTGGCTGTGAGAGGAGAGAAGGAAACCCCATAAAGGAAAAAATATAGGCCCCTAGGGGGGGCCCAACCAGCCTATGAGGTCGAGCTCTAAAAAAAAGGGTAGTGGTAGAATCTACAGGAAAAACACCAAAAAGGGCTTACACCCTACTACAACGAAAATGTAGTCCCCTTCGAAGCTTGCTTGGGAGGACAAACAGGGGTACGTGGGGAAAACAAAAAGAGGATGGATTAAACCTTGGCGCACCCTGTAAATGGTAAAACTGCAAGTAAAATACTAAAATTGGCAGTACTTTAAAAATTTCGCAAGTAAGACAGCAGGAAGAGTCATGTTTGAGGCAAAGAGGCTATAACTCTTGGGGAAGTTTGCCCTGAGACTCGGCCAAAATTGCGAATGCCGCTCTGGTCTATGGAAGAGAAGTAGGAAGGCTCGAAGGGGAGAAGGTAAGTCAGGGGGAGGGGGGGGGTGATGCTTAGATCTCCGGGGAAAGTGTTCAACGCGACCGCCGAATCATATGGGATACTTCAACTAGGAGGGAGGGTGAGACGAAAAGGTAGAGGGAAATAGAGGGCTTATTGTAGTGTCTTGTGCGGATTCGAGCAGATAACTTATCAAGCCAATTGCAAAGTATGTGTTCGCAGGGAAGAGGATAGGGGGAAAGGGGGTGGGGGAAGAGGGAAATGGACGAAATGAAACAACTGTCATTTTGGACTATCGATTTTGCCTGTCCTGAGAAATTCTGGAGGTGTCGATTGGAGAAAAAAGGGGAGGGGGACTTCACTAAAGGAGGGGGGGGAAGGGGGGGTATATCTGTGCCTCTCCACTAAGGGAAGGAGTAAAGCGCGGTATTTCGCTCTCAGTTCCCATGAGGGAAAGGAAGTGAGAAGAGTGGTTCGCCTGGGGGGGTGAATTAATAAAACCGCGCGTATAAATTTTCGCCTCAGGGGGGCTAAGAGGGGGAAGGAGAGGGGGGGGCTCAAAGCTGGGTCAACGTTGTTTTGCGTTGGTAAGACGGGGAGACGACGGCTATGGGTATTGAGATAAATAAGTGAAAAAATCGGGTGGAAAGAGAAAGATGGAAGGGTAGAAAGAAAAGTCTCCAACCTCTTTAGAACTCCTTTTACTATGGAAACAAAAGCGGGACTCAAGCGATGCACATGGAGTTTTAAATATTTGAATCACGTAGAGAGGGGGAAAAAACCAAGGGAAAAGAAGGCGAAAATAAATAGAAGAAGGAAAAAAAATTCAGAACTGCATTTTGCCAAGCCGAGGGGTCTACTGCGAGTTGCGACGAAAATGATAAAAGCAAAAGTCATATCTCGTAAAGGAAGGTACATAAGATAGAGGTGGGAGGAAGGGACAAGCACTAAAGAGAAAAACAAAAGAGTCTCATGATCCCTCTGACTTGGCCCTGGGTCCAAGAGATTGGGGGAAAAGGATTGTGGAGAAAGCATGAGGAACCGGAGAATGGAAAGGAAAGACAAAGAAAAGGGGAGGAAAGAGAAGCCCATCACGGTCTTTTCTAAGAATTCGCCGATTCCAAATCCTTACCCTTCTAGGGGAACAAGGGGAGGACCAAAGTTGGGGAGAAGGGGGGGTTCCCTTCGAAAGTGTCTTATCAAGAACCTACTTCCGCAAACCCTCGGTGAAGTTAAATCGTTCTGATCTTAATAGAGACATGAGTGTGCAAGGAAACAAAGCAAAGGAGAAAACTAGGCCAAAAAGACCTATTACCTCGCATGTGGGTTGAACGTGACTTCTGCCGACCTCGTTAATCCAAACTTCTACCGAGGGAAAAAGTGAAGGAAGTGAGAGAAGCAGGGAGGGGAAAAAAAGGGGAGGGGGGGAGGGGAGGGACCTTAAAGGATATTAACATCCTATTTTTCATCGACCATCTCACTAAGGAACGGATGCCTCAAAGTATGCCAAGATACTCGGAAGCCCGAATCCAGTAATGGAAACTTCACAAGAAAGAAATATCCTCCTAAAGGGGGGTTGGGAAGAGTAAGAAAAACAAAAACGGCTGAGGGGGAGAGCAAAGCCAAACTCAAAGGGACTAAATATAGGGTCTTGAAAAGAAGAGAACGGTCATGGATGGGCTCCGAATCGGGCAACTGGGAGGGCACTGACCTGGGGTTGATAGAGGAGGGGACAGTAAACTTATGAGGGAAACTTACATTACGAAACTAAACAGAGATGTTTAAGACAAAGGCCCTTCCGCAGACAATTTGGAGCGTGATCACGCTAAAAGGATAGGGGACAACAGTTCTTTTCAACCAAGAAAGAAACCAGCAAAGGTATGTTCATCAAAGTGGGGAGGGGGGGAGAAGGCAGAGGGGAGGGAGGGGTTCATCCGGTCAGTTGTGCCCAGTAGACTATAGGGAAAAGAGGTCATAGTCACAGTTTATCTTGTGACGGGAATGGGATAGTCGTCAAAAAAGAGGGGCAAAAAAGGAAAGAAAAGGGGGTTTTTCAATTTCTCTCTCATCGTTGGAATCGGAAAGGAATTAGAATGAAGAATTAAATCAGTTGGCTTTGTTTGCAGGGGATGAACTGATCGGGGAGAAGAGAGAGGATTGAAAATACACCTCTTTAGGCATCCCAAAAAAATAGGAACCAACTTGGAACCCACTAGCGGCAGTTGACAGAAAGGGAAGAAATTGTAAAAATCGAAGGAAGGGCGGGGGGGAAGGGGACGGGAGCTTGAGGGGAAGGAAAAATAAAATCACTCTAGAAGTGGCCTGTATGAGGACTGATTCATTTCGTAGCAATCGTCAAGTTAGAACCATCTGTAAGGCTGGGTGGCAAAAAGGGAAAGAATACAAAAAGGCCGGGGTTTCTGAAATCTCTGTTTGAACAACGGAAACGGGAAATAACTTTAGGCTTAAAACAGAGGAAAAGGGGGGAAAGAAAAAAATCAATTAAAAAAGGTGTTTCAAATAGATCGCGAAAGCTTAGGGACCCAGCGGTGGAGCGGACGCTAAAAGATGGAGTGGAAAATATGGTTCGTTGAGGACTAGAACTTGAAAGAAAGATATCGGATTAAGGAAAGGAATTAAAAAACGAACAACTCAACCGGGTTTCTGGAGTGGCGCCTGAGCAGTCACTGAGGAGAAAAGGGGCTTAAGATGAGACGAAGGGGTAAGGGAAGTTGTTCCGCAGGAGAGAAAGAGGGGGGGGGGGGACATAATCCATGGGGGGTCACTCATTACGGAAAACTTTCAAATCTATCCCTTCGAGCGTACAATCCCAGGTGAGAGCTACTCTCAAAGGGAAAGAGACCTACGAAAAATATTCGAAGAAGAAAAAGTGGGGAGGAAAAAAAGGCGGAATACGTCTAGCTAATTCCCCATCTCAGTCCCAAAAAAAGAGAATACGGGAAAACTGGTAGAAGGGACAAACAGAGCGCGTCAGCTAAGGAGAGGGTGGGAAAAAAATTGCGGTATAGGGAGCAGAAGACCGCACTCATTCCTTCAATGCGATAACGAAGAGATGAAAGGAGACTATCTAGGTCGGGGAAACCATTTACTTTCGAAGAGAGGGGGGAAAGAGAAGAAGAAACTGAAGTGACCTCTAAACTTACCGAGTACACAAGCGACAGACGCATTCAGCGAGATCATCTAATTTGGGGAAGCAGTTTGAGGGTCAAGGGTGGTCAAAACCTCACAAGGGGATAGCGTTCGCTAACCAGGGCCTGCAGGACTGATGCGGCAGTGAGCTACTGATAACTGAAGGAAAGACGGAGTTGAGGAGGGGTAAGGGACGTTTTCATTCACGGCGCGGAGCAATAGGGGAGAATGAACGCCCCAGATTTTTGCAGTCCAAAAAGCTGGGATGCTGAAATAACGGAAGTATAGACGAAGGGTACTACATGGGGGAACGTTGCAAGGGGGGGGATGCACTACCAGGTTTTTGCCAGGTGCGGAGACAGAATGCTTAAGCGCATCGACTTTGGGAAATAATGACTTCGAAAGATAAAAAATGTTAAAGGAGCGGAGGGGGAAGTCCGTTGAGTCAGAATGCCGAAATTGACGCTCCAAGTTTGCAAACCCACGCATGAAAGTACATTGGGGGGGAAGGGAGCGCGGTATACCTGACCCTAGACATCACATAGTGCCTAAGTAAGCTTCTTTAACGAGGGCTAAGAAGTTTTGAGATATCATTGGGCACGTAAATGAATTGAAACATAGAAGTCGAAGGGGGGGTGAAGGTCAGGGGAAACATGAGAATAGTTGAATGTAAACTAATATCAGGCCTAAATGGTAGGCTCTCGCATGATATTCCAGTATTGAGGTACAAAGAGCAAATCTATCGAGGACATTCGACTTCCTTTTGACTATTTGGTGACCGTCCTGAGGCAAAGAGCGATATGAAGTCCGATTGGGGAAAGAAGAACAGAGGGTAAAAAAAAGAGGGGAAAAAAGGATGTTATAACCCATAGAGATGGTATGGAAGATACTAAGGGGGGAGCAAGTGTTGAACCCTTCGGAAAAAGAAGAGATGAGTATGAAAAAGGGGACCGAAGCAGGAAGAAGAGAAATATCAGGACGACTTTCGGGGAAAAGGAGGCTTTAGTTGCTCTGCCGGAAATCGTAGTCTCGGAAGTTCTTCTCTTCGTCCAAAAGGGCTAAAAACGGGGGGCAGACAGAGGGAAGGGGGCAGGGCTTTCGCTAGCTTCCTCGCTGTTTGCACGCTCGCAGGAAAGTTCTCATAGAACTCATCGCAATATCTGTCGTAGGGGTGAGGGGGGAGTAGAACTAAGGGGAAACCGGCCTGTGGGCCCTCCCTGAAAGAGATAGCTCACGACGTGGTCATCGTGTCTGGGGGGAAGGGAACTCAGGAAGAGGAGAGAAAAACAAAAAAGATTAGGGAAATTGCTGGGGGGTAACAACCTCGCCAGACGTGGAAATAAATTGCCTTTCTGAAACAGTGTTTCGGGGGGACGAGGGGAAGAGCTAAGGAGCGGAGTCGAAACCCCAAACCCAATTCTGGCGACTGAGATGCGCCAATAACTGCGGGCGGGAATAACATGGAGGGGACCAAAGATTGGGGGCACGACGAAAAAAACGCCGCAGATATGCAGACAAAGGAAGGTCGTCTTTGAACCTAACTTCAGACCGAGTTCAAGAAAAAGAAAAGGTAATGGTCAAGCCCTCAGGAATTCTACGACATAGTTACTCGGACGGAAGTGGGGGTGCGGAAAGGGGGTAGACAGAGAAGTGGAAAAACCAAGAAGGTCATCCTGATCAATGAGAACGCTGAAACTCCTCTACGGAGATAATAGGGGGGACCGCTGGGGGGTTCCGAGGTGGGAGAGAACTGATGAAGGAAAGGAAGAGATGGGAAGCAGGAGAAGGACATCATTAGTCAATTCCTTCGAAGTTCCGCGGGAGAAGGCGCTGCAGGGAAAATCTCCGCATGCCTGAACTTCGCAGGAGGCGCAGAAGAAGAAAAAAAAGGGGGGCCTTCAAACGAATGATTACGGGTCAATTAATATTCGGTTCTCCAATGGATTCGGTCAAATTTGCTCTCAAGCTGTTAAGAGCAATATAGAAAAACCGCGGGAAAAAGGCCCAAGAAAAAAAACATCGGTGTTCTGCTGGGAATCAAGTGTCTCATAGGATCGTTAAACTTGCTCTCTGGGCAAAAGGGGAGGGTAGAAAGCAGGAGAAGATCCAATCGAAAAAAAGTAAGACCCACGGGGGGGGGGAACCAGGAACGACTTCGAAGCAGATGCAAAGGAAAAGCGACTATAAGAGCATTTATTTTCAGCTATTCACAAAAAAGGAGGGGAGGCCGGCAAAAAACCAAATTCACACTTCTCATTGACTCGCTTTCGGCACGCCTCAAACGGCGTTGTGACGGCCAAAAAGGAGGGGGGAGGGCGGTAGGAAGAAGGTCCAAGTGGTTCCAGATAATTTGTTACCCGGGGCAAGACTCCCAATTCCAGCTGGAAAGGTTCTCCCATGACAGCAAGATGTCAAAGAAGAAGGGGATACATAAAACTAAGGCCCTAGGGGGGACAACTTTTCAAGGGCAGGACAACGGAAAAATTGCGCTAAAAAGATCATGCATGGAAGCTGTCGAGGGGGGGGGGCGGGGAGGAAGAATTGGAAGAAATTCCATTGTTAAATTACACGAACTAAACACTTGCAATCAAAGTGTTCCCACTGGGAGCCAATATCATATTGAAAAGGAAAAGATAGGCGGGGGGGGGATATAAGATTGAGAGATCGGGTCGTTTCTGTGGCAAGGAGGCTATAGAACTTAAAGAGAATCCAAGCGTTAAAATACGCGTTTCAAGATCGGGTCCATGTGGAAGGTCACTCTTCTCAATAGGTGTAAAAGGCGCGAGAAGGGGTGGAAGGGATGTTTGACTCGCATGGGCCACACGGAAAAAAAGAATATTGGGTAGAACTGAGAGTTCAAAAAAGGGGGGGACTTAGTCTAGAGAAAAGGGGGGGGGGATTAGTATGCGAAAAAGGAAGGATTCAAATGCTCCGGCTTCAGAGGAATGCAGAGTAATTTAAGGACTCAGGCAGAGCGATCCAGGTCACTGAAATAAATGCCGCCATGTGTGAAAAAGGGGAGAGGGCAAAACTTAATCTCTTACTATGGGCGCCATCGTGACGGGCCAGATTGATATTAATGATAAAAAAAAGAAAGAAAACCCATGTGGGGGGGAGTGAAAAGTGTTAGGTAAAAGTTCACGTCACGAGGGTAGTCGAAAGACTTGGAGAACAAATATGGCAAACTCCAAGGAAAGGTTTCTTGAGAAGAATATCAAAAAAGGAGGGGGGGGGAAAAAGACGAGAGAGGAAAACTAGAGTTCAAACATCGTGTCCTTAACATCGACCTCGGATCGCTGGGAAAAAAAAGTGCATCATCCCGGGGACTAGAGGTAAACTAAAGGGGAAAAGGGGGGGAACGGTTTTCCGTGGACACTGAGAGGGTGTGACTCCTGGATTAAGAAAATGATCAGAGCAGAAAAGGCACGGAGATCGTTAAGTAAAGCATTCACCTTGAGTCCAGGGGCTTGAAACTAGGAGAAAGAATCAGGAGGGAAGTAAGAAAGGGGGGAGTTCAGGAAATTAGGGGGAAAAGGGAGAGAGATTGTCTCATTTGGGATTTTATGTTGGAGAAAAGCTAAGCGCGTAGAATCAGTAGATGGCGAGCCATATGACGTCAAATCGGGCGAAAAACCCATATTGGGCTGCCCTTTTTCCGCAGTACATCCGTCGGGTACGTCACCAGATGTGAAAAAAAAAATTGGGGGGGGGGGGGGGGGGGGTGGGTGGGGAGAAAAGGGGGTTTGGGTTGGCATGAGGGAAAGGGGGTCCTCATCCCATTCACGTCGCACACCGCTGGACGATGATCTGTCAAGGGAGATGCATGAGAAAGGGAGAAAGGGGGGGCAAGAGACAAGTTCCCGGAGGAAAAAGAAAGTCTAATCATGATAGGTACCGTTCGTCGTTGGTTGCCGTTCAGGGCTCCTATCCGAGCGTGAAAACAAACTTACTGTAATTGGTAAAGGGAGGGACCAAGGGGGGCAGGGAAAAAGGCGAGGTTCGGGGGAAGGGTCTACAAACCTATTGGAAAGACCGCTACTAACGGAGGCCTCAAGTCCAAGGATCTAGGAAGCCCGAAATCCAGCAAACGTTATAGAATGAAGAAAAAAGGGGGAGGGGGGGTTTGGGAAGAGAGAGAAAAACAAAAATAGGGGAGTAGATACAAAAAGCCACCAATACAGAGGATAGTTATTCTTCTTCGGGCTGCGCTTACGAGGCCTTGGAATAATTGAGGAAGAAAGGGTTGGAACGGGACCAAAGGGAGCGGGGAGGATTTCCTAAACCTAGGATTATGGCTCTTACATTAAAAAGTCTGGACCGGCAAGGGAGAGTGGGAACGAAGAGACGCAAAACGTTTCGTGGGCAACCGTTTGGAAGGTCCAAAGAAAAAAAAGATAAAATCTTTATTAAAAAGGGGGGGAGGCAACCACGACAAAGCGTCAGATTTTTTGGCGTGACCCAGGAGCAAGTCGGGACGCAAGGACCGAAGGAACATGACCACGGGTTTAAGCGGAGGAGGGGAAAAAGAGTAAAAAAAAAGAAAACCGCTGTCAAGGGGGTCAACTAAGGTGATTCGGCGACGGCAGGGGTGCGGGACTATAGGAAATCCAAAGAGTGAGCATGGAAAAAAAAAAAAGGTCACGAAGGGGAAAGAAGAAAGGGTGTAGGAAGGGACTAGGAACGCGAAATATGTGAAGAATAATAATTGGGAGGGTAGTTAACGAGAATGGAATATCCGCATCTCAAATCGAGGACGGGAAAAGAGTACTGAGGTTCAGTCTAGGAGAAAATCAAATAGGCCAAAAGACCCAACTATGGACCAGGGACAAAGACGAATAATCAGATGGTCACTCCGTTGACATTTTCGCCACGCAATCTGCTTAGGAAATGCTTAATGAAGAGTCGGCGGTTTGCTCATGAGTCTTATGGAAACCTCTGAAGGGTCGCGAACGGCTTGACACTCTAAAAGGAAAACATACCAATTGGAACTGGGGGGGGGGTCGTCCGGGATAGCTGGGGGGGCAGGGAAAAAGGAAAAATGGAAACTGGAGACGACCAAGCTGACTCGTTCATACGTCGAGCATCGCGTAGTCGCTGTTGGGTTCAAATATTGAGCTGGGTATAAGAGTTTAGAAACCATAGGGGAAAGAGGGGGAAGAGAGGTAACAGAGGGGGGGGCTTTGGGGGGCACCTCGATTTTCCCAACTTCAGGAGGAAGGCTCCGTGATAGGAAAGAGCCCATATACAACAAACACAAAACAACACCAGGGGGGAGGCGGAAAGGGGAAAGGACTGAAGAACAGTCACGGGGTTTCCATAATAGGAAGAGTTTGGTAAAAGGGGCTACAAAAGGAGAAAAAAAAGGGGGGGAAGGGGAAAAGAGAAGTGAAATCGCTCACAGCTAATTACTGCTGAAGATCGATTCCCTCGGCGTCCTCCCCGGTTGAAGAGACGTACTTGAGGTTAAAAAAACAATAAGGAAAGAAATCAAAATTTGAGTACCCTCGAAATAAAGTGCGCAAAGAAATCTCAAATAGGGGTCAAATGACCAAAGAGGAGGGGGAAAGAGGGAGGAAAAAGAATAGGGAAGAAGAAGTTGAAACTCCATTTCTCGGAGGATAGAACGGCTCGTGTGATGGGGATTATGAAAGGAGGAGAGAATGAACGGGGAAAAAAGCCCAGGGACCTAGGGTCAACTAAAAGAAGAGGGGCAGGGTGCTAGGCAAATGGCGACAGTGGAACCTTGTTATTGACTTTTCTCTCGTAGAAAAAAAGAAAAGAGGGGAGAGAGGAACCATACCAAAGGAATTAAGAAATTAAAACACAAAATTAGCGAAGCATTCGCAAAATTGTTGGGGAATGCATTTTACTTGAAACAGGACACAGGGGGGTGGAAAGAAAGAGGGAAACTCCGAGGGGGGAGTCTCAAGTTAAGGCATGCCTTGGGAAGTACGGAAACTTATCTAAAGGAAATGGGAGTTGACCACAAAGGGTGATTGACGGGAAAAAGGGAAGGAGGGGAAAAAAAGAACGTATGGGGAGAGAGGATAAACCGATATTAGTCAACGCTGGGCGTGAGGAAAATTAAGAGATCATGGGTGCGACGAAAGGGGGACAAGTTTTGGACTTGGGGGAAGAGGGTTGATAGAAAAACCCGTTGGGTTGCAGGATAATAGCCATAGCGCAGCCGTTTTCCCCGATAATACTCGAGTTGAGGAGGGGAAACCAAAACAGGGGGAAAGAGGGGGTTGGGTAAAGTCTGAGTCCTTGCTGAGCCCGCAAAAAAAGTTTTATCTCTGAGAGAGGGGTTGAAAGAGAGAAGGGGTGAGACTCGAGTGGTAAATGAACAGTCGCTAAAATTATTATATTTAGGAAAGGGCGTAGGTTTTCACGATATCATTGGCCTGCTGAAAAATGTGATAATAGAACAAGGAAGAATGGGATGGTTAGCAAAATTACAATTTAAATACTTTTCCTGCCTAAAGGGAGAGGAATTGGATATGACTCAGGCAATCTAAGAGTCCAAAGGAGGGGAATATGAGAGAAGAATTCGAGAAACGAAACAAGAAGAGGGGTGACTAGCACTTTTGCTAAAATGCCATAAGGGAACTGAGGAAAAGAAAGAAAGATCTTTGGAAAGATGTGGAATAACATAGGGAAAAGAACAACCGGGGAAAGGGGGAATCCCTGATGGTTTCAGCAGGTCCTCTCTTTGGCGAAGGCTTCCATTCTTTAGTCCCGTAGCGTACCAAAGTTCAGCCTTAGATCATAAAGGGAGAAAAGGATCGAAGGAGGAAGGAAGAAAGGTGTCGTTCACCTGGAAGCGTATATGGATAGGAGAAATTGACTAGATTAAATTCAACCAGAAAACTTGAGGGGGGAGAAGCAGAGGGGGGAGAGGAAAGGGGGTGGAAATTACGGAAGAAGGAGGAGAGGGAAGACTCGCTGACTCGTTTAGCTTCGCATAATCGCAACAATACGTCGGAGGATTTGTGGGCGGCGAGAAGCAGGGGTTGAAAGGGTATTCAAAAAAAGGAAAGCTGCACTAAAACGGAAGGAAGTGGGAGTTTATGTATATCCTCCCCCAAAAAACGTGAGGGAAAAAAAGAGAGATCTAGGGAGGGCAGCAAGACACGAAGCCAGACTTGAGCAGAGGGCCTAGGGAAGGAGGGTGAAAGACTCAAGGGAAGGAAAAGTGGAATAGACAGGTCTCCTACCCCATAAGAAAAGAATATTAGTGTGGGCTAGATACAACCTGATGCAACTGCTGAAGGGCGAATCGTGGGCGCAGAAGACAACGGATAGAAACAATATGAGGAGGGCCCGTCGGGGGAGCTCGGGGGAAGAAAAAAGGAGGAGATGTAAACGAAATTCAGGTAATTCTAATTTAAGTATTATGACGGCATGGGCTCGGCGACTCTAGGAAGTGGCTAAGCTAGGGGAAAAGAGAGGGGGTCCAAAAAAAGGGTTGGGAAAGAAGGGGGTCCAATGTCCCATCTCTCATCCATGGGGGAAAAGCGGGTGGCTTCAGAGTTTTAGAAACTTCTTAAAACTGACGGAGTTGACGAGAGGAAGAAAAAAAAGAAGGGTGGAAGAAGCCGGAATATAGAAGTTCCAGCGAGAGAGGAATCTCCGAAGTCTGGAATATTCGAGGCCTGAGCCTACTCAGTCCGAGAAAGAGGGGCTTTGTTTAGAAGGGGAAGGAGAGTGGGGGGGGGGAGGGAAGAAGAACATTTCTGAAGGAGGGTACCCTTCGAAATCCGGGCAAGGAGTAAACACTGCGAACTCTTTTGAAAGAGCTCCGAAAAGGCTGATCGGAACGATCGGAGGGAAAGAAGGCGAGATGGGGGGGGGGAAAAGGGAAGGGGTCTTTAAAAGGATATCCTAGAAAAATTGGGGGAATGTGATCGAACGGAAAATAAAATCGGACCTTAACCAGGGGGGGGAACGGGAAGAACGGTCAGTAGAAAAAGAGGATGGTAAAGCGAGTACCATTTCCATCAGACACAAAAACACCAACGGTACGGGGGCCGGAAACACCTACCTCGGAAAAGAAAATGGAAATGCTAGAAGAATTTCTGGAAAGGAAAAAAACCGCTGGGGGGTAAATGTGAAAAAATCGGGTTATCCTTGCGGCAAAAACCGGCTGACAGGGTGTATGAAATTGGACATGAAACGAAGCATTAAAGGTACTGAAGAGATCAGGAGGAAAAGAAAAGGAGGAAAATAAAAAAAAACAGAAGGGGGGGAAAGAACTATCTAAATAAAATTAGTGACACGTCCAAAAGGGTGCGAATGCGTCGCCTCTCATAGTGGTCGAGTTCAAGGGACGGCTAGGCTTGGAGGAAAGCCGAAGGTCAGGGGGGGGGCGGTAATTCGATACCATCAATTGGCTGCGACAGCGACGGATGGGAAGAACCTAGATAGTGATGTATAGATTGCAAAAGGCTGAAGGGGGGGGGGGGAAAAAGGGGGAATGGTGGAAAGATTCGAGCATCCTGCACCCGCCACCTGACACCTCGAGAAGGGTTCGATCCAGAAAGAGGAAACAGGGAAGGTGGAATCAGGCAAAGACTTCTAAAATCCTAACTGATCTGGAAGAATATTGGACCTGTCCTAGAGCACCTAAGTTTTTGCTGCTGGGAAGGGAAAAGGGGGGGAGTAGGAGAGGGGGAAAGAAGGGGTGAAGTAGGAGAGAGGAAGGAACGATTACAACTCAATGGGCATGACATAGAGCGGAGACGACGTATTTCAGAAATCGCACATTCCAATT
>Ga0179591_1168442_pt1 | contig 13111 bp, 12 predicted proteins | sample CZOMad2_1_08_16f_FD_182891 | JGI IMG/M metagenome (GOLD analysis project Ga0179591, IMG submission 182891) | Vadose zone soil fungal communities from Angelo Coast Range Reserve, California, USA - CZOMad2_1_08_16fungal (PacBio error correction) | ecosystem: Environmental > Terrestrial > Soil >...
ATAGAGCCTGTCGACTAAATGAAGGGACAGCGAAGGCGGGTGCCCTCATAAAAAAGAAAAAGGTCAAAAGTCGTTTGGGAAAGGGGTAGGCGTGAGCGGACGGAAGTACACCCAAGGGGGGCGGACCTGATAAAGGGCCGGGAAAGGGATGAATAGCCGGCATCTTTTGACCCGAAAAAAAAAAAGAACAGGAGCAGCGATTGGAAAGGGGGGAAGTAGCTGCAAGGTCGGAGTGAGATTAAAGGGAAGCGGGAAGGACGGTGCAAACGGATATAGGAGAAACGGGTGGTAGACGCGACGGGGGTTAAGAACACGGAAAAAGAAGTTGACGATCTTTCGAGCTGGGGGAAGGACGGAAAGTTATAAATTAGGCATCGACTTCGCCTAAGGAAAATCTTAATTGCGGAAAAATGGGAAAGGGCAGGATCGAAACCGAGGTGGGAATGACACGCCGAAAAGCAGGAGGGGGGAAGATGGTAGTTTCGCTCCGGGCGGGGACATGGTTATATAGGGCAGGGGGTGTCCAGCATGAAGAAGCTTGAGGCAGGGTGTATTTACTCACCGGACCTTCAAAAGAGCAGGGATTCAAGCTTTCGCCTATATGCTCAAGGGAAGCCAGAAATGAGGGGGGAGAAGCGCTCGAGAACGAAATCAAAAGAAGGCTTCTGGGAGGGAAGTCGAGGGAGGGGGTTGCGCATAGGGAAGGAGATTAAGCAGCTGTCGAAAGGTCAGGAGAAAAAGTTTGGGCTACCATCTGATCAAGCGAGATGGAAGCAGTGATACCGCGTGGAAAGACTGAAAAAGGGCAGAGCAGGCATTTTTCTAAAATGGAAGAGGGATGGCATGGGAGCTCAAGGGTTGGGTACATTTTCCGGAAAAAGATTCGTCGCAACCTGGTGTTTGGGAGGGGAGCTAAGTCACCGGGAGCGGAGGGTGAGAACAACACCCCTTAGACAGGTTTGAGGAGTATGTGAGAAAGAAGGGAGTCGATTTGTGGAGGAGTCCGCCATCGAACGCCACAGAAAAGTGGAGGCTAAAAAGATGAAGCCACTTGGACCATGCAGCACCTGAAAAAAGGAGACGTCTCCATCCTGCGACCGTCTTCTAAGCGAAACGATCTCGCATTCGCGGCTGAGGGAAAAAGGCACGGGAAGCTCTTTTGGGACAGGAGAAGGGTCAAGAAGGGGGAGGGAATTCGAAGCCCATAAATAAGATGGGGACCGCTACCGAGTGGGGAGAGGAGAGAATGTACAGAGGCCTGGGAGGCGCTCGATGCAGATTTTAGAGGAAGAAAAAAACAATGGTATGTTATGGAAAGAGATGATGAGTCAAAAACTGAACAATGACGGAAACCGCCGAATGAGGGGATCTTCTTAGGTCCATAAAGGGCGATCTCGTGAAACAAATAGAGAGAAGAAAAAAAAGTCAAGAGCGTCAAAGGGAGAAAAATGGGGGGTGATGAAGTTACAAAGGGTCTAAAGTGCATGGGGGACGGTTATTTGTCGGAGGATGCAATCCGCGTTACGGCCGGTTCGGCGGAAAAAAAAGGAAATGTGGTTAAGGAGTGTTGTCGAAAGGGTTGAAGAACAAGAATGCAAGACAAATAGAAGAGGTGATCCCATTGTGTAAAAAAAAAAAAAAAAATGTGGGGGAAGCAATGGGCAAAAGGAGACACCAGCATAGCAAAAAAATTTTTTAAAAGAATTCCCGAAAAGCGTCAGGAAGCAATAGGAGGACATGAACTGCGGATTTGGGTTAATATAGGAAAGGCAGAGGGGTGAGCAAAAAAAAAATCAAAGCCATGAAAGAAACTGTCGATGAATGATGGAGTATCTTGTAGTAAAGATCCCTAACAGAAAGGAGAAGTATAGGTAGTCCGAAAATCAAAATCTCCGGGGAGAGATCCTGAACCGCGCACATAAAGTACGAAAAAAGAAGTACGGAGGGAGAAACGAAAGGGGGGGGGATTCAAAACCCCATACGGTGGGTCTGTGATTAGAGAGGTCAGATTCAGGCGAGACTCCTGTGGAAAAAAAGTCCAGGTATCTCGAAGAAAAAAAAAGGTGGGGCCGGGAAAAAAAGGGTAAGACCGCTCGCACGACACCTTGCTTGCCTCAAAAGAGAAGGGCCTTAAATGAAGGGATCGGAGAGATGGGAATCGATAAGTGATTTAGGCCGATATGCCGCAACCCATTGACTAAAGACTAGGGGTCTAGCGGTATAAACAAGGATTCGGCGATGTTAGGGAAAGGAATAGGGGGGATCGTCTGATTTCAAGGAAGTGTCACGGTCATCGCGTCACGGAACGAAAGAAACCAAAAAACGCCCACCCCGCCGAAATTAACCGAGACGCTGTATGTCAGGACCAGAAATCGTTCTACAAAACGGCGCAAAATAATGAAAGGAAGCAACGAGTGGGGGAAACAGAACGGAAAGGGGGGATCTTCAACAGCCACAGCCAAAGAAAAAAGGCCGACGGCGGAGGGGCCGGAAAGCAACGTCAAGTAGGGGAAAACGGGACAAGGGGTATGAATCGCTTTGAAACGTTTATCAAGCTCCCGTAGAAAGCATCGAAGACAAGACAGTACCGAAACAAGGCATCTGCAACCGGGCAGTGGGGGGAAAAAGGCTCGTCGCGAAGCTACCATTCCGCGAAAGTGACAAGGCGAGAAAAAGGCCAGGTCGTTCCTGTAGAGAGGGGCCTATCAGAAGACCATCGAAGGGCGCATTTGTATAGTATGCACAATTGTGTGGTCTGCCGTGAGGAGGATCGAGAATGAATTCAGTTAGAGAGAGATAGAAAGGGAAAAAGGACTCACAAAGAACAGGGGTTCTGCGGAGAGGAACAGCGTGTCCTCAAAAAGATTTTGGAGGGAACAGAACACAAGAGCTGAGAAAAGGGAAACAAGAATGCGTGAGAGTACAGTACGTGGGGGGAAAGAGGGCGGGTGGGGAAGGACTGGGCGCGTAAACAGATTTTGAGGAACTCTGAAACCAGTAAGGGGGGGTTCAACTGCAACTTCAAGAAAAGCAACTCCCGCGACCTGAGGAAAAGATTTGCTGACGAAAAAGCAGGTTAATTTAACGAGAAGGAGAAGGGGGGGGGCTGTACGGGGCTCGCTAGTCGGGAAGCTGACGCCCATTGATTGTTGCGGAATTTGGTGGGAAATGTGCAGGAGTGAAAAACCAAAAAAACCGTGGGAAAAAGATTGAAGAGAAAATCAGAAAGGGGTTTAGAAGAGGGGGAGAGGAACCTATTGGCACGGGAGCATTAGATACAATTCGCGAACCTCTTCGTGGGAGACGAAAAGAAGAAAGAGCGAAACAACCAAAAGAGGAGGAGGACAAGGAAAGAGAACAACAAAAAAAAAAAAAATCTCTTGACTAGGAAAAAAAAAGATATCAGGAAATGTAAAAGGGAGGGGTCAACGTGTCCAATGCAGGTTTGATCTCGACCACTAAATAATGAGGGGCACTTCTGAGGAAAAATTTTGTGCGGGCGGCAAAAACAACAGTCACCAACAAACTCACAGGGAAAAAAAAAAAGCTAAAAAAAACCGACCGCTACGCATACGAGAAAAAAAAAGACTTGGACAAGCCGCAATGTTCCCCTTGAGCCAGGCGGGCGGGGGTGCTCGTGACGTTCGAAAAACAGCGAAGAGACTAAAGCAACATCTGCACGGTAGACGCTAAAAAAAAAAAAAAAAGTGCGGCAATACAAGATATAATGAAGAACGAGAAAAGAAAGGGGGGGATGTTAAATTTCAAAATCATTGGAGACCCCGGGAAGAGCAGCGCGCAACCCCCTTTTCTTGGGAGGAGGAAAGGGTAGATAAGGGAAAGATCGATCTCGAGACAAAACCAACAAGTGACTAGAAAAGGCTGCATAGAAGGGGTGATAAGACAAGAAAGGAAGTCCGCAGGCGAAAGCAGGGAGCACCCGCCGGGGAATCGGCCTGCGTAGCTTCGGCCTACGAAAGAACCCTACAAAGGGACCGCATTGGGACCGTCAGAAAAAGAGAATACTGCATGAAGGCTTGAAGGGAGACTTGAGAAGCGCGAACGATCAATCAAAGATTCCAATTGAAAAAAGGAACGTTCAGTGCTGTGGACGAAAAAACGTCGCGACTGGGAGGGGCCATTTAGGGGAAGATCCTCAGGGGGGGACAAGGGAACATCGATGGAAGAAAGGAAGAGGGGGAGGGGGGTTTTTTTTTTTTTTATAAAACGGATTTCCTGGTTACCCGCGTGTCTCGCATCCTAGAGAATTGAGACTCAGGGAACGGCGGAAGAAAAAGAGAGACGGAATTAGAATCTTACAAGACAAGGCATAATTGTCAGGATACAGAGAAAACCGATAATTAGAAGGTGCGGCCAGAAAACAAAAAAAAGCTCATCAAACCTATCACCACGGGAATTGGGGAATAGAAAAGGAGGTCAAGTCGCCCAGAGGTAAGCGGAACCTCGTAAGGGAAGCGGACTCAGGTCTCAGTCAGTTTGATCAGGGGATACCCGTGTTGTGGGCAGCCGAAAGGGAGGAGAAAAAAAAAAAACTATAGGAGCAAAGAAACACAAAAGGTGAATGAATGAGAAGGGAATGTATCGAGGAATACAAGACTTATTGGAAAACCTGGAAAAAGAGTGGTGTCAAGGCCTAAGGTAAAAAAAGATGTTAATGCCGAAAAGGGAGGAAAGGCTCAGCTGCCGCTCCGCATAATGTTACCTCCCGCAATTTGCCGGACGACGGTGAGTAGAGGATGTGATGCTCAAGCGCTTAATCGAGGGCAAAACATCACAGGGAAAAAAATCCGGCTTTCAAACAGGAGGGGGGGGAGTACGTTAGCCAAATTTAGATGAGCGTGATAATCGTCCCCTGTCGAAAAAAAAAAAATGGAACAAATTCGGATCAGTCGCGGAGGGTAGAAAAAAAACGGCTTACGAAGAATCTCCCCCAGGGGGAGAGGGGGAGGGAGAAAGAAAAACTACGAATTCACTACCGCCGGAGCCTCCTCGAGCACATCTCAGAAGGGACAGGGGGAGTAAGCAACTGAATCACCAATATTTCGCCAGGGAAAGCGTGTAGGAAAGAAAGTGGGACCCGCCACGAAGAGAAGAGCAAAGTATTGGGCCATCCGCCTGAGAAAGAGACGTATTTCACAATTGTTGAGGGCCACTGCGAAGCGGTCCGAGACACAGAAGTAAAGAAGGCAATAAAAAAAACTCGCTTAAAAAGAAATCGAGGGAGACATCGAGAACAGAGCAAAAGAGAGGAAAGTCGACGCTAACATAGAATCGGAGACACACATAGTAAGAATGCTCCGATCGTAACCGTAGAATCGCCATGAACGGTATCCTGAAAAAAGAGGAAAAAAAAAATAAGCAACCTAAAGGAGAAGAGGAAAAGGAAAGGAAAAGAACGGTCTCAATGGGGAAGAAAAATTCATGGAAAGGCCCGGATGGTCCAACTGATGTAGACGATCTCGGGAACACATCAATAATACAGTTTCCCTGAAAAAAAAAAGCGGAAAGGAAAAAAAAAAAAAAGTATTTCGCAGAAAAGTCCCCCCTGGCATTGGGATCAAATCAAAACCCCCGAGTTACGGACGAGAAACCGTGGATGCAACTTCACTGCCATCAGGGAAAAGAAATGTGAAATTCATCTAAAAAGGGAAAAGATGAAGGAACTCAGGAGTTCACGGGGAAGTATAAAATAATCAGACCCGGGATCTTTGGTGGGGCCCGACTTTTATACATCCGAAAGGGAGAAAAAAAGAAAAAGAAATCATTAAATCGAAACCAAACGTTAGAAAAGGAGAGAAAACTCACAAGAAAAAACAAGGAGGGGGGGAGAAAAAGTCTCGCAGCTGCCGAATCCGAATCACGATGTTAACCTTGGCAGTCGGGGAGGCAGAGTACGATCCTAAATGAGGAAAGCGGAGGAAAGAAAAAAAAAAAAAAAATCGGACAGAACAAATCCCCTTTTACCATCCGAGGCGCCCAAACGAACACCGAGCGAACCCTGGGAGAGCGCTGCACCGAAAAAAACCCCAACCCCCCCCCCAAAACATACGGGTCAAGCCCGTCACCATGAAATCCGTCCCTTACCGCTGGGAGGAGGAGGAGTACATACGTTATTAAAGAATGAAAAACGAGACAGCTTCGAGAAAGATGAAAACAGGAGGAGAAAGATTCCATGGGGGGGGGGAAAAGGGATGAAACGGTCAGGACGCGCTCCCGAGGCCCGAGAAAACGAGCAAAAAAGCCGGAAAAACGACACTGCGCAAGTCATAAAAAGGAACCATGAAAAATTGGGGGGATCCGGAGCGGGCGAGAAGAAAAAGCAGAGGAAAAGAAAAAATCCCGTAGCAAAAATTTGTTCCCTGCGAGGCGCCCGAAACACGGGGAAAAAGGAATGATGCTCACCATGTGCTGTCAGGAACGATAAAAAAAAAAAAAAAGCTTGAATTGCAAAGCCCAAGTTCCTCGGAGGGGGAGGGCTCTCAAAACCACACGAGGAGGAAAAGGAGAAGAGAAAAAAGAAAACAAACGGGTTGCAAGGAGAAAAGGCAGGCCAAAGAGACAGCGGCGAGAAATTTTGAAAATGCCGTTTAACAGTGCGTCGGTAGGAGGGGCTAGGCAACCCTTGGGCGCTAACGGACGGATAAGATGCCTGCAGCTGCGAGACAGACAAGAAAAACAAGGAGAATGTTTGCGGGGGAGGAAAGGTCGACGCGGAGCAGTATACTTGGCCGTGCCTGCACGTGCAAATAATGTAATCTTACGTGGATCCCGTTCCGGTTGAAGGAACGAAAACGCCCTCTACTGGAGAATCTTTAGGCACTTGAGAAAGAGAGAAAAGAAAATATATCAGAAACTAAACACAGCGTATGAATTTTCACGGGTGGCGTTTAAAACGAGGTGCTCAGTTAGCATGCATCCGAAGGGGGAAAAAAGGAAGCCCGTTCGTGTGAGTAAAATCGGTAAGTGTTGCTTTTTGGGGGGAGGTCGATCGGGAAGAGATAAAACGAAAGAAGGGGAAACGCCTTCAATTGGACGCCTTTCCTCGCCGAAGAAAGGGAACTAAGGAGTAGGGGTGATGAAGGCAGCAGCGAGAAAAACGAAGGAGGAACGTCCTGGGAAAAAAGGTGGGGGGACCAACCCACGGGGGGGGAGAAGAAACGGTTGTGTTAAGATTAATGAGTCTTAGCAGGAGGAAAATGGCCAGGAGAGAACACGATCGTTTGGCTACCATAGAGACCGGGCTATCTATCGGGACGCTCATCCGGAGGCACGGAAAAGAGGGAAAAATGCAAAGGAGAAAAAAAGTTCTACGAGCATTGGCGACTATGTAGAAGGAATCGAAAGATGGGTAAGTGTTACTAAATTTCGCCCACCCAACACTTTGGTGGAAGCTCAAATCAATGGGGAGGGGAAGAGTGAGTTGAATCCCACAAGGCAAGAATGGTAATTCTTTATTACGAAAAAGCTCAGAGGGGTCAGTTATTTCGAAACGAAAACCAGGAGAAAGTTGTAGAGGGGGGGAAAAAAGGAACTACGGGGGAAAGACCGCAAACTAATGAAGGAGACGTAGACCGGGAGAAACGGAGTCCACGCGCCTCTCCGAGCGACCAAGTACCGTGCTGAAGGCGGGCGGAAAAGGTGGAAGCGGGGTGGACAAAGTGCTCTACTTTCAAGCAAGAGGGCTAACGGTTACGATAATGAGAAAAAGCGGAGAGGAACCTCCCAGGAGAGTGGAAAAGAGAGGAACCTTGAAAGCGGCGACGGCGAATGGATGGTAGCGACGTAGAAGTCTAGCCGGAGAATTAGGGGGTGACGCAAAAAAGAGAAGGATTGTTCTACACAAGACGGATGAAAAAGAAGATCTCTTACTGAGGATGTCGCAAACGTGGCGATATCGCATGGAGAGCGCGTTGCTGTCCTAAAAGAGAATCAGGAAGATTGGGAAAGGAACGTCGGGCTGCAAATTTTAATAACCACACGGGGGGGGTTGGGCAAGCTGACAGTAGAAGAAGGCTTAAAGAAGAAGTGTTGTCTGAGGGGGAAAAGAAGATCAGTGGTTAGATGTTTGGACAGCCGTGGTCCTAAGACAGAGAATTCGAACGGGATCCGAAAGCCATTAATGGAGGGCAAAAAACCAGAAAAAAACCAAGGGCCCCACCAAAAAAAGGACAGCAGAACCACAAGCTCAAAATCTTAAAATTGGTGACCTTATTAAAAACTAACGCTAGCCGAAAAATAAAAAAAGGTCAGGAAGGCGGTTGTGGGGTACCAAAAATAAAGCGCGGGTGAGCAATAAAAAAGCCTCTACTAAACCGAAGCTTGGCAAAGCGGTATTATCGGTCAAATTATGACGGGACATAACGGCCTGAAGGTAGAGGGAGTCACGAAAAGAGAGAAGGAACTTAGATGCCGAGCCATCGAATCAGGAAACCATCGGAACAATTCTGTCTTCTCATCAACTCCATGTCGAATCACCGTTGTTGCGGGGAAACACAGGCGGCGATCTGAACTGTGGAGGAGCCAAAGGGGAAAGGAGATCGCAGAAAAACGAAAGGGAGGCCGATCACGGGGAACGAAGAGCGCCAACTCTTAAAGCGGGAGGAAGAATTTCTATATACAACGACCCAACAGTGGGATCGAACGGTGAGAGAGGAGGTGGAAGATCTTATAAGCACCTTGAGCAAAGGGAGCAGAGGTATAAACCAAAAGTAACACTTTTCTATTAAGAAATCGTCGGCGGAGGGGGAAAAAAGCCGTTCAACTCGAGTGAACCAAGCGCCGACTGAAAATGAGAAAAAAAGAAGATGCATAAAAAAGCAATGACCAGACATAAGGCGAAAAACCAGTCAAACTTACATTTCAAGATCACCGGCGATGGTGAACCGGGCGGACGAGAAACATGGACCACATCAACTGGAAGCACTAGAAAGACGAAAAGCATCACTTGGAACGGAAGTGAAAATGGGATAGAGGTGATCGTGTCGTGAGCTCTTGTCAATGCGAACCGGACACATCACGAAGAGAGTACGCAAAATGGCCTTTTGCAGGGGAAAGGAAAAAGTCAACAGAAATTATTTGGGGGTAGGCAGGGAAGTAGGAAGATAGCAGACACAGACATCCGCAGATGGAAAAAAGCTTCGCCTCCAAGCCCAGGTCCGACCGGGACTGACGTACCGGCCGTCAAGGGAGTACTGGACCAATCTTGACGCAGGCAATGGAGGGCTGCCTTGAGGGCGGAAGGATCTTTGAAGTTGGGAAGAAAAGAACAACACGCACTAGCCTCCAAATCAAAGGGGGACCGCGCTGCTCAATGAACGGGGTCTCAATTGCGGTGGTGAAAGTGCTTAAGAAAGAAAAGAGCCGAGAAAAAACCGTGACATTCATGGGTTTTAGGGAAGAGCGTGAAGTGGTGGCCGCGGGTGGGCGCTTAAAGAACCTCAGATGTTGGGGGAGGGGCACAACGGCTAACCAAGGGAGCTGGGGGGGGAAGAAGAGAAACAGCACGAGAGACATGAAGCTGAAGCTCATTTTTCCGTAGGTTAAAGTTAGCGCAGTAAATTGACGCGGCGGAAGGCACGCTTAATGATAGGGGGAAAACATGTGGCCCCTAGGGTGGTTGACTTTTTCAGTCGTTGCCCAAGCCGTGCAAAGAAGGGGGGGAAAAGAAATGCAGAGCAACCCTATCGTGGGGGGGCGGGTGTCCTGAACAGAATGGCAGCAAAATGGACGAGAAAGTCTCTCTCTCTCTGGAGGGAAAAGGAATAGCGTGGCTGGGACATCTCAGAACACAACTGGATAGGAGGGGAAGGGAGAGGGAACTTGAAGAAAAATAACTCTTTATGAATAAACACGCGATAAACGCGCCGAGAAGTGGATCATTTTGAACATCAGGTAATCAGATCACCCGGCGAAAACTAATGGAGGTTGATAGGCAGTCGGAGGACAACGTTTAGGAGAAACGAATGCACGTGCCACACTCGGGAAACTCCATGGCGCCTGAGAGGGAGTATCCCCTCCGAGACTCTGGCGGAAAGGGGCCCCCGAAGAAAAAGTAAACTGAGAAAAAGGCCTCAATGTGAGGCGCCATTGGTCAATTGCGGGGTTTTTGGGAGATAATTGTTTAGTCAAAAATTGAAAAAACCCTCGAGGAAACACATCTGACAACGGTGACCGTCAACCGAGCCAGACGTGCCCACCGTCACATTGAGTCCATACATCTAAACTAGGAGAAAGAAGAGCGATCAGCCTTACTGGGAGGTCGGTTGAAAAACAGGAAGAACCCCTTCGAGCTGACGCTAAGCAGACCCCTTTCTTTTGGGGAATCAAAAGCCGGGTTCTATAGAGAGATAAAGAACGTAACGACGCCAGGAACTTCAGCAAAGCTCGCGAGAAGGAGGCTAATTATGGATAAAGAAGCAGCCAGTCCGGAAGGAAGACCTGTTAAGTGTCCATAAAAGGAAAGAACTCTAAATTCCAGACGAGCCAACCAGCCCCCAAAATGCATAAATTGCCGTCATGCAACTTCAAAGGAAAATCGTAGTGCGGATGAAAAAGGGGAAAACGACTCTAGAAAGAATAGAGATGAACAAATTGGCCAAGTCAAGCCTTCGGGCCGTCCCGCCGAAGTTCCAGAAGGCGGAAGTGTAGGGGGTGCTGTTGGACCGAAAAAAGGGGAAGCCAGACCAGGACGACATGTACTATTTTTCCGGTTGAACGATGATTGTCATTGATCCCAGCTCTGCAAGAGGAGAGGGCAAAAGGGGAGGGTTAACGTTCTTAAACCGACGCTTTGCCAACAGAACGATAAGGATGATATTCCTAAGTAAGTGGGGGGTGTCTGGGTATACCGATATACACGTCCAAACCAGAGTTGAAAGGAGAAGTGTGCAGCCTAAAAAAGGACAAAACCTTGAAAAGACTGCTCCATCACGATTAAGCAGGGAACACGGCATTGGCGGCATAGACTCTTTCCGGCAGCAAGGAGGGAAAGAGACTGGCGACAAGAGAGCACGCAAAGAGAAAGGTTCGATAAAGGGAAAAAGGCGCGACAAGTCGGCTAAAAACCTGCGACGAGCTGTCAGCACCACCGGTGAATGCCTTCGCAAAACAACGGGATTTTATCGAGAACACGGAAGGAACTGGACAGGAGCGATGCAAGGCCTATTATAGATCATTGAGAGTGGGCTGGTGGCTACCGCGACAGGAAGGGAGAGGAGAAGAAATGAAAATGGGGCCAGTAAAAAAAATTTGCCGACAATTTCTGAAAAGAGCGTGAGGTGCTCACAAACCGAGTTGACGACAAAACAGCCGCCTTAGCCATGATGAGAAGGTATTACGAACGCGTGTAGTGATAACCAATAAGAGAGCATGGGATGCTGTACGCCACTGTGCCGCCCTGGAAGGGGGACGAGAAACAGTGCCGAAGGGGAGAGCAGACCAGGAGACAAAACTCGAACCCAGAACTTAAGCGAAGCAGAAAACACACCAGTCGGCTACCTCCTTATGGCCACATCCTCAGACTTCTATGGGCTAGACATTGGAAAAAGAAGGAAGACCACTCTATTGAGAAAGGTCCGAATCGTTAGGAAGCCAATGTGGCAAGACACTCTCTCGCGCGGCGTAGGTGATCCGTCCGCAGAAATAAATCGGCTGGTGCCTCCAGAAGGGACACGCATCAGGGAATTGCCGCGTCACACAAACGCCGGCTCTCCGTCCTAACGAGGAAAGCAGACTGGGGTATCAGTCGGGGAACAGCGAGCCTGCGACGTAAGTCTCCCAAAGAAAAAACGCCGGGGCCCCACCCCAGAACAAGGACCCCAAAAACCCACGAAAAAACCCCAAACGACTTCTCCTCGCGGCAAGAGCGAAAGAGGATATCCAGAGAGGGAGAGAAAGGGGGAAAAAATCTCGTAAAGAGGGGAAGCCGCCTTAAAATCAGGTACAAAAAAAAAAGTGGGGGGCGAGATCGGGAGGCGCCAGGGTAAAGACCGACATGATGGGAGAAGTAGGGGGAAGGAAAAATTCAGCTCTATGTGAAACAAAACGCCGATCAGGATAAGGGAACAATCAGCCATACAAGGGACGTGTTTCGATGGCGGAAGTACAAAAAACAAAAAAAACTCTTTCGGAAAAGAGAAATCCCCCATGACAAGGTTGGAGAAGCAACCTCTCAAGAGATGGCCGCCACAAGACAGTTGGTCCTTACCCTTACACTAAAAAATGGGGGGAAAATGCACGAGTCTCAAGGGGGACAAGCTGTCCTAAGCCTTGTCAACCTTGATGCCGCCGGGGGTTTGGAGGAAAAGAATAGCCAGAATCTGGGTGTGGGTCGCACACGGAGAGGGGGGGGGTTTTTTTTTTGGTTTTAGCCTCCGGACCGGCAAGCCAGCAGGAAAATATCCTTCATAAGCGCCACCAAAAAGGTAGAAAGAGGAGGCGGACCTCCGAAAGAGAAAAGAGGGGGGGGGAGAGTTGAAAGCTGAAAGGACACGATACTTAACCTTGGATGCGATCGAGATAGGAGAAAAAGAGAGAGAGCTAGGAAGAGGAAAATCCCCCACCCAGCAGACAGATCGGAGGGAAATCCACCGAAACTGTTAACAAAGGCAAAAAAAGAAGGGGGGCCCAGAAATTTTCGAGAAAGGAAACACGCCCACCTCGGTTCATCAAAGAAGCCGTGAAAGCCGACTTCCGCTGTTGACTTATCGAAGTATCGGAAGAAATAAGGAACACGCACGTCATTGAAAGGGAGAAAAGATCAAAAAAAGAGGCGATGCGACTTAAAACGGAACTTGAGACAAAAGGGGGCAAGACGCTCTCACATGTGTCACCGTGCGCAAGTCAGAGAAAAATGAGAAAAACGCCTCTACCGACGAAGGAAGAAGCGCGACCAAACATAGAAAGAAGCTCCCGCTCTGATCTAAAAAAAGCATATGTCTAAATGCCGAGAACGGTAAGGCCAAACGGGTGGGGACCTTCGGAAGCCCTCCCAAACACGGGCACCGGAATTCCTGAAAAAGCTTAGAAAAAGAACGTGGAGATATGTCCCCAGAAGAACTGGCAAAAGGAAAAGGGGGATAGGGAGGTCAGG
>Ga0179591_1248249_pt1 | contig 13111 bp, 13 predicted proteins | sample CZOMad2_1_08_16f_FD_182891 | JGI IMG/M metagenome (GOLD analysis project Ga0179591, IMG submission 182891) | Vadose zone soil fungal communities from Angelo Coast Range Reserve, California, USA - CZOMad2_1_08_16fungal (PacBio error correction) | ecosystem: Environmental > Terrestrial > Soil >...
TCAGGTGGGCGGGGCCCTTAGACGTTGACAAGGGATCGGTCGCATTTCGCAAGGGGCAGGAAGGGGGGACGGCAGACTATCACTCGCATTCTGAAGAAGACGAAAATTTAAACTCCAAATGGGTCAAATGTGTGAGGGAGGGGAGAACGGACGGGCCTATTAAAGCAGAGAACCGACAACCGGAGGAGAGGCCGCATTTGCTGTCTGGGTGAGACCTAGTGGGGGAATAATCCTAATAAAAGAATATACGGAGAAATCGAAGTGGATCAAAGCGGGGTCTTCTGAGAGGGAATCGGGGAAATAAGAGTGTGACCTTGTCCGTCCTTAGTGACTCTCTAAGCACAACAAAAACAACTTAGGATTAAAAGAAAGAGTGAAAGAATCGGAAGTACATGTCACCAAGAAAAAGGAGGGACACTGCCCATAAGGACGTACTGTTGTATCGCCCGGGGGGCAAAAAGAGGAAATTCGAAATCGCCTTAAGGGGAGGAAAATCTGACGGGAAAAGCAAGACCGAAATGGCGTCCATCTCAGACTTTGCTGAATGAAAGGGAGAGTCCCGCGTTAGCACGCAGACAAGATAGTTGACCAAAAAAAGGGATAGTCCCTGAAGACCTAAGCTGGGGGAATTCGATTCGCGTCTTCCCGCCTCGTCCTTCAGAAGACATTATACGACCCTTGAACATTCTCACTCCTGTGAATTGTCGGCGGGCGTGAGCTGGTTGGAAAAGGGAAACCGTCGAAGGCCGGGAATCAAGACTAAACCGGGTCAAACCAGAAGGAACTGGGGAACGGTGAAATAGAAACCCGCTCTTTTTAAACCCGCGACGAATGATTTGGAACTTCGAACGGGGCAGGAGGCTGATCGCACGACGGCTCGTATTACCGATGACCACGTTGAGATCCGGGAGTAAGTCATGCTGAGTGAAGAGACAAGGAGGAGGAAAGGGGGGGGTGACAAGGAGGAGAAAGAAGATTGGGAAATGCTTATTGAAAGTCGTTTTCCCCAGGAAGACCTCACACATCGCGCAAATATAATCATGCAAACGTAGCCACTAAGGGAGGAAACGGGAAACCCAAGGTTTTAAAGAGTCCGAAAGAGAGGAAGGAGACTAGAAGAAATACGAGGCAACACGCGCTTGCCGTCGCCATCGCGAGAAAAAGAGGTCCTGGCGACTGAAGAAAGCAAGCAGGGCCAAAACACGTGTTTCTCGGGGGAGAAAAACATTGGTTCATTCTTAAACTCTTGAGGAAATATTGCGCCAGAAGAGGAGCGGGAGGGAAGCGAAAAGGCAAAAGGGGCCTGAAGGGGGGGGGGTCTAGTCAACGGTTCGCGAGGTAAGACTGGGTCTGTTCGTACAAACTGTCCAAGATGACGGCAAAAAGCATCCAAGTCCATCAGGGCAAGAGGAACCCAGGCGGACCGAAAAATACAAAAAGGGAGTGGGGAATTTGGGGGGAGCGAGGAGAGGACGCAGGGTCCGGTCAAATATAGTAAATCTACAACGGAAAAGGAGCTAGGGGGGTTGCTAGCGAAGGGGCCTGACTTGATTAAAACTGTGGACCAGTCTTCTACTTCCAGCTATCTCCTCGGGTGAGACCAGAACGAATGGAGAAAAGGGCCTAGGGGCAGAAAGGGTATCAATGCCCAGGAAAACGGTCGAAAGGTAGAAATTCCTATGGGGCATAAGTGCTACTAATATGTGCGTCGACCCTAGCGGAATCAAGCTAGGGGCGGAAAACGGGAGCGTCGGAGGCGACTCCCTGGAGGAGGTTACTGATGGGGATTTCATTCCTCTCTATTCGGGGGCTCCTAACACAGAATCAGCAAGAGGGGATCACGCTAACGAAGACACAACGGCATGGACAGAACCTCAGTGGAATCTTTATTGGCCCCCATATTTGCGCATTGCTATGGCACAGCAGAAGCAATCGAAGTCTGCAGGGAGAAGGTGAGCAAGGTGCTTCGAGGGAACACGATGAGACTAGGGACTCAAAAAAGCCCTGTACATCTCACTCAACGAGTCCGGGTCTTAAAGAGCGAGATACCGGAAGAAGGGATGGCCGCAAGGGGAAAAAAAAACCTTCAGACTCCAGTTATCCTCACCTACAGTAACTTGGTGCCGGCGAGTAGGACAATCAAGGGGGGAAAAAAATAGGAAGAAACTGCAGCCTAAGATGGTACAAAAGTCAACAAAAGTCAACTAAAAGAGAGGCACGCTTGGGCAAGAACTCATGAAGGGGAGCTCAAGGAGAAGGAGAAAAAAGGGGGAAGTCAGGTCAGAGAAGGAAAGTTCTATCAGACAAGAAAAACGGTTCTAACATACGCGAGTTTATGGGGGTTCCGAGTTTATGTAGTCAGGACGAAGACTCTTTCTGGGCTAGACCAGCGTCCAGCTACGTCAAGGGAGACGGGGGAACGTAAATAGAGGAGGTGGGGGCCGGAGAAGAGGGCGGTGTCAGGGTTGGTCTGTGCGGGAGAAAAAGCAAAAGCACCTCGCCAATCCCTAAAAGGAGGCCACCAGGTTGAACCGGGGAAGGGAAGAGGGATGAAAAACGCAAAAAAGTGGCGAAAGCGGAAAGGGCGAAGAAAATGCCCGGCCATAGGAAGTGCGTAAAAGCATATGAAAAGCATCCATCTGGAGGTCTACCATCAACCTCCAGCACCCGCAAGGCCAAGCCCCAAAGACAGGGGAGGGAGACTGCTGGTTAACAGAAAGGGAAGAGGGGCAAAGTCAGTAGGCGCCCGACTAGGTTATTGAAGAAAAATGACCGAAAGTCGAAGTGCTCATGGAAGACCACAAGGGAAAAGGCAGACAAGGAAAAGAAGAGGGGAAACAGATATCTTGCTCATCGGGGTACAAAACTGGGAGCATTCGTCAGATAAACCTACGTAGTCCAAAAGAGCAAAGCTTCTATAGGGCGATCGCGGATCAAAAAAAAAGAGACCGGGGAGTGGGAAAAGGTACAGAGCCATTGGGGGGCCAAAATCCAAACGCCTGCATGCCGCGAGCGTGCGGAGTATGAAGTGAAATTAATGCCGGCGGGAGAGGGAAAAACTGATCACGCCAAAGTAAAAAAAACGAAGGGGAGGAGAAAGCCTCGAAGACATGACCGTACTTTGGGGTTCGCCGACGCGTGGAAAGGAAGGGACAGCCGTCACAGGGGTCAGGGCCCTCCGATCCAGAAAGTGAGAAGCTCGAACTTATTATTATTAAGAAAGATGAGACACGGTCCCGGGGATGAAGGGCAAAAAAGAAGCGAGGAAAAAAGGGAAGGAGGGGTTACCAATCAAGCCTCCGGCGGACCTCGCAAAAAAGGGGAACAGACGAGGAAGTGGAAAGCCCGTTGCTTAAAGAAAAACAGGAAAATCTATTTCTCCTCAGCCTACTTCGCGATCGCGTCAGAAAGGAAAGGGAGAGGAGACGGCACAAGCTAACGGGGGGCGGGAGGGGTGCACGACTCGACAGAAGCCACGAAAAACGCGTGCTGATCGCGAGCCAGAAAGGACGGCTGATGAAAAAGTACGATCGGGATGAAGTCGTGGCACTTATCGCGCCGCGGCAGGGAGGCCATAAGACTGCGCAATGACTGCTGGTGGCCCGGCCGGAAAGAGACCTGAGAGAAGGCCTGGTAACGCAACAACCTGAGGACCGAAGATGACAAACTGTACGTGGGGAGGTCACATGGGGGGGAGGACAAAAAAAGTTCCCGGGGGCTGACAGAGACCGCCTTAAATATCTGAGGGTTTAAGCCTTTCGGGGTGCTGGATCTATGGTCACTCCCGATAAAAATGCCGTTATCTCTGGCGGGCAGCACAATGATATACCTGAAGGAGAGTCTCACGGAGGCAGGGACTCGCAAAGGGTTCCTCAGGGGGTCGAAATTGTGTTGGGAAAACCAGATTGCTTTACCCTTGCCCTGTTATACCTGGTGGACGAAGGGAAGGGGGGGAAGCTGATCGGGCGAGGGTGGCGGTTGATGCGGGGAGAGAAAAACGTCGGCAAGAGGAAACCGACACGAGACCTACAACACAACCCGCCTTGACATCAAAAGCAAGAGGAAAAAGAAAAAGGAGGGCGTTCTTGAGAGGGGGACTAAGAGGGAAAGAGTTCGAGAAGAAAAGAACGAGGAGGGACAAAAACAGAACGAAAGCCACGTCTAAGAAAGCTGTCGTTTACACAGGGGGAAGGCTTCGCTAACCTTGAAAAGACACAGTTTCGGAGGCGGGAGAACGTGTTATATACCGTACTAAATGAGTTCGGCAAAACTTTCTCAGAGAATTAGGAAAAGGGAGAAGGAAGACGTTTTCCAATCGTGACCAACCAAATGTCATAAGAGCGGCGGCCGAAGGTCATAAAAAAAGTTGATTTGTTTTAAGAGTTGGAGAGATCAAGGAGAGGAAGGAAGAGGGGGAAGCCGAGGTCAAGTCTGGGCATCCCGTTCCATCAAGAGGATGAGGGGAATCAGTACAATGAAGATTGGAGGAGAAAGGTAAAGGATCGGATTAGACGAGATCGAAGAGGAGAAGATAGAGAACATTTCATGCATCAAGGGGACGACTGTACTCTTAGGTCGTTCTGGTTGCCGATAAAGGAATTCGAAAAGACGTGCGGGTGGGGGGCCTAGACCAATTCAAAGAAAGCCCAGGAGAGTCAAGGAAAGGGGAAGAAGACGGCTGGGTACTTCTCGACGCTTGGGAACCATCAAGGAGCCTGACGATGCTTTAGCAAACCGAATAGAGGTTCAAGGAAAGACACTTTTAGGTTGCACAAAGAAAGAAATACGAAAGGAGGGGCAGTAAAAACCCATCTGTCATCGGGGGGAATCAAAGGAACTTGAGTTGGTAGATAAGAGAAAGGATTTAGGCGTCTCAGTGAGAAACGGGATATAAAAAAGAGGTGGATCCTTGTCGAGAAGTCTTCCTGTTAACCCGTCAGACTACTCCTGCTCAGTTCATCCGAAATGGCCAGTATTAGTGGGAAAAAAAGCGGAGAAAAAGAAGAGAGATGACGTCGGACCTGTAACTGGTAAAAGCCAGGGAAGAGACATCCGGAGGTGCAAACAGATGTAAAGAAGCCCGAAAAAATGAGCCTCTTTCACTTTGAAAAAAAGAATGATGGCGGCGTCCCAAAGTAAAGTAAGAGATCAATCTGCAAGAGATAGCATGAAAAAAAGAAGCTAGAAGAAAAGAAAAAAAGGGGGAAATGGAAGGGGGACACCGGAAGGGGAAGGAGGGGTCTCCTGGACCTGATGGCTATCTGGGGAGGAGGAAGGAACTGAGTGACGGATCAAACGACAAAATCTTACATAGACTAAACTCGAAGGGGGAAGAACGAAAGAAAAAAAAGGAGACCGTGTACGAGGGCCTCAAACTCAAAACAGTGAGCAGCCTTTTTCTCAAGGGGGAAAGCCGAAACTGAACCACAATGGTTTTCAAAAAAAGAAAACAAAGGGGTGGGGGGGAAATTCAAATTTCTTGAGAGGTAAATGTGAAAGACACGAGTGAATCGCAGAGACCAGGAAACGGAAAACATCACGCGGGTTGAACACCGCCGAAAAGAGCTTTCACATCTAAAGAGAATGGAACTGCGTTGAGAGACAAATTTTTTCCGCGACAGGATCTGGAACGAACTTTCACAGGAATTAGGGGGGTTGGCTATGGTGTCATTTAGATATTGATAGAAAAAAACTCAAATGGAAAGCAATAAAGGGGGAGAGGGGCAGTTAAGACGACTTTTTCAAAAAAGCAGAGAATGAACAGAAATAAGGAGCTTCTTCACATCGAAGAAAAAGCCAAAAAAAAAAAAAAAATAAAAAGAACCGAGATTGTGAGAGACTTCACAACGGGGGGGGGATCGGACAGACGCTCTTGGCGAGAGAAAAAAAAAAAAAAAAAAACAAAAAAAAGCAAGTATCAGGGAAGACTACTTCCCAACGCAAGATCAAAAAAAAAGGGGAAATGAGTCTCTTTTATCCAACTCGGAGCGAAGAGTTGCAAAGTGGACCGAGAAGAACCTGTGTCTCTGTGACAATTGGGCGGCGACCTCTACAAAAGTCGTAAAGAAAAAAGACCTAACCAAGACAGGAATTCAACCTTCAATCGGAAAGAGAGTTTTCAGGATGTTAAAATTGAGGATGAGACTAGTCTTCAGAGACTATCTAATAAGCATTAAAAATCATCTTTAAGGAACGGACTAGAAAGGGGTGGGTTCCAGAAAAGAATGCTGGGCGTCTGGATAAAGGAAGGGGTCGGGAGTGGAAGGCCCGATCCAGAACAAACTATTAAGGGGAACGGTTCAGCTTTGAAAAGGAGTGACAAGGAATGTGGGAAAAGGGGGGAGATCTCAGAGGCGCCGTGGAGGGTGGCGTGGGAGTCACTTTGAGGTACATACTATCCTAACTTTTACAATCAATCTTTGTGGGACAAGGAGGAAGCGGCGACAGATCGCGCGATCAACAACCAAAGGAGGTATTAAAATAGAAGAGGACATTGGGCGCCGGTCTTCAAGAAATGTGAAAAAAAAAGAGGATTGCCGCTGCAACCAGCGCGACGCCAGGTTTGTTTTAAACTCAACGGCGCCCTTGCTCAGTTACTATCAAACGTCCTTATGCCATCGGGAACGGCAAAAGAAGAAAAGGAGCCAGACCTAGTGTTCGTTATCGCCGGGCGCAGAAGGCCATGAAGAAGCACCAGCATGCTCTGGACTGGAGCGTGAAAAACACCGCCGATGTAAGCGATTCGAGAACTGCCAGACTAGAAGCAAAAAGGGAACGACATTAAAAGGTAAGCAGAAACGGGGCGATCCGCGGTCGCGGTGGCGTCATGGTAGACGAAAAGTCCCTGCAAGACAACAAAAAACCACCCCCCTCAAATCGAATAAAAAAGAAGTGACCCCCGGTTAACGTCGATTAAAACGGAAATATGCCTATATCGGGTGTAACCCCTCAAAAAGGACGCACGCCAGAAGAAGGCAGGTCTTCCGTAACTGAAGGGGGGGGACTTCAAGACGACGTCTAGAAGTCCGATAGAAAACCGTTGAAAAGGGGTCGGTAACAGAATCCAGGTCAGGATGCGGTCACTGCTCTTTTTCCTGAAATAGGGAGTAGGGGACATCTCTTTGTAAAAAAGTCCTGGAACACAGAAGGGGGGTTGCAGGGATCTTGAGCGTTGTAGAGCCGTATTCAGACCTACACAAAAGAGGCGCCAGCGATCCGTCAGTTGAAGGGGGAAGGGACCTATCGTGTCGACGCACAACATGTGATCACGCGAAAACCGAGCGAGCGCAAGGGAACTCGCGGGGCAACCCCTTCAGGGCCGGAGGAAGGGTACTCGGGCGATGAAATCGGTCCTTGACCTCTGACTATCCAGGCAAGGATAACAACACGTTGTTGAGAAAGGTTTATGAAAGTGTTGGGTCAGTTCTGCAAAGGATTGAGAAAATTAGGGGAGCCACCGGGAAACATGCTCAATGAGGCGGGAGGCCTCGGGAAAGAAAGTCCTGCCTGTGATGTGAGTGACTTTCTATGAGCGGTAAAAAATGGTCGTAGCAACAGGATAGTAGAAAGATGAATTAACTCAAAGAATTTTTCCAAAACTGGGGGGGGGGACAACAAACATACAGGGCAGACTCGGCGAAAAGCAACCATAATACCGAAATGACCACTTAAGTATTGATCTTGTTGGTTCTATCTCTGCTCTGGGACTGCGGAAGTTCGAGGGGGAGGAAGAGTGAACAGAAAAGGAACGAAACAAAAACGTGGCAAGCTCAAGTGGGTGGAAGGGCAGGAGGATACGAAGGTGCGACTCTAGGCCAGGGGGCGACCAGAGAAAAGCGTATCACGCTGGTGACCAAACTTCGCCGACCAGAAAAAGGCGCCCCGAACCAGGGGGGAAAAGGCCAGCAGGTCAGCAACAGAAAGGACACGGACTCTCGACAAGGGATCACGTCCTAATTGGAAAGCAAGGGAGAGGCGGAGTATCAGTCGACCTTATCTTCCTCAGTCGGACGGCTTCACAGAAGATGACCGAGGCTCAGGACCGGGGCAAACGCACCGGTCGGATTGAACTGGTTGCTTTGTCAAAACGACAATAGTTCATGCCCAGCGGATTAGGTGTCGCTAACAGCGGGCAGCCAGCAAGGACGGTGTCCCAGCGCGAGGACAGATACCCGCAGCATGTAGGCGCCTTTCTCTATTGCATCGGGGAGAAGGGTCCCCAAAATAAGTCTTGGGGGGGGCGCAGGAAAAACCAGTACGTCCACTGCCGAAGAAACGAGGGTACAGATCGTCATTCTTTCCTTGCACCGGCCATTCGGTAAAAAGCCCGCAATGATCAAGCGATAAGCCGTCAAGGGAACTCAAAGGCAAAAAAAAGCGGCCGGTCAGGAAGATCGACGCGATTTACTACCGGAAGAACAGGGAGGGGCCCGCTTGAAGATAGGGAGATGACCCTCATTTCAGGGGAAGGACGCTAAATCCAAAACATCACGTGTTTGCCTTCTACTGAGGGGAAGGAGCCATGAAAAGCGCCAAAAAAAGGGCAGCACATAGGGGCACTTCAGGAACGGACTGGCTCAAGAAAATAGGGAGGGGTCTCACGCTTGAAAAACTCATGGGCCTGCGGTTTCCTCGAAAAGGAAGCCGCGAACTTGGGGATCAGGCGTCCTTGGGGTCGAAGGTTTAACGAGCGCCTGCCAAGGTTTCGCCCAGGGAAGAAGTCGTGAGTTTAGATAAGGTGATTGTCTTTCTTGGGGACGAAATGTCGTTTCTAGACCTAAAAGACTCAGTCCCAGATCATCCCGAGAAACATGGGTCCGTCATAGCGCGTTGCCGCCGAAACAGAGGGGGACGGTTGCAAGGTTTACAAACTTGGCGGTTGCCGCGACGAAGGAGCCAAACGCATCAAAAAACCGTGCTCCGATCAGCGTTAAAAACGGCGGGCCACCAGGGGAAACGGCACGAAATAACTGAATGCAAACCAGTTCGACAACGAACAGTGGAGGGGAGACTTCAACCCAAGCGCCGAGACTGTAATATCCAGGAAGGAACTAGACAGTATAGAGCCCGCGATGGCCTGGCTCCCACCCAGCGAGCACAAGAAGGAAATCCAAAGACACCGCCACGGAAGGCGACCGGTGAAAAAGGAAAACATCAGGAGTGCACATTCTTACCTAACAGGCAGAACCCTACAGCTGTTTTCAGCTTCGGCGGAAGATGAACGTCGGGGGGTGGGGCACCGCAGTCGAAACAGGCCATTCCGGGGCGAGCCAAAAAAAAGGGCCCATCTCCCAACCAGCAGGATCTGGCTGGAAGATCCTTATTTCAGCCAAACGATTGCGAGACGTGTCGTCAGTCAGCCGATCGGGGGGGTTATCCGGAGGGGTCAAAGGAGCTGGGCGCGGAGAATCGCTCTCACTCACCGCTCGTTGGGCAGGGGGATTTCTTCGGTGGGGTACCAAGGCACAGTGAGTCTGGTCCCACCACGCAAAGCCACTTCAACTAAGAGGCGGTGTCCGTTCGAGGGAAGAATTGCGGTGGCGGATCGGAGGGGAAGACGAAAAAGGCATTGCCGGCGCCGAGGTAGCCGGTCACGCCGCAGTAAAACCACTCAGCTGATAAAACTTCTCGTGTCAAGTTCGGGGGGTGTAAAGCAAGGGGGGTTTTTTGCTCGCCTACATCGGACACGGCCGAGAAAGAAGGGGTGCAGAGTTTAGGCTCAGATCGTGGACATCACCAGAAAAGAACGTAAGAGAGAGAAGAAAAAACAACGAAGAAAAGAGAATTCCGAACGGTAAACGGTGCGCGGAGGGGAAAAAGAAAAAAAACAGCTGGACGGTTCCTCTCCTGTGACGGCTTTTTTAAAAAACTTCAAATTGAGGGCAAAAACCCAAAATGCCATGACTGATCGGGGAGAAGTGGGGAGAAGAAAACAGGGCAGTCGTACGAGGCGTGCGCACATTCTATCAGCTGGAACGGAAGCCTACTTCTCGTAATTCAGCATAAAAAGCCCTCCCTTTAATCACTACACGGAAAAAAAGAGGGCAGGAAAGGCGCGGGTGGCCGACTAACCAATGGACCCTATGATAACACAAACACCCAACCGAACCAAAAAGCACTCTCTTTTAGACTAGGAATACCGCCTCAGAACGCTTAACGCCAGGAGAACCGAGAGGTTGTACTGAAGCCAAAGCTCGAAAAGGCGGGCCGGAGACCATCACTGATCGCTCAAGGATCAAAAGGGGGGGGGCCCTAGGCCGATTTCGGCCGAGAGGAAGGTGCCTGGGTCCAAAAAATCTCCCCCTTCGACGGGGCTGAGGAAGCCAGAACTGAAAAAAAAGCTGTCGGGGGCGTCCGGGTCGTCATCACATTGATACAACTGCCCGGGTGCTGCTCGGAGGTACAGCACTGAGAAGAAAGGGGCGGGTGCGGGGATGGGCCTGCTGCGTGAATCGGGCGGGGCTGGGAGAACTCCAGGCCAGCCTTGCGGCGGAGGTTTCTTGTCAGCACCACTGAAGATAAAGAGGGGTCGCACGAGGGCAGCCTATCTACAACGGGGTGGAAGCTGGTAACTACCGGTGGAAGAACATAGGAAGTACCAGTGCCCGGTGATCAAGTTGGCCGTCCGTGCTGGACGACGATAACGAAAAGGGATTTTAGTCGGGGCGGCGACTTCTCAAAGCATCCGAAAACGCACTACCTGACACCCCCGAACGCCTCGGAGGGGGGGAAAAAGGGCGCGATTGACGGGCCCATGTCCGTAGCTGATAAAGCGGGTAGAAAAGGACGGGGGGGTCGCGAACGACCTGTCGCTGGAAAAAAAACCTAACTAACTCACCAGCTTAACCTCACGAGGGGGTCTGGGACGAAACCAGTGGGAAGGAGCTCGAGAAAAATTCGAGGACCGCCGACTACAGTTTAGCGGACTCAAAATTAGGAACAGAGCCTTGGTTCGGCAAGCGGGCTCCGCACTACTTATTTAGTCCTGGCAGTCACGTTGCACTCAAGGTATTCTGCCGTAAGGGAACGGAGGGGGAAAAGGGCGCGGAAGAATAGAGGCTGCCGGCAAAAGTGATTGGTTGGTCGCTGGGGGCGCGTATTCGTCCATCGGGGGCATAGAACGAAGGTACGATCGGGAACACTCGACAGTAGAACTCAGAGGGAGATCCAGACGCTGACCGCGTTGGACTTGCGAGGTAACAAAGGCTAAGCGCAACGTTGAAGTCTGAAGCGGATCGTGGACGCTTCAACGCAGCCGGGGACGATCGGGACGAGGGCGGGGCAGGCTGTGTAATCCGGTAGCTGTCGAAATCTTTCTTGGGAACAGAACAACACCGAACGCCTCGCAAAGTCGGAAGAAAATTCTGCTTGAAAGGGGGGAAAAATGGCGCGGAGCGAAACCTTCTCTTTATTCCTAGAAGGGGTGACGAAACTGAAGATGATGGGCCTTACCGAAAGGGGTCGAGGGGCACACCGAAAGAAGCCGAAGCTGGGGGGTCAAAAAAAAGCGAAGAACCTCATAAGTTGGGACGCCAGCGACTTATTACCTCAAGGGGTCGGAAGAATGGAAAAGACTGTTGGTTTTTCGACTCATTGCTAACCCGGCAGAATAAACCGAGGAGGGATCCGGGGTCGGCCGAGTCCGGAGGCAAACCAAGAAGTCCTTCTTTCCTACGAAGGGGCGCGGGGGTCAGCCGGGAGGTTCTTTCGAAAGGTGGGGGAAAAAAGAGGGGAGAAGGCAGCAAAGCTGACGGCGCTAACTGTAAAAACCTAAGCATCATCCAAAAGCCGGAAAGATAGTCCTCTAACCACAATGAGACCGAGGGCAGGGGGGAAGCGTGTAGAGGATGGCAGAAATAGGGGCGACCCAGGAACGTCAGGAAAAACAATAAAGCGAAAAAATCGGATCGAAGTGGAAACCCTCAGAAAACGAGACACTCCTCCTTGGGAAAAAAGTTTCGGTCCCGGATTTGTTAGGGGGTGGGCTCCGCGCCAAGAGTCTTTTCAGGAAGGTACTTGAGCTAAGAGACTGTGGCGGCAACCGAAAAAAAGGGACGGACCTAGGACAAACTCAGCCATTTTGAAGGGAAAGAAATACAACGGCAGTACTGGCTCCTGGAGATCCTCCAGACTCATGAGAAGGCCGGTGGCGCAGGTTTGCCTCCAGCGAGAAGCAAAATCAAAACCCTCAACTGGTTCTCACAAGATCAACAAAACGTACAGACTTACTGGAGCCGGGGGTCATCTTCAACACGAGGGGGGATGCCGACGAGAAAGGGACGGACGCAAGCACGGGGGGGGCCACCCGACAACGGCAGGGCCAGGGAGTTTTTAAGGCGAACGTTATCTCATGGCTCTCAACTTACGGGAAAAATCACGAAACTTGCCTGATTCGCTCGCTTGGCGCCAGGTGGGGCTTGAGGGGAGGAAGCGGAGCGTAAGGACGCTCAGGGCAATAAAGGAGGCGTTGTAAGTCTACTGGGGGGGTACCCCGCCGATGACACCACTAATTACTCTGACGGCACCAGAGATGACATCATACTTCCCGAGGGTCAGGGCGAATGAAAACTGGGAAAAAGAGGACTCGATCCGAAACGTCAGAAGACAGGATCAGGAAAAAAACCGACCTGCCCACGCCGTCCAACCGGGCCGCTTTTGATCCAAAAGCGTGGCATGGACAACCCGGGTTTTAAAAGAGTCTACAAGGGGGACAACTGGGGACGGCTTTGATGGGGGAGTTGAAAGAGCGCTTAGGGAAACCGTCGCCACGCAAGAGATTCAACTTCTTATGTCTCCCGGAGCGTTTAAGGGAATAGTGAGCATTTCGCTTGATGACGAGGACGGGGCAGAAAATCTATGAGCATTCGGCTTCCTTCCTTTGAGTTAACGGTTGGGTCAGATCGAGGGCTGATGGATAAAAAGGACGGGGCATGAGGACAAGGAAAGTAAACCAGAACGACACAGAGGAGGGGATATTGGAGCCGTTTGGCATTACCTATTGTCAGAAGTCCGGCGATAGGTATTCTCCTGCTGTTGGCAACTGTGAGATAAAAACTGGGAGACGAGATGGGTAAGCGGGCCATCATAAGGGGGGGGACGTAAGAACGAGGGC
>Ga0179591_1297303_pt1 | contig 13110 bp, 18 predicted proteins | sample CZOMad2_1_08_16f_FD_182891 | JGI IMG/M metagenome (GOLD analysis project Ga0179591, IMG submission 182891) | Vadose zone soil fungal communities from Angelo Coast Range Reserve, California, USA - CZOMad2_1_08_16fungal (PacBio error correction) | ecosystem: Environmental > Terrestrial > Soil >...
CTCTTCCTACACGATGTTATCCTGACGTCCTACACAAGCAAAAGGAAAAAAAAAAAAAAAAAAAAAAAAAAAAAAGGCGGAGGAAGAGAAAAAGAGGAAAAAAAAGTTTTGAATGCGCCACGGGGGATTGGGGGGGGGACATCGGGAATAAAAATAGGGAGAAGGAATATCCACAGCAAAACAACATCCTACCGATGGGGATTTTAGGGCAAAAAGAAAGGGAAAAGGGGGCCACAGGGACGTCCGAGGGGGGGGGAATAGTGCGAGACTCCCTTCGGCGTTTGGTTCGAAGAAATAGGGAAGGGGTTTGGACAACCATAGTCCACGTGGACTAAAAAGAGGGAACCAGGAAAGGGTTGGAGTCAGTGGGGGCAAAAAAGGGGCTCAGTGCCAAAAACTGCGATGATTTGCTTCCTGAACTGAAAACCAAGAAAGGGGGGGGGGGGGAATGGGACGGGGGGAGAATTTGAGCGGGTTTCAACTAACAAGAAAAAAGGAAAAGAGGGGAAGATTTCTAGGGGGGCTAAAGAAAGATGGGGTGTTTTCAGGTAGGTGAGCGGCATATTGACAGAGGGGGGAAGGGAAAAAAAAGGGGAAGTTCAACCTAAAGGAAAATTTTGAGGCGCATCATAGGGGAAGGGCAGGAAACGATCACTAAAGGGGTAGTACGCGCATTGACTGGGGGCTAGGGGAAGGGGTACACTTCCAAAACGACCGCAAAAAAAAAGACGGGGAGTCAAACGTTGGGGGGGGTCGAGGCGTGGAACTGGGAGGTTCGTAGAAGCTGTCAGTGAATGGGGGGGGGAAGACTGCCAGCCACTAGGAACCGCACCACACTGGTTTGGGGAATATCCAGGGGGGTTACCGAAGGAAAACGCTGGCACAATTAAAGATAGGCCTCCTACAAGCCTGAATTAAGGAAGCTAACGGGGAAACTGGGGTGGAACTTGGGTGTTTTTGTAGAATCGGGGTGCAGCCTGAATGAAAACACAGCCAACCCATCCCTGGGAGGGGGAAGGGGGGAAAAGAAAAAGCAAAAGGCCCCAGGTCGCAATGCTTGCAACGGTTCCGGGGCGAAGGCGCCCAACAATTTGGTAGACCACTGAGAGCAAGAGAACGAGCTGCCGTAAAAAAAGAAAAGTACAACTCAAAAAAACTTTGCCACAGTACAAATTTGATGACGGCGGGTGTTGGACGCGGAAAAATCTAAATTATGTAAAGAGTGGCGCAAGACACCAATCTGTGGGAGGGGGCAAGAAAATAACTCCGCTAGAGTGGGCTACTCCCTTGGAGGGTCCATTGTCACCTAAAATGAAAAACGGACAAGGGGGCAGCGAAATAAGAAAAGCAGGGCATAGTTTTTTTAGCAGGCCCGGCAAACTCCGGAATGGGAAGGGTTGACCATTGCGAAAAGTAATCCAAAGGCGCAGAAGGGAAGAAGCCTAAGGACGGATGGACTTAGTTCGTGCATGCAAGGGGACAGGGGGAAGGGCCGGGGTTTGGCGCAAAAATTATAAGGTAAAGTACCAAGGAGAGAAAAACAACCGGGTGAGTCGCGTTGGATGGGGGGCCAAACCTAATGTTTAGCCAACCAAAATGAACGTCGCCGGCAGGAAAAGGTGAACGGGCAAGTAAAGTAGCAAGAAAGGGAAAGGATCCGGAGAGCACAAAAAAGGAAAAAAAAAAGCTGATAAAAAAAACCCTCAGGAAGAGACCCTGTCCGCAAACACAAAAAAGAAGAAAGGGGGAAGCAAGAGGGAGTCTGTATGGGAAGTGTGGTTCCTACTAGTGGAAAATATGGCGGTGACAAGACTCAGGAATGAAATCAACCAAGAGGAAAAAAGGTGGGCGAAAGCTGGGTGCAAAACGTCCCCTGGAAAGTCAAAGTCAGAGGAGTGAGAGGAAATAGGAAAAAAAAGATCAAAACCACAAAGAATAAGGGAAAAGAGGGGGCGGCTTCTTCATGAGGAAGACCACTACGAGCCCAGGAAGTGAAAGGACTTGAATTCCCAGGCCAATCTGGGGCGGAGGGGGAGGTTTTGGGAAGGGAAAAACCAGAAATAAAGCTGAAAAAAAAAAAAAAATTACAGGACCACGTTTGCTTCTCGTGGGGAGATACCGGGTTCCAGGGAAGCCAAATTCCTCCCCCAAAGGGGAAAATAAAGCACAGAAAGGAAGGCACAAAAAAAGAGAAGGGCCGGGAGGCGAGGCGTTTTTAGATCAAAAAAAAACCAAATCAGGCTTGTAAAAAACCCTTCTCTCAAGAATTCCCGGGGGCTTGGGGACTAAGGTCTCAAGGAAGGGTAATCGCCCAGGGGGACTTGGGGGGCGAGACGTGGGGGAATTGGGTTTTTGCCATAAAAAATTCGGGCCCACCAAAAAAGAAAGGGCAAAAAAAACATGGCCAGGAACGAAGACAAACTTAATAAACGGGGCGCAACGAGGACAAGGGGGCGGGGGAATCTTCCAGAAACAACCCAACTCTCGAGCGCAAGAAATAACGCGCCCGCAGAGCGGTGAGGGGGGAAGCCACAAGAAAAAAAGGGGAATTAGGGGGGGGGTGGACGCGGGACCCAAAAAACAGAACTTCGGGTGCGGGGAAAACAGGCGGGAACAGCAAGGATCAACAACCAAAACCGCTTGATTTTGCTAGGAAGGTTGTGAGCTTAAAACTCATCATTATCAGGGGCGTCAATTGCTTTGAAATAAAAAGGAAAACGAGAAAAGGGCTGCGAATCATGGCGAGAGGGAGGGGGGGGAGAGAATTTACGGCCATTTTAACAAAACAAAAAGGGGTGACACGAATGTAAGATCAACGGGATAAGGGTCTAAAACGGGACTGAACGAACCCAGATCCGGGTCATGAAAGGGGGGGGACATCCAAGGAGAAATTTGAAAATAGTAAAGCAGAAGCAGAGGGTCCTCGGAAAATGGAAAAGGGTGGTAGGGGTGCGGCCAAAGGCTGGAGGAAGGGACGAAGTCAGAGCCCGACACGTGTTTGGTATGTCCACTGGGGGGTAAAGGGGGTCATTGAAAAAAAAAGGACATAACCTTCGATGTTGGGGGGGTCTGGGGTAACTTCCGGAGTGCAAAGGGAGAATGAAAAGTCAACAAGGGGAACAGGGTCAAAAGACCCTGCCTCGAAAAAAAAAAAAGTCAATTCATCTGGGTTGGGAAAGTAAGAGCCGACAGACAGGATGGATGGAGACTAGAGATGCGCACTGAAAACCGAACCATTTTGCGGAACAAACAGGTTACTGGGGGGGCGTCTGGAAGGGGAAACAACTCTGGACCCCTAACCAAAGAGAAAGAAACAGTAACTATTTGCCGAAAAAACCAAAGGGGAAACGATTGGTGGGGCTCTGAGTCGTGAAAAGTCGGTAAAAAAGAAAGCACAGGAAAGGGAAACGGAATCGCATCCCTAAGTTCCAAAAAAAAAATGAGAGGGGGGACGGCCACGCAGATCCGGAGAACTCCACACAGCCCAGGGAGGAAATCATGCATCCTTGAAAAATGAAGGGAACTATCCTACCTGAATATAACAAGTATCTGGGAACCACTCGGACGGGGGAACGCTTCTTGAGGGATTTGGGGCAAGGGGGGGAAAAGAAGCGATACAAAGTCCCCCTCCAGGGGGGGGGTAAGGGTCAGTCGGAAAGCACAAAAAAAAAAAAGCCAAAAACGAAACGTCGTTAGGGGAAAGAACGAAAGACGACGCAATGAGGAAGGCCGGCAACGAAGGGGGTGGGAAAACGCGGTTTTCACTGCTTAAGAAAACGACTAGAGTAGAAGAGAAATCACGCGTGACTCGGGGGAACTTTTGGGGGGCCCTAAAAAACCATCCTCCCGGCAGGACACAATGGGTGTCAGTATAGACAAGACAAGAGAGGAACTGAGAGTTGGCGTGTTCCAGGAAATCCGCGATTCAAATTGGGGGGGAATAGGGGGGAATAAGTCCCGCCCCTCTAAAATCAGGCCGTGAATGTAAAACTAAAGGGGGTGTTCGAAAAAAAAATTCGATAGAGCCAACAATATTCCTCCAAACAAACATTCCGACTTATTACAGGAAAAAAACGCTGCACGGAGGGGCGATCAAGGATGCTCGCTCACTCCACCCCGGTCCCAACGAGGGGTCAAGGGGGAGGATCAAGGCTGCCAAAAGCCGGTAAAGGTGGGTGAGAAAAGCATCGAAAATTTTTACACAGAATAGCACTGATGCCAATAAGAAGGGGGAAGGGGAAATCAGGCGTTCATAAGAAGAGGGAAGGCGGGGAACCTCGTTTACCGGAAAGAGGTTCGTGCTTTTTCAACTAACAAAGAAGGAGGGGGAAAAAAAAAGTGGCTGCAAAACCAGGGGAATGTCGAAATACTAAGTGGGTAACAAAACGAAGGCAATTGGGAAGCAAAGTAGGAGCCGGGATGCAGCAAAACCCTTACGCTGATGTTTCAGAGAAAGGTGGGCAACAAAGGAAAGAGGAAACTCTTCCCTCCTGTCCGTTCCGTTCCAAAGGACCAACGAAGAAAGGGAGCAAGAATCGGCCGTGTTTGACAAGATTTGGTCCCCTTTGAAAATAGAATTTGCGCGATTAATCCCCACCGGTTACTTTCCCGTTACCCCTGGAACCATTTTGCGGTGCGGGCCAAAAATCATGGCCCAAAGCCCCAAAAAGGTAACTAAAAAAAATAACCGTTGGTGGTCGGTATAGAATGGTAATCGCCGGAAAAAGGGGAAAAGTAGGTTGGGAATGAAAACGAAAATGCCAATGCGTCGGCATATGACCACCAAAATCTTCTGGATCCATAATCAAAAAAAAGCTTCTCTGACTCATCTGCAGGGGCGCGCAGCTATAAGGAACTAACGTTGACCTCTATGTCCTTCACGACATCTTCCTTTGTAAGGTTCAAGGCGGCGACAAAAGCTCTGGGTGCCTTAAACCCTTGAAAAAAAGACCGGGAGGGGGTCAACTGTTGGAAAAATAAATCTCCTTCCAAACTAAACAAACGGAAACGGGGGGGAGGAAAAAACGGGGTCACTCACACCGCCTTTTCAAATCCAGACGGAAGCCGCCAAATGTGATAAGTGGGGTTCCACCCACCAAGAGGGCCCAACTGGCACAGGGAGCAAACTTGGCGAAATCGAGGGGAGGAATGGAGAAGGGCGATTTTTCATATGGGTTTCTTGGAAGGGAGAAGTAACAAGAAGATCGGCTACGGGGTTTGGGAGCATAAGGGACTAAAACGGAAAAAGTGAGGAAAGTCTCCCCGGGGGGGTCGCAGGCCTTCAGAAAAAGAAAAGTGACAAGAGTTCATGAGTTCCAAAAACCCGGGAAACGATAGGGGGAGGAAAGGTGAACTGGGTTATGAAAACGGATTCATCAGCGCTGGGGGGGCAGAGGTCTCAACAGAATGCTGAAATCTAACGTTGAAACCTAAACCGGCCCTCAGGAGGGCAAAAAAATTGGACCGCCTTCAACCTCAACATTGAGGAACGAAAGAGGAAAAGAAGCTTAATACTCCAGAAAGGTGAAGGCAAAAATCAAAAAGGGAAGGAGGGGAGAAACAGGATTAATCTTAAAGATCTGGAGGGAAAGGCACCAGGTTCCTTTGGATCTCAAATCAAAGAGGAAGCAGAGGCGGAGGAATAATCACCAATATGCCAGGTGAAGGGGGAGGTTGAACGGCAAGAGGGAGAAAGGGAGTTTCTATCCAAAGGGAAGGGAACCGCCTCAACAGCATTTAAAAAAAAGAACCCTTAGTAAGGGAGGAGATGGGGTCGGAGCATGACCGGGTGTCGCAGGACCTAGAGGGCAACCGAGTTGTTTGCCACATATTCATGCATTCTTTAAATTGCCCTTAGAAGGGGCGTGTCACGTTGAAAGGCCAGTATGGTAAGGAATTCGGGACGATTGAAAAAGCCCAAAAAAAATGGGATCTGGGGGAAGGAAGAAATAGGGGAAAAGAAAACGGAAAGCCGGTCACTTTGTATTACGCAGGGGGCAAGGCTTGGTAGAGGGCTGGATGGCGTCCCTGGAGTGGAACCGATTGCGATGGGTTCTTGAAGACATTTCGGAATGTCGAAGGAGAGGAAGGGAGTCAAACGATTGACACTAGGGGTCGGTGGTCATCGGGGTCATCCGGGGAAAGGGAAAGGGGGAGCGCCTGGGTCCGACCCGAAGAATAAAAACTAAAATCGGCTCAAGTTTTGACGATAATTCAAGGGGGGGAGAGACGGTCGGGGCAATTAGGTGAAAAAAGAATAAGGGCCAATGGACACCCCTTTGGGGTAGGGCAGGGGACTCAAACTCTCTTCTCAGGGAACATGAGCAGGGCCAATTCCAGGTGGTAAGGAACCTGCCAGTTATGTAGGAGAAGGTCGCGGCAAAGGGGGTTGAGGGGTTGTTACATCAAAGGAAAGCAGGAGGTAAGGTAAAGGAAACAAGCATTCGCCGATTGGATGGGATCTGGGGGAAGATCACCCAATTCCTCACCGAGGGAAGGGGGGAGGGATAGAACAAAAAAAGGACAAAACAGTTTATACTGTGGGACGCGAATGAAAGGATCCACTATGTGGTGGAATAAAAGCGCCTGTCCAAAATTGGATTTACGGAGAAGTGTGGGGATGGGGAATATAAAAAAGGGCGGATGATGGCGTACATCGTGGGAAGTGGGCCATGGGAAAGCAGAGTAATGGAAAGGGGGGGGACAGGCAAACGATTCGCCGAAAAAAAAAAGGGGAAGGGAAAAAATGACACGGAAAATTCCAAAAGGACCCATGCTCTGAGAGGCAAAAGAAAGTAAGGAAAGAGGCCAGGGGTTTGGGACTTGTTGACCGGGGCCTTACTCCCTAGGGATGGGTAAAAAAGATGGGGGAAAGAGGATTCATCAGGCTTTCAGAGGCGAAAAGCATGAGGCGCTGCAAACTGCGGGAGGGGGTTGAAAACGGACTAAAAAGAAACCAAAGGAGATGGAGAAGGGTGGGTAGAAGGGGCGGGAATCGTATGTAGTTCACCTACGAAAGGGTGGGAGCTTTGGGATGGCCAAAAACCCAAATTGATGGTGTTATCCAAAAAAATTAAACTACGAAAAAACGCCAAAACCAAAGGGAGGAGGAAAGGAACCCAAGGGGGTGGTGAGAACAGTATCCAGCCCAAGACTGAAAGAACTGTACCTCAAACGCGAAGGAAAAAATAAAAAGGGGCCTCTAAGACTCAAAGACGGTCCGCTCAGTTGGAACCCAGCATCTTCTATGACCAACTTAATAATGCAAATAAGGAAAAGAAGAGAAAAAGGAGGCAGAGGGAAAGGGGGTGGGGGGGGGGTTACGAGGGAAGAACAGAAAAAAAGGAGGGGGGGGGGAAGGCCCGCCAAAACTGTGGAAGTTGACGTCCTGCACTAATGGAAACTTTCAGCAGGAAAGATTCAAGAAAGGAGTCAAAAATACACAAAGTGAAGGAGGGAGGAAGAGAGAAGGGAAGATTCGGAAGCTTCGTGACCCCCTAGCCCGAAAGGTGCATGAATTTAAAAAAAGGACGGAGAAGTCGAGGGCGGGAAAAAAAGGCCGACCCACCAGGGGGACCCCTAAAAACTGACCATGACAAAAAAAACCCTTGCTCACGGCAAAAAGCGGGGAACAAAAGAAGAAAAAAAACGAAGAATGAGGACTGCACACGGAACTTGCCAAAACGAGAGAAGAAAGGCAGGTTTTTATTCAATTCGAGGGGGGGGGGGGAAAAACCCGCAAAAGGGCACCTTTCTCAGGATGGAAAACGGGGGCGGGTGACTACGGTCGCAAAGGACGGGGCATACCATGTCAACAACTTCCAGGGGGGCGGAGGTGGCCAAAAAGAGGGGAAAGTGTGTGGGGGGGCTATCAGTAGGGGGGGGCATCAAAAAGCGACTTAAAAAACCAGTTTGGACGCAGTCCGTCAAACTTAGCAAAATTGGGGAAAAAAGAGGGGACCGGCATCCGAAGTCCCTGGAGACAAAAAGCCACAGCCAAAAGGACTACAGGCTACCGGAAAACGAGAAAAGTAGCCAAAACGACTAACCCAGCCCCGAAGACCAAAGATGAATTCCTGTTTCAAGGTCAAAAAACAAGAAACCTTAGAGGGGACCGTCCGCCAGCAAAACCAAAACAGCCCCTCTGTGGGCCGGAAAAAAATGGGGGCATTTGAAGAAAAAAAAAAAACCCGGTCTGAATCTCAGGAAGTAGGGGGGGGGAGCATCCCAGCATGGCCCATATGGGAGAGGATCAGGAAAGACCGCCCGCAGGTGGGAAACGGCTGAACAAAACAATATTGGTTAAGAAAATCTCGCCCATTAACGACCGCGGAAGGAAAAAAAAGAAAAAAAGAAAAAAAAAACCGGAAGTCCCATAAAGGGGGGACGAATCATCGAAATGAATTGCCAATCCGGGATCGGACCCAGCAAAAGCGTTCAAACCCTCAGAGGGGTGACAGGTAACACGGGGAAGGTGTCTGCCTCGCGTCCCCGAACCAAGGGGGGCAGATCAAGACGGGTTGAAGGCACCACTTTTGTTGCCAATGGCAAAGAGAAGCAACTGCGGGATGGTTTTTTTGCTGGGGGTAATATCGCGGAAGTCCTATGAAAGGGGTTGACGAAGGAAAAAAAAAAACCCGGAAAAATCAAAATGAAAAAAGGGGGGACAGGAATGCAGCAAGGACAAACTCACTGGCCTGCAAAACCACCTCGATCGGATGGAACCGGGACCAACAGGGCTCCCGTCCTTGTGAGAGGGATCGGAACCCGACCCTCAAGGAAGACATCCATTGGGAAACGAATTTCTCGACCACACACAAAAAAGGGTTTATCCCGGGGGGTGGGTCTGAGTAAGTAGAAAACGCGAGTCACTTCCAAAACCGCCAGAAGAAAAGTTCAAAAAGAAAAAAGTTATCGGGCCGGAAACACAGATCCTTCAAAGGACAAAAACCCGAACATTAGGAACACACATCAACCCTCCATCTCAAGGAAATCTGACAACTGGAAAAAAAAAGGGAACTACCGAAAGAACAAAAGATCTTATCCTAATAAAAACTGTTTTTGCGGACGTGGTGCAGGGAACAACTAGATCAATATGTGAGTCCCTGGTCACAACCAGCAATCCAGTCAGGGCCGCGGGGGGAAAAGCCAGAAAAAAAGACGTACGGGAGTCGTTTAGTGTAAAGGAAAGGAACGAAGGGGGGGCGAAAAAAGGACCCAAACCAACGGGGAAAAACGGCAAGATGGTTTGGGGAACTAGGTGGAAAAAAAAAAAAAAATCGGGGAATCCCCGGCTAACACGATACGAAATGTAGCACGTTAAACCCACGCTCTCCTAGAAATGGGATGTTTGGCAAAGGAAAAAACTAAGACAAAATCCACCTGAAGGCGCATGGGTTGGGGGGGGGACGGAGGGAAAGTCCATTAGCCTCAGCAAAATACGGCCCCATGATGAAGAGGAAGGACTGGGTGCCAATTCCCACATGAAAACAACAAGGGGAATATTATTTGAAGCCCTCCCCTCTAACCAAACCTCAGAAGGGCCGAATTCAAACTGGCCAAGTAAAGAAACCGAGGAAATAAAATCAAATACCAAGTGTGAGCCCCCTAAGGAAGGGGAGGTCGCTGTGAAAGTCCTTGAAAAAAGAAGGACTGGAAAGCAGCGGCTCGTTCAAAAAACAAGACCAGTTTGTCCCTATTTACGGGGAAAAAACGACCGGCGCAAAAAAGCAGTAACCCGAGTGAGGATGGAAGCAATTAACTCATCAGCCGAAAACTCGGAAAAAAAATTGGGACAAGAAAGAAGGGCACGGCGTTAAATAGAAGAGGCGAGGCCCGCCAAAAGGGGGGGTTAACGAACCTTAAAGAAAAATTTAATGGGGGGAGTGCAAGGGGGGGCGAAAGGATCGGTAGAACGCAACGCAGGGGTGCAACTTTACTAGAAGGGTTGGGACATGGATAACCAGACGACGTGGGGGGGGGGGGAGAAAACCCCTGCGGGACAACCCAACCAAACATCTAACTCCAAAGGCAGGCAGCCGGGCGCCCTGCGTGGACAAACGCCCACAAGAGATCAAGGAATCAGCCAACCCGTTGTGCCGATGGGGATGGGGTGGAGGGCGTTGGGACCCAAAAGGAAAAAAAATGCCGAATCAGGCGAAATGGAAAAAAAGAGGGGGGGGGGGGTAAGTTCCGGTAACCTTGGAAAAACAAACGTTTTTCACGGGGCGGACTGCAGGGAAAAGGAAACCAATAACGGGGTCTCCCAAGGGGGGGGTTGAACCTGGTAAAACGGTTGTGGGGAAGCACCGACGTAAATCACAATTCCACAGTCCGATTGGGAGAAAGGAATTCGATTCCCAACGTGCGTCTTCCGACACAGCTTGGAATCAAGAGAACGTCCGCACAAAACAAAAAAAAAGGAGGGGGGAGGACAAAGAGAGGGAAGTCTCCAAGAGGAACATCAGCTCCGAAGAAGTTGGGGCATAGTAGTTTGGGGTCATTTCACTTACAGTGTAAGGGGGGTACGGCGGGAAAAGCCGAGGGGGACATGCACCACCGATGTTGGAAAAAGGGGCGTGGGAAGGTATAGCCACGCCAAAGGAAACGGTTTTTCACCTGGAAACGAAAAAAAGAGGGGTGCACAACGCTGAAAAGCGGAAGGGGGCCCGATAGTACGACACATCTTAAACGTTCCGCCTTCGTGCATTGGAGAGGGAAGGGCTGGGGGGGGAAACGAAAATTTAATGGGACTTGGGGGGAAAAAGCGGCAAACGAAAACACACGGAGAACGCTACGGTGTGTCACGGGTCGCGTAGGGGGATCAAGACACGCAGTACAGAGGATGTAGGGAATAGCACAACGGCAGACCCAAACTTGAGAGGTTCTGTATTGAATGAAAACCGGTCAACCCGATATCCTTAAGTCACTAGGATTATGAAATCCAGTCCATATCCACAACGTCGCAGGGGGGGGGGACAGCGGGGTCCTATTCTCAAACTTATAAGACGGGGGAGGAAAAAAACGCTCAAAATAACGAAAAACAAAAGAAAAAAAAACAACCGGGGGGGAAAGGCGGATCTCCCGGTCTTGGAACCCAAGCCGTCATCAAAGACAGAGCAGATAGAAAAAAGACTCATCTTTAAGCATTACGCATCAAGGCCGATGGGGGCACTCACAGGGAGGGGGCCACGGAGATATGTCCCACCCCGGGTGCCATGGTTGGGGGCAGCAAGAAGGCGCGAAGCGGAGGAAATAGAAAAAAAAAACTATGAAATTTGAGGGAAGGGGGTAAACTCAGAATAATGGCAGATAAGGGGGAGAACAACACCATCCCCCCATTAGTGTTAGTGGACAAACGCCAAAAGGAGGAGGCGTCGGGGTGGGAGCGGGCGGGAATCACCGGGGGAGTAGTTGCGACAGGGCTATTCGGGGCAAACACGGGGGGCACAACCAAATAAAAGGTGTGTGCCGCGGGGGGTAAAAGGCAGTTTCTAAACCACTCTTTGCTTTAAATAGAGGGAACGAAGGCTCGTACTACGGGGGCTGAAGTGTCTGGGGAAGTGAGCCTTACCACATAGGGAGGTTGGAGAATTATCTACAGGGGGGCAAATCATAAGAAGGAGGGGGAAAAACGTGGGACGAGGGAGGAATTCAAAGGAATGCTTGTGTCGAGGGAGGGGGACGCGCCTTGAAAATGGCGAGTCCCGATATTCCATTGACCCTAGGGAAAGCGGGTGGGGAGGGCGAAGGATCTGCCGGACCCAGGCCCACTATCGTGGGCGGAGGGCGGCCTGGCGGAATAAGGTGATTTGAAAAGGAACGACCGTTTTACAAGCCGACACCTCGGAGGCAATCAGGGATCAAAAAGGGGGTGGGAAAGATCGTACGTGGGGAACAAGGAGGGCCGGTCAAACGGTAAGAATGGGGGGAAAATGGGAGACCACCCCGAACTGGCAGCCCCTGGTTTGTTGGGCAGATCCGGGAAAGAGCTCAACAAAAAAAAAAAAAGCAAGAACATTAACTGAGCGGCTTTGACTTTGAGAACACACGAAAAGTGTGTGGGGACTGGGGACAACTGGGGTAACTTTGACTTTCAAAGCTCCGTGAAAAAGGAGGTGCCAGGACCAAAAAAACCAAAGGTAATGGGGGGAGGGGAAGAAAAAAAAAAATCCCAAGTGGACCACCTAACTTTCCCAGCAGGCGGGTTATGCAAGAAAAAACGGAGCACTTCAAAAAGGGTTGAGTCCTTGTAGAGAAAGGATTCACCGATCACGATGGTGCCAAAGACACAAAAAAAGGAGACTTATTTAGGGTGACTAGAACGGGGTAGGTAGATCGAAAGGGGCGATGAGTTCTGAAAATCAGGGTTGGGGGGGGTCGAGCCACCGTTCATTCGAATGCTAAGGTCAAGGGATCATACGGCGGAAAGAGTACGGACCATCGGGATTTGCCCCATCAAGTAAACCATCCGAAAGGGGGGGATCGAGAGGAAAAAGCGAAGAAGAAAGCAATGCTGGTGTTGGGAGGGTGGGCAGGCCACTCCGGGGTGATGGGGTTACCTCATGGGGACTTCATCATTCAGGAGAAAAGGGGACGAAAAAAAGCCGAAGAAGAAAGGAGCGCGGAGAAGGGGGAAGAAAAGTGGACAGTTCGAGGAAAACGGAACGCAGAGAAAAAGGAAAGAACAAGGGGTGAAAGGTTCTGAAAAGATGTCTTCTCCCAATGGGGTGGAATCTCCTGGTGGGGGACCACGAGGGGGAAGTAGAAAAAACTGAACGTTCAAGCGGCCAACTGAAGGAAGGGGGAATAGAAAACAAAAAGTACAAACCAAAAAAATGCCGGAAGAAGAAGGGGCGAAAATACGGAAAGACTAAACGCCTCCCCCTCCCTTGCCGTCCCTGAAAGGCCGGCCCAAGCAAGCAGGATTCAGGATGGTTTGGGGGGAAATGACTCACAGTAGGAAGGCTAACAAAAGGACATTTTTTCACATTGGGGGGCACCTTCGGGCAGCGAGAACCATAAAAACCCCAATTTCTCCTGGACTGTGAAGGGAAGGGGTCAGGGGCACTTCATGAAAAAAAGGGAGGTGACGAAAGCAGAAGCTCAAAG
>Ga0179591_1320050_pt1 | contig 13110 bp, 19 predicted proteins | sample CZOMad2_1_08_16f_FD_182891 | JGI IMG/M metagenome (GOLD analysis project Ga0179591, IMG submission 182891) | Vadose zone soil fungal communities from Angelo Coast Range Reserve, California, USA - CZOMad2_1_08_16fungal (PacBio error correction) | ecosystem: Environmental > Terrestrial > Soil >...
GTGGAAATTATGGGGGAGAGTATGGCGCACATTTTTTTCAAATACCCCCGTTAGCTAATAAAAAGATTCTTGCTTAAGAGAACCACCAACTCATTAAGAGTTACCTTTCTCCACGGGTGAGCATGTACCTCCAGTAGGCAGCAAGTCCCACAAGGGAAGGAGTCAAAATGGTGGAAAATTTTAGAAAAGGAGACTCGCAAAACCAAAGGAGGGGGGGGAGAAAGCTACTGAGATTCATCAATAAAAACTTGCAACAAAGCTACTGGTTTTGAAGACTTTGGATGTTGGGGTGACTTGGCTGGGTAAGGACAGCCCCGCGAATGTGCTAAAGGACAATGGGAGAAAGTCACTAGTTCTTGGGGGGGGGATTTGGGTTCCGAAAAAAGGACTGATCAGCTCACCGGGGGTGATTCGAACACAATGAGTACTTTTACCGGAAAAAAATTCTCTCAAAGACCGTGAGTTAAGAGGTGAGATAAAGACGGAGCGGCGGGACCGGGGGGGGACAAAAGTTCAGTCTGAAAAAATTGCATCAATTAATCAAAAGTGTAACCGATATGGGGGAATAGAGTCGGTTTCGAGGCGGCAGGGGGAAGAAGCTTAGGAGTATAAGGAATTCGGTGAAAAGAGACGAGGGTACCAGGGCTGAGAGAGGAAAAAACAAGCCACTTGCGCTTCTCCAGTGAAAGAAGGATGATAATAGCGCGCTGAAAAGGAAAGCAAGAAAAGGGGAGAGGGGCCTCTTTGGGATTTTTGCACCGGGGCTTTATTTTGCTTCGGGTCAAGGGAGATGACGGGGCGAGGGTTGACTGTGGGGGCAAAGCGAAAGCAAGGTTGTGGGTGTTAAGAGGGGGGGTCTTGAAGGCTGACTATTTCATAAAGGTGAAATGGGAAAAAATTTGTGCGGGGCACAAAAGCCTCAAGTGCGCAGGGGAAAAGGAAAAATAAACAGGAACAATATATTAAGAAATTCACAAGTGTATTTTTCACAATAGAACAAGAAGCAACTATAAGGATAGGGTGTCAGCGCAAAGGCTGAAAGGGGGAGTGGGATTGGGGGGAAATAAACTATTCTGATCTCAGCGAATTTTGAAGGACGACACCAGGGGGTAAAAGACGGGGAGGTTTGGGTGGCGGAGACTAACTAAGGAGAAGCCGAATTAAGGTCCACTTAATTTGCTTAGACGGGTTGCGATTAGCCGGCAAACGAACGCGGTACCATCATGGGTGGGGACGAATGAGGACGACCGGTTGGACGTGTTGAGCAGAAAGAAGCACTCGAAGCAAAGGACAGTAGTCTCATAGTACTACGGAGCCCGCTCACTGAAAGAAACAAAGAAGCCGGGAGGGGCAATCTCGCCGCCCGAAATGGGGGGAGAGAAAAAGAACTTATAGAAGATCGTAGCAAGTGCTTTCAAAGTTTTGTGGTAAAGGAGGGAAAAGGTGGAATCAAATTTAAATGAGAAGGCCAAGCGCCTTAGTTGGGGGGGGGTGCCTCTTAAAGAAAAGAGGGTGCCTGATTTCCCGGTGATTTAGGGTGTGGGTGGGGCTGTATCTGCTTTGACCGGAACGATATAATATGAGTTAAAAGAAAACGTGATTATTTCCGAGAAAGACGTTTTTGCGTGCTGACGGGAGCGCAAGGTCGGGGAGATAACGGATGAAGCTGGGGGGCTATCGGGGGAAAAAGTGCGGTAGGGAGCATGTGCGAAGTTGGGTCAACAACGCGAGAAACCCAGGAGGCGAGAGACAGCAGGGAAAAAAGAACAAGGATCAAGGGTACTCGATATCGGCCTACTTGGGGACCTGGTTGTACCAGCTCATGATATTGATAAAAAGGGGACAACCTTGATAGGGTAAAAACTGGACCGAGAGGGTTGGGTCGGAGGGGGGGGTTCCGTGTCTTCGGGGGAAATTGAGGTATTGCATGTAAATAGGCCTGAAACGGGGGGTGTGGCATGGAAAGGGTCACGGGCGGAGGTGGAAAGGAAGTTTATGCGTGCGATCTCTCGCGAAGAAACACCACGGAGAAAAAAAATACGCATACAAGACCTAGAAAAGAGCAGGAATCTAGAGATCCAATCTAAAAAGAAACAAAGCCTAGGTCAAAAAGGAAGAACAAGGGGGTCACATGCAACAAACACAAGTTAGAAAAACCATCAGCAGAACACCGGGACCTTTTGTGGAGAAAGATCAAAAGATGGTTTCAAAAAAAATAAGCAAGAAGGGAGGGGTCCTAGCGAGACACGTGAGGTGGGGGGTCGGATTAAATCAGAACATAGGTCATCAGGGAGGATCTCGGGCTGCAAATCTGGAAAGGGGAGAGCCAGACTGAGGGGACTTAGGAAGAAGGGAGAAAAGGTGCACTATTAGAGAGAATCATCCGACAGACTCTCTCCTACGTGGGATCGAAGAGCGACAAAACTTAGGGTATTCGAATCCTCTGGGGGGACTTGAAAGAACTAGGGTTCTAGGGAACCCCGATAGGAAGCCATACCCGACCCAAAAATCATTTGGAACGACAGACCAGAGGTTAATCTTGGCTCGGGAGGAAAAGTAACAACAATAGAAAGGGCCTAGTGGGAAGTACCATAAGAATCGACGTGTTGGAAGTGTCAAATTCAAAAGGGGACCCTTCGCAATATCCTAATCAAATGGAAATAGCCAAAACGATAGCAGTTGCAAGAGTCATTGAGGGGGAATTTAAGATTTCACTCGTAGCGGGCTTCTAAATGTGTCACGGAGACCGGAACCTTATGTCGGAGATGGGAGCGGAAGGACCGTAAAGCCCCAATTTCTTGGAGCAGGATTCGGAAATCGGGTACAACCAATCGGAGACAATCGTAGGAGTGAAACAATGAATTAAGAATCGTGTTCAGGAGTATTATCGGGGGAAAACAGCGAAAAAGAATTCAAGGGAAAACAAGTGGCGGAGGAGGAAAAGTTAAGGAGGACTCACTCACAAACATTCCTTTCTACCTGTCCTTCCGTTGGAAGGGGATGAGTCGAATCCGGGCTAGAGGGATCCGCCACCCGAGTGAACCGCAACAAAGAAAAAAGCGCTAAGAACAGCTGGGGAGGTATTTTTGGCAATGGACCGTTAAAAGAGGTACAGCGGAGGGATCTCCAGGGATTTCTTGTTATTGGATGGGAATAGGTGAGATGGGGAGGGGTTGGAAAGCAACACAGTTTTTTGAACGGAAAAATAAGAGGTGGGGGGAAAGAAAGGAACCCCTACATCACAAAAAAACAAAAGGAAAAAAAACAGGATTGTGTTAGGATAGAAAGACAAAGTCCGAAGAACAAAGGAAGGAGAAGCCGACGCTTATAATTAAAACATAGAAGACAATTGTGGCAAAAAAGGAAAAAAAAGAGGACATTCGGGGTGGGTATTTTTGCTGGCTCAGCGCAAAGGAGAAGGATTTTTAGGCGACGAACACGGCAAGGAGAGGGGGGGTTGGGTGGTGCAGCTCTCAGTATTCATAGCAAGAAAAAAACGGGATCTCAAAATTCTAGAAGAATAAGAAGGGAAACGAGAAGAGTTGGTTGCAAAACTATACTAGCGGTGAACCCTGAGTTAATTGGGGAAGGTACGGATAAACATGGTTTCTAAAGTTGGCACAGAACGAAAAGCAGGAAGTGGAACATGTAGGGGGGTTGAGGACGTGGGGGGGCCGGGCATTATTTGGATCAGGAGGGTGTAAGCCTTGAAGGCTGAAAAAACCTTCAAGGAAGGGCTGCAACAATGAGGCGAACACCCAGCGGGCTTAAAATAAAGGTTAACTTTGAGGTGTGGAAAGGGGTCACGAAAATTTATGAAAAAGTCCCAAGACAAACGCGGTGAAAGAGAAGGTTTGGATCTGTGTAGGCTGGGGGAGAGCTCACCACCGAGAGGATTCAAACTCTGGAATATCGAGGAACTCTCAATGGCCCAGGCATATCCAAAAATCACTGGTACGCGTTGCGTTTATGCTGATAAATTGGAGAAGCCTGGAGGAAGGTGGGGGGGTTACCTTCCGAAGGGGGGGATAATAAAGCGGCTGGGGGAGGGGGTGTCGCGATGTGTCAATAGGGCAGGGAAGGAAAGAAAATCTCCGAAACGCGTACTTAGGCAACTTGAGCCACTACGTTGCGTTAATAAAAAAAAGGCAGACAAAACCGAAATGGAAAGGGAACCTCTTCGCTGTGAGCGTTAAAAAACAAAGAGGAGGAAAGTGACACACTTAACATTGCACACTATAAGGGAAACTCTATCGGTTGGTTTCACATAAAAGAGGTCTCGTTGACTCCATGGAAGTGGGGAAGGTAAGGACTCACGAAGCCATCCCACCTGCAAGCTTCCCCAAAATAAACACATTGCGGGTGCGCGTCGCCCTAAAAAAGGACCTTTCTACTGCTGCCGGGGAGACTAAAGCAAAAAAAAAGTTTACCCGCAGTCAGAGGGTTGAAAAACAGACTATTATGGGGGGTCAATCGTATTCTCAGCGGTGGTCAGGAAAGTGGGCCGTTGCTGGATGAGGTGAAGGAATCAGAAGTGGGTTAGAGTTTTGTCGGAAAGGTTGCGTTCTGCACAGAGGGATTGCGGTGACAGCGCAGGGGGTAAAAAAACAGGTTTTGCGGTCACAAAAGAAACAAATCAAAAGGGGGTGATTTCAAAAATCTACCAATAAAAGAGCCAGGATGTGATAAACTGAGGCAACGTCTAAGGGCCTAAGAAACGAAACTAACTTTGAGGGGAGCAGGGGAGGGCGCAAACTAGTCGCAAGGGGGGGCTGGAGGGAGTGTCTTAACTGATCGAAAAGCAAACTGGACAATTAAACAAGGGGAAAAGCACTATCTGTTGGGGGGGTAAAATTAAACTCGGCCTCACAAACCGAGGGGTTTCCAGCCGGTGGGGGGATCGAGCGGGGGAACGATATACGCAGATAGGCGGAATCGCTTTATTACGGGGGGAGAAAGAGACCTGAGTTTGGAAGAGGCAGGGTACTCCTAAAAGACAGGGGGGTGAGAATAGTACTAACCGACAACGAAATACGGAAAAAGGTCTCTCTCCTCCAGAAAGGTGGAAAGCATAAGGGCGGATGCCAGGGACAAGGATTGGGGGAGTGGGTTTTGCATTTGATGGTGGAAGGTTAAGAAGAATTTGGAAAAAGTTGAACTAAACTTAAATTTCCTTTGCAAATAATTTGTGGGAGATTTGCATAGGGAACACTAAAAATTTGGCCCGGAGTTTAAAAACGTTAGGAGGGTGGGGGGGGTCTTAAGCGTCGGCTGTTACGAGAAAAAATAGAAAAGAGAAACATGACCTGAAAGGGGGGGGGGGTTGTTTTTGTGGGTTGGAGGGGATTCCTCTGTTTACATAAAGAGGGTGGAAAGGCTATTATCGACTATCTTGATATGGAGGCTGCAGAGAGGAGAACCTGAGCTGGGAAGAGACCAAAGGCTGCGTTCAGGGAGGGGGTTCATCCTAAGAAAATCCCCAACACAAAACCACCGCTTGGAAATAGAGCCCCGAGAAAAATAGTCAAAAAGTAATCGAAGTTCGCGTCAGGGTGTTTTACCACTAGAAGGAATTGTAGATTGGGGCGCAAGGGTGAGCCTTTACAGAATGTTCCGATGTGTGCAGTATTTAGGAAGGTATGCCACGGTAAAAAAATGAGGGGAAAAGGCATATTGCTTTTTAAAGGTTGTAGAATAAAATGCCAGGGCGATTGGATAATCATTTCAACTGAGAGAAGAGGATCCCAACCCCGTCTGGGAGTATACCCGAAGAACCGAGACTTCCCCGCCATCTAGCTCTCCAAAGAGAGGAAAGCATCAAACAGAGCTCCTATGCCTGCTTCACAAGATTCATCCCCGGGGAAAACCCTGAAAGCACCAAGGGGAACGAAAACACTCGCAGAGAAGTCCGGGAACCATTGAGCTTCATCAAGAAAAGGGTGGTCCAAAAAACCAGTTAGCCGGGGGGAACTAACGTGATTTTGACGGGGGGAGGCCTTTCGGGGTACGAAGACCATGGGGTCCAGCGTTTTGATCGGGACGGGGGGGGCATCCTCAGCAAAGGGTCATCTGTTTCAACGGGAGGGAGACTGACAGCATGCGCTGAGTCTAGGGTAGCAGAAAAGATCGAAAAAGAGGAAAGGTGCGGATACATCCGCCGAAAGAGGAAGGTATTAACCGTCAAGACTTGTAAGGTGGGGGAGGAGCGTACTATTCTCTCGTTAAACGAGAAAGAAACGAACAAAAAAAATAAAGTTTTGGGGAACTCCGGTCAAGGGGAATCGTGTCCTATGAGAATGTAAGAAAAGGAGCAAGGGACAACGGAAGAAGGGAAACGCCTAACAAAGAACCTGGAATCCTCTCCTAATCAGTGGGAGACAAACACTATTTCCTCCGAGAAAAGGGGGTCCTTAATCATCGGAGAGAAATGGGACACATTTGGGCCTATAGTCAAACCGGAGTAGAGTCAGGCTGGTGATCAGGCGGAACCTCGGGGGAACCAACTACCAAAGGAGGGGATTTCTTGCAATAAAAAGAAACCCATCCAGGAACATCGGCGAAGCTTCATGCGTCAGAAAAAATGAGCTGGTCTAAGGCGCACTTTGGACCCGCAAGGTTTGGTCAAAACGAAGCCATTCAATGGGCGATGAAGACGGAAGGACGGTTAAGAGAACCACCATTCAGGATAACGCTTTAAAGTCATGTGTAAAGGGGGACTGAAGGGAGCAGCTAAGTGGGTCGAGGAAGAAAAAAAAACACAGACGGCGCAACGAACCAGATCTACCAGAAAAGGTGTATTTTGCAGAGGGAACCTGTGCGAGGGGCGGTCTTCCGTCAGGGGGGTAAGAACGTCAGGGTATTTAAAAGGGGAAAGGGGGGTTGGTTTTAGGGTGTCAACACAGGGGGGTTTTGAGATCGCAGCAGTCCACTGCAGATTGACGGGGGGCGCAAACGTGACCCAGACAGGACAAAAAGTCCCACAAACTTCTTCGGTTGGGAGGGAGGACATCAGGAAGTCATCAAGAAACGTCAAAAGATCACCTTCCGGCGATCCGAAGAACCCACACTGAAGAAATTGTTGGCAAAGAAAAGAGAAAGGGGGGTCAAGTTTTTCGGGGGAGAGGGACTCTAGCGAGATGAGAACGTATGTTTCACTGAAAAAAAGGACGCATCGAGGGGGGGGGGTGTTTTTTACATCACTGGGGACGATCTCAGTGAGCACTCATGACATTGCCTAATTCTGGAGGAGCAAAGCGGTAGGGGGGGGTGAACGTCACGATATCAAAGAGGAGTTCCATATAGTTGGGGGGAGGGTTTTTACCTTGAGGAAAGGGGAGCCAAGTTATAAAGGAAAATCACGAACGATTCATGGGAAGGGGAGGGGCCAAGGAGATCGGAACGTTGAGTGTTGGGGAGCTATGAAACATGAAGGGGATGAGTCAGGTTTGGGCGAAATGCCAGAAGGTAGCGCTGAAAGAAAAAAAAAGCTTCGCTGGGTAAGGAGCACCACGACAAGAGAGAAATCTAAGGTACGGGACACCATTGGTGTACGGTAGGAATCCAGGTAGTCATAGGGACCCAAAAGGCGGAGCGAAAAAAAGGATTTTATAAGATTCGTGAGAGATCTAACACTGGGAGGATGAAGAAAGAGATGACAGCAATGGAAACTTAAAAATTACTTGGGAAGTTTTTTGGGGGTGAATGCTGAGACCGACAACTGGAATAAGTTTCTAACGTAACGGACTTGAAAGCGCGTGGTGTGCGCGAGGGGTAAAACAGCAAGAAGAATGAGGAGAGTAGGAGTATAAAGTATCTTCACGAAGGGTCGGAACCGGCGAGCAAACCGTGAGGGGAAAAAAGGCCTCTAATGGATTAAATAGGGGGAAAATGCTTGAAAGGTAAACCCTGTGCTCAATTAAAACGCTTATGAATCAGGGGAACGCAGTAGTGGAAAATCGTGGAGGGAAAAAAGCGTCGAGAAAACGAATTATTGAGGGGAAGTATTCCTTATCCGGAGTTACGAAAAACCGGTCATTATGGCGATACAAGAGAAGAGTTTGAGCGGCGACCTGGGAAAAGATACTCATCTTCATATCAAAAGAAAAAAAATTGAAAAAACATGGGGCCTCTTTTTCAGGGGGGGGGGGCCACCAAGGAGATAGGGGGGGTTGACTAGAGAGCCATCTTTGAAAAGGTGGAGGAGAGGATTTTTGAGGGGAGAAGGTTTGATCATGAACGAGCATGGGGGAATGGTGATGTGGTGGGGAAACAACAACACCCCTTGGGCCAAAAACCACCCCTTCGAGGAAGGGACGGCTGAGAGGGAAAATGTTTGCGGGGAAAAAAGCATCGGGAAAAACGCAAATCTCCCAAGAAAACGAAGAAGGGATATTTGAATACCAAATCTGAGAAGGAAGGACTGTATAGCAATAGAAAAGAAAGATTCAGTGTTGAGAGAGAGGGATTAGCTCAAACTATAAGGAGGTGTGGGGGGGAATAGAAACTAGTTGCGGAAGACTTGCCAGGTACAAAAGAACAGCTGGGAATGAGTTGTTGGGGAGGAAGAAGTACTAAAAATTCATCAATCAAAGCTGTTCCGAAAATTAATTTCTTAGTAACTTGCCAGGAAATCTAGTAATGGAGATGGGTAAGAATGAAACCGAGGGGGCAGAAACTAATTCAAGACCGATCAGGTAATTTGGGTCTCAGTCCGCCCGATAAAAGAAGAAATTAAGGAATTCTTCCTGCAATTGACCCGATAAAAAAAGGATGAAATTGGGTCGCCATAAGATGAGCGTAAAAGGGAATCGGGAGTGAAAAGAAGTGATGTTAAGTTCTTCGGAGGGTTGAGGAAGAAAATGGAGGGAAAAAGGGGACATTCAAAACCCTCGGGGGAATACTACAGCTTTATTGGTAGTGGCACCTACGACCATGTATGTTTCCGTAGGCGCGGATTTTCTTGGGGGGGGGTGCGGGATCTACTTGCTTTCTTAGAAGTGTGAAAGAAAACACTCTACAAAAAAAACGAATACCCGTTCTGGAATTGCTTTAGCAATACAGGGGACTAGTTAGGCGCCGGTCGTATAGCTTGAGGAGTCCGGATACACATCCATAGAACTTTAGCACAGAGGGCCAGAAAAAGAAGGCTGACTCAAGGGAGAGGGTCCCTCGCTAGCAAAAGCTGGAAAGTACAAGACGACAAAAGAGAAGAAAACTCGTCACAAAAGAAGGCGAGTTCGGGCCGCAAAGAACGTTTTTAACTCAAATAGAGGGGTATAGAGCATGGTACAAAAGGACTCAGGGTATGGGGTCGTAGTGCTGAAGGCTGCAGCAGGGATTCTAACACGGGTCATGCAGAATCTTATAGGGGTTTATGAGGGGACAATTTGGGAAGAAAGAAGGGGAGAGGGGATGAATCCTAGGGGAGTGGCTAACAACGTGATTGAGGAGGAGAGAGGTCCCGACGAAGCCCGAGATTAATTCCAATAAAGAATCGAATCTGGTATTCTCCAAAGAAGAAACCAAGCATATGTTCCACATGAGGAAAGGACCTTCCCGCTCAAAAGGAAGAATGACCTTTTAACCCTGGGTTAAAAGGGTTAACTCTCCCTTCGCGCTGGGGGGTCAAAACACCCCCTCCACTAGAGGATTCGATATGAAAAAAGGGTTTTTTAAAGGCATTCAATTGTTGAGAAACGGACCAGGATTTCCAGCGGTGGGACGAAAACGAGATAGGACATCAAAATGAAATAAACCAGCACTAGTAAGAGGAGGAGACTGTCAAATGAAAAAGCTGGAGCGTCTGATCCTAAAGGTCGCTAAGGAAAACAGAGGGGGACCGGAAGAACTCTCTTTCTGTGAAAAGGGAGACGTTGACGATAGTCTCTGAAACGCTACTAAATACAAAAACCCAACCTAAGAACTCATAAAAATTGGACTCGCGGCACAGACCGGGGGGAGCTTGTGTTAGCATATATGAAAACAAAATTTTCTGATGGGTGAAAAAAAGGGCGGGAAGGAAGCCGTGAAATTGAAAGGCGGAAATTTACTTCCTTCAGATCTAAGAAAAATTGGCAATTATGTCACCGAAATGCTGAATGTGAAGGAATCAGTGTTCCTGCCGGGAAAACCACTGAGCTGAGGGTGGCACCCGTGCCTTGAAGTACGAAGGGAGGGGGGAGGGAGGAGGAGGACCTAGGGAAGACAGCTTTTTAGGTAGTTAAGGCTCCCAGAGAAAATAGAAACTGACATAATCTCGTAAAAATAGCTGGCAATTGGAGGCTCGGGCCGAAGGTGGATCAGAGAAAAATTCAAGTTAGGGGGGATTCGACTGAGCGGGGGAATTATGAAGCCCCCCACCTTAATAGAGAAACCTCAGCAGTCCGTGAAATTTTCGGCGTCTAAGACTATTTTGAGACAGGAAACAACCCGCAGATTATGAAAAACCATGACAACACATATTTGAATTTACATATTAAACTTGAGGCAATCTGAAGGGATTTCTCATCGGTAGAGAAAGACATGGAGTCTGGGGAGGGGAGATATGAACGGTGAGAATTGGGGGCACACCTGTTTTTGTTAGGGAGGGCCGTCAACGGGAGAAAAGGCATCTCGAAGATGGAACCCAGACGAAAAAAAAAACAAACCGTTGGAAGAAAGATTCATCAACAGCAACGGGCAAGAATCGTGAGCTAAATGCGACTAAAAACATAAAACTGGAAGGGGGGGGGCACAAGAAAAAGGAACAGGGGCTTCCCCGTTGGGGAAGGGGGGTTGAATGTCTTCGACTCGAGCACGTATTTTCACATCGCGCCAAGAGCTGTTTGGTGGGGGGCAGATAGGAAAGGTAATTATCCCGAAGGACTAAAGTGAAAAATTCCGATACTCCTAAAGAAGAAGCTAGGGTTAACTCAACAACATCGAGGGAGAAAAAGAAAATAATATGGTTACGGGGCATAACAGGTTTTAGGCGAATTTTGTAGACAGCTGTACACGAAGTTTAGCATTGACGGCGCCGGAGGGGGGCTAAACAAGTTTGTTGAAAGTATAAATGTTTGGCCGTTGAGAGAAGTATTTGAGGATCATGAGTGGTAGGCCCACAGGAGGCTGAAAAATCCGTCAGTTAGTTGGACACCAACCAGCTGGAACTTAAAGGACGTTAAAGGTGAGAGGAATTTGTTTTCGCCAGGGGCGGATAGTACATCAGGGCCGACAAGAAACTGCAGGTCTAATTTGGGGGGAATGGGAAACAATTTTCAATGACGGATGCGGGAAGAAAAACAGAACGTAGTATGAAAAAAAGGCCGAAGCAATGTAAAGCATATCAAACGTACTTGGGAACTGTTGGAGGGGTGTTTTTGAATAACTGAAAAATGGTAAATTGTTTCGAAATAATGTTCCAGAAAGCGTGGGGGGGCGAGGTTAAAGCAACCTCCTGAAAGGGGGGAGGTGAATAACCGCGGGGTAATATAACAATGCAAAGAAGTCGAGGAACTGAAAAACAATCTAAGAGTGAGAGTAAGACGGGGACTCTAACCCATGGGAAATCTGTTAGTAGAAGAAACGTAAACAGACTCCAAAAAGGGGGGAAAATAATAAAACTTTAACAAAATCTGGATATCGTGGCGGGAAACAACGAGTCATTAAAATCTACTAATTAGGGGGATTAGCGTAGCTAACTAGCGACGGATGTGATAAATGGGAAGTAGATCTTAAAAAAAAATACACCGCGAGTGATAGGGACGGGAAACACCCGTAAGAGGAAGAAGAACACCGCAAAAAAAAGGAACCGCCAGGTGCGTTTTGGTCTTTTGCAACAGAATGGTATTGGATGGTAAGGGTGACGATGCTTGGGGGGAAGTGCGGGGTATGACGGGGGCGGGCGAGAGGACTAGGGGGGGGTGGTTTTGGGGTCTGTTTCACTTTGTGCAGACATTGCATAGCCAGTTGAGGAAAGGGGATAAAAAAAAAATGTTGCGGAACAACTAAAAATGTTGAAAAAAGGGGCACACAAAGAAAAAGAAGCCAGTTGAATCATAAGAAGGAAGAAGTCAAGTTGGAGAAGCAATAGCAACAAGAAAAAAGATGTGGTATGGATAGGGGAGGGGGGCTGCTCAAGTCTGAGGGGGAGGAACGGGGTTAATAAAATAGGAGGGCTCAGAATGGCAAAAGTTTACCAAAGCGGGAGAGACTTATAGGGGGGAGACTACAAAAGGGGAAGCCTAAAGGACTGAAATGTCCAGAGGGGGAGTGCGCTGTTTTGAACATTCGCCGCAACGAACTGAAAGGAGCATGTGATACGAGATTAACGGAGGGACACGAGGGGGGCCTAGTTAAAAAAGAGGGGAAATGCGCAGAACCACACATGTATGGGTTCTCATATAAAGGGCCGCCCGATCATCATAAAGATGGTCGGCAGGCAAGGGGACGTCTCGACGAAAGAGAAAGTGGGCATCGTAGAAGAAGATGCGAAACTTCTAGGCGGGAATAAGTGTTGATTATGAGATGGAAGGAAGTAAGTGGTGTCAAAGCGAAATTATGTCCGTGAAAGGCGCGATATTTTGGGGGGGAGTGGGCAAGAACACTAGCCCAAAAAGGGAACGCGGAGTGCCAAAAAAGTGCTTTGGGGTGGATCTGTTCCGGGGAGCGTTTGGAATCGAGGGGGGGGGTAACAGAAATCGTCTAAATGGAAAAGACACGGCTTAGCATCTGCAATACCGAACGATTTGGGCGTGAGGAAAAAAGTAGAGCTTGGAGAGTAAAGCGCGGCTGGCCGGGGGAGGGACAAGTCCGGACAAAAAAAAGGAGGGGGAGCTGCGATTGAAGATGGGAGCTCCCTGAAGACTTCCTAGACCCTCATGAAGAAACCTCGTAAAAAATCCGGGTGAGGATATTCTGCGGAAGACTCTAGGGAGGAACCTGTGGTTAACTGAATGTTGAGATGGAGAGAGGGTACAGGGACTGAAAGGAAGATAGTGGGGCATTGGGTTCCTGTAGGAGGAAAGGATGAGGAGACGGGGGTTAGTCCTGTTGGTTGTTCTCGGGGGATTCAGGGATTCAAGGGAGGGGAGGGAGTAATAAGAAACCAAAAAAAAAAAAGAAGGGGGATTA
>Ga0179591_1373448_pt1 | contig 13110 bp, 12 predicted proteins | sample CZOMad2_1_08_16f_FD_182891 | JGI IMG/M metagenome (GOLD analysis project Ga0179591, IMG submission 182891) | Vadose zone soil fungal communities from Angelo Coast Range Reserve, California, USA - CZOMad2_1_08_16fungal (PacBio error correction) | ecosystem: Environmental > Terrestrial > Soil >...
AGACTTGAGGAAGCAAGGAAAATTGGGATATCGAGGGACTTGCTGGGGCTCCAGAAAAGGAGACTTCAGGGAAGAAGTGAAGAGGATTAGCAATGGGAGGGACTTATTGCTGGATGGCTCATCCGGCTTATTTGGAAAAAGGGGAGAGAGAAGGCCGAATCTTTTCGAGTTGGGGGACGGACGGGGAACTTTGGCGACCTAAATAGGAAATAGTAAGGGGGAGTGGGGAAGGGGGAAAAAGTATTTCTATTATGGCGAGGAAGTGGTTTGACTTATTCAGCGGACTAGCTCTTGAGTGAAAAAGTGGAAGGACCGAGGTAGGCTTCTTTGAAGGGAGGGACACGAAGAGGGGGGATTGATAATGGAGAGGGGGAGGGTAGGATGGACGACGAGGGAAGGGGGGGGGGGGGGAGGAGTCAGTAGGAAGAGTTGAGAATTCGGCCTCAGTTTTTTGTATATATAGAAAAAAAAAACGAGGATTATAAAATATAAGATCTAAAACTTGAGGAAAGAATTGAAGACGCCAAACAGATTGAGACTGAGTCGAAAACAGCCAAAAAACCAATGTGGGAACCAGACGAAATCAGGAAAGAAGACCGTGGCTAGGCCCTTGATCTAAACTAACCTTCGTCAAAAGAAGAAGAATCTCCAACTTTTCAAGGCAAAGAGCTGAGCGGGCCCCTCCGAGAAGGAACGGGAAAAGGGACCTAAAGGCGGCAAAATTCAAGCCAACCGGAAAGACCAGGGCGAGCAATTCTGCAAAAACGCATCAGCCAGAGCCGTAAACTCGGAAACCGATCCGCGGGATTCTAGCGGCAAGTCAGAGAATATGCGACTGATAGGAGAAAGCATCAAAAGCAAAACCAAAAAGTCGGTCCCTCCGCGCCGGGACGTTTGTTTCAACTCACAGGAGAACTCGCTGAACACCCGGAAAGAACCTCGAAGGCAAAAAGGGACAAAAAGACCGGGGTGGGGTAGAAGATCTGGGGCCAACCAGGGAAAAGGAGGGGGGTGGCGGATTCGGGAACCCTTTGCAATTAAACTTTGGGCGTTTGAAATGTGGGGCTGGTTTCTAAGGAAACAAATATCCCTTCACCCCTCAAGGAGAATGAGGGGACGAGGGGGAAATTCTGAAAAATGGGGAGGAAAGATAACGAGTACCAAAATACCAAGCCCTCACAAGAACCTGTAGACAAGCTCGTTGGGGGAGAGGGAAAGGCCGGGAGGAGGGGGGCCATAAACAATCCCGAGCCTAAAAATGCCGACCGCGTTCTCAAGAAGGTCACGTTTGGGTAACAAAGAGGGATAAAAGATACCGGAAGGCCAAGCACGAGGGGAGGGGGGAGAAGAATAAGAAAAAAGAAAGAGAAAAAAAAAGATGTGAACAAAAAAACCAAGTTGCAAAATGGGTGAAATTCCTCCAAGACTTTGGAAGGAAGGACGAATCGGCAAGGGGTAAAAGGGGTGCGCAGGAAAGGGGGAACCGGATTGTAACGGGCAACTAGCTTGGGTCTTTGGGAGGTTTTCCGACTTTTCTTTCCAGCCAAAATGGGTGGATCCTCAAGGCAGGTGGGGGGAGAGTTGAGGGCTACCAGAAAGGGGGAGGAAAAGGGGAGGGAAGGTGGGGACGATTTACTACACTTCGATGGAAAAAGGGCGATAAACCGGTGGTCCTCGGGGACGAAAGAAAATTCCAAAGCACCTCCGAGGCTGGGAATCAGCAAAGTGATCCCCGAAGGTGACGGAATCCTGGGAGAAAGGTGGAAATTATACTGAGGGGGGTGGAGGTGGTGGCGGAGGGGAAAAAAAAATGAAAGTCGCCGTGGGGGAATAATTCAAAAAGAGGGGAGAAAGTTTCTTACTATACACCCCAGCGAGGGGAGTTCGAATAGAAAAGCTAAAAAAAAAAAAAAAGCCAGGACTGCACTTGAGAGGGAGTAGTACCACGTCCTCGGACGACGCCTGTCCGCGTCAAAGGAACTCCCGCCAGGACTTACACTGCCCAAACATCAGGAGCTCAGTAGGGAGAAAAGAGCGCATTAAATAGGAGGGGAGAGGTTTGACGAAGTGAAAATAAAAAACTGTATCGCTAGGTTTGATCGTGTTAAAAGACAGCGATCAAAAAAAGGCAAAGAACATGGAACTATATGCTGAAGTTCGTTGCCAGACGGGGGCATTGGCAAAAAAAAGAGAGAAAGGGGAAACTTTTGTGGGTCTGCCTTATGACGCCCTACCCCGGGAAGGGAGAAAAGTCGACCGGAACCGAACTTTTTTTGAAACCCGAACCTCAACGAAGGAGGAAAATCTGAAAAGGAGAGGGGGATCCTACCTAACACGCCGTGAACAGGGGACAGGAAGACCTCATGAACATTAGGAACACAAAGAAGGCAACAAGGAGGGAGAGTCCCGACATCCTTTGAATGGGGAGAAGACGTGGAAAAAAAAGGGCAAGAAAGTTTAGAGGGGAATCGCGAAAAAAAAAAAGAAAAAATCGCGAAACCCGTGGTGAGTCAACAAGACTTAAGTTACCGCGTGCAAAATGTGGCGGATTCCGACAGAAAAACGGTGCGAACGAAAGGGACGGAAAAACATAGGAGGGAGTTAAATAAAAAATTAGGGTTGGACCGACTGCAACTGTCTGAAATGGAGGGACCAACGAAAAAAAAAGTAGTTCTCGCGGGGGGAACAATCAAATAATAAGAAGTCAAACAGGGGTGGAGGGGAACTGATTTACCACTGCGGGTGCCATCAGGTCCTCAAAGGACAGAGACAATTGGAATGACATGGGGGGGGGAGAACAAGGGTGGCGCCAAACTAACCCGAGAGGTTACCCGGAGAAATAGGGTAATTATCCCCACGGAATCCTACCCCCCTTCACAGGGTACCAGGGGTAGAGTTGAAAATAGAAAAGTTTCCATCTCTGAAGCAAAAAAAGACACGTCAACGCCCATCACAAAGAAAAATCACGGACGGGATGGACGTCAACAACTCATCTAAAGAAACGCTCCAAATTGGGGCCGTCTGTAGGGAAAAGGCAAACGGCCAGGAGAGCGGGAAAATGACGTAAGCCTAAGGGAGACGTTCAGACTAAAGGATTCCTAAAAGAAAGCATCACCTGTAGTGACGGACGTGTCAAGGACCCAGTCAAGGGGGGAAGAGGCAGGAAAGAAATGGAAAGGGGAGAACGTCTTGGGGAGTCTTATTAGGGAGGCGGGGGGTTGTGGACTTTAATTTACAAGGAGAACCACCTGTCTCAACAGAAAAATGTGGATTTACACCCGAATAAAAAAGTCTACATGTAAACAATCATCGCCGACAAGCCTCAGGAAAAAGGGGTGAAAGGCGCGAACCTCTTGCATAATGGCCAAACATTGAATGGATTGGTCAGTCTCTCCCTCAAACAAGGCGATGTTCGGCAAAGGCAGTCATCAAGAAAAAGGAAGAAAGCCTAAAGGGGGGCTCTTAGTTACTCGAATCACTGAGCAAATTAGAGTTGACCACCTCACTGGGTAGAGGAAAATTCGAGGTCACTATGAAAGGTTGGGATTGTTGGGCTTGACAAAAACAGGGGGAGATCAAAACCAGGGCCACACCTTCAGTAATTAAAGGCTAAGACACACAGAGTTCCGAGGTACCTGTACTCAGAAAAAACACTGAAAAGGGAGGGGGGAGAAGATCGCGAACTGTCGCGGGGGTAAACTTGGACCTGACATTGAGGTAAATTAAGGTGGATTTCAAAAAGGAGTGGTTTGAAAGAAAACGAGGGAGTTAAGAAAAAAATAAAAAAATTCCAGTCATCTAACCGAAAAATTTGCTCTTAGAGGGGTCAAGACGAAAAGGAGATGCCTTATAGGCGAGTACTCCTTCCAGGTTGACTTCGTCGAACGGGGAGAGAGCCAGGCTTTTCCAGAACCTGTTCGGGATGTGTAGAAAGAGGACCAAAGTAATTTGGCATCAAGGGGAGGGATAGGTGACGGAAACATATTTTGGGGACAAAGGGGTCCAGGCCCGGAAAAAAGAATGGGGCGGAGAGGGCTTTCGAATGGTTGAGTTCTGTGAAAGACGATTGGGGGGGCGAGAAATTTGTGTGAGAAAGTGGTCCAAAACCTCGAAAAACAAATCAAAGAAGAGGTATAACGTGGGGGCCCCGTAGTTGATGAAGCGGAAAGAAAAATTAATTATGCCAGGCTCAAACGACAGGTGCTGGTAACTCAAATGAGAGACTGAGCAGGAAGAGAGTCACCAGACGAGCGGAGAAGGACACGGGAAATGGAAAAAAAGGCAAATTCCGGGAGGGGGGCGCTCTCGTTGTAAGGCTTTCAGGACAAGGAGAGAGGAATTTGATTTTATTTATTTTTCCGTGTAGGGGGAGTTGAGATCATGAAAAGTTCGGAGGAGAAGAAGCATAGGGAGGAAATTAGCTGAATGGGGGAGGGATCGGCGTATTATCCTGCCAATCTTGAGGGGAAGGTGTTTCCGAATGGCTGGCGGCGAAAAGGTAGGCTCAAGGATGAGTCCTTGAGATCAAAAAATGGCAAACGGATAGGGGGACAAATGGGGGGATTCTCCTCGAGGTGCTGAGGTGCTGATGCAAGGGAGAAGAAAAGAAGGTTGGAGGGGCCTAAGTTCAGAAGTTTAAGAAAAAAAAACAAAGGGGGCCGAAGAAGAAAGACCTAGTGTAATAGGAATCTTAAGGCTCCAGGTGTGGTATGAAGAGCACCCGCAAAGCTGATGAATTATTAGGCGTGTTGAAAAACCATCGGGCGGGAGGGTTCTGGGTGGGGCCTGGGGGGGGTAAACTTTGACGGGGAAAACTCCAAGGATTTCTAACAAGTTAAAGAGGACGCAGCACTCGCTACTGTTGCGCGACGGGTTGTGAGAAAAGGGTTATGCCGGTCGAAAAGGGTACTCGCGGGGGTCGGAGAAGAGGCAAGCGCAGGGGAGTAGGACGGGGGGGCCTGCGGCAGTGAGTTGTTTAAGCGGGGACAGCACGTTGGTCTCCCGGGAATTGGAAGGTAATACATGGAGCCCTAAAAACAAAAAGCTGTTGGGAGAGTTTTCACGCGGGGTTGGGACCTAAAACGCCTGAAGCAAGAATAGGGTTTCCATGTTTTACGGGGGGATCGAGTCTAAAAAATTCAGAGGAGACTCAGGCAGAACCGGCTCCAGATCGAGGATGTACCCAGGCACGCGAGCGAAAGGGGGGAAGGGGTTCATTCCCGAAGGCTGAGGCGGATTTGAAGGGCACCGGAAAGGCGACGTCAGTACAATCAAGGGAAGGGCGGCTTTGGTGGAAGCGAGGGGCGAGAATCAGTTCTTGCTCGCCCAAATCTCCCCGAAGAAGCATGCAACGGAGGGGAGTTGCATTAAAGGACCGCCATAAACCGAGAAAAGGGGGTCAATTAGCCATCCGAGGTGGAAGGGATGTTGGGAAGACCTTTGGGAGGGGACTATTAATAGTATGTGGCTGAGCGGAAATTTGGTTGTCAGGGAAGGGGAAAGAGAAACTCGAAAATGGGCGAGGAAGGGGGTGGACTTCCCTTCCCAACTCTTTCCTTAGGAAAAGCTATTGCAGAAAAGAAATTCCATGGACATGACTTCTGATCCACAAGTGTTGGATCTCCTGCAAAAAGGGGCAAGGAAAAAGGGGGGCAAGAAAAAAAAGAAGGAACCAGGAACAGGAGTCAAAATCCGCGTAAAGTACAAGTTCAGATCAGAACTGCAGTAAAGGGAGGGTGAATAGAGGAAAACCGGGGATGGCCGGCCAGGCGAGGGGTCATTTTTTGAATAATTCGGAGGGGAAAATCAGAGGGAATAGAGGATGGACGCTCCGGGGGAGCTGGCGAAATCGGGGCCCAACCGGAATGCCTTCAACGGGTCGCGGTAAATTCAAGCGGGGGGGGCCGCTCGTGGCCCCGCACTTAGGACAAAGGAGGAGACGTTTTCTAACAACGCGATGGTTGAGGTGGGGTTTTGAGGGGTGGACAAAGGGGGGACACGGTCCCTCCAAGGTGTGAATATTATAACTAAGGGGGAGGTCGTTTACGGAAAAGGGGGCGTCAGGGAAACATTCACACTACAACATTCAAAAGACCAACTTCTAATTACCACGGTTACAGAAAGAACGAAGCAAAAGCTGGGGTGGGGCTCGGCGCTGGGGATAAACGGATTATGGAACGATTGATCAAAAGAGAGGGTCTGGCAGCGGGGGAATACCTCGAAAGGGGGACACATTTCCGCAGTACAAAGAACGGAGCATGTGCGGGGAAAGGGGTGGGGGGGCTGGATAGGTGGCATCTCGTCGATCTCGCGGGAAAAAGGTGAGCGCGGGCTTCGCGGGGGGGATTGAAGTGTTTTGTGCTCGACTTCCGAAAGGCCCTTGCGGTCCCCGGGGCGGGCTCCGAAGCGCTGAAGACGCATCTGTGCGTCCCCGTCTTATCTTTTGTTGTGTGGGCTTTGTTATGAGGAGGGTCGACATAAGTGGAAGCAGGGGGGGCTGGTTAGAGGGCGGCTGCGAATCTGGACGGGGAAAGGAGGGCCGGGCAGGTGCGGGGAGGAACGGCGGCGGAGGGAGACTTTGACGGGGGAGAAGGGGGGGAGTTACCATCGGTGAGTCTATGGAGATGGGGGCCGGGGTGGGGGACGGGGGCGGGACTAGATCCGTTTGGCTGGCGACAAATAAGCGTGGGCGAGGGAGAGAGTGCGCACTCCTTGAGAAGAGAAAAAAAACAAAGAGGAGGAAAAAAGAGAGATCAAAAAAATAGGGAAAGACAATGAGAGAAAAGAAACACTAGTGCCGCCGACCGACCCCGGCTGAGAAAAAACGGAAAAGGAAACAGCAGACATCGAACCAAAGATGGCGAAGAACCACCTTAGACGACAAGGAAGGTCAAAAGAAATTCTCCGCCGCCTCTTACAAGCAAGATAGGCAGAAATAAGTCACCCTCAAGAGAGCCGAAGCCCTCGCAAACTCACGCAAAGCTTCAAATTCCCGTCACCAGGAATGGACCGATGGAGAAAGGAAAAAGAAGGCTATTTATAAAAAACGGGCATCCCGAGCCCTGCAAAAAAATCTCCCCGATTCAAAAACGGAGAACTAGGAGATCAAAAAGGGGACGCGAATCCTCGCGAAAACGAACCCGCCTCCAGCAAGAAACATCAACTCAAATGATACGGGGACCGCGGCCGCTTCGGGGGTAACAAATCAACGAAACCGCCGTCTAGGTAGCCACCAGCTGCATACCAGTAAGAGAAAATCGTCGAAACCCGTAAGGTTCGAACAAAGAAAAACCTCCTAAGGCGCTTTGTGAATTTCTTGGGAAGAACGTTGGGACACTTCGAGTGGGGGGGCAAGGTGATGGGGGATTTTTGGATTTGATTCTGCAGCCCCCTATAAAGGAAAATTTTGTGACGGGGAAGGGAAGCACTTCGTAAGGCATCACGCAACGGAATGGGAACGGTTAACTAGTCCCAAAGCAAAACCCAATCCAGCAACGACGGTGGGAGACTGACAAAAAAGATTTGGAATAAAGGGATCAACCGGTTCGGGCGGCCCCAATCAGTAGAATGCCGCGACCCGCGAGGGACCTTTCAACGGGGTAAAGCGGCGACAGCGCAAACAACAGGACCGCCGAGGACCAGCTATGTTCGAAGTAAGAAAAATCGACACAGGATGAAACAGAGCCCATCCGGCAGTGATAGGAAGGAACCTGAAAGCATAAGGGTTGCATGGACAAGAAAGTTTACTTGGTACAAAAGGAGTTTGACTAACGGGAGGGAAGGCTCGGGGAGGGGGGGGCGGTAAGTGTTCCACCTTGGCATCTGAGCCCCCAGTGTGGGGTAATTACATAGGCCAGGGGAAATGGAATTTGGTAGAGGGTATACCCATCTGAGGGGGAAGAAGGGAAAAATTGGGGGGGGACGCGTAGGCAAAATTGATCTCCCGAGGTGGTCGCAGTGAAAGGCCCCTGAAAACTCACCGCGAAAGCCAACATATGAAAAACAATCGGACCGCAACGTGAATGTCCCGAAGGGGGAAAAATCCAAACATGCGATTGACCGGAACAGTAGGGATTTTGGAGGGGTTGGGGGATGGAGGCGAAATCATGCACATGTCAGAAACGTGCTTAGGCCCGTCGGAGAAGGCAGGGGTTGCGAGGGAAGAACAAAAAGAGGGATGTCACACGCGCTTCAACCACGTAAATGAAATTTGGGCGGGGGGGGTCCGGGGGCCTCGACGTTGTAGACCTCCTCATTACGGGCCGGACACTCGAGCTTCTGGAAGTCAGCCAAACATCATTGGCCCGTCGTCTACAAAGCGGGGGGACGGTAATAGATTTCGTGGAGCGTTTTTACGAAAAAAATGGCAAGAACCAAGCGAAGTTGGAAGGCGTTCACCAAGACGAAATCCAACAGGTCAAGGCCAAGGGGAAATAGGAAAAAAAAAAGGAAGCGGGGTGTTCTGGCCAGAAAGAGCACCACTCTCAGGCAAATCTCGCCTACCGTGTGGGAACCTTTAATGAACGAGGGAAGAACTTCGCCCGGCCCCCTGAACGTTGTGTTGTACAAAAATCAACGGAAGGCCCTGAGCCGAAGAAAATACTCGAACAATGCGCGGAACGCTGAAGAGCGGGGATTTTCAGAAGCAAAAAAAAAATTGTAGGAAAACCCGCCTCAAAAAAATGAAAAGAGATAAGGGCAGAAAAGGTTCGAATAAGTTTAAAAGAAACACAGCCCGAGTTAGAGTGCAATCACGATAAAAACAAGGAAAAACAGGTCAAAAGAAAAAAAAGGTGTAAGGACAACAAACATCATCCTGGAGAGGGGAGTATTCAGACCATGAAAATCTGGGCAGCCCTATATCTACACGGAACGAGGGAAAAATTTCGGGAAAACGAAAAAAAGGGGAGTCGTGGCTGTCACTTCTGGAACTGAAAATAAAACTCCAAAGTCGGGGCGACGAAAGGGGGGGGGGACCCAATACACTCCAGCACGATACGTACAAGTGCGGGAAAATGGGATGTACATGTCTTTGCACGGCGGGCGAGCAATGCCAGAACAGTGGAAAAAGGAATTCAGGGGTGAAGGTAAAAGAAAGGTCATCGGGAAAAAATACCCTGAAAGCCAACGGGGGTCCTGATACCCAAAAGCCAGAAAGATTTAAGCGCGGGAGACCCGTACGGAAATTGTGAACCTCAGATTGAAAAACGCAAAAGAAAAGCAAAAAAAGAGAACCAAAAAAAATAGAGCGGTCCTTTGATATTCATCACGAAGAGACGAGCTCTCAAACGGGGGGGGGGTGATGCATGTCTGGCCATTGCAGCAGGTTGGGAACGGATCTTGGGGCCGATTGAAAAGAAGCTATTCATAGAGAAAAGAAAAGTGGAGTGCTAATAAACCGGGCGTTGATATCTTCTTAGCGCCCATTCATGGGGGGCTGTCAATCTTCATTGACGGGAAACTCAAAAAAGGCTGTGAAAAGGCGGTGGCATGATGCATTGGGGGAATTTACATCGGGGAGCACACAAGAATTGATAACAAAAACTAGTTTGACACAAGAAAGGACTCAATCCCCGACAGCCATTCATGGGCGAATGAAGCGTTACAAATCAGGGCAAGGAGCAAGCATTGGCACGGAAAAAAGGAAATTTGGAAAATATCGCTCCCCTCCATGGGCCTGGTGCCGGAGAAGCCATGGCAAGGATAACGCCGGACGGGATAAAGTCTGACTTATTGCTTAGGAAAGCAGAGAGACATACAGGGGCAAACCCTAAAACGGAGGAAACCCGACGTGTCACTCTTGAGAGTGGGGGGGAAAAGGGGTTTTGAGGTCAGGTAAACCCGACGAGAGTTAAAAAAACACCCCTGGCAAACCCATTAATAACTTCAAGGCATGAGCAAGCCAAACCCCCCGCAGGGCCACCCGTCGGTGGAAGAAAAAAAAAAAACGGGTAAGGAGAAAGGAAGAGACGCCTCGGGGACGCGGAGGGGGGTTTTGTACTGAAATCCCTGCGTGAAGGAAGGAAGGGTCTGGTGGCCGCGGTGGCGCAATCAGACGGGTGGTCAGACAGCGAAAAATCAACAACTCTCTGAAAAGAAACAGGGCCTTTGGCGAGGACTGTAGGGTGTTCAAACAAATGGAAGGACCTTGATTAGAGGGTAATACGTCTCATTTGGAAGCCTCGAGGGGATCAGGGCGCCACTTACGGAAGAGCACGGTAAGGGAGGGGGGGGGGGAGAGCAAAGAGTCCAGGGCAGCAAATGATCTGGGAAAAAACTTTGTCCCAAAGTCAAGGAGAGATGGCGGAGTGTGAAATTCATGTTCGGTACGAGGAAGAGGGGGGGAGAGAAATTGGGGAGCCAAAAGTGGAAACAAAATCCAATAATACCAGAAAACGTCGAATTTTTAAACGGATGTAATCTCGAGAAATGAGGGGCTCTCACTTAGCACCCTCAACTACATGTAGGTAGGTAAGAAACTTTAGAGCGGGAGCATGAAACGGCGTCACGAATAAACCGGCGCTAAGGTAGAAAGGGTCAGTTCTACCTACCAAAAAATTCAGAGTGTGGCGCGCTAGTGGAGATGAGTTGCGGGCTTGACTCGCAAAGGGAGGCTGGAGGTGGGTTGGTATCTAGTGACGTGTATGGACGTTTGAACTAGAAATATATTGACAAGAGTGTTCTAGATTAAAGGAGACGGTACTAAGAGTGGAAGGGAGGAGTTTCGGGAGCAAGGAAACGGTGAAGCCGTGGCCATCTAAGTTTGGTGTGGACGAAGGTGAGCAAAAACCGGAAACTGGCGAAATAAAAGTCGGCATTGAAGCAAAGGCAAAAGCCTTTACATAATGACGAAGGTTTGGGAGTCTACCTCGAGGAGAGGGGGATGCGGGGGAAGAGATCCGAACGGTTGTGGGGTGGGAAGACCGGAAGACATTGATAACGAAGGCAAACCTTTTCCGTAAACGAAAGAATAGAGTGTTTGAAAACTCAGGGAGGGAGCAATTGGAGATGGTCTTATCTCCCCATTCAGGAATGATAAAGGTCGGTTGATAAACCACGGGGTCCGGGGGGAGGATTTTGAAAATGTGGCGAGTCACTGCGAAGCAGGTCGGAGGAGGACGAAAAGTAAAGGGTGCGGCCGTCCGCACTGAAGAAGGTTTCTAAAAAAAGGGGTGAGACAATTTTGATCGGAAAATGTCACCGAATTTGGTCGTGAAGCAAAAGATGGTGAAAGAGTAGGTGAATGCACTAGGGGAGGGTTAAAACAAACTCTTGGGCATTTCTAAATGTGGAGTGGCAAGGTCCTTGCGGACGTTCATACAGGGCACCCAAAAACGTGAGTTGCAAGGGGCAGACCTGTCTTTGTAAACTGACGAAAGAAGCAGATCTTTACACCGTGCTTTGCCAGGTGGGGTCTGGGGAAACGAAAATAGAATCATAGGGTGAGATAAAGACAGTCAAAACGCTCAAAAGAATAGGGGGGGGAACTATCAGGGGGGACAGAATAGAGGAGGTGGGGGGTGGAGACCGGGTGGAGCTATTCTGGGGGGGGAACGGAAGGAAAAAACCACAAGGGAGGGAAAAATAGTCACACAAGAGGACGACCCTCGCAGCAGCCTTTCCGTTAGGGTTGGATCTCGGGGAGAAATCTGGATTCGTTCGTCCAGACGCAATCCTGGAGCGAACCTGGAATAATCAGAGAAGGGGCGTGGTTCAACAGGGGGAAGAAAACGAAACCAATAAGGGGAGCAAGTCAGAACATCCGATTGGTTGGGCACAAAGGGAGGATCAGGGATGTGTCTGGGCCGGGGCGGATGGGGGACTCATGAGGAAAAGGGAGTTGCAGGGCCTGGATTCGAACTAGAATCAAATGGGGGAAAGATGACGGGTAGTTACCGCCAGTGAAAAAACCCTCGAAGAGTAACAGCTGGAACAAATTGGAGAAAAGGCGAGTAAATAACACATTCTGAGGCAGACCCAGGGTTTGGTGTGCAGGAATATATGCAAGAATGAGAAATACCAAAGGATCAAGGGGGGACGGTAGCAACCTCCCTTAAAAATAAAAATTTCTATTCTCGCAGTCAAAAGTGGGAGGGAAGGATAGAAAAGAACAAATGCCCTCATATGCATGATATGGGTTCCGAGGGGGGGAAGGGTTTTTCAGGTGCTGCGAAAAAAGAGGACTAGGAGGTAACGCCTCCGGTGAATGGGCGAGAGTGCCAGAAAGGCTGCGGACTGGTAGACAGCGAAGAGAGGATGGGGGGGGAAGGGCCGTAAAGGGGAGGATCATACTTTGAAAAACGATCGGTGGGACGACACCGGATGGGGTGGGGAGGGCGGGGGGTGGGTAGGGGGGCGTAAAGTGGGACCCGCGTAAAGAAAATGGTGGGAGTGTACAAGGCAATGATTCATGAGGGTTATCGAAATTGGGGAGGGATCTGGGGGATCGAACATGATACATGAACACTCCCATGAAAAGGTCCAAACTCGAGGGGTACAAACCAGAGTGGACTAAAATACAATAATTAAACAAATAGGGGGGGGGGTACTGCGCTAACCAACGGTAGGGGAGGTCTACGAGGGCAATTAGGAACGAGCAGCTACGTTAGGAAACGGGATTTGGGTAAAAAGGGGGAGGCAGTCCTCAAAACGGAAGTTGGCGGACGGGGGGGGAAAATGCAGGGGATCGTTGCGAGATAGGTCGCGGGTCTCTAGTGATAGAGAATGGGGAGGGCAAAGGAGGTGGGATTTTTATGAGAATGAAGGGGGGCTATGATGCGGGTTGGGCATCCTCGTAGATTCGAAATAGGAATCGGAAGGGGGGGGAGGGGAAAAGAGGGAGACTGGAATGGAGTCGCTAATTCTCTGGGGGGAAGTATAGAGGGCCATAGGATCTTTCTTTAAAAAAGTTAAGTAGGCGGAGGGGAGTGATGGTACGAAGGGGGGGAGACTGTCGAAATGCTTCAGCCATCGGTGAGGGGAGGGAAAGGTGGAGAAAGGGGGGGTGCCGGGTTTGAAAAGGGGAAAAGAAAGGAACGTTGTAAATGGCATATACATTGCAAAGAGGTGTGTCTGAGCGATCATGGGATGGGGCCCCAGGGTTTTTGAGAA